>JADMIO011460615.1_pt1 | contig 57603 bp, 40 predicted proteins | sample 8958161 | NCBI WGS metagenome assembly JADMIO01 (sample SAMN16585339, study PRJNA669376) | soil metagenome | isolation source: Crop rotation soil | place: USA: Cullars Rotation, Alabama | collected 2011 | reverse complement strand
GTTTTGGATACGAATTGGACTGTGTCCGCGCAAGGCGGCGCCGTACGCGCGATTGTGCGCGCGGGGTCGCGACTTTATTTGGTGGGGAATTTCACGAGCATCAACAACACGGCGCGCGCGGGATTGGCGGCAGTAACGACGGTGGGCGTGTTGGAAGATTGGACTGTGCCGGTGAGCGGAACCGTGAGCGCGATGGTAGTAACGAGCGAGAGCGTGTACATCGGCGGGGATTTCGCGCAGGTCGGCGGCAAAGCGGTGGCGAATCTCGCGAGAATTTCGATCAGCAGTGGTGGCGGCGGCAGCGGCGGACCGAAGGTGGACGACGCGTGGAATCCCGCGCCGGATTTGCCGGTGTCGGCAATTGTGTTGAATGGCGGGAAGTTGATTGTCGGCGGACAATTCTCAACGATCGCGGGCGCGGATCAACCAAGACTCGCGTCCATCGATGTTGCGACGGGCGCGGCGGACACGTGGAACGTGCGGCCGAGTTCGCAAGTGCGCGCGCTGGCGGTGAATGGAAACACGCTTTGGGTCGGCGGCGATTTCGCGACGATTGGCGGGCAATCGCAATTGTTCCTGGCGCGATTGGATGCGGCGACCGGCGTTGTTGATTCGAATTGGAAGCCAACTTTGAACAGTTCGGTGCGCGTGTTGGGCGCGTTCAATTCGCGGATTTACGCAGGCGGACAATTTACAATTGTGAACGGCCAGGCGCGCGAACATGCGGCGGCCTTCGAGGCGGATGGTTCGCTCGCGACGTGGAATCCTTACACGGATGGCGATGTGCTGGCGTTCGCATTTTCGAACGACGGCGTCTTTGCGGGCGGCTCATTCAATAATTCGGGACGCAGATTGCGCGCGAACCTGGCGGCGTTCGATTTGTATACCGGGCAGGTGGCGGATTGGAATGCGGACACGGACGGCGAAGTGTTCACGCTGGGATTGAACGAAACCAATCTGTGGGCGGGCGGAAAATTTCATCTGGCGGGCGGCGTGGCGGTTTCGAATTTGGTCGTCGTCGACGCGCAGGCGGTGCGCACGGTGCGTTCGGCGCCGGCGGTGGATGGGCCGGTGGATTCGTTGTCGCTGACGGGGAAGGTCGCCTACTTCGGCGGCGCGTTTGGAAAAGTAAACGGACAACCGCGCGCGAATGTGGCGGCTTACGATTTGGCGAGCGGCGCTGTGTTGCCGTGGGCTCCGGTGGCAAATGGCGAAGTGCGAACGGTTGTCCTTGATGGATCGCGCGTATATCTCGCGGGCGCATTCACGACGCTGAACGGCCTAACGCGCAAGAAAGCGGCGGCTGTGGACGCGCTGGGACTTTTGCTGGGATGGAATCCGGGCGGCGGCGATGACATTTTCGCCATTGCGCCGCAGGGGACGAATGTGTTCGTCGGCGGCGCGTTCAGCGTGATTGGCAATGTGGCGTTGAATCGATTGGCGGAGGTGATTTCCACGAGCGGCCAGGCGAACAGCGCGTTCAATGCGGGCATCAGCGTGTCGGGAATCAACGAAGTGCGCAGTTTGTTCTTGGGCGCGAATCGATTGCTTGTCGGCGGGACGATTACGCTGGCGGGCGGTTTGCCCAGAACGAATTTGGCGTCGTTCAATTTGGATTCGAATCCGCCGGCGATTGGATTGGATTTTCTGCCGAACCCGGACGGAACTGTGCTCGCGAGCGCCGAGTCCGGCCACCAGGTTTTTGTGGGCGGTAAATTCCAAAACATCGCGGGACTGGCCTCGCCGTATTTCGCGATTTTAGGGCCATCTGGGCCGCCGGTGATTTTAACACAGCCGGTGGGCCTCGACGTGCAGGCGGGCGTGCCGGTTTCGTTTGCAGTGGAAGCGACCGGCCAGGAACCGCTGCGGTACCAATGGCTGGCGGATGGAACGCCGTTGCCGGGCGCGACGAACGCGACGTTCGGCATCGAGATCACAGCGCCGGAGGACACGCACACGTACCAGGTGCAAATCACGAATCGCCGCGGCCAGGTGGTGAGCGCGGACGCGCGGTTGAACGTGCTCGCGCTGCGTCCGCACTTCGCCGACAACGGCACAAACATCGTGACGTCGCCGGGCGTAACGATCACGTTGAGCCACACGATCGAAGGCACCCCGCCCTTCACGTATCAGTGGCGGCGAAACGGCATCAACATCGACGGACAGACCGGACCGCAGTTGCAATTGGTGAATGTGACCGCAGCAGATTCCGGCGGGTATACGCTCGTGGTCGCGAACGCGTTCGGCGCTGAAGTTGGGCCGAATAACGACGTGCAGGTGGTTTCATCGACTCAGCGGTTGAAAGGGAAATTCGGAGATCGGCAGTTGCTGGGCGGGGTGTCCGGCGTGGCGTACGGCGACAACGATATCGACGAAGAAGTTGAAGACGGCGAGCCCGATCCGCTTGGGAAAATCAGCAAGAACAGCCAATGGATTTCGTGGACGGCGCCGGCGAGCGGAATTGCGCACGTGACGACGCGCGGAAGCAGTTTCGATACGCTGCTGGGCGTTTATACCGGGAACGCGTTGATTGGAATTAAAGAGATCGCGGAAGACGACGACAGCGCGGGCTTCGGAAACAGTGAATTGTATTTCAACGCGATTACCGGAACGACGTATCAGATTTTGGTGTCGGGCTTCGGTGGCGCGAAAGGGCATATCGTATTGTCGTTTGATTTGATGCCGGGCGCGCATGATTTGCCGACGATTGTGACGCCGCCTTATGGGCAGGTCGTGGGATACGGGCAACAGGCGACGTTGCTGGTCGAAGCGACTAACGTGACGGCGCTGACCTATCAGTGGTATCGCAACAACGATCCGGTGGCGGGCGCGGTGACGCCGACGCTGGTCATTCCAGCCGTGACGGAAAATGAAGTGGGAACGTATTGGGTAAAGGTGTTCAATACGTCGAAGCTGAGCGTTTCGAGCCAACCGGTGCGCGTTGACATCAACGGGACCGAAACCGGCGGCGTGGATGTGAAAGCGGTGAGCCGCGAGAAATTCGGCGACACCGTGGAGTTGCTGACGTTCGGGCCGCCGACTAAGCCATCGAAGGGACAATCCAATTCGCCGTTCGGCGCGTCGCCGGCGCGCGGGTATTCGGGTTACCAAATTTTCGACAACGTGAACGCGACGAAACAACCGGGCGAACCGAATCCTTTGTGTTCTGTGTTTGGGAACGCATCGATGTGGTACTTGGTCGCTGCTGAAACGAATGGAACGATGCGTGTTTCAACGGAGGGTAGCAATTTCGACACATACCTCGTCGTCTTCCAGGCGCCCGAAAACGCCGGCGACTGGGGAGATTTAACGCAAGTTGCCTGCGACCGAAACAGTGGCGCCGATCACAAAACGAGCGTCGTCGAATTTCAAGCGACGAAGGGAACGACCTACCAAATCATGGTGGACGGCGAAAACAAAGCGAAGGGCACGGTGCAACTGCGCTACGGAATTCAGCCGACCATCACCCAACAGCCGGCGAATCAAACCGTCGCCGCAGGCGGAACATTGACGCTGCAGGTTTCGGCGCCGGGAACGAATACGTATCAATGGCTGTTCAACAATGCGCCGATCAGTGGGAAAACGAATTCGACGCTGTTGATCGCGGGCGTGACGACGAATAACGCCGGCCAATACAAAGCGATCGTTTCAAATTACGCGTGGAACGTCGTTAGTTCCATCGCCACAGTGACCGTTGTGGCGCCGTCGCGCTCCCAAATCCAAACGCCGGCGCTCGCGAACGGCTCGTTCCAAATGAATCTCACCGTGACGCCAGGAATTCCGCTCGTAATAGATCGCAGCACGAATCTCCCCGCGTGGATTCCGATCTACACCAATACGCCGGGCGCGGCGAATTATCTGTTCAGCGACCCGGTGATTTCATCGACGAACGGCGTCTACTACCGCGCACGTCAGTGAGTTGATTGGAGATAAGAATTGAGGCGCCCGGTGGCGGCGAGGAGGTGGATTTGGGCTTCGACTAAGGCGGATGTCGTTTCCGCTTGTTCGAGGTAAACTTCGCGGCGGGTTTGTTCGGCGTCGAGGAGTTCGAGGAGGGTGTGTTTGCCGAGGGTGTAGGCGTCGGCGGTCATTTCGGTGAGGCGCGAAAGTTTGGGCTCCACTTCGGTTCGATAGCGATCGAGCGCGGATTGGCGGGTTTGGACGGACTGCGTGAGTTGGCTAATGGTGACGGTGGCTTCAGCAAGGGCAGCAATGCGGCGGGCTTCGGCGGCGCGGGCCTCGGAGCGCGCTTTTTCGACAGGGCCGCGTTTGGTGTCGAAGATCGGAATTTCGACGTTGATGCCGATTTGGTCGACGGCGCCGTAGGGATGACGGGTCCAGGCACGGGCGGCTTCGAGAGAAACATCGGGCCAGCGTTCGCGTTGGGCGGATTTGATGGCCGCTTCGACGGCGGCCACATCGCGATTCGCGGCGATGACCGAAGGCGCTTCATTGGGATCGTCGGTGAAAGAGTAGTTCCACGGCGCAAGCGTGCCCTGGATGGTCGGGATGCCGTTGGTGAGATTTAGAAGCGCGGCGAGATTGGCGGCTTCAGCGGAAAAATCGGCGCGCGCATTTTCATAGCGGCTGCGCACGACACCTTGTTCGACTTCGATGCGCGCCACGTCGTACGCGCTGGCGGCCCCCTGCTCTGCTCGTCCGGAAATTTTTTGGCGCAGCGTCGTGACGGCGGCAAGCGAGTTTGAAAGGACGTTCAGTTTTTGTTGGAGCGCGAGAAGATGTGTGAACGAAACGCAGGCGTCTGCCGCAATGTTGCCGGTATTGGCGATGACGTGCGCTTGCGCGGCGGCGATGTCGGCGTTGGCTTTGGCGATGCGAGCCGAGCGCTGGCCCGGGATGAGAATCGGTTGCTCGACGCCAACGGTCTCCTGGTAGATGCCGTTGAACATCGTCGATTGCGCGCTGGGGATTTGGTGATTGAAACCGATTTTCGGATTCGGATACGCGCCGGCGGAAATGCGGTCGGCGCGCGCGCTGGCAATGGCCTCGCGTTCGGCGGCAATGCGCGGATTTTTGTCGCCGAGCAGGCGCGCGACATCGTTGAACGTGAGCGAGTCGGCGGCGAAGGCCGTCTGCGCGACCATCGTGACAATTAATATGGGACGAATCATGCGTCGGCTTCCTCGGGAGTGATCAACGTTTTGGGCGTGAGGAACGAATAGAGCACGGGCAAAAAGAAAAGCGAAACCAGCAGCGTTGTGAACATGCCGCCGACCACAACGAGCGCGAACGGACGTTGCGTTTCGCTGCCGACGCCGGTGGCCACTGCCATGGGGAGCAGGCCGAAGAGAGCGAGCAGCGAGGCCATCAGCACCGGACGCAGGCGTTCGGATGCGCCTTCAGCAAGAGCAGTTTTGAGATCGCGCCCTTCGCGTCGAAGCCGTTCGGAAGCGCCGAGAACGAGCACGCCCATCAGCGAAACCTGTCCGAGCAACGCGATGAAACCAATGATCGCGCTGACCGACAGCGGGATATGCGCGATGAGCAAAGCGAAGACGCCTCCCGTGATGGCGAAGGGAACCGTGGCAATGATCGCGCCAGCGCTGCGACCGCTGCCCATCGCAGCGTAGAGAAGTCCGAGCACCAACAGAATCGCGACTGGAACGATCAGTTTTAGACGGCGAATGGCGCGCTCCTGATTTTCGAATTCGCCGCCCCAGACAAAGTAGTGGCCGCTCGGCGCCTGGACTTTCGCCGCGATGGTGGCGACGGCATCTTTGACAACGGAACCCATGTCGCGGCCTTCCACGTTGAATTTGAGCGCCAGGAAACGGCTGTTGCCTTCGCGATTGATGGAGGCGACGCCCGAAGAAATGCCGATGTTGGAAACGTCCTTGAGCGCGACGCTCGCGCCATTCGGAGCTTTGAGAACAAGCGCGGAAATGGACGCAACGTCAGCGCGGCAACGCGGCGACATCATTACGCGCACGGGGACCGGCCGTTCGCGTTCCCAAAATTCCGTCGCGACCGTCCCGGCCAACGCGGTGCCGATGGTTTGTTGCACATCATCCATCGAAAGTCCGTAGCGCGAGATGGCGTGGCGATCCGGTTTGATTTGCAACTGCGGCACGAGAGCGTCGCGATAAAGATCGAGGTCGGTCACGCCGGGAACTTCCTTCAGCGCGTCGCGCGCCTTCTCCAGTGTCTCGCGCATCAACGCCAGGTCAGTTCCGAATATTTTCAGAACAACTTTGCCGCGCACACCGCTGACCGCTTCTTCAACGTTGTCCTTGATCGGTTGCGAAAAATTGAATCGAACGCCCGGAATCTGCGTGAGGGAAGCGCGCATCTGTTCGATCAAGCCGTCCTTCGACAAACCCTTGGGCCAGCTCTCGCGCGGCTTCAAGCGAACAAACGTTTCCGACATGTTGACGCCTTCGTTATCCGTCCCATCTTCGGGGCGGCCGTGTTCGCTCAGCGTTTCTCTGACTTCAGGAAATTGCAGAAGACGCCGGCGAACTTCGACGAGAATCTCCTGGCCGCGATCAGCCGCGACGCTGGCGGGCATTTCAACGAAGATAACGAAATCGCCCTCATCGAGTTCAGGCAGAAATTCGGTGCCCAGCTTCGAACCCGCCACACCTGCGCCAGCCAGCAAAACGAGCGCAGCAACAATGATGACGGGCCGACGGCCGAGAGCTCCCGTGATGGCGTTGCGATACCGCGCTGTGAGTTTGCCGAGCCACGCGGGATCGCGGTGATTGGCGTGATGCGGTTTGAAAGCGAGCGCGCAAGCCGCCGGCACAAGCGTGATCGCAAAGACAAGCGCGCCCACGAGCGCAAACGCATACGTCAACGCGAGCGGCCGGAAAATGCGGCCTTCGACGGATTCAAGCGTGAAGACCGGGACCAGCGCCGCGATGATGATCAGCATCGCGTAGAAAGTCGGCTTCCCGGATTCGAGCGCCGATTTAATGACGAGATGCAAAACGGCTTTGCGATCCTTCGGCTGTTCATGGCGAATGGAATGAAGCACGTGTTCGACGAGAACAACAGCGCCATCGACAAGAATTCCAAAATCGATCGCGCCCATCGAAATGAGATTCGCGGGCATGCCGAGGAAATAAAGGCCCGTGAAAGAAACCAGCAGCGAAAGCGGAATGACCATCCCAACGATCGCGGAGCCGGCAATGCTGCGGAGAAAAATCCAGACGATCAGAATTACCAGCACAAAACCGTGCAGCAAATTCTCGTGCACGGTGGATAGCGTGTGCGAGACCAGCGTTGTGCGGTCGTAGAACGGTTCGATCTTCATCCCCTTCGGAAGAATCGACTTGTTCAGTTCGTCGACCTTTTTGTGAATGCCATCGAGAACCAGCGACGGATTCTCGCCGCGTCGCATGAGCGCAAAACCTTCAATGATCTCCGGCTGCAAATTGTAACCAACCGAACCGCGTCGCGGCGTCGGCGCCTGGACGAGCTCAGCAACGTCGCCAACCGTGACCGGGACACCATTGGTTTCGGTGATCACCGCACGGCGGATGTCGTCAGCGTTTTCAATATAGCCGATGCCGCGCACTGTCAGTTCCTGATCCCCGTGTCGCAGGAAGCCGCCGCCGACATTGATGTTGGCTTTTTTGACGGCAGCCACGACATCCGAAGGCGTGACGCCCGTTGCGGCCAACCGCGCGGGATCGAGCCGCACATGGACTTCGCGCAGGAACCCGCCGAAGCACACCACATCTGCCACGCCCTGCACCTGCCGCAGAACGCGCGTGATGTTCCATTGCAATTCAGAACGCAGCTCGTAGAGATCGTGCCGGTCGCTCGTCACGCGAAATTGATAAATCTCGCCCAGCGGCGTGGCTTCGGGCGCAAGACTCGGGATGATGCCTTCCGGAAGTTCATCGACGCCCGAGAGCCGTTGCGAAACCAGCAGCCGCGAATTAAACGCGTCGGCATTGTCATTGAATGTCAACGTAATCAGCGACAACCCAAACAGACTTTCGCTGCGCATCGTCGTGACGCCAGGCGTGCCGTTGAGAGCGCGTTCCAACGGCACTGTGATCTGCCGCTCAATTTCTTCCGGCGCGGCGCCCGGCATTTGCGTGATGACGGTGACCTGCGCATTCGTCACGTCAGGGAACGCCTCGATCGGCGTTTGCAGATAAGAACGAACCCCCCAAATCGCAACAATCGCAGTGATGAAGACAGTGGCGACGCGGCGGTGAACGCTCGCTTCGATAAGATGGCCCAGCATGTGGCGTTACAGCAGTTGTTCGGATCGGCCGTCGACAAGCAGAGCGCCCTTCATGACGACCTTTTCACCCGGTTCCAGGCCCTTCAAAACACGAACACGGCCGGCAAACGACGGATTCACGAGCACTTCGCGCGGATAAAATTTGCCATCGTCCTTCTGGACATAAACGACCCGATGCTCGCCTTCCTTGATGAGCACAGCTTCGGCAGGCAGGAGCAGTTGGTCGGACGATTCGGAAAGACGCGCTTCGACATACATGCCGGGCGTGAGCCAACCGGGCGCTTTGCCTTCGGGAGTCAAATAAACGCGGCGGCGGCGGGTCGTAGGATCGATCACGCCGGTGATGGATTCCACTTTGGCGCGCGCGTTTTTGCCCAGGCGCGGCGCATCAAGCAAAGCAAATTGCCCGCGCGAAATCTGGGTCGCTTCGTCCTCGCTGATTTCAGCTTCGACCCAGATTCGCGCGGGGTCGCCAAGTTCGACCACTTCATTTCCAGGCTGAAGGGCCGTTCCGGTAGTGGCGCTGACGGACAGCACAAGTCCATTGGTTGGAGCTGTCACAATGATTTCAGGCCCTTTCCCCGAACCGAGGAGCGCGTTGGCTTTGCGCGTGCGATCGGCGTCGATTCTCGCCTCGCGCAATTTCGTTTCAGCCTCGAACAACTCCAGTTCGGTTCCCACCCCCTTGGCGAGCATTGCGGTGTAGCGCCGCAAATTTTCTTCGGCGGCGGCCAGGTGGGCGGCCGCTGCTTCTTCCTCAGCGCGAGAGATTCCTCCACTCGCACTGAGGATCTTAAGCAGCGGCGCGCCGGCGACCACCTGATCACCAGGGCGTACCAATACCTCCTCGACACGTCCATCCACGAGAGCGCCAAGATTCACCCTCGCAGCGGTTTGAAGGGAGACGCGTCCAGGGATCGGACGCCCCCAAATTTCATTGGTCTCATTCCGCGCGGCGGCCACCAGCACGAATTGCAACGATTCCTTCGGCAATTCCAGGCCCGGCGCGGGCGCAGTTTCGGCGACAGCCTTCACAGCCGCGTTTTTTTCCGGCTCAGCCCGGACCATCGCCACCAACGCCGCCGCCACCCCAGCCACGGCCACCACAGACCACCACAAATTCGTTTTGAAATCGGCTTTCATGTTACTTCGCAGGAACCGGGGCGGGAACGCTCGCACGCGCGCGAATGATCCGCGCCACCACATTTTCCCGCTCATGAGGTTTGAACTGCACGCGCACTTCCGCGCCCGTCGTCAGATCGCTTGCCGCGAACTTCGCGCCGCGATCCATGCGCCGCAGCGGCTCAGTCCAAATCCGCGTCTGCGCGTTCCACGTCAGAACCACGTTCTTGCCCGTGGCAACTTCGTGCACGATGAAGAACGATTTGCGCGGATCGATCTCGCTGACCACCCCGCGCGTCCAACGCGCCTGCGGACCGCGCACGAACCCGAGCGACGGCAACACGAGCGCGAAGCAGAACAAGGCCCGGGCCCAATCCGGCCCCAACAGCGCTTGCACCAAACTTAAACTTCGAACCACTCGCATCGTGCTGGAAGTATGCGAGAGGTCCGGGAATTGTCATGTTGGGCTGTTGCCAATTGTCGTGTCAGACCGCGCCCTACATGCTGCGCTTCAAAGATGGACTTGCCGCTTTTCACATTCGCTTATTTGTGACTTAATTTGCCTTGTGTCATCGAATTCCAGCCCGCCGGCCTTTCGCCTGCTCGCTGCTTTTTGTACGCTGCTTTCGATGCCTTCCGCTCGCGAATGCGTCCGAGGCGCAGAAAACGTCCTTCCGACAACTCCAGCAAATTCGGCTTCATCTCGTCTTTTAATCAAGCTCACGGGCTCTAATGTTTCTGGCACAATCGTGCGCGCTTTTACAAATGGAGTGGAAGTCGGGCGGAGTGACGCGGTGGGGCGAGAGGTTGATTCGAATTTCAGCAATTCAAATTTTTCAGCGGGCGAATGCCGCTTGACCGTCTCAGGATCGATGCCATCGGTCGATCTGGAGGCGAGCATCACCAATGGCCTCGGAGGTTGGCGCCTGGGCATGCGTTTGCGACCGGGCGAAGAACAAGTCATCGCATGGCCATTGACACCCTCGACGGATATCGGCGGCCGGCTTTTGGCGCTCGATGGGAAGACGCCGCTCGGGTACGTCGTGGTGGAATTGGTTTCGCCGCGAGGCAGTTCCAGCGAGGGCGCAGTTAAGCGAAGCCCATCTACAGTCCGGCGAACGAATCCCGTCTTGTCGCTGCCGGACAGCGGCAGCTTTGTCGAATTGCCCGCTGAAATGTTTGGCCATCTGGAAGAAGGAACGATCGAGGCATGGGCAAATTGGCAAAGCTTTCAAAACACCTCACACATCTTTGAATTTGGAAATACCAATCATGGAATGGTGGTTAGCAATCGCGGGACGACAGGCGAACTGATTTTTTCGATCCGCCATATTGGCGGCAGGTTGGAGATAATGAAAGCAGGCCAGGTTCAGGAAAACCAATGGCATCACATCGCGGCAATTGCGGGACCGTCCGGCTTAAAACTTTATCTCGATGGCCTCCTCGTCTGCGAGGGGGCTTCTCCGGGCCGCTTTTCCGAAGTCGCTGGCACAGGAAGAAACCTTCTGGGCGCCTGCGTTTTTCGTCCGAATGGAGCCGATGATTTTCACGGATACCTCGCAGAAGTTCGAGTTTGGAAAACCATCCGAACGCCCGAACAAATTCGCGAGAACATGTTCAAAAGCCTCCAGGGAAACGAAGCTGGTTTGTTCACGCTTTGGAATTTTGCCGACAACGCACAGGACGCCACGACAAACGCTTTTCACGGAACGCTGCGAGGCCACGCGACCGTAATCGACTCTTTTCTTCCCACGCGGCGTGTCTATGGGAAAATTACCGACCCGACCGGTTCTCCGGCGGCTCGTGCAACAATCGAAGTGCGCCAGCGCGACCAACCGCTTCGCCGCTTCACGGCCAACGGGGCTGGGGAATATGCCGTCACTCTCGATACCCCAGGTCCCTGCGACATGTTCGTCCACAGCGGGGAATTCTTCGCGAATCGTTTGGATTTTCAAACAGGGTCCGAATCCGAGCGCCTGAATTGGCTGGTGAAAGAGATGCGCACGGAGGCGCGTTTAGCGCCGGACGATTCTCTGAACCGATTCGTTGACCCGGACGTTGTGGCGACCGCGATGACAGACGAACTGGGCGCCTTTAAGTTTCGAAACATTCTCCCGGGCCGTTACCAAGTGCGCGTGCAAATCCCGGGCGGCCGGGAGTGGTTCGATGCCGGGCGAGTCCTCTACGCCGAGGCCGAACTGACCCCTGAAGGTCGCGCCAAACTTGCCGCATTGGAGCTTCGAGTTGCTCCCTTCAAGAAGGGGCGGTGGACAAAATTCAGTGTGATTGATGGATTACCGACCGATCGGCTGGGTGGCATGTTATGCACACCGGATAATGCGATTTGGGTAAATCAAAGCCAGGGGCTTGTGCGGTTCGACGGACGCGAGTTCGTAAAGTTGACAGGAGAATACGGCGGCCAGTTCCCTGGTGGCGCTCCGCTCAGCCGATTCGCCGATCGGGACGGCGTTTTTTGGCTGGGAACTTTGATGGGACTCTTTCTTTACAACCCGGTGACGGCGAATCCTCCCGTCCGATTTATCCCCGCAAAAACGCCAACGGAGGGCATCCAGGAAATCACTGGAGGCGTCGATGGCGCCATCTGGTGGCGCACCCAACATGCGCTCATCCGTTGGCAAGGGGGGCAGTGCGTGCTGTTCACAAACCTTTGGCGCGAAATCCGAACGGATGGACCGTATTCTTTTCTGAGGGCGTTCCCGCAGCGGTTGGCCGCAGCAGGTGACCGCCTCTGGGTGGTGGGTCCCGGCGCGGGCCTTGTGCTGATCAAGGGAACAAACCAAATCCGTTTTGGCCGCGAGCACGGCCTGTTGTCTGATGATACCGGAACCGTGGCAACAGCTCCCGACGGCGCGGTTTGGCTCACCGTTGGGTCGGACCAAGTGGCTCGCTTCGATGGGACCAACTTTAGCTACCTGACCGCGCGCGAGGGCTTGCCCAAAGGGGATGTCACTCACATCCATGCTACGAGAAAGGGTGAAATTTGGTTTGGGATGTTCGGAAAAACGGCGGGCCGCTTTGATGGCCGGAGCTTCACGCATTTTTCAGGAGGCAACGATGGCGCTGGCCGGCAAAGCAACTACGGCGGCAGCGCCTGTTGGGATATCCTGGATGGGCCGGATGGAGCTTTGTGGTTCAGCACTGGCAATGGAGGGTTGTGGCGCTATGAGGAGAACGCCTTCCAGGATTTTACGTCGGCGGACGGATTGGCCGCAGAGGAACCGGGGACGATGCAAACCGCTGCCGATGCATCTTTATCGGTGGGCTCTGGCAAAAACAATTTTACGCTCTCGGCTGCGGGGCGCTTTAAAGCCGCGCCCGAGTCGATCATGAGACCAGGAATGGTGTCGGGTCCCGACGGTTTGACCTGGGCCATTCTCGATGCCAAACCAGGCGCGGTTGCCGGCATTTCCCGTCTCAGAGGCGGAGAACTTATCTCCGTAATCACGAACCTCGGCGGGCTCTCTGCCAGTAAACTCTCCTGTCTTGCTCGTGGGACGAATGGTGCCATTTGGGTGGGCGCCTCTGCGGGCGGGGTGATCCGCTTCGAGGGAAACGAAGCGGCTCAAACTCTGACCGCGACCAACGGGCTGTTGGCCAGCGCTGTTTCCGATATTCATTGCGATCGAAAGGGAAGGATTTGGATTGCCACTTTTGGCGGAATTGTCCTGTTTGATGGTCACGTGAGGAAGGAATTCCCCCATCCGTTCGGCGATGTCAGTCGATTCGCAAATCAGATTGAGAGCGGCCCCAACGATAGCGTCTGGTTCAGCTCGCTGGATGCCGGGATGGTCCGGTTCAATAACCAAACCGGGACGCTGTCCGTGGTGGACGAAAAATTTGCCCCTGCTTCGGTCATCAAAATGTTTAGGGCCCAGGACGGCGACCTCTGGTTTGGCACCCTTTCAGGGGTGACTCATTACGATGGAGTGGCGTGGGCTTCGCTGGACGAACGCGACGGTCTGCTGCCTGGACGAATTGTTGCCATCGCCCAGGATGTAAAGGGCGACTTTTGGTTTGGCGGAGAGAAAGGCCTGACGCGCTACCAGCCCATGGTGTCCACCAACCCTCCCCCACTCGTGGTTGTCCAAACTGACCAGCTCTACACCAATTTGAATCGGCTCCCAGATATAACGTCCGGTCGCCTCGTGACTTTCAAATGCAATTCGGTGGACTTTCGGACCCGACCCGACAAGCGTTTTTACCGTTATGCGATCGTGCCCGGGCTCGCGACATCGGCTCCATCGCGCGCCGACGTCGCGTGGGAATCTCCGACGCGAGAGGCGCAATTTTCATGGCCCGCTCGCTCCCGTGGCGAATACACCTTTTTCGCTCAATCGATCGACCGCGACTTGAATTACTCAGAGTCGGCCAGTGTGGTGTTGAGAATCGTCCCACCGTGGTTTGCCAATGGGTTCATCATGGCTCCATCGGGCGGCGCCCTCCTGGGACTTGTCGGTTGGGCCTTTATCGCCCGATCCATGGTCATTCGCCGCAAGCGTGAGGCCGATGTGCTTCGCGAGCAATTGTTGGCGCAGGAGCAACACGCCCGGCGCACGTTGGAGTCGACAAATAAGGATCTGGCAGAGGCGCGAAACATGGCGGACGACGCTAACAAAACCAAATCGCAATTCCTCGCCAATATGTCCCACGAATTGCGCACGCCGTTGAATGCAATTCTCGGCTACACCGAAATGGTCAAAGAGGAACTCGCGGACCTTAAAGCAAACCACCTCGTTGCCGACCTCGACAAAGTTACTTCCGCCGCCAAACACCAACTCGGCCTCGTCAACGACATCCTCGACCTTTCCAAAGTCGAATCGGGCAAGATGACCTTGTTCGTCGAAGAATTCGATGTCGCCAGACTCGTCGACGAAGTCGCCGCGACCATGAAGCCAATGATCGAAAAAAATGGAAATGGGATCGTGGTTCAAAAAGAAGGGCTCGGAGTGATTCACGCCGACCAAACGAAACTTCGACAAATCCTCCTCAACCTCCTTTCCAACGCCTCCAAATTCACCAACAACGGAACCATCACCCTCCGCGCTCAATTGGAAACCTCAAGTCTCAAATTTGAAATTGCCGACTCCGGCATCGGCATGACCCCCGAACAACTGAGTCGACTCTTTCAGGCCTTCTCTCAGGCAGACGCCGGCACGGCGCAGAAATATGGAGGGACTGGATTGGGCCTCGCATTGAGCCGCAGGTTTGCCGAATTGATGGGCGGGTCATTGACCGTGCGGAGCGAAGCCGGCAAAGGTTCAACCTTTACAGTAGATTTGCCCACGGCAGCCGCCCCGGCGCCAGATTCCGCGGCCTAAATCAGATTCCAATTGCCGGGGTGTTTTCCGTTTTCAACCTGCGGCCAAAACAAGTGATCCTGTTCATAGAGTCGCTTTGGATTCGTTCCAGCGGATGGCTTCGCGGAGGAGTTCGGTCGCGCTGCCGACGTTGAGTTTTTCTTTCATGCGCGCGCAGTAGACCTGAACGGTTTTGATGCTGACCTTCAGGTTGTCGGCAATTTGGCGTGTGCCGAGCCCCTGCCCCAGCATCTCGAAGACTTCGAGTTCGCGGTCGCTGAGCAGTTCGATGGGGTTGCTGTCGCTGGAGGTTTTGCCGGTGACGGATTTTTCGGCGAGCGCTTCGGCGACGTTGTTGCTGATGTAAAGTTTGCCGTCGAGCACGCGGCGAATCGCTTCGACCACTTTGCGCGTGGTCTCGCGTTTCATGATGTAACCCTTGGCGCCGGCGCGAAGTGCGCGTTCGGCATACAGGAATTCGTCATGCATCGAGAGCGCGAGCACGGAAACGTCCGGATGGATTTCCTTGAGGGACTTGATCAAGTCGAGGCCGGACGAATCCTTAAGCGAGATGTCAACGATCGCGGCGTCCGGCTTCAGGCGCGCAATGGAGCTAAGCGCGTCCGGCGCGCTTTCCGCTTCGCCGCAAACGACGAGGTCGGGTTGTTGGTTGAGAAGGTTGGTGAGCCATTCGCGGACGAGCGGATGATCGTCGACGAGAAATATTTTTCGTTTTGTCTGCACTGCGTGTCAGGCCGCGCTGGCGGCGGTTTCTCTTGGCTGAATCGGTTCAACTCCCGCTGGAAAACTGCATGTCACCAACGTCCCGCCGGTGGGATTTGGCTCAATGGAAAAATCCGCGCCGATCATTTGCGCGCGATGCGCCATGATGCGCGTGCCGAGGCCGGGACTGGTTTGCCACGACTCCGGCAGGCCCACGCCGTCGTCTTCGACCGTCAGAATGATGCGGCGATTGCGGCTGGATAAATTGATGTCGATGCGGCGGGCTTTGCCGTGGCGCATGGCGTTGCTCACCGCTTCCTGCGTAATGCGATAAAGATGCGTGGCCGTGGCGCCGTCGCGAATAATCACATTCGGATCGCTCTCGAAGACGCACTGAATCTTGGAAAACTTGCTGAGGTTGGCCGCGAGCACCTGAAACGCGGCGACGAGACCTTCCGCTTCCATATCGACCGGCGAAATGCCGCGCGCAAGCCCGCGAGCCATGGCGATGCCGTCTTCCACGAGGCCGATGATATTTTCGAGGTCATGCGCTTCGGGAGCCGCGCGGGCAGCAAGGCGTTCTTCGAGGACGCGACACGCGAGGGCGGTGCCGGTGAAATGTTGGCAAAGACTATCGTGCAGGTCGCGGCCGATACGGCGTTGCTCGCGTTCGCTCACGTCGAGCAATTCCTTTTCGAGACGTTCGCGCTCGGCCATTTCGCGAGTGAGCTCGACGGTGCGTTGTTCAACGCGATGTTCGAGGCCAAGTTGCGAACTGCGCAGCGCATCCACGAGCCAAACGACAATGAAATAAAAGGCGAGCAAGATGCCGGAATTCCAAATCGGAATGAACGAACTGGAATAACGCGCGCCAGCGGCAAGGTCGCCGGCAATCCATGTGCCGGCGCTCAACGCAGCGAGCAAAAATCCAAAGCGACGCCCAACAAACCACGTCCCGCCGCTGACCGGCAGCAGGTAAAAAACCGAGAAGAAAATTTCGAAACCCGTGAGGAAATCCGTGAACCCGACCAGCGCGATAAAAGCGAAGCAACCGCCGATCACGAGCGATCGCGGGCGTCGTCCGAGCAAGTTCAACAAGTCCATTCCGTGAGCGACTCCGCCTTCAAACCTCACGCAACCAATACAAACGCCGCGCGGAAATGCAAGCGCCGGTTTGACGGGCCACGCCAGCGCTGATTAACTCGGGGCATGTTTTCACGATCGATTTTCGCGGCGGCGGCGTTGTGCAGTGGCATGACTGTGTGGGCGGCAACGTCCAGCGGAGTGGATTTGGAGGGCATCGATAAAACCGCCGCGCCGGGCGATGGATTCAACGTTTACGCGAATGGCGCGTGGGCCAAGGCAACGGAAATCCCCGCGGATAAGTCGTCGATTTCGCCGGGCGTGGTGTTGGGCGATAAAACGCGGCAACAGATCGCCGATTTGATTAAGGAATACGCCGGCAAGAAAAACCCCACTGGCAGCGCGGCGCAAAAAGTCGGCGATTATTACGCGGCATTCATGGACGAAGCGGGAATCGAAGCGCGCGGGTTGACGCCGTTGAAGGCGAAGTTGGACGCGATCGCGGCGATTTCGAATCGCACGGATTTGGCGCGCGCGATCGGCAAGACGTTGCGCACGGATGTCGATGCGCTGAACAACACCGATTTCTACACGGAAAATCTGTTCGGGTTTTGGATCACGCAAGGCTTGGAAGATCCGAAAAGAATTTATCCCTACATTTTGCAGGGCGGTCTCGGAATGCCCGATCGCGATTATTACGTCTCGGATTCGCCGAAGATGGCCGCGTTGCGCGACGCCTACAAGGCGCACATCGAAGCGACGTTCAAGCTGTCCGGCGCGACCAATGCCGCAGAGCGCGCCCGACGCGTCTTCGATCTCGAAACGAAGATTGCCAAAGCGCACGCAACGCGCACCGAATCGGAGGACGTGCACCTCGCGGCCATGTGGCGGCGCGATGAATTGTCGACCAAAGCGCCGGGACTCGATTGGAACACGCTCCTTTCGGCGGCCGAGATGCCGAATGTCCGAAAGTTTTATGTGTGGCACCAAAAGGCGGTGACCGGGCTTTCGAAACTCGCCGCAGAGGAACCACTGGAGGCGTGGAAAGATTGGATGGCGTTCCACGCGGTCAACAAAGGCGCGCATTACTTGCCCAAGGCGATTGCGGAGGAGAACTTCGGATTTTACGGACGAACGTTGACGGGAACGCCCGAGCAGCAACCACGTTGGCAACGGGCGGTCGACGAGACGAGCGCAGCGGTGGACGAGGATGTGGGGCGGTTGTATGTCTCAAAGCATTTCACGCCGGAAACGAAACGGAAGGTCGAAGCGATGGTGGTGGAATTGCAAAAAGCCTTCGACAAGCGCATCGATCAATTGACCTGGATGTCGCCGGAAACGAAAGCCAAGGCGAAGGAAAAATTGAAGACGCTGAAGGTCGGCGTCGGTTATCCGGACCATTGGAAACCGGATCGCGGACTGCGCATTTCAAAAGACGATGCATTTGGAAACGCCGAGCGCGCGAGCCTGTCGCGTTATCACCAGCAGCTCGCGAAACTAAAGAAACGTCCGAAGCAGGATGAATGGTGGATGCCCCCGCAATTGGTGAACGCGGTGAATTTGCCGTTGCAAAACGCGCTCAATTTCCCGGCGGCGATTTTGCAGCCACCCTATTTCGACGCCAATGCCGACGCGGCGCATAACTACGGTTCCGTGGGCGCGATCATCGGCCATGAAATCAGCCACAGCTTCGACGACCAGGGAAGTCTGTTCGACGCGCAGGGACGATTTTCGAATTGGTGGACGAAGGCGGACTTCGAGCATTTCGAAGCCGCGGGAAAAAATCTCTCCGCACAATACGATCGATATCATCCCTTCCCGGATCTCGCGGTGAACGGCCATCAAACTTTAAGCGAAAACATCGCGGACCTCGCCGGTCTCGCCACCGCCTACGACGCCTATCAACTTTCCCTTGAAGGAAAACCCGCTCCCATTATAGACGCGATGAACGGCGACCAGCGCTTCTTCATCAGTTATGCGCAATCGTGGCGCAACAAATCGCGCGAAGCCAAAATGCGCATGCAAATCGCCACCGACGGCCACGCCCCCGCTCAATACCGCGCCGAAACCGTCCGCAACCTTGACGCCTGGTACAACGCCTTCAGCGTCAAGCCCGGCCAAAAAATGTATCTAAAGCCCGAAGAACGCGTGCGCGTTTGGTGATGGCCGCATTTCGAGCGACTAATTTATTTTGAGGCTGGCGCGAAATAATTGTACGGTCGCTTCATGTTCATCCGGCGATTGCATCAAGTTCCATTTGTTCTCGCGTTGATCCTTTCCAATGGCCGGGGCATCGGCGCAGCTCCAGGTGAAGCTGATTTGCTTCGCGCAATTTCCTCCGTCGGCGCAGAAGGCTCCGGCAACGTCGTCGCCTCCGCCGCATGGCGCGAACTCGCCACTCAGCCGGTCAGTGCAATCCTTCCGATCCTCACGAGCCTGGATTCGGCCAACGAAATCGCCGCGAACTGGCTCCGTTCCGCCATCGAAACCATCGTTAGCCGAAACCTTGCTCGCGGCGAACGCCTCCCCGCGGATGCGCTCGAAACATTTCTCGCCGACAAATCCCACCATCCAAAAGCCCGCCGCCTCGCCTACGAGTTATTAGCCAAAGCCGATCCTGCGCGCGCCGAAAAATTGCTTCCCGGCTTCATCGATGACTCGGGCTCCGAACTTCGCCGCGACGCCGTTGCCCTCGAACTCCAACGCGCCGCGCAACTGTTGGCCAATGGAAATGCCGCTGACGCCAAAGCCCTTTACCAACGTCTCATCACCCAGGCCCGCGACGTCGACCAGGTCGACGCCATTGCCAAAACCTTGCGCAAAATGGGTGAGACAGTCGACATCGCCAAAGCCTTTGGTTTCATCACTGGCTGGAAAGTGATCGGCCCGTTCGACAACACCGCTGGCAAAGGCTTCGACACTGTCTATCCACCCGAACAAAAGGTTGACCTCGCGGGCGAGCACGACGGCAAAAGTGGCAAAGTTCGTTGGCGCGATTTCACCAGCGCGCACGACTACGGGGAAATCAGCATGAACCTTCCCTTCACGCACCTCAAAGCCGCTGCTGCCTATGCCTACACCGAATTTTTTGCGGACAAGGCCGGCCCGGTCGAACTGCGAGTCGGTTCCGAGAATTCCTTCAAACTCTGGCTCAATGGCGCCCTTCTCTTCAGCCATGATGAATATCACAATCTGAAAGAGATCGATCAATATCCATTGCGCGCCGAGTTAAAGCCAGGGCGCAATGCCATCCTTGTTAAAGTCCTTCAAAACGAACAAACCGATGACTGGGCCGATGGCTGGGACTTTCAATTGCGCATCTGCGATTCACAGGGCAACCCGATTCGTTCGAGCAAAGGAGGCGCACAATGAAATTGTTGCCGTTGATTTCCCTCTGTGTCGCGCTGGCGACAACACACGCTGCTGACTGGCGCCAATTCCGCGGTCCGAACGGTTCCGGCCTGGCTGCCGAGGCCAACCTGCCCGCGAAACTTGACGCACAACAACACCTTGCCTGGCGTGTCGAACTCCCGGGCCGCGGCCATTCCAGCCCCATCGTTGTCGGCGACAAAGTCTTCGTCACCTGCGCCAGCGGTCCCAAGGGCGGTCGACTCCACGTGATCTGCTTTGACGCAGCCACCGGCGCTCGCCGCTGGGAACGCCAATTCTGGTCCACCGGCCGCACCACCACGCACGAAAAAATCAGCAACGCGGCGCCGACACCGGCCAGCGATGGCCAGCGCCTCTTCGCCTTGTTTTCCTCGAATGACCTCTTTTGCCTGGACCTCGACGGCAATTTACTCTGGCTCCGCGGATTAATGCGCGATTACCCAAACGCCAGCAACGCCCTCGGCTTATCCGCATCGCCTGTCGTCGCGGACGGCCTCCTTATTGCCCAAATCGAAACCGATAGCGACGCCTTCGTCATTGGCCTGGATGCCGTCACAGGTCTCAACCGCTGGAAATCCGAACGCCCGCGCCACTCCAACTGGACCTCTCCACTGCCGCTTCCCGGCCCCAATGGCAAAACTCGTGTCGCCCTCCAATCGAGCGCGGGCGTCCAGGTCATCGAAGCCGAATCGGGCCGCGAGATTTGGAACTACCGCGAAGGCGCCAAATCGATCCCCTCCGGCGTCGTCCATGACGGCGTCGTCTACATTCACTCCAACGGCGTCACCGCGCTTGACGCAACACCGGCGGTCTCCGCGCCCAAAGAACTTTGGCGTTCGGCCCCGCTCCGCGCCGGCACACCCAGCCCCGTCGTTCTCGGCGACCGCCTCTACATCCTCAATGATGGCGGCATCCTCTCGTGCGCGGAAACTGCAGGCGGCCAGCGCCTCTGGCAACTTCGTCTCAAGGGCCCGTTCTCCGCGAGCCCTGTTGCCACCGCCAAAAACATTTACACCGTCAACGAAAAGGGCCTCCTCCAGGTCATCGATCCCTCTCGCCCTGAAGGCGAGGTCGTCAGCGAACTCGACCTCGGTGAAACTGTCATCGGCACACCCTCCATCGCCGACCACGCCCTGTACCTCCGTAGCGACCAACACCTTTGGAAAATCGCGCCCAACAAATCCGGGGCCGTATTTTAACTCCTGAAAGTTGCGCGGTGGGGCAAATGACAATGACATTTGAAATGAAGCCTAATATCTCCGGACAACCTGCTGGGGATTTTCAAGCGGCGCTCGGGGTTAGGCGCGCGATCGAAAACAGATCTATGCACCCATTCCAGGAATCAGAGTTGGAGGAACAGTTCGACCGCTCTTCCGGGCCGGGCGGACAAAACGTCAACAAAGTCGCGACCAAGGTGACCCTACGGCACGTGCCGACGGGAATCACCGTCACGGTTCAGGATACGCGTTCGCAGGCGCAAAATCGAACGCTTGCGCGTGAGCGTTTGGCTGAAGCGCTTCGTCTTCGAAAGGAGCGAGCCAAAAGAGAAGCAATCCACCAAAAAGAACTCGAACGCCGGCGCAAAGCCCCCCGACCCGCCGGAATTAAACGACGCATTCTTGAAGACAAACGGCGTCGCGGCACACTGAAACGTGCGCGACGAACACTTGAGGACTAGACGCGAACGCGCCTGATTTCGGCAAGTTTGCGGGAGAGATTGGGGATAGAAAATTGGCGACCCTACCGGGAATCGAACCCGGGCTACCGCCGTGAAAGGGCGATGTCCTAACCGCTAGACCATAGGGTCACGCCGAAGCGTCCGGGGAATATATGCGGCGACTTTCTCTTGTCACGCGCTTTTTTCAAATTCTTGCGGGTTCCGAAGGCCAAAGAATCGTCTACAAAAAAATCCGAGGACCGACGGTTTCGCGTTTTGTGATTACACGATTCGCCCAAAACCTGCTAATTTCGTCGCGGCATTGATGAAGCGCCTTTTGGACATCGTGTTAGTTGTGGTCTCGGCCCCGTTTTGGGGACTGATTCTTCTGATTTTGATGGTCCGCGTCCGCCGCGAACTTGGTTCCCCGGTCTTCTTTCGGCAGCCTCGCACCGGCTTGCATGGCGAGACGTTCCAGATGATGAAGTTTCGCACGATGACCGACGAGCGCGATGCCACTGGCGAACTCCTGCCCGACGCCCAGCGCCTCACCCCGTTCGGCAAATGGCTTCGATCGACCTCGCTCGACGAACTCCCCGAGCTCCTGGTCATTCTGAAAGGCGACATGAGTCTGGTGGGTCCGCGTCCTCTGCTGCCGCGTTATCTTCCGCGTTACACGCCGGAACAAGCGCGCCGCCACGAAGTCAAACCGGGCCTCACCGGCTGGGCCCAAATCCATGGCCGCAACGCCATTTCCTGGGAACAAAAATTCCAACTCGACGTCTGGTATGTCGACAATCGTTCCCTCTGGCTCGACATCAAAATTCTTTTCCTAACGGTACTCGCTGTCTTCAAACGCGAAGGCATCTCCGCCGCCAACGACGCCACCATGCCCGAATTCATGGGCTCCCAAAAAAGCTGATCGCCCATGCCTAAATCGCCCTCCAAAATTTTCATCCCCGCGATCCTCGGCGCTCTCCTCGTCGCGGCATTTTGGGCTTTCCCATATTTTTGGTATAACCGAACACCTCCGGGAAATTTCGTCTGGCTCGTCGAATCCACCAATGTCCCGCCCTTCACCTTTCAATCCACGCCCATTTCCAAAGTCGAAGAATGGATGATCCAGGGCGACAAAGTGGTCTCCGCCCAATTCACCAACAAGAACGACACCATCCTCGCTTTCTCCGCCAAACGTTTCTCCAACGATCCAAACGAAAAAGGCCTCTTCGCCCACACGCCCGATCGTTGCTGGACCCAGGCGGGCTGGCGTCACGATCTGGTTCAACCGGAAACGATCCAGGTCTCCGCCGGTGGAATCCAACTCAACATGGAACGCCGCGTTTTCATTTGGAAAAGCGGCCAGCGCCTCCTTGTTTATTTCGGCGGCCTCTCTGCGGGCCGTCCCCTGCCCTATCGCCTCAACCACGAACTCTCCGTTGCGCTTCGCCAACAACCCGGCGGCTCCTACGCAGCGCGTTCCGCCACGCGCGCCATCGACAAACAATTCTGGGGCAACCTCTGGGACGCCTTCCGCGAACGCCGCCCGATGCTCGGCCCCAAACACTTCATCCGCATCGCCACACCAATTGACGGCTCCGACCTCGCTGCTGCGGACAAACGACTCCAAACCTTTTTGAATTCCTGGCTGCAACCGGGTGATTTCGCCGCTGACGTCAAAACCCGCGACACCCAACGCGAAGAAAAAAGTCAACGTGAACCTGACGGTTTGGCCCTCAACAACTCCGCAGCCATTACCAAATAACGCGCGGCCACCTTCGGCAAATGGTGATGCTGCGCCAAATACTCCTTCCCTCGCCGCCCCATGTCCCGCCGCGCGTCCGGCGTCATCGCCACCAATTTCTTCAGCGCATCCGCAATCGCCGCCGGATCCTCCGCCGCCACCTGGAACCCGCCCCCGCTGCTCGTCACCGGATTCTTCTTCGAATCGCAATACAAAACCGCCGGCAACTCATGCGCGAGATAATCGAACAACTTGTTCGGACTGATCCCGTAATGAAAAATCGGCGCCTTCGAAAACCCCACCAACCCCGCATCGCTCATCCCAAACAATTCCGGCAGCGCCCCCTTCGGAATCTGTTCCAAAATCCGCACGTTCTTAATTCCCTCCGTCGCAATCAACGCCTCCATCTGACCCTGCGTCGGCCCCTGCCCCACAATCATGAACTGCACGCCTTCGCCCGCCAACTTCGCCGCGCGAATCACCGTCAACAAATCCGCATACGGATTAAACCCACCCGCGAACAGCGCAATAAACTTCCCCTTCGCCCGCGCTTCCTGGAATGCCGCCCGATGCAATTCGGGAACGGGCGCTCGAGCCGCCGGCGCCGCCTCGGCACACTGCGGCAGATAATCCCAACGCGCTTCGTCCAACCCGCGCGACTTCATGTAATCGAACGAATCCTCCAGCGTCGTGCAGACCTTGTCCGCGTGCTTGTATCCGTAATCCTCCGCCGCCTGCACCAACCGCACAAATGGATGCGACGGCTTCATCCCGCCCAATTCCAGCAACGTCAGCGGCCACAAATCGCGCGTCTCGCGAAAGAACACCGCTCCGTGTTTGCGCGCAATTTTCGCGGCCGGCCAATTATCCACCTGGTAAACCGTGCCCGCCAAAACCAAGTCGGGCTTCGCTTGCTTCGTGAAACGATCCGCAAACCGAAACGTCTGCATCAAACCCGCCAACACGTTGATTCCACGGCCAATTCCGGAACCCTGGTAACGCGGGGTGCGCAGCAAATGGTACTGCACGCCATTGACCTCCATTTCCACGCACGCGCCGCTTTCGGTGGGAGGATTAGTGAGTTGATGGGAAAACGTCGTGCCAACAAAGGTCACGCGATGCCCTGCCCTCGCCCATTCTTCAGCAAAGTGATGGGGGCGGTAGGACGGCCCGTGCCGCGGGGTCGCGCACGTCAGGTTCAGCGCCAAAATGTTCAATCAGACCTACACTCAAACCGCCCAGAGTGAGAGACTGCGCTTAACCAACAACATTTCCCGTCGCGTGACAAGCGCCGACCAGACCTCACGAAAACTTTTCCCCGCAAATTTGCTTGTCTTCACCCCATCCCCGCCTCCGCTCCATTAGGGCCAAACCCTTACAAATGTAAGCGAGATCGTGCAGCCAGCGGATCGACCCAGGCAGAAATTTCAACTTTCTGAATCGCAACAACCGAATCACACTGATTCCGATCAAACGAAACAAGCCATCGATGAAAACATTCCTCCTATCGATCACCATCTGCGCGTTGTGCTGCGGCGCTTTGATCGCCGCTGAAAGCAAGCGACTCAAAGTGTTTATCCTCGCCGGCCAATCGAATATGGAGGGTCACGCGAAGATCAGCACGTTCGATTATATTGGCGACGATCCCGCCACCCAACCGCTTCTCCGCCAGATGCGCGACGACGATGGCAAGCCACGGGTCTGCCAGAATGTTTGGATTTCTTATCTCACCGGCGATGGTGAAAATAATTCCGAAGTCACCGGCAAACTAACCGCCGGCTTCGGCTCGCTGTGGGGCGTCGAGCCGAAAAAAGCCGGTGAAAAAATCGGCCCGGAATTCACCTTCGGCTTGACGATGGATCGCGCTGTTTCCGGCCCCGTCCTGATCATCAAAACCGCGTGGGGCGGCAAAAGTCTGCACACCGATTTTCGTCCCCCGAGCGCGGGTCCATTTATCTTTAACGAGACGCACCTCACCAACCTCAATCGACGGAAGATTGACCTCGACTCAGCCAAAGCAAAAAAGGCCGCGGAGACTGGCGTTTATTATCGTTTGATGGTTGAACATGTAAAACACGTGCTCGCCGATCCGCGCCGGGTGGTTCCGGATTACGATCCAGCCGCCGGCTACGAAATCGCCGGTTTCGTCTGGCTGCAAGGCTGGAACGATATGGTCGATGGCGACGTCTATCCCCGCCTGCCCAAAGGCAGTTCCACAAATCGCTACGCGCAATACAGCGAACTTCTCGCCCAGTTCATTCGCGATACACGCAAGGATCTGAACGCGCCCAGGATGCCCGTTGTCATTGGCGTGATGGGCGTGGATGGCGCAAAAGCGGGCGCGGACATTCTCGCCTTCCGCGAAGCGATGACAGCGCCCTCCGCTCTGCCCGAATTCCAGGGCAACGTTGTCGCGGTTCCCACCGCGCCGTTTTGGTCGGAAGAACTCGGCGCAATCGCCGCCAAGCACGAACAGGTTCGGCAGATGGAATATTATCTGAACACAAAACACAAAGACCACGCCAACGCCGACGGCCACATGTCTAAAGACGAGATGAGCGACTATCTCCGCAAATACGAAGCCGACCTCATTACCCCCGCCGAAGCTGCCCTCTGGAAACGCGGCGCCTCCAACGCCGGCTACCATTACCTCGGCTGCGCCAAGACCTTTGCACTGATGGGCCGCGCCTTTGCCGAAGCCAATCTCCGCATGCTCGAATCGCCAAGCCATTAAACTTTCACAACTTCGCGAATGAAAAAATCGATCCTCGCCGCTTTGATTACGCTTTTGCTGGGCTTCAGCGCACCCTCCAGTTGCGCCGCCGTTCAACGTGGCGAAATGGCTGGATACCTTTTTGGCCCAACCGAAAAAGTTCCGGAAGAATTCAACGCCGGTTTCTCGCTCTACGCCGCGGCGTGGCCTCTCGTCGACACCTACCCGGGCCACGATTTTCAAACCGGGCTCTGCGGCACATGGATGCATCCGCAATATGAACCCGACCACCAACCCGCCGGTAAATGCTACACCGATGTCGAAGGCGGACTCGGCTGGTGGCGCGACACGCACTTTCCCACAACCACGCCCAAATTTATCATGGGCGGTGTCGGCCCAAATTTCCGCTGGATCGCCAACGGTCCAGGCTACGGCGCGGGTTCCTGGGAAAAACCACGCGGCCTCTACGGTGTCGCGCAGCTCAGTCCATGGCTGTTGTTTCCGCTCGACGGCTTGAACCTAAAACAAGGCACGCGCGGAGAACTCTTCGGTTACGGCTATCTGCCATTGCCGCTCACGAATCCCAAAACCAAAACGGCGGGTAAAGATGTCCCGACCGGGAATCATTGTTGGACCCTCTTCCTCAACACCGCGAACTTCAAAGGCCCCGTCGCGTTCTTCACGCCATTCTTTTGGTCTCAGGCCACACTCGAAAATCCAGAATGGGCAGGTTTTATGCTCGATTCCAGGCCGGTCGGCCCGAACAAAGCGATTCAAATGGAAACGCAACATGTCCCGGCGATCCTGACCACGAACAACGCCGGACGCGTTTTCGCGCGCATCGCTCCCACTTCGTTTCCAATCGGTCCCGACGGCAACTCGGCCGTTTTACATCGAATCACCGCCTACAAAAAAGCAGCCCTTTGGGACGACGTGCAGCGCTGGTTTGATGGCGGCGACTCGGCGACAGGCCTGATTAAAGTAGAGGCTGCGGTGGTCCATCCGTTTCGCCAGGGCGGAGGATCGAGTTGGAGCGTTTATCCGTTCAATGCCCAACGTGAACAGAAAGCGGCGCTGCCGTGGAAATCATTTGCCACGTCGTTCACACCGAACCCCATCACGTTCGGCTACCGTTGGGACGAACGCCTGACGCGCCGGAACGATTCGCTTGTCATCCTGCCCGAATATTTTCGTCTCGATTCCGAAGGCCCGAAACCTTCGTGGTCCGTGGTCACCTCCGACGAAGCCCCAGCAGAACTCGCTCAGCATCGCTTCGAAACTCCGAAAGAAACGCCACAGGAACCCCGCACGACGCCCAGCGATTCCGAAAGCTGCTGGAAAAAACCGGGCCCCGCCGCTGGCCCATTTAAAATTCAAATCGGCGACGGCAGTGTCCTCACGTATTCCTGGTATCGGTTCGCCGATCAGCCCGCGCTGCTGAATGCAGACCTTTCCCCCGAAGAACGCGAGCTCATTCAAAAACGCGTGGAACTGCTCCATCGCCATTGGACCAAAGATCGGAACTACTTGACCCCGCCCGATGCCGGCGCGCTCGCGAGCCTTGACCCCGCCTTAATTGTGAAACCGCCCCCGGGCCTCGAAGTTGGCTACGTCCCCATCGCCACCCGCCAGGAATTGATCCCTGCCAACGCCCCATCGCCTTAAAAATTCTTCACTCGCCAATAATTTTGACAAGCGCGCGCTTGCGACGGGCCCCATCAAACTCGCCGTAAAAAATCTGCTCCCACGGGCCGAAATCCAACTTCCCATTCGTGATCGCCACGACCACCTCGCGCCCCATGATCTGCCTCTTCAAATGCGCATCCGCGTTATCCTCCCCCGTCCGATTATGCTGATACTGCGAAGTCGGCTCATGCGGCGCCAACTTCTCCAACCACTCATCGTAGTCATGATGCAACCCGCTCTCATTGTCGTTGATGAAAACCGACGCCGTGATATGCATCGCATTTACAAGGCAAAGCCCCTCGCGCACCCCGCTTTTGCGCACCAGGTTTTCGACGGTTTGCGTGATGTTCACGAAACCCCGCCGGCCCTTCACTTCCATCCACAAATGCTCGGTCAACGATTTCATCTCGACAGCGTAATTCTACAAGCCCGCTTTGAAAGCGCAAACGCCCCATAGTTCCTGTCTGAAGGGCAAATGCCATTTTTCTCGCTCCGTCTCTGTATCCCGAAGGGATTAAAAGCGTTCTGCACAGAGTCGCCCGCCTACGCAGGGCCGACGCATCTTAAATTGGAAAGAAAACGGCATTTCGGAGCAAAACGGTTAGGGCGCGTCACTCCGTGCGCGCCGCGCCGAAGCCCAACGCGTCCGCGAACCCGAAGCACCGTTACGGTCACTGCGCCCTTCCCTGGACATTTAGACGCGTCAGCCCTGCCCGCCTACGCTGAAATCCTTGTAGCCCGTAGACGATTACAATACCTATGACTACCCCTTCCGATTCCGAATCGACGGACGCGAAAATTGCGCTAGCATGCGCTGATGTTCCGATCACGATCTGAAGAGGCTGGCGAACCGGAGAAAACAATCGATTTGTCGCAACGATACGATGTTTACGTGAATGAACACCCGCACGGCATGGTGGTTTTCACGAATGTGCGGATTTTGGAGCAGAAATCCCTCTTTGCAGACGGCAACAGGTTCGATCTGTTCAACCGCTTCATTGAGTTGGAGCAGGCTGATGGCTCGCGCGTCCTGATTTCCAGGCATGGCCTGAGCCGGATTTGTCTCCACGGCGTTCCAGTTCTAGCGGAACTGGTCCGCAGTTCAAAAAAGCAGTCTTGATCGACGAAGTTCGGGCTGCCTCCACATCGTTTCCAAACTGATGAAAAGCGCTGATCCAGCGGCAAGCAATGAAGTCACCCTACCATCCGACGGCCGCCGAAATTGAAGCGTGGGCGTACGAAGCCGATGCGGAAGAGCCAATCCAGGATTGGGACTTGCTGCTCGCGCATGAGAGACAGGAAGCGCTGTATATGAAACTGGCCTCCGCGCGGGATTGTCCAAAGAGCGAATATTTCCTGACGTTGCTGTACTTGATCGTCGGCGATGAATTTCGAGGCAATTTCAAAGGGAGATCACGCGACGATATCGAACGGCTCCTGCGACTGGCCGAGAAAGACTTTCCCTCGTACTGGCTGCATCTCTGGGTCAAACGATCGCGCGCGCTGCTCGAACGACCAGAAACATTCCGTTACGAGGATTGGTGCGGCGGAGGCTTTGCGGCGGATTGCGAGTCCGAGTAACACGCAGCGCCACCTCAACATCCAGATCTTACAGCCAATGCATCCGTCACAAATCCAGGCGCGTCGCAGAACGAATCTTCACGGAACGACCTGCTTGGAAATCGACCGAATAACGAACATCCGCGAACTGTATCTACTTTCGACGAAGGGGCCATTTCTGGAAACACGAGTCTTGGGATGGGCCGTACTTATCAAAAAATTTCCGATCCTTCCCGAGTGGGACTAAAATTGGCTCCCCACGATTTTCGGAAATTTCAACGTCAGTAAGCTCGCCTGCCATCGTTCCCTTTTCCTCTAACGCTGAGAACCGAACGTGGCGCACTCCAGTCTTGTCCGCCTCGACAACCCAACTTCCCCTCGCCGATCCGTACTCACCCAGACAGCCACTCCAAACCGCTTCGTACGAGCCCCCAGTCGACAGCACGAGCGAGATATTCATTCCCAGCCCATCACCGCGATACCACTTGCCGGTCAACCCTTCGCCCGGTGGATTGCTGACGGCAACTGTCTTCTTCGGAAACTGACAAGCGCACAATGTTCCGATTGCCAGCAGAAGAACAACCAAATGGACAGTCTTCATAGGATCGGATGAAGTCCAAGCTATCACGACGCGTATCCCTTCAGAAAGCTCGAATTTCCGTGCGGAACACCACGTCCAGCCGACACACACCGCTTAGAATTCTTTCGTGGAAGCCGATTTCGTATCATCGGATCGCAGGGGCACGGCGAACCAATGATCCGGTTTGAAATCCTCACCCGATGCTGCTGAGGTAATGAGCATCGGCCCATTCATGTTCACGTCCGGTACGGCATGGGTGAAGCTGTTTTCAATGTGGAGGAAGGAATCGAATTGCGCGAATCCAAGGGTTTGAAGGTCCGGGAGCTGACCAAAGCCGAACGGCTTGCCTCCGACAATCGGCAGCTTATTATCCAGGCGTGGAATGAACGTTTTAATCGATAGCGCACGCTCGGTCGTCTGTCGGGACGGCCAGGTGACGATCACTTTCGAGAGTGGAAATGAAGTTCGTTTTCCAATCGCCGCAAATCCCCGTTTGGCGATTGGAACCGAAACTCAGTTGAATAATGTTGAGATTTCACCCTTCGGGTTGCATTGGCCCGACTTGGACGAGGACTTATCGTTCGAAGGCATTCTCCGCGGCGATCACGGCCAACGCAGCGAGCGGCCAGCCTAACCTTCAGTGACGCCGCCGCCGCTGCTCGCCTCCCGGTCGTCAAGTCGCCACCGCTAACTTCGCCGGTTCAGCCTTTTCTCCCGCCTCTCCGATCTCAATCACGGCCGCCGTTGGCCGCGCATCCATCAACTGCCGCCGAATCTCCGCCACCTTCCGTGAATCGTCGAACGTCGCATCCTCCAGGATTTTCAAAACCACCGGCAACGCCTTCAACTGCGCCCGGGCCAGCTCCACTTCCAATTTCCGCCAACCCAACTTCGCCTGCTCTTCCGCCACCGCAATTTGCCGTTCGCGCATCGTCAACTCATGCTCCCGCGCTTTCTCCTCGCTCAACGCTTTCAACATCGCCCCCAACTGTTCCCGATCCTTGCAGTCAATCGCCAACTCGCACATCTTTTGCCGCGCCGCCTCCAACGCCGCCTCGCGCGCGTGCGAATCCTTGCCCCGCCTCGCCATCGCCTCCATGGCCTCCGCCGCTTCCTCCGCTTCCTCGTTCGCCTTCTCCGTGCGCAACCGCTTCAAAAAACGTTTCAACGCCGGAACCGTTACCCCACCTTCGACTCCGAAGTTAGCTTCGATCTCCTCTGCCAGATCCGACAATTTGCTTCCCTCCGCCATTTCCAGAATCAATTCCCGCTCTTCCTCGCTCAACTTCGCAAACGGACTATCGCTTCGTAATTTCATATTTTTCCTTTTTCTCTCGCGCCAGTTTGCCCGCAGGGGTGGGACAAATACAGTCCCACCCCTGCAGATTGTTCCGAAAAAATTTCCAGTCGCTTAAGAACGGTTTCCCGGTCGCGTCGCGGACGCTTCCGGGACGCCTGTGGGACGCATCCGGTCCGCTTAAAGTTCGCTTTCCAGACGCCTCTCGCGCCCCTCAAGCGTCCAGAAGCGACCCTTTTCCGTCCCATAGAAATCGGTGAAAAAAACCTAAGTGACTGATAACGAATCACTTACAGTACACAGACTTCCTTTGAACTCCCCCGCCCGCGCTCGAAACGGGGAATAGAAAATCGACCGCCGCGTTCCCGTTGAGCTACACTCGGGAAGCGGCGGTCGTGCTATGGGCTCCTTCGGACTGTTACAAAATGCTGTTAAGATGGCCGAGCGGAGAATCTTTACCCTTGCGGTGAATCACCAGTGGCGCGCGCGCGCGTCCGTTGTTGGTTTTGGGAGCGATTCGCTCTTTGACGGGCGCTGGTTGTTGCGTTGCCGCCGAGTTTCCGGCCAACTGCAAAACCTCTTGCTTGAAGGAGGCGGTTTGGCTGGAGAGTTCTTCGGACGCGGCGGCGGTTTCTTCGGCAGTCGCGGCGTTGGTCTGCGTGATTTTATCCATTTGCGTCACGGCCGAATTGATCTGGGCGATGCCTTCGCTTTGTTGCGTGGATGATGCGGCGATCTCCGAAGCGAGGGTGTCGACGCCGCGAATTTTTTCGGTGATGCGGGCGAGGCTCGCCGCAACCTGATCGCTGATGGTCGCGCCTTGTTGGATTTTTCCGGAGGCGGATTCGATTTTCTCGGCCGTTTCGCGCGCGGCCTGGGCGCTGCGGTGGGCAAGATTGCGAACTTCGTCTGCAACAACCGCGAAACCGGCGCCGGCTTCGCCTGCGCGGGCCGCTTCGACGGCTGCATTCAAAGCGAGGATGTTCGTTTGGAAGGCAATCTCGTCGATGGTCTTGATGATTTTCGTAATTTGTTCGCTGGAGACGCGAAGGTCGGTCATGGCGCCGGTCATCTTGTCAACTTCCGCAAGGCTTTGATCGGCGGCGACGCGCGCCTGGCCGGCGAGTTCTTTCGCGGAGTGAGCATGCTCGGAGCTGAGCTTGGCAATGCTGGTCATTTCGACGAGGGACGAGGAGATTTCCTCGAGGGAAGCGGCTTGCTCGGAAGCGCCCTCGGCGATGGATTGGCTTGCAGTCGAAACTTGCGCGGCAGCGCGGGCGACTTCGTCCGAACCGGAGAAGAGGCGAGATGCAACGCCGGTGATTTGTTTTCCGACGGCGCGGCTCAAGAGAATTCCGAGAATGGCGGACAGGAGCACCGCGAAGGCGCAGCCGACAATGCAAAGAATTTGCGCGTGGCGCGCTTCGGCGGCGGAGGCCTTTTCCGCTTCGGCGCTGTTCTTATTGGCGAGGTCGTTGATCTCGGTGACGATAAGGTCAAACGCTTCCGTCGGACGCCGATCGATGCCCTTGACGATTTTGTCCACGACGGCGGCGGGATTGGCGTTTGTCGAGACGAAGCTCTTCAGTGCGCCGCGATAGAGCACACCGAGTTCTGCGTGCGCGTTGATGGCGGCTTCAACGTTGGTCGTTGGCGCGGCAATTGAAACCAGCAAGTCCTTGAGGCTCGCAAGATCTTTTTGGGCGCGGCCTTCTTCGTTGGTGAAGCCGGAAAAATGCTTCTCGAAGGCTTCGGGAGCGTGTCCGCGGAGGAGAATGTTCTTCCACTCCTGGACCTGGATTTTGAAACTGACCTGCGCGCTGCGCGCCAGGTCAACGCCATGCCGCGAAGCGTTCGCCGCCTTGATGGAATCGGATTGCATTTGTTCCATTCGCCGCAACCCGCGATAGCCGGAGACGCCGACAAGGAATGTAATCGCCGCGGCGACGGAGAATCCGAGAATGAGTTTTGTGCTGATTTTCATAAACGTTTGGCTGTGATTGATAGTTAAAGGTCCGTTAAAATTTCCAAAGGGCATCGACTTGCAGGCGCGTGAAGGCGCTCTGTGAATTGGCCGGGCTGGGTTTGATCAGTTCGGTGAAAAAGGCGGTGGCGCCGAGCGTGAATGAATCCGACACGGCGTAACACGCTTTGACCAAATGCCCGCGAACGTTGGTGCCGCCGACGAAACCAGCGGCGCCGCCGGCGTCGGGCGCGGATTGATAGAAGGCGCCGAAATCGTCGTCGACGAGTTCTTCGTACCAGGCGTCGCCTTCGAGGTATTTCCAGCGGTAACTGAGTTCCCACTGGCCTTTTTTGGCGGCTTTGCCGAGCGAGAAGTTGATGGAATAAGCCTGGTTGTTCGCGTTGGCGCTGAGGTTATGCAGGAATTCGCCGCCCAATTTGATTGGAAAGCGCCCGGGATAGAACGGAATGCTTTCCTGCCAGCGCGTGACCGACGCATCGGCGACGATGGGCGCGAAGCCGGCGCTCAGCGCGCCCGCGCCAAAGCGGTTGGCGCCCGGGCGCGAGTTGCCGCGATTTTGGTTGGGCGCGTTGGCATTGACGAGTTCGTCGGTGTGCGTGATGCCCAACGCGGCAATGCCCCCCGAAGTTTGCCATTGTTTGCTCCAGTTCGAGTCCAGGCGGATTTGCGAGCCGAGCAGGAAAGAATCGCGTTCGGGAATGCCCACACCATCGACGACGAAACCGCCGAGATTCAGACTGAGCTTTTGTTTTGGAGAAACGTTCCAGGCGAATGTTTGCGAAACCCCTTCAGGCGTATAGTCGTAATCGAAAATCAAATCCGTGAAGACAAACGGATTTTCGATCTTGCCGAGGGTGAGTGTCGCGGACAGATCGGGATTCTGAATTTCTTTCCAACGACCGTAAGCGAGGTCAATGAACGAGAGCTTCTTGGACGCGTTATGCTGAAAGGTGACATTGCCGGAGAGCGGATTGCCGCCAGCCACACCGCTCGCGCCTTCCCCGGAGGTGAGGCGCATGCCGACCTCGAAATTCTCGCCAAGGTTGCTGACGAGACCCGCGCGCAGACGCATGCGGAAACGATTGCGATCGATAAACGCGGGATTCTCAGCGTAGAGGCCTTCGAAGCGTCCACGAAAATCGCCGTAGAGTTTTATTGAGTTGCCTGCCGGCGCATTGGTGACAGTCATCGCCTTCGAGGCGGTTGCTTCCGTGCGGATCGCGCTGGCCTCGGCCTCGGTAAGGAGACCCTTCTTGAGCAGCAATTGGAGCAACGCGTCGTTGCTGGTTCCGTCTGCGGCAAGCGAGCCTGACGCCAGGGCGAGCGCCGCCGCGGCGCCCACAGATTTCATCTTGGATTTTGATTTCATAAGTTGGTGGAACAAAAAAGGGCACAGGCGAACGGACGCGATAAACGCCGTTTGCGCTGTGCCCTCGACTGGCAGGCCCGTACGTCCTGCCGGAGAAAGCCGCCTGCGATGTTCCAACGCAGGCCTGACGGTTAGAATTTAAAGAACGATATTTTCGGATCAGTTGAGGGCCGTGAGAGCTTCTTCAAACGATCCGACGAGATTGAGACTTTGGGTTTCCTGAAAATTGCGGCACTCGGAACGAAAGGCGTCCGAACCAATCACCGCGGAGCGAAGACTGAGTTCGCGTGACGCTTCAAGCGCGCCGATGGCGAGTTGAATGACCGGTAGCGACGCGTTCGTGACGTCGGTGAGATCGATCACGAACTTGTCATTGCCGGCATCGACCGATGCGGCGAGTTGTTGTTTCAACGATTGCGTCACTTCGTGCGCGACGTTGGAGTTCGTATCCTTTGGCAGCTTGAGGCATAACGCGGCGCCGCGTTGCTGGAAGTAGCGGTACGATGTCTCCAAACGGAGCGCCCGGCAGATTTTCGATTTGAGTTCGCTTGGATCGATCGGTTTGTTCACGCAGCCTGAAAAACCTTCCTGTTGCGCGCGGGCTTGTTCGGCTGTCGCCGTTTTTACCGCGAGTCCGACCAATGGAGTCGTGCGCGTCCGCGGATTGGCTTTGAGATTTTTCGCCAGAGCAAACGCGGCGTCTTGCGGAAGCGAAAGACTTGCGAAGATCGCGTCGACGCCGTTGGCGTTGCAATGTTCGAGCGCCGAGGCGGTGTCGGTGATGCCAGTGACAACCCAGTTTGTGTCCGCGACAGCGCTGCGCACTTGTTCAATGATGGCAGGCTTGTCGTCGACAACGAGGATTTGGATTGCGTCATCGTAACGGCGGGCGGCAAGAGGCACTTCGTTCTTTTTGTGAAGCTGAAGAACCTTGTTGGCGCGCTCGATCAAGGCGTCTTCCTTGAATGGCTTGATCAGATAATCGCGAATGGAAAGCTTCGCCATTTTCAAGACGGTATCGCGGCCGGCTTCGGCAGTGAGCATGATCACGGGCGTTGATTTGAGATTTGGATCGACGCGCAATTTCGAAAGCGTTTCGAACCCATCCATCACTGGCATGGTGTAATCCAGAATGATGAGGTCGGGCTTTTCTTGCGCGGCGACGGCCAGGCCAGTGAGGCCGTTTTCGGCTTCGAACACAGCGCAGTCGTAACTCTTGAACGCCTTGGCGACAATTAGACGAATTGTTTTACTGTCGTCGATGGTGAGGATTTTAGGGGTCATGCTTCAGTTTCCTTTACGAGAATTTCAGCGACGAATGGTTTTGCGCCGTAGCGAAAACCCAAGATGAGCTTGCTGACATTGGCGGGCGGTTCGACCGTGAGCGCTTTGCCGCGGATAATCGATGGAATCGTGAGCGTGCAGGAATAGCCGTCGTCGCAGAGGCGCGACTTAACCTGACCCACGATCATGTTGCTGACTTCGCCCATGACGTCGTTGACCATTTCTTCCGATTCAATTTCATCCTGAGCGATGCCGAGCATCCGGGACGTGATGGTGTGGGAAAGCAGCGTGTCCACACCGAGGTAAACCGAGCCGGTTACTTCGCCGATAAACCCGACAGAGCTGAACACGTCGATGGGCGGCGCAGCCTGGGCCTCGGGGGCGTCGGTTATTTCCATGGACAGCATCGTTTGGAAAACGAGCTGGACGGCGTGGCGCGTGCATTGCGCGATCTCGTCAATTTGAGTGAGTGTGTTTGTCATAATGGCTTTGTTTTCGATAAATGCTCGGGCGGACGCAGCGGAGAGGGAGTTTGAAGCCGTTGAGGCTTTCGGAGTGGCCAATGATCAAATGGCCGTTGCGCGAAAGATGCTGGCAAAGACGTTGCGCAATTTCCTGTTGTGCGTGGCGATCGAAATAGATCATCACGTTGCGGCAGAAAATGACGTCGAAGGAATTCGGATGCGAATGCTCTTCGGCGAGGTTGATTTGTTGAAACGAAATTTTGGCGGCGAGGGAAGGTTTGATTCGAAGCGAGTCCGCCCAACGCCCGGTTCCCTTCTGGAAATAGCGCGGGAGCCATTCGCGCGGAATCGTGTTGGCGCGTTCGTGCGCGTAAATGCCGAGTCGCGCCTGCGTAAGGACTTTGGTCGAGATGTCGGAGGCCGTGATTTCGAAGTCGAAATCCGGATGAGCGCGCTGAAAGTCATCGAGGAAGAAAGCCATCGTGTACGGCTCTTCACCGGAGGAACAGGCTGCGCTCCAAATCCGAAATGGACGCGAGGCGTCGAAGTGCGCGGCGACGCCGCTGATTAAATATTCGAAATGATCCGGCTCGCGCATGAAGTTGGTGAAATTCGTGGTGAGCGCATCGATAACGCGGGTGACTTCGTCGGTCGGCGCGGAGGTGCGGAGGAAATGGCAATATTCGGGAAGCTCGGTGAATCCGTGGTGGCGCATGCGCTTGCCGAGGCGGGCGCGAATTAGTTCGTGCTTGCCGCCATCGAGGCGAATGCGCGAGCGGTCATAGACCAACGCGCTGATGTAGTCGAAGGCTTCGTGGTCGGAATGGGCGGATTCGGCGATCACGCAGCCTCCTGTAAGAGTTCCGGAGCCGCGCTGTGACGGCTTTCGAGATGAACGAGGGCGTGCGAATCGAGGATAAGACCGACGCGTCCATCGCCCAGGATGGCGGCTCCGGCCACGTAGCCGCTCGCTTCGAATCCGTGGCCGAGGCTTTTGATGACGACTTCCTGTTTGCCGAGCAGGGTGTCTACGAGCAGACAGCGCGCGTCGCGAGTGGATTGGATCACCACGACAATTCCTTCGGTGGCGGCGGCGGCCTGTGATTCAATTCCGAAAATGTCGCTGAGGCGCGTCAGAGGCAGGAGACGGCCGCGCACTTCAACCACTTCGCCGCGGCCCTGAACGCTGCGCACGGCGTCTTGAGCCGGGCGAAACGATTCGATTACCGAGAGCGTCGGCAAAATGTAGCGATGCGCTCCAACGCCGACGAGCAGCCCATCGATAATCGCGAGAGTTAATGGCAGGAAAATGCTGAACGTGGCGCCTTGTCCTGGAGTCGATTGAATTTCGATTTTACCGCGAAGCTTCTCGATATTCCGACGAACGACATCCATCCCAACGCCACGTCCCGACAACTCCGTGACGCGTGCGGCAGTGGAGAAACCGGCGGCGAAGATGAGTTTGAAAATTTCCGAATCGGAAAGTTGCTCGTTGGGTTTGATTAATTCCTTCTCAATCGCTTTCTGCAGAATTGCGTCGCGGTTGAGGCCGTTTCCGTCGTCTTTGATTTCGATGACGATATTTCCACCCTGATGAAAGGCGCGCAGATAGATCGTGCCGTGCGCCGGCTTGCCGCGCCGCTCGCGTTCCTCGGGCAATTCGATGCCATGGTCCACGGAATTGCGGATCATGTGAATCAGCGGGTCGTTCAGTTCCTCAACGATGCTGCGATCCAATTCGGTATCTTCACCGTCGAGAACCAACTCGATCTGCTTGCCCAGGCGCGCGGCGCCATCGCGAACGACACGCTGCATTTTCTGAAACGTGCCGCGAATGGGCACCATGCGCAGGGACATTGAGGTGCGTTGAAGGTCTTTGGTAATGCGGGTGAGTTGCGCGAGATTCCGCGAAAGCTGCTCGTCATCCACCATTCGCAAAGTCTCGCTTTGCACAACGAGCGACTGCGCGATAACCATTTCGCCAACTGCATCGATTAGGCCGTCCAATTTGGCGGTGTTCACTTTGACACTCGCGGAATCGGAAACGGATTTTGCTTCAGAGCGCTCCTCATGCTCGACGGCTTGAACGGGGGGCTCCGCCTGTTGCGCCGAACCATTTGCCATGGTCGTTTGAATTCGTTCGAGCAAATCGCCCGTTGGAATCTGAATCGGTTCAGCGGCGTTATTTTCGAGGCAACGGTTGATGCCGCCGCAGAATTGTTTGAGACGATCGGCTCCGGCGAGAATCACGTCGGCGATCGCGCGGTCGATCACAATCTTGCGTTGGCGCGCGAGATCGAGAAGCGATTCGAGTTCGTGCGCAAGCGTGTGGATCGGCGGTAGGTTCAGAAAACCGGAACCGCCCTTGAAGGTGTGGAACGCGCGGAAGATCGCGCTCAAACCTTCGGGGTCGGTCGGATCGCTTTCGAGAGCGAGAACGCCTTGCTCGATGGCGATTAAATGCTCAGCGCCTTCCTGGATAAACTCGCGCAAGAGATCGGCGTCGTCCGCGAGATTAAGTGTGATCGGCTGGTCGATGGCGGTCATGGTTATTGCGTTTTAAAATTTGCGGCGGCTCTGAACTCGAGCCGCCGCGGCCTCACTTCGATCAAAAGTCCTTGAACTCGGATTCCATCGGGATTTCGGCTTCGGCATCGAAGCGCGCGGCAGGCATCGGGATGGTTTCGTCGTGGCGTGATGATGTGTTCTTCAAGGACGTGATCGGCGAGGAAAGGATCGGCACGTGCGGGCCTGCTTTCGCAGAGGCCGTGGGAACGGGCGTGGAAACTGAATTCGATTGGTTTTTGTCGCCAACGAGTTTGGCGAGTTCATGGACGGCTTCCTTCAGCGTTGCGGCCTGCGCGTTCAATTCCACAGAGGCGCTCGCGCTTTCTTCGGCGCTTGCGGCGTTGGACTGCGTGGTTTTGTCCATCTGCGACAACGCGATGTTGATTTGCTGAATGCCCTGATTTTGTTCGCGCGAAGCGACGGCGATGCCGGCGACCAATTCATCGACCTTGCGCGCTTTATCGACGATGTCAGCCAGGCTGCGCGCGACGTTGGCGCTGATCTGAACGCCCTGGTCGCTCTTGCGAATGGAGTCTTCGATCTTATCCGCGGTTTCGCGCGCGGCTTGAGCGCTGCGCTGGGCGAGGTTGCGCACCTCGTCCGCGACGACTGCGAAGCCCATGCCCGCTTCACCGGCGCGGGCCGCTTCGACCGCGGCATTCAACGCGAGAATGTTCGTTTGAAACGCGATCTCGTCGATCGTCTTGATAATTTTGCCGATGTTGCCGCTGGAGACCTTGATTTCGTCCATCGCGGCGCTCATCTGCTTCATATCCGTGGCGCCAGTGTCGGCGGCAGCGCGCGTTTGTGTGGCCAGCGTTTTAGCGGCGTCGGCATTCTCGGCATTGCGACGGGTCATGCTGGTGATTTCCTCCATGGAAGCGCTGGTTTCTTCGAGCGACGCGGCCTGCTCGCTGGCGCCTTCCGCGAGCGTTTGGCTCGCGGCGGAGACCTGGCCGGCGGCGGATGCAACCTGGCTGGCTCCATCGTTTAACGTCGCTGAAACGTGCGTGAGCACTCGTGAAATAGCTCGCCCCACAACCACTGCGATCAAAAGCCCGAGAACGAGCGCTGCGATCGCTCCGGAGACAATGCCGGTCGCGGAGATACGGACATCGCGATTGATCTCGGCGGAATAACGAACGCTGTTCTTGCGATTGAGGTCCACCAGATTCGCAATCGCCTGCAGATACGCTTCGTAAACCGCCTCAAACTTTCCATGAATCACCGCGAGCGCGGCTTGAGAATCTTTTTTGCGACCGGCGTCGATCGCCTCTTCGTAAGCGGCCACGAATTGGCCTCGCGCCGCTTTGACTTGGTCGAACAGTTCGCGATCGTCCGCGGTGGTCACGGTCTTCTCGTAATCCTCCATGACGCGCGTCACCTCAGCGCCACGCTTTTGAATTTCGGATTCAATGGCAGCTTTTTGTTGAGTGTCGGTCGCAAGGATGAATTTAAAAAGATCGATGTAACGTTGTTTTGAAATTTCCTCGATTTTGCAGGCTGCATAAACACCCGGGAGCGCGTCGTTGACGATGCTCGATGAAATGTCGCGAATGCGAACGATGCGCGCGTAGGCAAATGCGCCGACGGCCGCGGTGATTGCGATGACGACCAGGAATCCCGTCACAATTCTTTTTCCAACTGTCCAATTGCTCATGATGATGTTTGTTGAGGGTTAAAGTTCAGGAAGCGGTTTGTTCGACAGCGCGGAGGAGTTCGCGCGCCACGACACGGTCGACATCCAGGAGGGCTTTGACTTTGCCATCGATCTTGGCGAGTCCGGTCATGCACTCGACGGCCTGCGCCGTTCCGAAATCGGGCGTCGCTTCAATCTCCGTCGCGGCGATGTTTAAGACCTCTTCGACGGCGTCGACGACGAAACCAACTGGCGCGTTCGCGCGGTGCGCGGCGGCTGTTTGGGCGACCACGATGCATGTGCGTTCAGTTTGGCCTGCATTCGCGAGGCGAAAACGCAAACGCAAGTCGATGATCGGAATGATTTTTCCGCGGAGGTTGATGACGCCTTTGATGTAATCCGGCATCTGCGGCACAGCGGTGATATCGGTCATGCGAATGATCTCGCGGACCTTCAACGCCGGAATCCCGTAGGACTCGGAGCCGAGTTGAAACGTCAGGAATTTTCCGGCGGCGGCCTGGGCGTCGCCGAGTTTGGCGGTCTCTTTTGTCAGTGTCATAAAATCCGTTGCTTTCGGGAAAAAGAAGAAGGCGCAACCAAAGCGGCCGTGAGAGCCGACTTTGATTGCGCCTTCGACTTGCGGGCCCATCTGTCCCGCCTGAGAAAGCTCGCTCGTTGCTTATTGCCCCGAGCCTTGCGCCGTTAACATCGGCGCGAATTAAAAAAACTTTATTTCCGTCGCGCGAAAATTCTTTGCTTTATTTTTCACGCGCCTCACCGAGCGCGGTTTCCACCTTTTTTCGCAGGTCGGCCAGGCGCTTCGATTTAAAATTCTGGCGCGTCTCATTCAAGACGGTGACCACTTCGCGCATCACCTGTCGATTCTCCGATTCAGCTGCGTCGGCTCGAACCAGCGCGCGTTCAATTGCCTGCTTCAGGCGCGGCAGCGTGACGGGCTTTTCGAGATATGCCGTGGCCTGCGTGCCGACCGCATCCATCGCGGATTCGCGCGAAGGCGAACCGGTGATCAAAATGAATGGCACTCCGGGCGCAAGTTCATCCGCGGCGTCCAGCAATTCGAGCGAACAATTGCCCGGCATATTGATGTCGGCGAGCACAAGCTGGTATTTGTGCGTCCGCAATTTGGCGCAGGCGGCGTGGCCATCGGGCGCTTCGTCGCAGTCGAATTGGAGGCGTCGCACCTGGGCGACGAGTGTGGTCCGCACGTCCACATCATCTTCGACAACGAGAATGCGGGCTTTGGAATTATTTGCGTTCAGAATCATAGGTTTCGGAAATTCGTACGATGGCCGGCAGCAGGATCGTAAAGATCGTTCCTTTGCCGACCTCCGATTGCGCTTCGATGAAGCCGTTGTGAGTTCTCACGATGCCGTGCACCACCGACAATCCCAGACCCGTGCCTTCGCCGGGAGATTTGGTGGTGAAAAAAGGTTCAAATAATCGCGCGCGAGTCGCCGTGTCCATGCCCTTCCCATTATCCGTCACAGAAAGGCGCACGAAGCGGCTCGGCGAAACGCCCGATGACCCGGGAGGCACGCATTCAACCTGATCGAGCTTGAAAGAAATCCACCCGAGACGGCCTTCCATCGCCTGCCACGCATTGATGCCTAAATTCATAATGACCTGATTCATTTGCCCGGCATCGACGATTACGGTCGGCAAATCGGCCGCGATCTCGTGCGTAATCTCGACGGTCTTCGGCACCGCGACGCGGAGCATTCGCAATGCATCGGAAAGGACCGCTCCAAGATTGGCCTCCGCGCGAGCGTTACCCGCTTGCCGTCCAAAGGTTAAAATTTGTTGCACCAGGTCGCGCGCGACGCGGATCGACTTAACTGCCTGCCGAAGTTGTTTTTGCGCGGGATCCGATTCCGCGAGATCAAGACTGGCAAGTTCAACGCTGCCGAGAATCGGAACCAGCAGATTCTTAAACTCATGCGCAATGCCTGCGGAAATTTCACCGATCGTTTCAATGCGCTGCGAATGAATCAAACGCTGCTCCGCTTTGCGACGGTCGGTAATATCGCGGCAATTCACCACCAAACCAACATTGTGCGGCTCGATATAAATCTGGTTGGCGCGCGACTCGACGTCGATCCAAACGCCGTCTTTGCGAAGCAATCTAGTCTCAAAAAGCGGGCCCGGCTCCGGGCGCTCGAGCGCGCGGCACATCAGCGAAAGCAAATGCGCGCGATCCGGCACAGGAATGAAATCGAACGCCGATTTGCCAATAACCTCCTCGGGCCGGTAACCGCTGACCCTTAAGCTCGACGGGCTCGCATATTGAATTATCCCATCGCGATCGACCGCGAGGATCAAGTCCGTGCCGCATTCCAAAAGGCTTTTAAAACGCCTCTCGCTTGCGTGCAGCATTGTCTCGATGCGCAGCCGTTCCAACTCCAGCCCGGCGCGCGCCGCGAAAATATCGAAGACGGCGAGCAAATCCTCGGATTCAGCGATCGGTTTATCGTGCAGGGCCGCGAAAATTCCAACCGCCTCCCCTGCCGAATTGCGCAATGGCACACCGAGATAACCCTCGATGCCCATCTCCACCAAATGCCGATCCTGCGGAAACGACTTTTGAACATCGCTCGCATAAAAACAAAATTTCCCCTGCGAGACGTTTTCGCACGGCGTCCCGACCAAATCGTATTCGAAATTTGGCAGATGACCGTGGCCAGAGTAAATCGCCAACGTCCGTGCGCGTTCCATTCGCGCGTCCGTCAGTTCAGAGACCAGCGCATATTTCAGGCCGAGCGCCTGGGCCAATTCCTCCGTCAGGATGCGGAAAAACTCAAGGCCGGTCGCTGCCGACGTGCGGGCGACCAGCTTGCGGAACTGACCGCAGGCTGTTTTAACACGTTTCTCGTTCATTGTTTTTCTTGGGGGAATATTTCGAGGAGCAATTTTGGAAGCGAATCCCAGAGGCGGGATTTCCGCGCGAAACGCACGGACTTGAGTTGGGGAAGAACGTACAAATCAGCCGATCCGAACGCGCTGGTCAGGATGACTTCCGTATCCGGAAATTGCATTTCAAACCGCCGCGCCGCTTCAAACCCATCCATCACTGGCATCTGCACATCCATGATGACGAGCTGCGGCTGGGCGACCTGCGACTTGCGCAGAGCCTCCTCGCCGTTGGCGGCTTCGGCCACAATTTCGATTTCTGGAAAAGTCCCCAGCATTTCTCGCAGTTTAATGAGCAGCAACTCGCAATCGTCCACGATCAGCGTTCTGATTCTGTTCATCCCGGTGGGCTGAAGCGCGTTCTGCATGCGTGAATCTTCGGAAGACGGCGGTTGAACCTCAATTTCAGGAATTCTGTATTCGCGAGGGGAAAAGACCTTAGTGAGTTCCCCTTGCCCCGAAGATGCGGTTGATTTCGCCCGGCAGCATTTCCTGCAAACGATTTTTCACCACGAAACCTTGGACGCCCGAACGTCGACAGGTTTCCGCCATATCTTCGCCGAGAACGGTGACAATAATGACGCGCGTTGCTGGGCTGACAGCTTGGAGTTGCCGAGCGACTTCAAGCCCGCTCAGGCCGGGCATGAACAGGTCGATCAGCGCGAGATCCGGTTTGAGTTTACCCGCCATGGCAATGGCTTTTTCACCGGAGTGAGCGACTCCAGTTACGTCGGTTCCGAGTTCGGTTTCCAGAAAGGCGCGAATCGCGCGGGCGACGGCGGGAGTGTCGTCAACAATCATGGCGCTCCGCGGGGACTTTGCTAAGCAGGCTCGATTCATGCGGATACCCTAACCGCCTCTCGGGGAAACCCTGAAGCTCGCCAAACCCGTAATCGCGAGAGGAATAGCCTGTATCGTCAGGCTTCGATAATCTTATTGCGGATCGCGTAGCGCACTAAATCGGTAATCGAACGGAACTGCATTTTACGCATGATATTCGTGCGGTGCGTCTCGGCGGTTTTGACGCTGATGCCCAATTCATCCGCAACTTCCTTGTTGCTATGGCCTTCGGCGAGTAACTGCACAATTTCCCTCTCCCGCGCGGATAGCGGGCTGGCCTCTGCTTCGCGTTCTGCGGGGCGCAAGTAGCCCTCCAAGACCATGCGCGCGACCTTTGACGTGAAGTAAGGGCGATCTTTCAAAAGCGCTTCGACGGCTTGAATTAAATCGCGTCCGGCATCCGATTTGAGCAGATAGCCCTGGGCGCCTGCGTCCAAAACATCGCGAACCACCTGCTCGGAATCGTGCATGGTCAGAATCAACACGCGCGTTTCCGGGGAGTCCTCAAGAATCTGCCGGGTGGCTTCCAAGCCGTTTAGTTCCGGCATGGAAACATCCAGAATCACCAGCCGGGGCTGAAGTTTTCGCGCCAGTTCGATGGCTTCCCGGCCATTGTTGGCCTGTCCCACCAGCTTCCACTTGGGATTCTCAGCCAGAGCCGACGCCAAACCGCGACGCATCAACTCATGGTCGTCCGCGATCAGTATGCTGGACTCTGGCATTCGTTTATTCCCTTCCCGGAATTAGCGGCAATTCAACCCGGACTTGTGTTCCGCGTCCACTGGATTCCACGATCAACTTCCCGCCCAGTTGACGAATTCGTTCACGCATCCCGGAAATGCCGACACCAAGATTGGCATGTCCCTCGCCGAACAAACGCAGTTGTTCAGCCTCGAATCCATGGCCGTCGTCCACGATCTGTAATTCAACCGAACCCGCCTTCGACGAGAAATTGATCGACGCCATTGTGCTGCCCGAGTGACGATGAATATTCGTCAAGGCTTCCTGCACCACGCGGAACAGCGCCAGTTCCACCTCCGGCGCAAACCGCGTCGGCTTTTCGGGCAGGCTTAGGTTGACCACAATTCCGCTGCGCCGCGTAAACCCATCGGCGTACCATCGAAGGGCCGACGCTAGACCAACTTCGTCCAGCAGAGGGGGATGCAATAAGTACGATGTCGTGCGAATTTCGCCCGAACATTGCGAGGCGAGGGTCGAACATTCCGAAACCAAATCCGCGACCTGGCCGCCCGACGAAGCGAGCCGCCGGTTTAACATCCCCAAATTGATTTCAAGCGCGGCCAGTGTTTGGCCGGTCGAATCGTGCAGGTCCCGCCCAATCCGGCGGCGTTCCTCATCCTGAATGCTGATGAGGCGCCCAGCAAGTTCACGAATTTCCGCCTCGGCCCGCTCCTTGTCCAAATCCGCGAGGCGGCGCGCAGTGTCATCGACCACAAAATTCAGAATCGCGGGTCTGCTGTTGTACGTAAACCGAAGAGCGAAAGCGATGGCATGGCAATAGGAGCCGTCTGCCCGCTTTATATCGAAGGGCGCTCCCGGTGCAATTTCGTTTTTTTCCAATGCCTTTTGCCTGCGCTCCCTCGCGAAATCATGAGTTTTTGGATCAATAAATTCGTAAACGTTTCTTCCGAGGATCGTTCGTTCCTGCGTGAATCCGAGCATCGCGAGCAGCGAGGAATTTGCCATGACCACCCGATCATCCACCGAAACACAAATTCCAATTGGCGAAAACTCCACCACCGCTCGATACCTTTTTTCGCTCGAACGCAGGGAGCGAATCCACACCCAGGCCACACCGCCAATTAAACCAATGGCGCACACCGGCGCCATGATCTGAAACCAAAGCCGCTCCCAGAAAAATGCATCAACTTTGAATGCATACGATATGGCCGTAGCCGTCATCGCTCCGTCGCTGCTGGCCGCGCGAATATCCATTTTATAATCGCCCGGTGGAAGCCGTTCGGCATTGAGAAGACTCGTTTTCTGCGAACCCGAGTCATATAGCTCGCCGTCTTTGTAGACATCCGAGTAATACGTTACTCCCTCAGGATCCGACAGCGAGATGCCAACCAGCCATGCTTCAAACCGGGTGCTCCCGGGCGGCGCTACAAAAAGTTGTCCTGCCGTCGGATGGAAGCGCTGGCGTTTTCCCCTGCGATCCGAATAGGCAACCTCGTCGACATGGAGAAATGGCGCATTCGTCCTAACCGCAAAGTGAGCGGCATCGATCTCGACGATCCCGCTCAACGTCGAGAACCACAAACGTCCGGAGTGATCCACGACGGAGCTGTTTTGGCCGCCCGCCACGTCCACCGTTTCAAGCCCATCACCGAGTCCGAGCTGAATGAAATTCGCCGATGGCTGTCGGCCTCGAATCAACCGGCGAAGATCCCCGCGGCGGACCCGAAATACGCCGGCATTCGATCCAATCCAGATGGCGCCTTCCCTGTCTATCGCCATATTTCGGATCGTTTTGGCGCCCAAGCCCTGGTCCGGGCCAATGGCGGTCAAGACGCCATCCTTCCAATAGTAAAGACCCGTATTTATCGTCCCGATCCACATTCCGTCGTCGAATGCAGCCAGGAAACACGTGATGCCGCGAATGGATCGTCCGTTTCCATTGATTTCCTCAAAACGCTCGCCGTTTAATACAAATGCCGACTCCGAGTTCGCCGCCCAAATTCTCCCCTTGGCGTCTTCCGCAAAACGTCGAAATTCGCGGCCTTTCAGTCCGGAACCTGAATCAAACTGCTTCCAGCCGGACGAATCCAAAACACAAATTCGTTCGTCGCCTCCCACCCAAATCCGCTTCTCGCGATCTTCAAACAATGCTTGAACGTTTTTACCGGCTGGTTCGCTGGTGAAAATTGTGTCCACGCCATTGCTGCGGACGCAGAACCCGAGGTCACTCGCTCCGGCCCAAATTCGTCCAACGCTATCGACCAACAGCGAATGCAGATACACGTTCAGGGTGTTCGGATTCTCCCGCTCCCAAGGCGTGAGGAACTTCGAACCCTTTCCGTCAGTAAATTCGTAGACACCTTTTCCGAAGGAACCCAACAGCAACGTGCCCTCCTTCGTTTCCGCGGCGCATTGAATGGCGACGCTCGGCAATCCCGCCAAAGCGTTATAGGTGCGCACGCGTTTGGCCTTCAGCCGAATTAGCCCGCCGCCCGCCGTACCAATCCAGTGATTTCCTTCGTTATCCTCTATGGTCGCGCGCGCCGAGTCCTGCGAAAATCCTGCCTTCGAATCCCAGCGCTTGAGCGGTCCACCCTGTGGGACCTGTAACACGCCTTTGTCGAACGAAGAAATCCAGAGAGTGTGCGCGGAATCCTCAAACGCGCTCCAGAGTCCTCCGGGAGCCTCCGGGATGGTTTTGTGCGCCGCTTCAACGCCGTTTTGAATCAATCGCAATTCCGTCCCGGCAAGAACCCAAATTCCACCGGCCCGCGCCTGGGTTGCGCCGACCTGGCTGCCCGGCAGCGTCGGGAGCGTCAATCGCCGCACCCATTGTTTCCCGTCCCACGATCCGACAAATTCGTTTTGAACAACCCACCACTCCTCATTCTCCGCAATGCCAGCAATATACCCCTGCCCTTTCGCGCCCGGCGGTTCCGGAAGCTCTTGAAATCGCCCTCCGTGGCGCTCAATTACATGCCCATCGAAGGTCGTCAGCAACACGTCTCCGTTCGCCCTCCCTGCGAAACTCCGCACATAATTCCCCTTCCATCCCGGCGCCGGAGTTAACCGCTTCCAACGGCCATTTTCCAGCCGCGCCACCCCGGCGCTCGTGCTCACCCAGAGGCCGCCGATGCGATCCAAAAACAGCATCACGATTTCGCCATTCGGCAGCTCCGGCGTGTTCGTCGCATCGAACACCTTGCAGCGTATTCCATCGAAGCGCACCAACCCGTTAAACGTCCCAAACCAAAGATACCCGTCCGGAGTTTGGACCAGCGATGTCGCTGAATTTTCCGGCAAGCCATCTGTCGTTTCCCAGCGATCCAAAATGTAATTCGGATCGGTCGAGATCGTAACTCGTGCGCTAACGGATAGACCGTTCAGGAGAAAAAGGAGGGCAAAAGCAAAAGCGCATCGAAATGAAGCACTGCCATCCAGCATGGCCGCAGACTATCAGCTCAAGACCCCGTGTAAATTTTTAAAGCGGCGCACCGAACGAACGGCCGTCCTACAACCCGCCTACTTTTGCAGCGCGCTGGGCGTATAGGTCACGCGATAGAGAGAGCGCACGAATTTGTCCACGGGAGAGGCCAGCAAATCCTGCGGGCCATCTTCGCCGTCGGAGAGCCAGCGGCCAATCGCGTCAATTTGGGTGGTGCGCACCACGGTACCCGTGGCCGCCTCGATCAACTCCGCTTTCAAGGACAATTTGTCGCGCACGCCATTCCACTCGGTCGGGTGATCTTCCCATTTTAGAATCGTTGGCCAAAGAATATAGTCCGCCCCGCGATCGCGCGCATGGATCAGCGCATCCGGCAATGGTTCGGTCACGCGAGCGAGCGTTACGTTCTTTGTTTGACGTTGAAACGCATCAATGAACGAAAGCGCCGTTCTCCGCCCGGAATTCGGCACCGTCTCTTTTTTGTAAACGGCATCTTCAGCCAGCGCCACATACACGTGATTGGTTGCGCGCAACGGCTGGATATTCGGCGAAACGTCATTGGTCGTCTGCTTATAAACGCTTTGACAACCAACGGCGCAAAGCAGCAGCGCCCCGCCCAACATCATCGCTCGAATCGAATTCACGGCTATTTGACTACGCCACTTCCGACAAATTCACAATTCCCAAGCGCAGGAAGCTGTCGCTTTTTGAGCGCTCCGTCGGTTTTTATTTAACGCCATTCGCCACATTTCACTAATTTCCACGCCTCCGCTGCAACAAAACGGCGGCTTTTGCTCGGATTTTCGCTCGCATGAAATTCGTTCATGGATTTCCCCGGAACTTTGAAAACACCTGTGGCGCCGCCGCTGCTTTTAGTCGTTCGTTGTGAGTAGTTTAGGTGTTGCACTCCACGGATTGGCGGCCGCTCCGAGTTCGATCGGGGCGCCGCCGATCCCATTTGTACCTGATAATGCGCCGTTTAGCGCCGAACAACGCGCGTGGCTTAACGGCTTTTTCGCCGGACGGTTTTCAGACGCGCGCAAGGATGGCGCGATTCTCCCGGCGACGCAGGAAAAAAAGACACTGCCGCTGCTCATCGTTTACGGCAGCCAAACCGGGACTGCTGAGGGGCTCGCCAAGCGTCTCGCTGCCAGGAGCAAGGATTACGAATTCACGCCGCGCATTGCCGAAGCCAACTCGGTTTCGCTCGCTGACCTCGAGGCGGCGGATCGACTGCTTCTCGTCACGAGCACGTGGGGCGACGGCGAACCGCCGGACAATGCGGTCGCGCTTTGGACCGCGCTCAGCGCCGATTCCGCGCCGCGCTTTGAAAATCTTTCGTATTCGGTGCTCGCGCTCGGTGACAAGAATTACGCTGAGTTTTGCGGCGCCGGCAAAAAATTCGACGAACGTCTTGCCGCTCTCGGCGCCAAGTGCATTTGCCCGCGGGCCGATTGCGACACCAATTACGAAGCCGCCGCAGCGGCCTGGTTCAAAACGGCGCTTGAGGCGCTTCCCAAAACCGGGTCCGCCAGTTCGCCAGAATCCACACCTGCCGAACCTGCGAAGCCGCTGCGTTACGACCGGAAAAATCCCTTTAAGGCGAAGTTGATTGAGAGCCGCGTTCTCAACAAACCCGGCTCGGCCAAGGAAACGCGCCACATTGCGATTTCGCTCGAGGGCTCTGGCCTTTCTTACGAAGTCGGCGATGCGCTGGGCGTCATTCCCACGAATTGCGCGACGCTCGCTGCGGAGATTTTGGAATGGTTGGGTTGCGACGGTGAAGAAGCGGTGCCGAACGCGGACGGTGTGGAAAGTTCGCTTCGGCACACGCTTCAAAACAGCTACGTCATTACGCAACCGACGCTGGCTCTCCTTCAGGAAATCGCCGTGCGCGCTCCCGACGCCACGCGAGAATGGGCTCCGCTTCTCGCGCCGGACAAGAAAAATGAACTCGACGCGTTTCTGCGCGGCCGCGAAGTCATCGACTTCCTGAAGACGAGCGGCGTTAAGTTTGCGCCCAAAGAATTCGTTGGCCTGCTTAAAAAACTGCAACCGCGCCTTTACTCCATCGCTTCGAGCATTAAAGCGCATCCAGGGGAAGTTCATCTCACCGTCGGAGCCGTCCGTTACGAAACGCATGGCCGCGCGCGCAAAGGCGTTTGTTCCACGTATCTGGCTGATCGAATCGAATCAGGCGGAGCCGTTTCTGTTTTCATCCAAACATCGCACGGCTTCCGACTTCCCGCTGATCCAACAACTCCGGTGATTATGGTCGGTCCCGGAACCGGCATTGCGCCGTTTCGGGCTTTTTTGGAAGAGCGCCGCGCCATTGCGGCGACTGGGAAAAACTGGCTTTTCTTCGGCGATCAACAGCGCGCCTGCGATTTTATCTACGAAGAAGAACTGACCGCGTTGCATCGCGATGGATTTTTGACGCGCCTGGATCTCGCGTTCTCGCGCGATCAGGCCGAGAAAATTTATGTTCAAAACCGAATGCTCGAAAACAGCCCCGAGCTTTGGGGTTGGCTCGAAGCGGGCGCGCATTTTTACGTGTGCGGCGACGCCAAACGGATGGCTCGCGACGTCGACGCCGCCCTTCACCAGGTCATTCAATCCGCCGGCGGCAAATCTGCCGAAGATGCCGCCGCTTATGTCCAGAATTTGAAATCCGCCAAACGCTACCAGCGCGATGTCTACTGATCTTGCAACGCCCAACAAAGCGAATGCCGTGAGCAAACCTCCCCTGCCCTTCAGTGAAATTAAAGGCAGCCCGCTCTCGCCCGAACAAAGCTCCTATCTGGAAGGCTTCTTTGCGGGGCTGCAAAATCGCGGTCTCAGTTTCGGCGACATTCTGCCGAATCCTGTCGCGGCAGGGGGGCCCGCCATCACGGTCGATCCAACTCCCGAGAACTTGATTCCCGAGGAGCGGATGAAGCGCGAACTGCATCCGCTCGACGCCTACCCGCGTCTATTGGAACTCGCCGCCGCTAACAAAGCGCCGGAGAAAGAAGACATCTATCGGTTCAAATGGAATGGCCTTTTCTTTCTCACGCCGATGAAGGAAGCGTACATGGCGCGTCTGCGGATTCCGGGCGGGCAACTCAAAACGTTCCAGCTTCGTGAAATCGCGCGCGTGGCTGATGAACTGACGACTGGTTACGTCCAAATCACCACGCGCGCGAACTTTCAAATCCGCACGATCCAACCAAAGGATACGCCCGAAGTCCTGCGCCGGATTCAATCCGTCGGCCTTCACACGCGCGGCGCCGGCGCGGACAATATTCGCAATCTGACTTGCAGTCCCACCGCGGGCATCGATCCGAACGAATTGATCGACACGATGCCGCTCGTGCATCAGCTTTCGCAAATCATCCTCAACGATCGTGCGTTTTTCAATCTGCCGCGCAAATTCAATGTTTCGTTTAACGGCGGCGGCCAAATCAGCACGGTCGAAGACACCAACGACATTGGCGTCTCCGCGGTCAAAATCGATAACGTCGAAAGCATCGCGCACGGGATTTATTTTCGAATCGCCCTCGGCGGCGCCACCGGCCACAAAACGTTTGCGAGCGATCTCGGCGTTCTTGTCGCGCCGGAACAGATTCTCAAGGTGGTCGTCGCGCTCATCCGCGTTTTCATTGCGAATGGCAATCGCGGCGACCGCAAACATGCGCGCCTCAAACACCTCCTCGAAACCTGGTCGCCGGAAAAATATCTCGACGAAACCGAGAAGCTCCTTCAGTTCAAACTGATTCGTTCGAAAGGCGGCCTTGAAGCGCCGACGCCCGGGACAACGGCTTCGCAGCATTCGCAAATCGGTGTCTTTCCACAGAAACAAAAGGGACTCAATTATTTTGGCGTCGCGATTCCTGTTGGCCAAATCTCGCCCAAGCAACTTCTCCGTCTCGCTGACCTTGCGGACAATTATGCCTCCGGCGAAGTCCGCCTCACTGTGTGGCAGAACATTGTTATCCCGAACGTTCCCGACGGCTTCGTCGAAACCCTTAAGAAAGCGATCGTCAAAATGGGCCTTGATTGGCGCCAATCCAATCTCCGCAGCGGCGTCATCGCCTGCACGGGCAATTCGTATTGTAAGTTCGCCTCATCGAATACAAAGGGCCACGCGCTCGAACTCGCGACGTATCTCGAAAAGAAGATTCACCTCGATCAACCGATTAACATCCATCTCACAGGGTGCCCGAATTCCTGCGCGCAACACTACATGGGCGACATCGGGCTTCTTGGCGCGAAGGTCAAGGTTGCCGGCGAGTCGGTCGAGGGTTACCACGTCTTCGTTGGTGGCGGCTTCGGCAAAAATCAGGCGGTCGGTCGGCAGGTTTTTCAGGGGATTTCCTTCGATCAACTCAAGCCCACTCTCCTGAAAATGCTCGAGGGCTTCCTGCGGCATCGCCAGAATGCCGAAACGTTTCAGGCCTTCACGATGCGGCACGATCTGAACGCGCTCCAGGTCATTTTCACGAACGGCGAATGATTTTCAGTTAACAACGCACCACAACACAACGCACACCATGGACTACGTCAAACCCGTCGACGTCCTTGACAACATGCTCAAGGCCGCCGCGACCAAAGCGGCTCTTTCAACCAAGGATCTGCTCATTCGCGGATTTTTATCGGGCGCGCTGCTCGGCTTTGCCACCAGCTTAGCGCAAACCGCCGCGATCCAAACCAATACCCCGCTCGTCGGCGCCATTGTTTTCCCGGTCGGGTTCGTCCTCATCGTTCTGCTCGGTCTCGAACTCGTTACCGGCAGTTTCGCGATCGTTCCGCTCGGTTATCGTGATGGAAAAACCTCCGTTGCGCGTGTCTTCTCGAATCTCACCTGGGTCTTTATCGGCAACCTGATCGGCAGTCTTTTTTACGCCGGGCTTCTTTACTGCGCCATGACCAACATGGGCAACGCTGCGCCCGATGCCCTGGGTCAGAAATTCATCGCCATCGCCGAAGCCAAAACGCTCGCTTACTCCAAACTCGGTTTCGCCGGCGTCCTCACCTGCTTCACCAAAGGAATTCTTTGCAACTGGATGGTCACGCTCGGCGTCGTCGCGGCCATGACGTCAACCTCGACGGTGGGAAAAATCGTCGCGGCCTGGTTGCCTATCTTCATTTTCTTCGCGCAAGGTTGGGAACATTCCGTCGTCAACATGTTTGCGATTCCGCTCGGCATGATGCTCGGCGCCAAAACCACGATCGCGCAATGGTGGCTCTGGAACCAAATCACCGTGACGCTTGGGAACTTCTTTGGAGGTTACCTCTTCACCGGCCTCGCGCTGTATTTGACGTTGAAGCCAAAACCGGCGAGCGCGCCCGTGAAAGAATCGGCGGTCAGCGGCCTGAACGAGATTATGGCCAAGTAATCGATTAGCGGTGGCCGCCTCGACCGGAATACGAAAATCCGCCGCCGCGCGAATAGCCACCGTGAAACCCACCGCTGAATCCAGCCGAGCGATAAATCGGGGCGCGGCCATAACCGGCGTAATTGTGAACGCTGCCACCCCAAGACGGATAATGCCCCCCGTAGTAACTGTGGCCATAATACCCGCGGCCCCATCCGAAGCTCAATGACACCGCTGGATACGACCACCAGTACGAACTGTAGTACGGATAATAATAAGGCGAGTCGTAAACATATACAGGCGGCGACGAGACATACGTTACCTGTGGCTGCGCCTGCACGACGGTTGGCGGTGGTTGTTGAACCACCACCTGTTGCTGCGGCGGCGTAGGCGCTTGCTCAGCAACGGTTGGCGGACTTTGCGGCGGATTATTTGCAGTCACCACCGTCCGTGGCGGATTATGCAACATCTCAGTGATCGCTTCCTCCGGGACGTTTTGCTCCTTTAAATACAGAATCTCATCCGCGCTCAAACCGTATCCCGCGCGATTGTTTTTGATGTAAAGCAACAATACTTCGCCGCTCACACGACCTTTTGACAACTTAACCACATCGGCCACACTCCGCTGGACACGGATGGGCGCGTTCGTCGCATCGGCAAAGGCTGAAAGCGTAAAAATCGAGGCGCACGCAATTAACGTGCGAAAAATGCGAAGTTTCATAACACCAAGTCTGCCTTCAACGTCTCGCTTTTGACGGTCGGCGTCAAGCTTTGGGCCGATTATCAGTTTCGATAAAGCCTGATACGCATTTGTGAGATACCTCCACAAACCCCAACCGCTGAGACGCTTACATCAAATCCTCACCAGGCCTTTCACCGACTGAGTTGGTTGGCATTCCGGTTGCTTAACATCCTCTCGTTAGCGCGTGAGAATGAAAGCAGGAAAACGAAGTTCTACGCGATGCAGATTTAAACCTTAACCTTAACACATAGACATCATGGATAAGAACAAAGAACTCACCTCGGAACAGTTGGAAAAGATCGCGGGCGGCGGAAGCAGCTCCAGCGGCCGCACCTCCAGCGTCTCTAACTCCAGCTCGACCGGCACCGTCCGTCGCAACTCATCCTCGAGCGGCGGCGCCTCCTCGTCCTCGAACTAAGCGATTTCGCTTTCTCCATCAACGCGCGCTTCGGCGCGCGTTTTTTTTGTACGTAGCGATTCGGAAGAAAAAGAAGGTGGAGGAATCGTTAAATTCCCAACGACGCAGATTCTCGATCTCCCTGCGGATAAACCAGGGTCAATTGCCGTTCCAATGCGCCGCGCAAATCGTCGATGCGAACCGGCTTGGCGATGTAATCATCCATCCCGCACTCCAGGCATTTTTCACGATCGCCCTGCATGGCATCGGCAGTCATTGCCACAATCGGCAAACGACGCGGGGATTCCAAAACGGCCTCACGCTCGCGAATTTTCCGGGTTGCTTCCCAGCCGTCCATTTCCGGCATCTGGCAATCCATTAACACGAGGCTGTACGGAATGCGTTCTAAAGCTTCAAGAGCTTCCAATCCGTTGGCCACGGTGTCCGCGTGATAACCCAATTTCTGCAACTGTTTCAGCGCGACCTTCTGATTCACGATGTTATCCTCCGCAACCAGGATGCGCACGCCCGCCCGTTGCGCTACCGGCTGGACGGGTGTCGATACCGGCTTCGCGCGAACCGCCGGCGGATTCGCCGTCAAAATGTTCACGAGCGCGTTGAACAATTCGGATTGCCGCACTGGCTTGATCAGACAGGCCGCGACGCCCGTTTCGTGCATCTCTTGCGGCGTTAATTTCTGGCCCATGGACGTGAGAACGATTAACCGCGTAGCAGCCAAATCGGGATCGGCCTTGATCTGCTTCGCCAGGGTCAAGCCATCCATGATCGGCATTTGATAATCGAGAATCGCGAAATCGTATGGATCGCCGAGAGCGGCTTCGCGCCGCAGAATCTCCAGCGCTTCCGGTCCTGAAGCGACGCAGCCGTTGCGCATTCCCCAGGAAATAATTTGATGATGGACGATCTTCCGATTCGTCGCGTTGTCATCGACAACCAACAATCGCAGCCCGGTCAAATTTCGTTTCTGCTCCAACGCAGGCTGCGCCGGCCCAGTTTGTTTTTCCAATCGCGCGGTGAACCAAAACGTTGATCCCCGGCCGGGCGTGCTGTCGACGCCAATTTCGCCGTGCATCATTTCGACCAGTCGCTTCGCGATCGCCAATCCCAATCCCGTCCCGCCATAACGCCGCGTTGTCGAACTATCCGCCTGCGTAAAGGCGGCGAAGAGCCGACGCTGCACATCTTCGTCGATCCCGATGCCGGTGTCGCTGACTTCAATCCGGAGCAAAACGTCCTTCTCCGTTTCTTCGGCCACCAAAACGTTTACAAATACTTCGCCTTGATGCGTGAATTTCACTGCGTTTCCAACCAGATTCAGCAACACCTGCCGGAACCGCCCTGGATCGCCGCGCAAATGCGTGAACACGCCGTGATTCACCAAGGACGCCAGCTCGATGCGCTTTTGCCGGGCGCGTTCGGCCAAAAGTTCCACGGTGTCTTCCACCACATCGCGCACGTCGAAATCGACCGTCTCGAAAATCAGCTTGCCGGCTTCGACCTTCGAGAAATCCAAAATGTCGTTGATGATTGTGAGCAACGATTCGGCGCTGTGGCGCACAGTCTCCGCGAAATCGCGCTGATCGTCGTCCAATTCCGTTTCCAGCAAAAGATTCGACATCCCGATCACGCCGTTCATTGGCGTGCGGATTTCATGGCTCATCGTCGCCAAGAATTCGCTTTTCGCGCGATTTGCCTGTTCGGCCGCATCGCGCGCCTGGACCAACTCGAGCTCGATTCGTTTCAAGTGCGAGACATCGCGCACCGCTCCGATCATTCGTCGCGCGGTACCTTCGTCGCGAATCATGAACGCGTCGTTCCAAACATACGCATACGATCCATCCGCTTTCGCCATCCGATATTCCACGCGCCACGACGCCTCGGCGCCGCTCACAAAATTCCGAAACTCCGATTGCACGCGCACGCGATCGTCCGGATGAATTCGCGCGAGCCAAGCTTCCTCCGCATTGCCTGTTTCGCCGGCGGCATGGCCAAATGCTTTCTCGAAATTTTCGCTCCACCAGAGGCGGTTCCACACCGCGTCCCAATCGAAAATCGAATCGTTGGTCGCCCGCGCGGCGAGGTGGAATCGCTCTTCGCTTCGACGGAGTTGGTGGTGCGTCTCGATCCGATCGAATGCGCTCTTTAAATGCTCGGCCACGGCTTGCAGCAGGGGAAGAACATCATCCGTGAAAACGCCTTTGGCCGCGCGAATGGCAATAAACCCTTCAACTTTGCCATCGTCACGCAAGGGCGCCGCCGCCACGGCTCCTGCCGCGAGCAAACGCGCTCCGACTTTCAAATCCTCAAAGCGAACGCACTGGTTCAACGTCGTTGTATCTTCACCAACGCGCAGAACTTGCTTTACGTCATCGGTTCCATGTCGAAGGCCAATATACGTGTCTCGCCCGCCGGTCAATTGCTGGGCCGCCCGCGTCGCCGCCGTCGCCGCTTCCTTAAGCGTGTCTGCGGCAGAAAGTAGCTGAATCAATTCGCTGAACGTCCCCTCACGCTGCAACTGCCGCTGAATATGCGCGGTCTGCGTCACGACTTTGTTGTGCAGCGTTCGCGCCCAAAATACCGCGATCGCGGTCACCGCCACCAACACGAGCGCCAGCGCTAAAATCTTCCGCAACGACCACCACGGCGGCGCTGACAATGATTTCACATCACGCCCATCCCGCATCAATAGCTGAAAGCCCGTGGGATTTCCCTGGTCGGTTTCAACGTTGCAAATGCCCGTTAACCGCAGAACGCTGCCGGGCTGCGGCA
>JADMIO010796513.1_pt1 | contig 57605 bp, 45 predicted proteins | sample 8958161 | NCBI WGS metagenome assembly JADMIO01 (sample SAMN16585339, study PRJNA669376) | soil metagenome | isolation source: Crop rotation soil | place: USA: Cullars Rotation, Alabama | collected 2011 | reverse complement strand
CCGCGACTTCAAGTCACGTGAATTCCAAGCTTCGGATCCCACTGTGCTGGAAAGCGGTTCCGCTACTACCGCGACAGCGGCTACGAGATCCGGACTCACGACCTCAGCAAGGGTCAGTGACCGGTCACCGGTCATTAATTCGCAATGGCCGAGCAGCCGCACCACGATAGCGACGACGACCTCCTGCGGCGCGCGGAAGCGTTGCTGCGCCGTCATCGCGATGCCGCTTCGCTCGTGGCGCCAGCGGCATCCGACGTGCCGCTGCTCACCGACGCGGTCGAGCTCGAGCTGGGGGGCCCGGCTTCTTCGGAATCGGATGCGACGACCTATGCGGCGCCGGATGAGCAAGCCCTGGCCGGCGTGGGTTCGACGGACGATGCAAGCGTTCACGAAGGAGTAGCCGACGCTGCGGCAGCCGAGCTTGACGCGGCCGCCCGGCCGGATTCGGAAGTCGCGCCTCTTCCGGGCCTAGACGCATTGGACTCCGAACCCTCCGCGCAACCCGCTGCGACGGAGGCATCCCTGCCGGAGCTCATCGAGGTTCCACCACCCGATGCTCTCGATCCGATCCAACCCGCCGCCATCGAGGCACTCGCGGCCAGCCAAGCCGATCCCGCTCCGGCGCAATCCGTTCTGGCGCCCGCCATGCTTCACGTCCTCGCGGAGGCCGGACCGGAGGGTCAGCCACCGTCCCCGCCGGGCGAGCTGATCTCGCGGGTGCAGGCCCGGAATCTCGAGCACAGCGTGTACCAGAAATTGAAGCGGGACCTGGACGAGCGGATTGCCGCGATCGTGCAGGAACGCTTCCTCACGGGCATCGGTAGCGCCCTCGACACGGCGCTCGAAAAAATCAGCAACGACCTGCGCTCGGACATCGGCGAGATGGTCCGCAGCTCCATCGAGGAGACGCTGCGCACGCAGCTGAAGGACCTGCGCCTCGGGCTGGAATCCAGGGCCGCTGCAGCGCCTGCTGCCGCGCAAGCGCCTGCTGCGCCGCACGGGTCGGGCGCCGAACTCGCGCCTGCGGTCCCGCTCGCGCCTGGCGTCCTGCACGCGCAGGCGGTCCCTGACGAGACCGGCGCAGCGACGCCGTCGGCTATAATGCCCGCTTTCCCCGCAATGCCCGCCGTCTCCGCACCGCCCCCATCCGCAACGGAGCTCGCCAAGAGTTTCGAGCCGGCCGCCATCGAGGCGCGCTGGTATCCCCTCTGGGAAGAAAGCGGATACTTCGCAGCGGGCCCCGACGACGGGCGCCCCTCCTATTGCATACAGCTGCCTCCTCCCAACGTGACGGGCACGCTGCACATGGGGCACGCTTTCCAGCAGACCCTGATGGACACGCTCGTGCGCTACCACCGCATGCGCGGCGAGAACGTCAACTGGGTCGTGGGCACCGATCACGCGGGCATCGCCACACAGATCGTGGTCGAACGTCAGCTGCAAGCACGGGGCATCGCTCGCCGCGATCTCGAGCGCGCGGCTTTCGTCGAGCGCGTCTGGGCGTGGAAGCAGGAATCCGGGTCCACCATCACTCGGCAGATGCGCCGGCTGGGCGCCTCCTCGAACTGGAGCTTCGCCGACACGGAAGGACACAATGCCGGCTACTTCACGATGGACGCGAAGATGTCGAGCGCCGTCGTCGAAGTGTTCGTGCGCCTTCACGAGGAGGGCCTCATCTACCGGGGCAAACGGCTCGTCAACTGGGACCCGGTTCTCGGCACCGCCGTGTCGGACCTGGAAGTCGATACCGAGGAAGAGGACGGCAGGATCTGGGAGATCCGCTATCCGGTCGAGGACGGGTCGGGGGATCTCGTCGTGGCGACCACGCGTCCGGAGACGATGCTGGGCGACGTGGCGGTGGCCGTGAATCCCGGGGACCCGCGCTACCAGTACTTCGTGGGCAAGCGCGTGAGGCTGCCGCTCACCGGCCGGTCCATCCCCGTGATCGCCGACGACTACGTCGACCCGGCGTTCGGAACCGGCTGCGTGAAGATAACGCCGGCGCACGACTTCAACGACTTCAACGTCTGGACGCGGCATTCCGGGCCGTTATTCGGCGACTTGCCGTATTCGGGGCTGCTGGGCATTCTCGACCTGAAGGCGAGGATCATCGGATCCGAATGGCTGCATGCAAAGCATGCGGACAGGGACAGCCGCGAGCGACGCGAAGACGAGGCGCTGCTCGCCCTCGTGCCGCAGGCCTATCAGGGCCTGGACCGGTTCGCCGCGCGCGCCGCCATCGTGAAGGACCTCTCGGCGATCGGCTGCATCTCTTCGGAAAAACCCTACAAGCTGCGCGTGCCTCGCTCGGGACGCACCGAGGAGATCGTCGAGCCCATGCTGACGGACCAGTGGTTCGTCAGGATGGAGAGCCTTGCCGCGAACGGTCTTGCGGCGGTTCGCGACGGACGGGTCCGCTTCGTCCCCGAGCACTGGACGACGACCTATAACCACTGGCTGGAGAACATCCAGGACTGGTGCATCTCGCGCCAGTTGTGGTGGGGCCACCAGATTCCCGCCTGGTATGGCGAGGACGGCCGCGTCTACGTCGCGCGCGACGAGGCTCAAGCCCGCGGGCAGGCGGCGGCCACGGGTTATACGGGCCCATTGCAGCGGGACGAGGACGTGCTGGACACCTGGTTTTCCTCGGCGCTCGTGCCCTTCACTTCGCTCGGCTGGCCCGGGAAGACGAGGGACCTGGAGCTCTTCCTCCCCTCGTCGGTGCTCGTGACGGGCTTCGACATCATCTTCTTCTGGGTCGCCCGGATGATCATGATGTCGCTTCACTTCACCGGGGAGGTGCCCTTCCGCGACGTCTACATCAACGCCATCGTGCGCGATGCCGAGGGCGAGAAGATGTCGAAGTCGAAGGGCAACACGCTCGACCCGCTCGACCTGATCGACGGCATAAGCCTGGAGGCGTTGCTCGCGAAGTCTACCGCGGGACTCCTGCGCGCCGAGCACAAGGAAAAGGCGTACAAGTACGTCCGCCAGCATTTTCCGCAGGGCATTCCGGCGTTCGGTACCGACGCGCTGCGCTTCACGTTCGCTTCGCTCGCCACCTTCGCGCGCACGCTGAACTTCGATCTCGGCCGGTGCGAAGGCTACCGCAACTTCTGCAACAAGCTGTGGAACGCGAGCCGCTTCGTGCTGATGAACTGCGAAGGGCGCGACACGGGCGTGCACGAGGCGCTGCCGGTGGAGCTCAGCGTGGCCGACCGGTGGATCGTGAGCCGGCTGCAGCGCGCCGAGCAGGCGGTGCGCGCGGCGCTCGATGACTACCGGTTCGACCTCGCCGCTCGCGAGATCTACGAGCTCACGTGGGACGAATACTGCGACTGGTACGTGGAGATCGCCAAGGTGCAGCTCGCCGGCGGCTCCGAGCCCGCGCAGCGCGGCACCCGCCGGACGCTGACGCGCGTGCTGGAGGCGATCCTGCGCCTCGCGCACCCGGTGATTCCGTTCATCACCGAGGAGCTCTGGCAGCGCGTCGCGCCGCTCGCCGGCAAGAGCGGCGCGTCGATCATGATCCAGCCCTACCCGCGGCCGCAGCCCGAAAAGATCGACGAAGCCGCGGAAAGCGATGTGGCGATGCTGAAGGATCTCGTCAACGCGTGCCGCACACTGCGCTCCGACATGGGCATAGCGCCAGGGCGGCGCCTGCCGCTCCTCGTCCAGGGCGAGCGGGAGCGCATCGCGCCGTTCGCGCCATGGCTCGCCGCGCTCGCGCGGCTGTCCGAGGTGCTCGTCACCGAGCTCGAGCTGCCGCGCGCCGATGCGCCGGTCTCCATCGTCGGCGGCTGCAAGCTTATGCTCAAGGTCGACATCGACCCGGCGGCCGAGCGCGAGCGCCTGACGAAGGAGAAGACTCGCGTCGAGGCCGAGGCGGCGAAATGCGAGGCGAAGCTCGCCAACGCGGGATTCATCCAGCGCGCGCCTCCCCTCATCGTGGCGCAGGAAAAGGAGAGGCTCGCCCGCTTCAAGGCAACGCTGGCGCAGGTCGACGAGCAGTTGCGGAAGCTGGGGTAACCGTTTGATTCACGCCCTGAGGGCGTTCAGTCACCGCAACTACCGGTTGTACTTCTGCGGCCAGTCGCTCGGCATCATCGGCTACTGGATCCAGCAGATCGCGATGGCGTGGCTGGTCTACCGATTGACCGGCTCCGCGTGGCTCCTGGGGGTAACCGCTTTCGCCGGGCAGATCGCGGTGCTCGTGCTCGCCCCCTTCGGCGGGCTCTGGGCCGACCGCGTGACGACCCACTTCGCGCTTTCCGTCGCCATGCTCGCTCTTGCCGGCGCCGGCATCGTCGTCACCGTGAACGGTATCTCGACCATCACCATCACGATCGTGGACAACCGCCTGCGGGGGCGTGTCGCGGGGTTCTACACCATGGCGTTTCTCGGGATGTATCCCGTGGGCGGCCTCGCAGCGGGCGCGCTGGCGTCGTGGATAGGCGCCAGGCACACGCTGGCGCTCGGCGGCGCCTGCTGCATGTTGTGCGCGCTCTGGCTCGCCGGGCGGCTGCCGGGACTGCGCCGGGAGATGCGGCCGATCTATGAGCGGCTCGGGCTTTTGCAGGAGCAAAAGGCGTGACGAGTGATAGGTGATAGGTGATAGGTGATAGGTGACAGCGACGAGAACGAGATTCACGCACGGCTAGGTACCAGGCCACCTGTCACTTATCACTTATCACTTATCATGCTTTTCTGTCGTTGACTCGGCAGGTGCGTAAGTCCAGCATAACCCCATGGATGTGATATCCAGCGTCGCGCTCGCCGCCGGCCTCGGCTGGGCGAGCGGCATGCGGCTTTACGCGGTGCTGTTTTTCCTGGGCGTGCTCGAGCAAACGGGCGCCGCAACGCTGCCGGCCAGCCTGCACGTGCTCTCCCACCCCGCGGTCATGGCGGTGTCCGGAACGCTTTTCGCCGTCGAGTTCTTCGCCGACAAGATTCCCGTGTTCGACACGTTCTGGGATGCGCTGCACACATTCGTGCGCATACCGGCGGGCGCTCTCCTCTCCGCCTACGCCGTCAGCACGGACGACCCGGCCTTCGCGCTCGCGGCCGGCCTCTTGGGCGGAGCCGTCGCGGCCGGCACGCATCTCGCAAAGGCGGGCGGCCGCGCGGCCATCAACACGTCGCCGGAGCCCGTTACCAACTGGACTGCTTCGCTCACCGAGGACTTCTCCTCGCTCGCGATCGTCTGGCTCGCGCTCGAGCACCCGCTGATACTTCTCGCGGCGCTGGCGCTGTTCATCGCGCTTGCGTTGTGGCTCGTGCCGAAGATCTGGCGCGGTATAGGCCGGGTGGTTACTTCAATCAAGCGCTTGGGCCAGCGCGGCTCCGACCGGGAAAAGATGCACCCTGAAGGTCGCTGAAGAGACGTGGAAAAAGCTTCACCGCAGAGGCCGCCGAGGACGCGGAGGAGACTCGGGAAAGCTTTACCGCGGAGGCCGCGAAGAAAATAATAATAAGTTCATCCCCGAGTGCGCCAAGACAACGCCAAGGGAGGTAATGGCCCCAGCTCCCAGTATTCCTCAGGCTACAACGTGGTCTGCAGAATGGCCAGTCCACCCTCTCTGTAGCCGGTTGCATCCTTAGCGTCGTCTTCGCGTTTTTCTTCGGGCCGGTTCCGAAATCGTTTCCTTGGCGTCCAGCGCGGCCTTTGGCGGCAAGGCTTTGAAGCAAGTTCGTAACAGCCTCTAGTAACGGCCGGCCGTGAACGGCACCTTGCGAACCACCAGCGCCTCGAGCATGACGAGCTCGGCGTCGCTGTGGTTGACCATCGGCGCCTTTTCGATGCGCCGCGGCGCTCCACTAGCGTAGATGTAGCGCGGCTGATCGTGGTGCTTCGTGCGCACCGTCTCCGCGGCTTGCGGATCGTTCGCGGGGGTGAGCCGCGTCCTGCCGTAGCAGGTGCAGACATAGCTACGCTCCGGCTGCGCCTCGACGTAGACCGCCGTGCCGCGGATGCCGATCGATGCGCTGCCGGTCCGTATCTCCTTCTGCTCGCCCGGCGCGAACACCGCGAGCAGCGCGCCCGTCAGCACGCTGAGCGCGCGGACCGCCCCTTGCCTGCGTCCAGCCGCGAGCTCGATCTGCGAATCGGCCCGCACGAGATATGCGTCGCGTCCGACCACCGCGACGAGAAGTGCATCCGGCCCCGTGCCGATCCTGTCGCCCGGCTCGAGGACCATCCCGGGGCGCGCCGGCTGGCCGTTCACGCGGACATCGCCCTGGATCCTCTGCACGCCTGTCTTCGCCGCACCCTTTGCCAGCGCGCCCTGGAATCCGGCGAGCGCCAGCACGAGCCCGGCGCCGCCTGCGCCCGTGCGCGCGAGAAATCTCCTGCGGGATTTCGATCGTCTCACGGCGCCCCGGCGGCGGCCCTGCGGCGGCTACTTCTTCTGGAGAAGAAAGACGAACTGGTTATCGACGGTGTCGGATGACAACAGAGGGTTGCCGGTCTGCCTCGAAAAAGCCTGGAAGTCCTTGACCGAGCCCGGATCGGTCGCGAGTATGCGCAGCACCTGCCCCGAGTGCATGTCGGTCAAGGCCTTCTTCGTTCTCAGTATGGGCAGCGGGCAGTTCAGGCCGCGCGCATCCAGTTCCTTGTCGACATTCATGGTCGCCTCACCCCGGGAGCCCATCGTACCACAATCAGAAAACGCTGACGTTGCGGTCCGCGAGCAGTTGCGAGAGGCGCAAGTTGGCCATGGCCAATCGGTCCACCAGGAGCTCCAGGAACGCGCCGTGGAAATGATGGCGGCAGACCTCGGAGGCCTTGGTGAGCGTCTCGGCTCGAATCTCGATCAACGCGACATCCGTGATCGACGCGACGCTCGCCGAGCGCTGGAATTTGTGCTTGCCCAGGTAAGCCATCTCGCCGAAGCACTCGCCGGTCTTCAACAGGTTCAAGAGTTTGTCCTGCTTCACCACCTTGACCTGGCCGGAAATCACGATGAAGAACGACGAGCCGATGTCGCCTTCCTGTATGAGCACGGTATCGCGCGGGTACTTGTGCCAGGTCGCGAGCCGCAGCACCTCCCACAGCTCGACGTCGGTGAATTGCCGGAAGAAGTCCAGCCGGCGCAGGGTGTCGAACTTCTCGCTCTCGGCGAAGCCCGACTCGAGCTTGTGCTCGGCTCCGAGGGCGATGACGAGATCGTGCGCGAACTCGTCCCACGTGGCGTAGCGGTCGGCGACGTTCTTCTGCAGCGCGCGCATCACGATCGCGTCGATGCGCGGCGGCAGGTCGGAGCGGAACTGGCTCGGCCGCGGCGGCTCGACATTGATGATCTGGTAGATCATGCTGTAATTGTTGGTGCCCTGGAACGGCAGGCGCCCCGTGAGGAGCTGGTACATCACGACGCCCAGCGAGAAGATGTCGGTCTGGTGCGTGAGGGCAAGCTCCTTCACCTGCTCCGGCGACATGTAAGCCGGCGAGCCCACCCCGCTCACCTGCGTGGAGTCCGCGACCTGAGTCAGGGCGGCGCCGAAGTCGGAGATCTTGATGTCCGATTCACCCGTCATCAGGATGTTGGCCGGCTTGATGTCGCGGTGTATGACGCCCTGCTTCGCCGCGTAATCGAGGGCGCGCGCGCACTTGTAGCAGATCTCCACGACCGTCTGGATCGGAAGCAGCTGGTCGTAACGCGAATACTGCTCGAGCGTGGTGCCCTCGACGTACTCCATGACGATGTAGGAAAGATCGTCGCCCGCCACCGCGTCGTAGATCGCGACGATGTGCGGATGCGAGAGCTTGCCCGCCAGCGAGGACTCGGTGATGAAGAGCTTGCGGTAGCGCTTGCCGTGCTCCTCGTCCACCAGCGCCTCCGGGAACACGACCTTGATCGCGACCTGGCGGTCCTGGAACGGGTCGTAGGCCTGGAACACGGCGCTCGTCGCGCCCTTGCCGATCTCCCTCAAGACCTCGAACTTCCCGATCGCCTGCATCGCCGGCTGCATGCCGGGCGCCGCCACGATGCGGGAGGTATCCATGCGGGCACGATACCATAACGGCCTCGCCAGCCAGCCGCGGCGGCCTCTCCCGAACAGCGCTAGCGCTTTGCTTCCTTGCGCGCTTCCTCGTCCAGCCGGCGGAGCTCGCGCAGGCGCGCCTCCGCGCCCGAGAGCTGATAGAAGTCGCCATCGCCGCTCTTCAGACCGATCTGCAGCTGCTCGACCGCCGCCGTGAAGTTGCCCTGACGAGCGTAGGCTTCGGCGAGCGCCCTGTGCTGAGCAAGCGGCCGGTTCAAAGCCGCATAGGCGCGCGCCTGCAGCTGATAGAGCCTGCGGTCGCCCCCCAGGTCCGCCTGGCGGCTTTCCACGAGCTTCAACGCCGCCTCGACCTGGCGCGACTGCAGCAGCGCCTCCGCATAATCGAAGACGAGCGCCCGGTAGCGCGGATAGGCCCTCATCGCCTCGCGGTAGCACTGGTCGGCCTGCTCGTTCGAGCCGCCGGCGCGCGCCACCCTGCACGACAGCGTTTCGATCACCGCGTTGCCCGGGATCAACCGTTTCACCGCCGCGAGCTCGCTGCGGGCCCGCGCAAGGTCGTTGGCGCGCAGCGAGCTGACGGCGAGCCCGTAGTGGCTCGCCGCCTCGCTCAGGAACTTGCGCTCGGCGAGGCTCGCTTCGAAGAACGCCACCGCCTCGCGCGGGGACTCGAGGTCGGCGCGGAGCTTCGCCCGAATCAACTGGAACTCGATGCTGTCCGGGACCTGGCGATACGGCAGCTCCTGGATGCGGCTCTGGATATCCGCGATGCGCTCGTAGGTGAGCGGGTGGGTGCGCAGATAGGAAGGGGCGGCGGTCTCGTAAACACGGGTGGCGCGCTGCAGCCGCTCGAAGAAGGTCGCCATGCCGCGGGGGTCGAAGCCCGACTGCTCGAGCACCTGCAGGCCGACGCGATCGGCCTCGCGCTCGTTGTCGCGGGTGAAGTTGAGCTGCGACTGGACCGCGCCTGCCTGGCCGAAGGCGATCGCCGCCTGTGCCGCGTCCGAGCTCACGCGGGAGAGCAGCAGCGCCGCCGCGATCGAGGCGAGCGTCGTCACCACCGCCTGCTTCTGCTGCGCGAGCATGCGCGCGATGTGCCGCTGCGTCACGTGGGAGACTTCGTGGGCCATCACACCGGCCACCTCGGATTCGCTCTGGGCGGCGAAAAGTAGCCCGGTGTTGACGCCGATGAAACCGCCGGGCAGCGCGAAAGCGTTGATCTGCGGATCCTGGATCAGGAAGAACTCGAAATCCTGCCGCGCCTCCGCGCTCTTCGCGGCGAGCCGCTGGCCGAGATGGTTGATGTAATCGGTGGCCTCGGGCTCGTCATAGTAGGTGCGATCCGAGCGGATCTCGCGCATGATGTTCTCGCCCAGGCGCCGTTCCTGCTGCTGCGAGATGGTCGCCTGGGAGATGTCGCCTAGATCGGGCAAGGCCTGCCCGAAAACGCGCGGCACCGTGAGGAGCAGCGCCCCTACGAGCAGCGGCAGGATACCGTGCGGGACACGCGCTTTCATGGTGATATGATAAATCGGCCGCGCCGGACGTGCGTCGGGCTTTGCATTCGCGGTCCTTGTATTCGAGTGGCGCCGGGCCCTTCGATTCGGTTTGCCAGCCGGAGTTCAGGATGAAACTCACGCATTTCAACGCGGGCGGCGAGGCCCACATGGTCGACGTGGGCGCGAAGCAGGCCACCCAGCGCGTCGCGCGCGCGGCGGGGCGCATACGTATGCTGCCCGCTACGCTGAGAACCATAGCGGCCGGCCGCGCAAGCAAGGGCGACGTGCTGGGAACGGCGCGCATCGCCGCGATCCAGGCCGCGAAGCGCACCTCCGAGCTGATCCCGCTGTGTCATCCCCTGGCGCTCACGCGCGTGGAAGTCTCGTTCACGCTCGATCGCAAGGCCAACGCCGTCGACTGCGTCGCGACGGTGGAGACCCTCGGGCGCACCGGCGTGGAGATGGAAGCGCTTACCGCCGTCGCCGTGGGCCTGCTCACCATCTACGACATGTGCAAAGCCATCGACCGCGGCATGATCTGCGAACGCGTCCGGCTCCTCGAAAAGCTTGGCGGCAAATCCGGTCACTGGCGGCGCTCTGCACGGGCGCGCTGAGCGCGCGGCATCGGTTATTCCTTCCGGTTCCAAGGTTATGGCCCGATCCTCTGCAGGGTTTTTGGTGGACACTGCATGGAAACTTGGCTAGCATCCTCGTCCTTCGCGGGCGGGCCTCCGCTCGCACGCGCACCGATCGGGCAGAGGAAGGGATGAACGCAAAGCGCAGGGATTTTCTTCAGCTCGCGGCCATTCTGGCTGCGGCAGCGGCGGGGCTCGCTCGCACGGGCGCGGCATGGGCGCAGAGCTGGAACAAGTCGGCCTTTGAAGCAAAGTCGGTAGCCGACGTGCTGAAGGCATTGAACGCCACCGGCGCCGCAGAGAGCCGGGACATCGCGATCACGGCCCCGGACATCGCCGAGAACGGCGCCGTCGTGCCCGTCGAGATCACGAGTCGCATACCGAACACCGAAGCAATCTCCATCATCGCCGAGAAAAACCCGTTTCCGCTCGCGGCTACCATCGATATCTCGAACGGGGCCGAGCCCTGGACCTACGTGCGCATCAAGATGGGCGACACCGCCAACGTGCGCGCGATCGTGAAAGCAGGCGGCCGATATTACACCGCGGTGAAGGAAGTCAAGGTCACCGTCGGTGGTTGCGGGTAGGAGGGCACGACAATGGCCGAGCCGATGAAAATACGCGCGACCTTGAAGGGCGACGCCGCGGATATCCGGGTGCTGGTCGCCCACCCCATGGAAACGGGGCAGCGGCGCGACGCGAAGGGCGAAATCGTGCCCATGCACTTCATACAGAGCATCGTCGTCACCCACAACGGCAATACCGTGTACTCGGGTCAATGGAGCCAGGCGGTGTCGCGCAACCCGGTTTTCGCGGTACGCGTGCGCGGGGCGAAGGTCGGCGACAAGGTCGCCGTCACCTGGGTGGACAACAAGGGCGACAAGCTCACCGCCCAGGAAACCGTCTCGGCTGCGTGACCCGCATGGGACAGCAGCCATGTCGCGCGCGTCTCTGCGTTGTCTTTGCAGCGTGCTGCATCCTGGGCGCGGGCAGTGCGCTCGGTCAAGGCAAGCCGGCCGATCCCATGGCGCTCGGCCGCCAGATGCTCTCGGAAGACAATCCGGGGGAATTGTGGGTGGAGCGCGGCGGGAAGCTCTATCGCGAAAAGCGCGGTCCGAAACAGGCTTCCCTCGAGCAATGTGATTTCGGCCTCGGGCCGGGAAAGCTCGAAGGCGCGTTCGCGAGGTTGCCCCGCTTCTTCCCTGATAGCGGCAAGGTGGAAGACCTCGAGTCGCGCCTCCTGAAGTGCATGGTCGGGTTGCAGGGCTTCGACCGCGCGGCCGTGATCGCCACCCGGTTCAGCAACCTCGACCGCGCTTCGGACCTCGAAGCGCTCGCCACTTACGTGGCTTCGCGCTCGAACGGGATGAAGATGGACGTGCGCCTCGAGCACCCGGCCGAACGCGAAATGTACAAAGCCGGCGAGTATCTCTTCTTCCGGCGCAACGGCCCGACCGATTTCGCGTGCATCACCTGCCACGGCGACGAGGGAAAGCGCATCCGCCTGCAGGATCTGCCCAACATGACCGATCGGCGCCAGGTGCAGGCGGTCATCGCCGGCTGGCCCGCCTACCGCGGAACGCACAGCACCGTGCGCACGATGCAGCACCGGCTCTACGACTGCAACTGGCAGATGCGCCTCCCCGATCTGGGCTACGTCTCCGACATGTCCATTGCGCTCACGGCGTACCTCAACTATCAGGGCAACGGCGCGATGATCCAGGTGCCTGGCGTGCGGCGGTAAAAGAGCATGTCACCGCTTTTTCTGGAGGCAGCGCGATGAGGGTGGTGGCGTGGGCGCTTGCAAGCGTGTCACTCGTTGCAATACCCGGCTGCACGACGTTTCCGGACGAGCAGGCGACGCGCGGACTGGCCGAGAAGATGGTCGCCGAGGGCTACCCGGGCATGCCCGAGACGCTCACCAGGCGGACGGTCCAGGATCGCGCGCAGGCGATCTGCAGCGCGAGCGGGCACGGCAAGCCCACGCAGGAGCAAGCGGCGGAAGTCGTGCGGCTCTCCCGGGAGTCGATGAAATATCCCGCTTCGGGCAAGCTCGCCGGCGACTGGCGTTCCGGCGCCCGCCTCGCCTACGCCGGCCAGGGCGGTCGCATCGTCGGCGGCAAGGTCGAGTCGGTCAAGGAGAACGGCGCCCTCTGCTCCAATTGCCACGCGCTCGATCCCGGGGAAGTCAACGTCGGCAACATCGGTCCGAGCCTGACCGGCTACGGCGTTGCCCGCGGCAGCTCCGAGGCCGTGGCAAAGCTGACCTACGAGCGGGTTTACAACGCGTGGGCCTATTCCCCGTGCTCGAACATGCCGCGGCTGGGCGCCAACGGCCATCTCACGCCCGAGCAGATCGCGGACGTCGTCGCGTATCTCATCGACCCACAGTCTCCGGTCAACCGGAAGTAATTCGGTCTGCCGGTTCCGGTGACTGCATCGGTCGCTCGAGCGCGAAACCGGAACCGGCAGGCGTAATGAGATAATTATATGGTTCGATTAACCAGCTCGACACGCTGTGCTTCTCAAGCTCATCCGGAAACGCCTGCAACGGCGCAAGCCGGCCGCCGAGCTGACGCGGCTCGCGCTGGAGCATCACGCGCGCGGCGAGCTCGACCGCGCCGAGGAATATTTCCGTGAGGCAGCGCTGCAAGCCCCAGGCGATCTCACCGCGTGGACGAATCTCGCCGCGACCATCGTCAGGCAACAGAAATACGCCGCAGCGATCCCCGTCCTTGAGGAGGTAATCGAGCTTGCGCCCGAGCTGGCGGAAGCTCACCTCGACCTGGGCGTGTGCTGCAACCGGCTCAAGGACAATGCGGCAGCCATCCGCCACTACCGGCAGGCCATCCAGCTCAAGCCCGCGCTCGCCGCCGCCCACGCGAACCTCGTCAACGCCTACCTGGACTCGTGCGACTGGGACGCGGTGGACGGCTGGTGCGCGGAGTTCCTCGAATATCGAAAGAGCCATCCGGCCGCGCAGTGGGCGCAGCGGCTGGAGCCCTGGTGCTCGCTCACGCTCTTTCCCGGCGCGCTCGCCCGCGAGGCGGCGGTTGCGCGGGCGGCGCAGATCGAGCGCTCAGTGGGTGCGGACGCGGCGCTGCCGCCGCTCCCGGCGACGCGCCGCGGGCAAAGGATACGCGTGGGATACGTCTCCGCGGACTTTTATTCCCACGCGACCGCGCACCTCACCTTCAGCCTCTACGCGAGCCACGACCGCGCCGGCTTCGAGATTTTCGCCTATTCCATGGGGCCGGACGACGGCAGCGTCTACCGCAGGCACATCGAGGACACCTGCGACCGGTTCGTCGATGTGCGTTATCTCTCCGCACCGGGCGTTGCCGAAAGAATCCGGGCCGACGGGATCGACATCCTGGTCGATATGAAGGGCTACACGGCACACGGCCGGCCGGAGATCTTCGCCCGGCGCCCGGCGCCCATACAGGTGAGCTGGCTCGGCTACCCGGGAACGACGGGCGCAGCGTGGATCGACTACTTCGTGACGGATCGCATCGCGACGCCCGCGGGGCACGAGGACGAGTTCACGGAAGAGCTCGTGTACCTTCCGGATTCCTACCAGGCCAACGACCGCGGTCAACCGATCGCGCAGGGCCCCGTGTCGCGCGCCGCCTGCGGGCTGCCGGAGCAGGGTTTCGTCTATTGCAGCTTCAACATGCTGCGCAAGATCGACCGGGAGATCTTCACGGTGTGGATGCAGATCCTGCGCGCCGTGCCCGGCAGCGTGCTGTGGTTGATCCGCGAGGATCCGCACGCGGAGTCGAACCTGCGCGCAAGGGCGCACGCCGCGGGCGTCGATGCTGAGCGCCTCGTGTTCGCCGAGCGGCTCGACAAGCCGGCGCACCTCGCCCGTCATCGCCTCGCGGACCTGTTTCTGGACACGCTGGTGTGCAATGCGCACACCACGGCGAGCGATGCGCTGTGGGCCGGCCTGCCGGTCCTGACGCGGCCCGGCGCCACGTTCGCCCGGCGCGTTGCGGCGAGCCTCAACAGCGCGGCGGGAATGCCGGAGTTGATCGCGGCGAGCGTCGACGATTACCGCGAGCTCGCCATCGGTCTCTCGCATGGCCGGGAGCGGCTTGCCGCTCTCAAGGAAAAGCTCGCGCGCAACCGCGAAACCTGCCCGCTTTTCGATACGTCGCGATATGTCAGGCGGCTGGAATCGGCGTACCAGCGCATGGTCGAGCTCCGCGAAAGCGGCGCTGCGCCCAGCAGTTTTTCAGTCTAGCAATCTGCGCCCGCCTTCGCGCCCCCCGCGTCCCCCGCGGTGAAGCTTTTGGGCTCTGTCTATTGCCGGCACTCCGCCGGTACATAGCGGAACATGGCTGTTCCATTGGGCACGCTGCATGCCCAGATCACCCGGTTCTCGGAGGTAAGTGACGGCGTGAGTCGGATGGAAACGCCGATTCCCACCTTGGCCTGATCGGCGGCGAGGGTGATGACCCCGCTGTTGGACACATCCCCGCTCCCGATCTTGCCGGACGCAACGACGGTCAGCCCGACGCCCGACTGCGCAAGCGAGGCGTCAGCCCATGCCCGCTCGGCGATCGAAGCCTTGTACATGCTGGCGGCAAGCAGAAGCTCCGACACCCGGGCGCGGACCGTGTAGTCCTGATAGGCAGGCAACGCGACGGCTGCCAGGATAGCGATGATCGCCACGACGATCATCAGCTCGATCAGCGTAAAGCCCTTGCGTACGGACCGCATAGGCGCCCCCTCCCCGATCCGATCATGAGAGCAAGAGGCGTGCCAAATCGTACGAAAAAAACCCCTCTCGCGAGGGGTTTTTCCATCCCGGCCGACCGATGCGGCCGTGATAATCGCTTTCTTACGTGTGACGGCACTCGGCCGGCATGTACTTGAAAGTGGCGGTCGAATCGGCTTTGCAATCCCAGATGAGCTTGCCGTCCGCCTTGTATGACGGTGTCAGGACTACGGTGACCGCCGTGCCGACCGAGGTCGCGCTGCCGGTGATCGTGATCACGCCGCCAGGCGTTACCGTGCCGCCGCTGACCTTGCCGCTCGCCGTGACGGTCAGGCCGTCACCCGCCGACGCGAGCGTCGCGTCGCTCTGGGCCTTTTCCGCGACGGAAGTCTTGAAGCCGCTCGCGGCAAGCACGAGCTCGGAAACCTTGGCCCGGATGGTGTAGTCCTGGTACGCGGGCAGCGCGACCGCCGCCAGAATACCGATGATCGCCACGACGATCATCAGCTCGATCAGCGTGAAACCTTTTTGCAATTGCTTCATCATTGAGGTGTCTCCAAGTGTTGACGACGGGTGGACAAACTCGCGTTTGCGCCAAGTCGGATAAGCAAGTCCCATACCAAAGGATTTTTTACCATTTTGTGGTGTTATTTCAGCGCCTTACGTCCGAAAGCCTGGACAGTCCAGGCGCAAGTCAACGCAAAATCAGCTACTTGAGCGTACGTCGCCCGGCGGCGTGCCTGAAACGAGGCGCGCTCATCGGGCAAAAGGTGAAATTGGACTCGAAAAGCGCGCTCCGGCGTGTCTTGTTGGGCATATGAGTGCGCCATTCCTGCCGGTGTCTCCTGGCGAGACTCGACACAAAGTGACCATTTACGTCACCCCATGCACAGGAGGACAGCGCCGCTCACATCACGCCGGCCGGCGCCGGAACTGCAGCAAATCCGCAATAACTCGCTCTATGACCGGCGCCCAGCCCGTCGTCATGTCCTGCCTGAGGAGCCGCGCCGAGCCGTACCAGGGCATCGTTTCACCATGGCGGCCGTAGCGCCATTCCGGGCGCCCCGGCACCATCACCCACACCGGTGTTCCAAGGGCGCCAGCCAGGTGCACGACCGTGGTCTGGACCGAAACCACGAGATCGAGCGCTGCAACCAGCGCGGCGGTTTCATCATAATCGTCGAGCGCTTCCGGCCAATGGTAAAACGGCGACGAGGTGGCCTCTGCGAGGGCGAGGCGATCGGCCGTGGAATCGCCGTACTGCACGCTGACGAAATGCGCCGCGCCGGACGCGACGAGTGGCGCGAGCTTCGACAGCGGGATGGAGCGCGCGAGGCTCCGCGTGTTCAACGTGCCGCCGCGCCACGACAGGCCTGCCTTGGTGCCATCGCCCAGTTGCGCCAGCCGCTCGCGCCACGCGCGCACTTTTACAGGATCGGCAACGAGGTACCCCTTCCCCGCTGGAAATGAATCCGGTGCGCGATTGAGCAGGTGCGGCAGGCTCCCGATGTTGACCTGCAGATCAGGCAGCCATCCGTGCGCCACGCGCTCGGCTCCGCCCCCGGGCTGCTGCCCGCACACTGCGCAGCCTGGGAAAGAGCGCGCGAAGATCGGCACCAGGCGCGGCTCGCATTCCACGGTGATTTCCGCATCCAGCCCTTCGAGATCCTTCAGGCACGACGCGAACATGATCTGGTCGCCCAGTCCCTGCTCCGCACGGACCAGCAGGCGCCGGCCTGCGAGCGGCTCACCCAGCCACCAGGGATACGGATACTCGGCGTTGCGGCGCTCCCAGGTCTCGACGCGGGTGCGCCATTCGTACTCCCGCCAGCCTTCCTCATAGCGTCCGGCGGACAGAAGCTCGATGGCGAGCACGAGATGGGCTTCTGCGTGCTCGGGCGCCTCCGCCAGGACGCGCAGAAGGCCTTCCTCGCCTTCCTCGACGCGGCCGGCGTCGATCATGCCGAGGTAGGAATTGAACCGGATTTCCAGGTTGCCGGGCTCCAGCTCGGCTGCGCGCATGAGGTAGTCGAGCGCTTCCGCCTCGCGTCCGGCGTTGCGCAGGCAGATGCCCAGGTTCGAGACGGCGGCGGCGAGCTGCGGCGCGAGTTCGATCGCGCGCCGATAGCAGGCCGCGGCGTCTTCCCAGCGCCGTTCCAGCTTGTTGACGTTGCCGAGCGCATTCCACGCTTCGACGTGCCCGGGATGCTCGCGCAGCAGATCGCCCAGGCGCCGGGCGGCTGCGGCAAAATCGCCCGCCATCGCATCCATGACGCCGAGGGCATAGCGGGCGCCCGGCTCGCGAGGATCGAGCGCGAGCGCGCGCTCGAACTCCCGGCGCGACCGTACCGTGTCGCCGCTGCGCCAGCACGCCTCGCCTTCACGCACCGCCGCATCGACGGCGGAGGGCTCACTGCCCTCCGCCTTTCGCGCGCCGCCGCGCACTCTTGCAGCGATGTCTCTCAGCAGCGTTCGCAGCATAGTTGAGCTCTCTTCAGAAGCCTCACCGCGAAGGTCGCATGGGACGCGAAGGGAGGCGCAGGCAAGCTTTACCGCAAAGGTCGCAAAGAGGAATTTGTGACGTTTCAACCTTAAGTCCGCCAAGACAACGCCAAGCGAGGAAATTGTGACGCCGAAATACCGCATGAGAGACATGCAAAGACCGGCCAATGACGTCGCGGATGTGGCTATTCCATACTTGGCGTTGTCTTCGTGTTCTTGTCCCGGTCTGGATTTTCGTTGACCTTCCCATGGCGTCCATCGCGTCCTTGGCGGTAAGGCTTTTTTCTTCCTCCGCGCCCATGGCAATCTTAGCGGTGAAGCTTTGAAGTAATTTTAAAAAAGCAATCAACGACCGATCGGTTTCGATAGCTCGGCCGCGATACGCTCAGCGGTCGGCCGCCATTGTCCTGCCGTCTCCTGCCGGAACAGCCGAAGCGACGGATACCACGGCAGGCGGTCGCCCTCGAGCAGGTAGCGCCACTCGGGCACCACGGGCACCATGACCCAGGCCGGGCGTCCAAGGGCGCCTGCCAAGTGCGCCACCGCGGTCTGAACGGTTACCACGAGGTCGAGCGCGGAAACGAGCGCAGCCGTCTCATCGTAATCGTCTATGGCTTCCTGCCAGTGCTCGATGTGCACGCCGTGCGCGGCCGACACGGCCGCGATCTCCGCCGCTGAATCCGTGTACTGGAGGCTGACGAACTGCGCGCCCGGGCTCACGAGGAGCGGCAACAATTGCTCGAGCGCGGCCGAGCGCAAATCCCGACGCGTCCGGGAGGTGCCGCCGCGCCAGGATATTCCCACCTTGAGCCCGCTCCCCAGCCCGGCAAGCCGCCTGCGCCAGCGCGCGCTCTTGTCCGGATCAGATCTCAAATAGCCCGCGTGTTCGGGGAAGGCGGCAAGGTTCGCCCGGAAATGCCGCGGCAGGCTGCCGAAGGCGATCTGCAGATCGATGGGTGGCGCTTGCGCAAGCCAGGAAAGGTCAGCCTCGTTCTGAGGACCGCCGTGAACGATGGCCGTTGGAAACGAGCGCTTGAAGAGCGCCGCCAGCTTGGGCGAGCAGTCGATCACGCACTGCCGCGTCGCCGCGATGGCCTCGGGCAGACAGGACGCGAACATGAGCTGGTCGCCCAATCCCTGCTCGCCATAGACGAGCAGCGTGCGATCCCGTGCCGGCGTGCCATCCCATTCGGGATAGCGCTCGAAACGCCGGACGAAATGCGCGCTGCCCTGCCTGCGCGCGTCGTACTCCGCCCAGCCGCGAGCGTATTCACCCCGCGCGAGGTAGAGAAGCGAGCGGTTCAAGCGGGCCTCGTGCGAATGGGGATCGGCGCGCAATGCCTTGTCGTAGAGCGACGCGGCCTCCTCGAAGCGGCCCTGGTCGTGGCGCAGCATGCCCAGGTTGGTGAGCGCGTCGGCAAAACCGGGCTGGCCCGCGAGCGCGCGCTCGAGCGATGCCTCCGCTTCGTCGAAACGGCCGAGATGCCTGAATTGCACGAGGCCCAGGTTGGAAAGCGCCTCGACATAGTCGGGATCGAGGCGCGCGGCTTCGGCAAACCGCGCCGCCGCGGACTCGGCTTCTCCCTCCGCAAGCTCCAGCACGCCGAGGTTGAAATGCGCGGCCGGAAGGTTCGGGTCGAGATGCAGCGCCGTCGCGAACGCGTCGCGCGCATCCTCGCGCATCCCGAGGCGGTGGCGGGTGATGCCGAGGTTCAAGTGCGACTCGGCGTCTTCGTGGTGAATCTCCGTGCACGCTTCGAACGACCGCGCGGCCTGGTCGAGATTGCCGGCTTGAAACTGTGCGACGCCCGCGGCGAAGAGGCGATCCCGGCGCTCTCGAGCCGGCGCGGGGGGCGCAGGTCCGGTATCAACCGCCCCTTGAGGAGCCGCCGGGGGCCGTCCGAACAGTCTCTTCAACGCGCGAATCACTTTGCGTCAGACCCTCGCCGTGCGGCGTTTCTCGACATGCTCCATTTCCCGCAGCTCCTTCAACCACGAAGCGGCGTACTCGCAATTCTTGTATTCGGTCCACCACGGCCCCCCACTCGTGTAATGCAGGAGCGCCGCGTCGTTTCGCGGCGGATCGTACTCCACGAGGTGGTTCCAACGGCTCGGCAACGGCCCGATCAGGTCGTCGTTGACAAGCCACTTGAACTGGTGCAGCTGCAGGCCCGATGCGGTGTTGACGTAGTCCGGCGTGAGCGCCGTGCAGAGGGCGTTGTTGAAAAGCATCACGCTCGACCAGTTCTTCTTCTCGTACTTGCTCTGGGGCTCGCCCAGGAACTTGACGGTCTCCTTCGGCACGTGAACGTGCTTCACCACCATCACGGCATAGCGATCGTCCCGCAGCTGCCAGAGCTTCGCTATGTCGTCGAGCATGACCATGTCGCAGTCCATGAAGATCGACCAGCCGGCATACCCGGACAGATGCGGCGTGAGGAAGCGGCTGAAAGAGAATTCCGTGCTTTGCATCGGATCGCGCGGACGCGTGAGTATGCCGTTCAGCTGCGAGAGCCTCAGCGACGCGATGGACACCGGTTCCGAAGCGAGCCGCTGGATGCTGTGAGAGAGCACGTGATAAGCGATGGCTTCCCGCTGGTCGTACCCGATGAATACCCTGATCATGTGCTCCTTTCCTCCGGGGCCCGGCAGTAGTCTTCCCACATTGTACGGTATGCATTCTCGACGGCGCGCGCCAGGCGTGCGCCGTCGGTGAGCGGCGATGCAAGCATGCGCTCACGCATGCCGGCCCGCAGCGCCGCCGTGCGGGCCGGATCGGCCGCCAGTTTCGCCGCTACGGCGACGTAGTCTTCTTCATCGCGCGCGACGAGGTCTGCAAGGCCGACGTTCGTCAGCATGCTCACCCCGACGCGTCCGGCGTGACTCGCGCCCGCCAGCGTGACGACCGGCACGCCCATCCAGAGCGTCTGGCAGGTCGTGGTCGTTCCCGCGAATGGAAACGAATCGAGCGCGATGTCAGCGTCCTCGAACGCCGCGAGAAACGCGTCGAATCCAAGCCGCCCGGCGAGGGTCAGGCGCGAGGCGGGAACCCCGTGCTCGGCGAAGGCCCGCGTCACCCGTTCGCGCCCTCGGCCCTCCGGCACCGTCAGCATCATCAGGCGCGCGGCCGGGACGGCATGCAACAAGCGTGCCCAGACCGCGATGACCTGTGGCGTGACCTTGGCGAGCGCGTTGAACGAGCCGAACGTGACGAAGCCGCGGGCGAGCGCCGGCGCCGGAGCCACCTCGGGCGCGCCCGGCGGCGGATCGAACGCCATGTAGATTTCCGGCAGGCGCACGAGCCGCTCGGAGTGCCAGCCGTCTGCGGCACCGGCAGGATCCGCGTAGCGGTCGGTAATGCGGTAATCAACGGTATCGAGGCCCGTGGTATTCGCGTAACCGTTCCACGTGACCTGAACCGGTGCAGGCTTGCGGGCAAAGACGAGCAGCCGGTGGCCGTCCGTATGGCCCGTCAGGTCCACCAGTATGTCGATCGCATCGGCGCGCACGCGGGCGGCGACCGCCGCGTCGTCGAATCCCGCGATGTCGCGCCACTCGTCCCCGTAGCCCTGCAGGCGGGCGGTCCGCGCGTCCGGTCGGGCGACGTCGGAGTAGAGAGCTATCGAGAATCGTTCACGGTCGTGGTGCTTCAACGCGGGCTCGAAGAACGCGGCTACCGGGTGCTCACGGAAGTTCGGCGAGAGGTACCCGATGCGCAGCCTCCGCCCGGTCACGCGCTCGTTGCCGTGCGTCCGGATTTGCGCGCGCAAGGGCTCGGCGTGGCGGCGACACCATTCGCGGTGCGCCTCGTAGACGCGAGCGGGCGTCCACGCCGGCGAGAAATTGAGCGCGTACACGAGATTGCTGTGAGCGCTCACGAAACCGGGGTCGAGCTCGACCGCGCGCCCGTAGGCTGCGATGGCTTCGTCGATGCGGCCCGCGCGGTGCAGCACGTTCCCCAGGTTGTGATGCGCCGGGGCGAACGCGGGCGTGGCATCGATGAGCGCGCGAAAGTCCGCCTCCGCGTCGTCGAGCCGTTCCTGCGCGAGAAGCGCGACGCCGCGACCGATGCGAGCCGGGATGGATGCCGGATCGAGCGCGATCGCCTGCCCGAACGCATCACAGGCCTCTTCGAGCCGGCCCTGCGCGCGGGCCGCCTCCCCGAGCATGAACCACGCTTCCGCTCTGCCGGGAGCGGAGGCGAGCAGGCTCCGCAACGCCGCGGCGGATTCCTCGAAGCGTTTCTGCCGCAGCAGCACGTGGCCGAGCAGGTGCCGCGCGTCGGCGTGCTCCGGTTGACGCGCAAGCACGGCGCGGAATCGCTGCTCCGCCTCGCCGAGCCTGCTTTCGGCCAGGGCGCGGACGCCCTGCGCAAGGACGTCGGCCGGTTCTTCGCGCCGCCGTGCGAAGAGCTGTGTGAGCAGCGCTCTCAGCAAAGAGTGAAACCTATTGGCTCACGTGTTGCCGGCCCGCTGCTGCGTCCACTCCACGCCGGCTGCCGTCTGGACCGGCAGATCGAGCCAGGTTTCCCACAGTACGCCCGGGTGGCGGCCGGCGGTGGCCTCGAGCAACTCCCGCCACCACGCCGCGGGCTTGACCGTGCAGTGCGCGTTCTCGCCGTTCGGCAGGCGTTTCGCCGCTGGATAGCAGGCGACATTCGTGAACACGAAGCGCTTCGCGTAACCGAAGATCTCCCCGAGAATCCATGGCAGGTCCTCTTCCGGACAGTGCTCGAGGACGTCGGTGCAGATGACGCCGTCGAAGGTTCCTTGCGGGATGCGGCTGAACGGCGCGTATCCGGGGTCGTAGCACTCGATCGCGCTGACGCCCCAGAAAGCGGCGACGCCGGGCCAGCTGCGGCCGGTCTCATCCTCGAAAGCGACTTTGTACTGAACGCCCTTTCCGCTGCCGTAGTCGAGGAGCGTGCGGGCATCGGTGCGCTCGATGAGCCTGCGGATCCGGCCAGCCAGCGGCGGCAGGCTCGTCCCCGCGAAGGTCTCCTCGGCCGGCATGTTGATGTAACGCTCCCCCTCTTCGTGCATCGACTTGTAGAGCCGCTGCAGCTCGACGTAGCGGGCGCTCGGGCTCGCGCGCGAATAGGCGTTCCGGGCCGGCGGCAGGCCGAACTCGCGCAGGCCGCGCGCCGCCATCCATGCCTTGCGGTCTCCCTTGTAGTGCACCACGTAGCGTCCGGTCACGTCCTCCGTTTCCTTGCGCGGCGTGTGGTTGTAGAGGCGGCATTCCAGGTCGAGTATGCAGAGCGGCGCGGTATCCGCTACCGCTTTGACCGCGTGCTGGTCGCCCCACCAGCGGCGGTGCTCGTCGGACAGAGCCGCACAATGACGCTCCGCTAGGCGCCAGAAATCCCAGCCGGACGGCTTGGACAGCATGACGCCGGTGTTGTAGGGCATGTCGACGCTGATGTCCTCGCCGTCGGGATCGATCACCTTTCCATCGCGCGCGGTCAATGCCACGTCGAACTCCCATTCGAAGAGGGGCGAGAGATCGCGCTGCACCATCACGTCCGTGTCGAGAAACACCGCGTTACAGGGCGGCAGAGCCGCGAAATGCGCCAGGCGAAACGTCATGAGGAACGAGCCGTCGTACGGGCGGCGGATCGTCTCGTCGGTCCCGGCAATGGGCGCGGTAACCTCGTCGGTGAGGTGGACGATGCGCGCAACGGGCATCGCCCGGCGCACGGACGCGACCATGATGCGGGCGAGCGCCGTATCGGGACCGACGTGGACGAAAGCCACCGTGATCATGACGCGTCTCCAGGCTGGCGGGCCGCAAGGCGGCCAAGGTCCGCGGCGACAGTGGCGATCACCGGTTGCCATTCGCCGTAGCGGCGCTGCCGCACGAGCTTCACGGAAGGGTACCATGCCATCGCTTCACCGGTTGAGCCGTAGCGCCATTCCGGGCTGTACGGCGTCATCACCCACGCGGGTTTCCCGAGAGCGCCGGCGAGATGGACGAGCGCCGTGCACACCGAGAGCGTGAGATCGAGCGCGCAGACGAGCGCCGCGGTCTCGTCGTAGTCTGCGAGCGCGTCGGGCCAGTGCGCGAGCCGAACGCCACAGGCGCGTTGCAGTTCCGCGCGCTCCGCGGTGGTGTCGGTGTACTGGAGGTCGACGAACGCCACTCGCTCGAGGTTGAGCACGGGAAGAAGCGCCGCCAGCTCCACCGACCGCAGCGACGAGCGCGACGCATGCGTCCCGCCCCGCCACGACAATCCGATCTTGAGCCCGGTTCCCAGGTTGGCAAGCCGCTCGTGCCATGAGGCGACTTTCCGGGGATCGGCGCGGAGATAGCCTTGATGCCGGGGAAAATCGCCGGCGCTCGCGCGCGTATGGAGCGCCAGGGAGCCGATGGGGATCTGGTAGTCGATTTCCGGGTAGGCCTCGAGCCACCGCAGATCGTCCGTCTGGTAGCCGCCGTGCACCGCGGCGGTGGGAAACGAGCGCTCGAAAATGGCGACGAGCTTCGGATGGCAATCGATGATGCAGCGCCCGGCACGCGCGATGATTTCCGGCAGGCACGACGCGAACATGATCTCGTCGCCCAGCCCCTGCTCCGCGTGGACGAGCAGCGTCTTGCCGGCAAGCTCCTCGCCGTGCCACCGCCGCTGGGGAAAGCCCTGCCGGGGCCAGGTCTCGCTCAAGAGACGGGCCTCGTAGTCCGTCCAAGCGCGGCCGAACTCGCCCTTCAGAAGCCGCAAGAGCGAATGGTGCCAGCGGGCAGCCGCGTGCGCCGGCCTCAATGCGAGCGCCCGCTCACACGAGACGAGCGCGTCATCGAAGCGCCCGAGCTCCCTCAAAGCAAGCCCTGCATTCAACCAGCCTTCCGGGTCTTCAGGCGCGAGGGCGGTCGCCTGCAGGAAGCGTTCCAGCGCCTCAGCGGGCTCGTGCCGGTAGAGATGGACGACGCCCGCTGCCTTGCTCCCCGCCGCGCTTTCCCCGGCGAGGGCGAGGGTTCGCTGGACCGCGCTCCACGCCTCCTCCGGCTGCGCCCCGTCGAGCAGAGCCTGTACGAGGTCCCAGGTCATCTGCGAATGCGCGGGCTCGAGCTCGTGCGCGCGCCGGAAAGCCTGCAGCGCTTCGTCCTTGCGCCCGGCGCGGCGCATGAGAAGCGCGAGGTTATAGTGCGCTCCAGCGGCGGCCGGTGCGAGAGCGAGCGCCCTGCGATAGCTCGCCTCGGCGGCGCCTGCATCGCGGAGAAGCTGCTGCACGTTGCCGAGCGCAAGATGCGCCTCGGGCCACTCGGGAGCGAGCGCCGCGGCCTGCGCGAGATGCGCCAGAGCCCCGTGCGCGTCGCCCGCCTCCGCGTGCAGCATCCCGAGCAGGCGCCGGCCGGCGGCATGTCGCGGAAAACGCGCGACGATCTCCTCGCAGATCGAGCGGGCCCGGCCCGCCTCGCCGCGTGCCGCCGCCCCCGCTGCCGCATCGAGGAGACCGTCGGGGGCGCTTTTTCGCGCGCCAGTCCTGGCACCCGTCAGCCGCGCGAGTCGGCCCATGAGCTCACTCAGCATGGCGGTCATAGCGCGTCCGGCTGCACCGCGCCGCGGTATTGACTGTGACGGGCATCGCCGCGATAATGTAACACGTTATTTTAAAAGGCAAAACGACGGCTGTGGATGGATGGGCTGACGTCGAGCGCAGGCGCGGCGCGCGCCTGGCTCAAGCTCCCCGGAACCGGGCCGATATCATCATGATTGCCACGCATGGGGCGCGACTGCGTCCCGTGACACCGGAGACCACATGAAACTGTTCGGCGGCGTTTCCTCGAAGGAAGTGGACGAATTCGCCAAAGACCTCGCACATGGGATCGCCAAGCGCTATCCCCCTGGCATGGACAAGGGCAGCGCCGAGCGCAAGATCTCGCAGAAGCGCCTGACCGCCATACTCGAGGAAACGTTCGGAAAAGCGAGCTCGTTCCGCAGCGAGAACAAGCTCGGCGTGTACAAGAAAGCGCGGCTTTCGAACACCTTCCGCTGGGAGCTCCAGGAGCTCGGCTACACCAAGCAGTTCGTCGAGGTCGCGACCGAGGGACTGGTCGTCTACATCTCGCGCAAGCAGTAATTCCCTCCCGCGCCGGCGCGGCGCCGCTCAGGACAGGTAATGCCGCGCGGCATCGCCGACCGCGCGCGCATCGACGAGGAAATCCGCGTTGACGTCGTAGGGGTCCGGCGGCTTCGGATAGCGGTCGCTGACGATGGTCGTGATGCGTTGCCCGGTGCTGACGGCGATGCGCCGGAAAATATCCCCCCGCTGGAGATTGCTGCTCGTGATCACGACGAGCGCCGCCGCGTACGGCGCGAACAGCATGTTCGTCCACGCCGCCCCGGTCGGCCCGACGATTACGGACGCTTCCGAGAAAATCCGGATCTGCTCGGCGACCGACAGCTCGCCCGGCACCACGAGCTCGAACCCGAGCGGCGTGAGCTCCCGCAGGACTTCGTCCTCGTTGAGAAGCGAGCGCCGGCTCGTGTCTCGCCGCGAAATGTAGATGCGCCGCGTGGCGCGCCCGGGAGCGCACATCCAGTGACCGAGCCGCTCGCGCAGCCAGTCCGCGCCGCTGCGTATCGTGCGCGGATCGGTGAGGAGCGCCGGGACGACGAGCTTCGCACAGGCTACGACCTGGTTGCGCTCGACCGTCACCAGTGAATCCGGCGGCACCTCGAGCAGGCCGAGATACTCGCGCTGGTACGCGCGCAGGTCGGCATTCACGAGCCACGGATGGGCGCCGAGCAATCCGGCGCGGTCCAGCGTCGAGAGCTTGAGCAGGTTGCGGAACACCCAGTGGCTGAAGTTCTCGTCGCCGCCGACGAATATGCATTCCGTTTCCACCCTCTGGCGCGGGGCACTCCAGGTGGCGATAACGGTGGCGCCATCGGGCGAGACTCGGTTTTGCACCAGCGGATTCCCCGGCAGGCTGCGCCCGTGGGTGTCGTCTGAATAGATCACGTCCCCGTCGATGATCGTCCAGTAACCGGTATCGACCAGGACGTCGGAAAGGCGCCTGAAATACGGCTCGCCGCGCTGCGCGCGCTCGAGGTCGAGGTGGCGCCGCGCGAGCGCCCGCGTGACGTAGCCCTGTCCGACGGTCAGCTCGCAGTGACGCTGGAAATGCCCCGCGGCCTCGGTGAACGCGCCGCGCAGGAGCTCGAGCTGCGCGAGGTCCCGCACCGGGCCCGGTTCTGCCGGCGCGACCGCGAGCATCTCGCGGCAGAGCTTTTCCGCGGCGCCGTGCTCTCCGGCTTCGATCGCCCAGGCGCAGAGCTGCCGCAACGCCGCAAGGTCGCGCGGGCTGAAAACGAGAAGCGAGCGCACGATGAAAACCGCCGCGCGCCGCCACCCGGCTGCGTGGAGCGCGCGCGCCGCGGCAAGAAGTTTCGGCGTCATTGCGGTATTGCGGAGATCGAGCGGCGCGGCGCCCGCCGGACGCGCGCGCCCGGAGCCGCTGCGTCAGGCCGGCGGAGGCGCGACGTAACCCGGGATCCTGCTCGTGTCCACTTCGTCGATCTGGTCCGGGTCGAGAAACTGCTTGGCGTAGGTCTCGTAGACCTTGTTCCACATGAAGATGTCGAAGAGGTCCGGGTCGACATGGCCGTTCAGCTTGAACTTGCCGAGGATGGTCAGGGCCTCGGTCAGCGTCTTGCCCTTCTTGTAGGGTCTGTCCTTCGCCGTCAGCGCCTCGAAGATGTCGGCTATGCCCATGCAACGCGCCTGTACAGACATCTGCTCGCGTTTCAGGCCCCGCGGATAGCCCTTGCCGTCCATGCGCTCGTGGTGTCCGCCGGCGTACTCGGCCACGTTCTTGAGGTGGCGGGGCCACGGCAGCGCCTCCAGCATCTGGATCGTCACCTCGATGTGGTGGTTGATGACCTGGCGTTCCCCCGCGGTCAGCGTGCCGTAGCGGATGGTAAGATTGGCGAGCTCCTCCTCCGAGAGGAACGGCGCAGGCCTGCCGTCCGCATCGCGCCAGCGATATTTTTCCGATATCGCCTTGACGCGCGCGACGTCCTCGTCCTTCATCCCCTCCCCGCCGGTGTTGGCATGGCGCAGGAAATCCCGGTCGTCGTCGATTTCCTTCGAGCGCGCCACTATGTCGCGCTTCAGCTCGGGGTTCTCCCCGCGCTCGAACGCGGCGAGGCGCTTGCGCAGGACATCGATCTCCTCGTCGCGCCGCGCCACCTCGAAGCGGGTATCGATGAGGTTGATGCGGTCGTAGATTGTCTGCAGCTTCGTCGCCTTGTCGACAACGTGGACGGGCGTGGTCACCTTGCCGCAATCGTGCAGCAGGCCCGCGATCTTCAGCTCGTAGCGGTCGCGGTCCGTCATCGTGAAGTCCTTCAACGGGCCGACGTGGCAGTTGTTCACCGCCTCGGCGAGCAGCATCGTGAGCACCGGCACCCGCTGGCAGTGCCCGCCGGTGTAGGGCGACTTGTCGTCTATCGCGGCGTTGATCAGGCCGATGAACGACTCGAACAGGTCCTCGAGATGGTTGATGAGGAGCCGCGTCGTGAGCGCGATGGCCGCCTGCGAGGCGAGCGACTCGGCGAGGTGCTTGTCGGTTTCGGAGAAGGCCACCACGTTCCCGGTGGCGCGGTCCTTGGCGTTGATCAGCTGCAGCACGCCGATGATCTCGCCCTCGTGGTTCTTCATCGGCACCGTGAGAAAAGACTTCGAGCGGTAGCCGGTCTTGCGGTCGAAGCTCTTGGTGCCGGTGAAATCGAACCCTTCCTCGGTGTAGGCGTCGGCGACGTTCACGGACTGGTCGTGGTGCACGGACCAGGCGGCCACCATCGAATGGATGGGCTTGCCTTCCTTGTCGTAGAGGTAGATAGGGTAGAACGGGATCTCGACCCCGCTCGTGCCGCCCATGGCGATGTTGAGGGTGTCGTTGCGCATGATCTCGAAGCGCAGCGACCTTTCCTCCGTCATCCGGTAGAGCGTGCCCCCGTCCGCGTTGGTGATGTCCTTGGCCGCGACCAGTATCGTCTCGAGAAGGCTGTTGATGTCCTTCTCCTGCGAGAGCGCGATGCCGATCCGGTTGAGCTGCTCAAGCCGCTTGAGGAGATCGGCGTCGCCGGGCCGGAAGGCGTCGTTCATCGCTGCGGCTTTGATACCCGTCTCGTCCCTTTGCGGCTACTTGATACAGACCGCGCGCACCTGCGGCATGTCCGTGATGCCGGCCAGCACCTTCTCGATGCCGTCCTGCTTCAACGTGCACATGCCGTCGTCCATGGCAGTCGCGAACATTTTCGCCACCCGCGCATGGCTCTGGATGTCCTTCTTGATCCGGTCGGAGCCGATCAAGAGCTCGTGAAGGCCCACGCGACCCTTGTAGCCCGTGTTGCCGCACGTGTCGCAGCCCTTCGCCGTGTGCAGGATGATCTCGCCCTTCTCGTTGCCGAACTCCTTCGACCACCTCTCGAGCACCTCCGCCTTCTTCTTCTGGACCGTCTGCTGCCGCTTTGCTTCCGCCTCCCCGGTCAGCCGCTTCGCCTCTCCGGTCTCCTCGTCGAGAACCGCGCCCCACGACTCCGTGTTCGTGAGCTCGTGGCAGTACTCGTCGATCAGCGCCTGCAGCTCCTCCGGCGTCGCCGGGTGCGGCACCTTGCACTTGCACAGGCGCCGCGCCAGGCGCTGCGCCAGGATGCCGAGGAGCGCGTCGGCGAAATTGAAGGGATCCATCCCCATGTCGAGCAACCGGATGATGGATTCCGGCGCGCTGTTCGTGTGCAGCGTCGCGAACACGAGGTGGCCGGTCAAGGACGCCTCGATGCCGGTGGACACCGTCTCCTTGTCGCGCATCTCGCCGACCATGATCACGTCCGGGTCGGCGCGCAGGAACGCCTTCATGGCGATCGCGAAGGTCATCCCGGCCTTGGGATTCATCTGCACCTGGCGCAGGCCCTTTTGCGTGATTTCGACCGGGTCCTCGGCCGTCCAGATCTTCATGTCGGGCGTGTTGAGATAACCGAGGATCGAGTGCAGCGTGGTGGTCTTGCCGGAGCCGGTGGGTCCGCACACGAAAAACAGGCCGTAGGGCTTGTCGACCTCGTGCTTGCAGAGCTCGAGGTTCCTCTTGGAGAAGCCCATCTTGTCGAGCGGCAGCGGCTCGCCCGCGGCGAGTATCCGCATCACGATGTCTTCGACGCCGCCCTGCGTCGGTATGGTGGCGACGCGCAGCTCGATGTCGAGCGGGCCGAACTTCTTGAACTTGATCTTCCCGTCCTGCGGGCGCCGCCGCTCCGAAATGTCCAGGTCGCACATGATCTTCAGCCGCGCCGCGATCGCGTTGCGATAGCTTCCGGGCACCGAGATGTAGCTCGCCAGCTCGCCGTCCTTGCGGAAGCGGATCTCGGTCTTGGCCTTGCCCGGATAGGGCTCGATGTGGATGTCTGAGGCGCCCTGCTGGTAGGCGTCGATGATGACCTTGTTGACGAGCTTCACCACCTCGTTGTCGTTCGCTGCCGAGGCGACGTCCTCGCCCCCGCCCTCGAGAGCCTCCGTTTCCTCGTCGAGGGTGCCCAGGATGTCGCCGATGTCGCCGGTATCCTGCAGCGCGCTGCCGGGGCCGCCGCCGAACATCTGCTCGAGCAGCGCCACGAACTCCCGGTTCGTCGTGACCTTGTAGACGATCTTGCTCTTCGGATAGACGTTGTTCACCATCCGCGACGCCTTGATCTTCTCGGGATCGACGGTCACGATGACGATGCCGTCCTTGGTGTCCTCGAGCGGCACCCACTGGTTGGTCTGGCAGAACTCGCGGCTCATGTTCTTCATGAGGTCGGGCGGCTTGATGCGGTCGGGCTTGAACGGCTCGTAGGGCACGCCGAAGTAGAGCGCGAGCGACTCGCCGAGCGCGCCCACCTTGACCTGGAACTCCTCCACCAGCACCGTCTCGATGTCGAGGTTCTTGCGGCGCGCGGAGCGCTGGGCGAGCTCGAGCTCCTCGGCCGAGATCACGGCGCTCGTGACCAGCCCATCGTACTTGGTGCGCACGGCCATCATCGGCCCCTGGCGCTGCCGGAAGGCGATGGCCAGCGTCTCGGTGAGGTGCTGCACGCCCTCCTCCATCACCGGCAGGAACGGCTGGCCCGACTTGGCGTTGATGATCTGCACCACGCCGATCAGGTCCTTCGACTTCTGCTCCAGCACCGGGGCGACCAGCATCTGCTTGGTGCGGTAGCCGGTCTTCGCATCGACCGCCTTCAGGAAGTTCAGCTGCGGCGAATACGACTTCAGCTCCGCGTCGTCATAGACGTCGCGGATGTTGATGATGCGCTTGTGAACCGCGACGAAGCCCGCGATCGACTGCTCGTTGATCGGAAGCTTGATGTCCTTGAACGAGTTCAACCCCGTCTTCACCTTGGAGATGATCGAACCCTTGTCCTCGCTCGTGAGATAGATCGTGAGCCGGTCCGCGGCGAACAGGCTGCACAGATCCTGCGAGAGCTCGAGGATGATCTCGTCGAGATTCTTCGTCGCGTGAATCTTGTTCGTGACCGTCTGCAGCTTCTGCTGGAAGCTCAGCTTCTCCGCCAGGTTTTCCTGGGGAACCGGCTTGCTCTGAAGTACCGTGCTCATATCTTGGACCTCGCCTTCACGTTCCTTTGTCGCCTCGACAACCTTTACGGCCCCGTTACGCTAGAACTCAAACACCTGATTCGCCTGCAGCATCTGGGGCCGGCGCTCCTTCACCCAGGCGGAGATCTCCTGCATGATCAGCTCGGACTCGCGCGGTTTCAGGTGCGTGATGAAGACCTGAGGCGCGGTCGCTTTCAACTTCGCCAGCTCCTCGGCAAGGAGACTGGGGCACAGGTGCTTCGACGCCGCCGCCAGGTCGCGCTCGCGGTCCGACAGCGCCGTCTCGATGATGAGGTATTTCAGGTTCGCTATCCGGTTTACCGCCGGCCACAGCTCGTCGTTCGACGTCGTGTCGCCCGTGAACACCAGGCTCGCCTGACCCGAGTCGAGGTGGTAGCCCACCGCCGGCACGACGTGGTTCGCCGGCAGCGGCGTGATCCGGCGCCCGTTCAGCCGCACCGCATCGCCGGTCGCGACCGTCTCGTAGCGCATAACCGGGCGCCGGGGATCGGGGATCTGCGTGAAATCGGGCCACAACTTCCAGTTGAAGAGATGCGCCTTGAGTATGTCGAGCGTCTCGCTCGTCGCGTGCAGCGTGATCGGTTTGTCGCGCATCCAGCCCACCGTGTCCACGATGAACGGGATGCACGCGACGTGATCCATGTGCGAGTGCGTGACGAAGATATGGTCGATCTGGGAGAGCTCGGTCACCGAGAGGTCGCCCACCCCCGTCCCGGCGTCGATCAGCGTGTCGTGATCGAGCAGGAACGCCGTCGTGCGGAGATCCCCGCCGATGCCGCCGCTGCAGCCCAGGACCTTCAACTTCATCACTTGGTCTCGAACTTATGGACCCCATCCCATCCGGCGCCGGGCGGATTGGCCCGGAGCATCGCGATGCGATCGAGGAACTCCTCGTAGAGAGCGCCATCCGGAGTCGCCTTCCTGAGATTGATGAGCTGAAGCTCCGCCATGTCCCAGTCCTGGGACCGATAAAGCTTAAGGGCTTGATTCCAAAGCTTCATCTCGTCGAGCTTCGGCTTCTCGACCTGGCCCTCCAGACCCAGCGGCTGGAAAATCGCTATCGGCTCGTCCTTGCCCTTCACGCGCACCCGGTCGACTTCCCGGCATACGAAACCGGAGATGCGCTCCTTCGTGCCCTCGCCGATTATGATATCAGCCCCATATTGTTTTGTGATGCCTTCCAGGCGCGAGCCGAGATTCACCGGATCGCCCATGACGGTGTAGGCCTTGCGGATCTGGGACCCCATGTCCCCGACCCGCATTACCCCGGTATTTACGCCGATCCCTATCTTGAACGGGGGCCAGCCCTTCGCCTTGAACTTCTCGTTCAGGTCCTTGGCCGCCTTTTGCATGTCCAGCGCCGCCATGACGGCGTGCTTGGCGTGATCCGGGTCGGCAACGGGCGCGCCCCAGAACGCCATGATGGCGTCACCGATGTACTTGTCGAGCGTGCCGCGGTGCTTCTCGCGGATGACGAGGCTCATCGTCGTCAGGTACTCGTTGATGTAGAGCGACAGCTCCTCGGGCGTCAGGGCCTCCGAAATGGTGGTGAAGCCGCGCACGTCGGAGAAGAGAACCGACAGCTCCTCGGCGCGCGGGGTCATGTTGAAGCGCTCCGGGTTCTTCGCCATCTCGTCCACGAGCTCGGGGGGCACGTACTGCCCGAAGAGTCCCGTGATCTGGCGCATGCCGCGCGCTTCGATGAAGAAGCCGTAGGCCATGTTGAGCATGAAGAGCGTCAGCACCATCAGCAGGCCGGAGGCGAGCGGCAGGACCAGGTTACCGTACTGGAAGACCACGATGTTGGTGGCGACCACGGCGATCAATACGCCCACGGTGGTGAGCGTCGACACGAGCGGGCCGAGCAGCGGCAGCAGCAGCGCGAGGCCCAGCCCGGACACGAACAGAAGCAGGAACTCCGCGCCGAGCACGTAGGGCGGACGCTGCTTGATGGTGCCGTCGATCATGCCGGCGATCATGTTCGCGTGGACCTCGACTCCGGGGTAGACCGGGTCGACCGGCGTCGCCCGCAGGTCGAGCAGGCCCGGCGCGGTGGTCCCGACGAGCACGATCTTGCCCGTCAGGTCGGCCGGATCGATGCGTTCGTTCACGACGTCGACCGCGGAGAAGTACTTGAAGCTGTTCTTGCGGCCGCGGTAGGGGACGAGCGCCGCCGCCTTGTCGTCGATGGGTATGCGCAGCTTGGGCCCGACCTGGAGCCACTCCAGCCCGTCGTAGCGCGCCGACAAAGCGCTCGTTTCGGGCACTATCGGTTTTGCCGGCGGCATGCCGAGCAGCACCCGCATGATGGCGAGAGACAAGGGTTCGTAGAAGCTGCCGTTGTACTCGGCGAGTATCGGCACGCGGCGGATGATGCCGTCGTCGTCGGTCAGCGAGTTGAAATGCCCCGCGCTCGTGGCCGTCTTCTGCAGCTCGGCGAGATTCGCGGTGTAGCCGGTCCACGAGGTCGCGCGGATCTTGCGCGTGCCGAGCACGTCTCCGCCGAAGAGCGGCTCGGGCAGCATGCCCTTCTTGGAGGCCGCGGCGGGATCCTCGCTGGTGAAGGTATAGCCGAGCACGACAGGCCGGCCCTTCATGCGGCCGGCGAACACGCTGTCGTACTCGAGCTGCGGCTTGATCGTGTCCAGCACCGACTGGAACTGCTGCACCTCCTTCAGCTCTTTCTGCCCGATGCGCTCCAGCACGCGGATGCCCGAGGATTCGTCGCGCTCGGCGAACACCACGTCGAAGCCGACGATGGCGATCTGGTACTTGTCAAAGAGCTTGTCCATGAGGAGCGCCAGGCGGTCGCGCGGCCAGGGCCAGCGGCCTTCGCCTCCCTTCTCGCGCTCCTGCAGGCTCTTCTCGTCGATATCCACGATCACGATGCGCGAATCGACGGTGCGCGGCATGGTGAGCCGCACGCGCGTGTCGTAGACGATGTTCTCGAGGTTGTCGATGAGCGGCAAGTGGTAGAAGGGATCCTGCGATGCGGAAAACGAGACGTGGCCCAGAAACACCGCGACCACCGCGATCCCGATGACGATGCGCACCAGGTGCTTCTTCAGACTTTCCACCACAGCTCAGCCCCCTCCGCCGTTGCCCCGCAAGACGCAAAAGCCGGAAACCGGCGCGCTGCGCCGATCTCCGGCCCCCCGGCCCCCCGGCCACGAGCGACCCGGCGCGGCGGTTCTGCCGCCGCCAACCCAGTTCATTTCTTCAGAAAGAACTCCATCTTGACGCCGGCGAGCTCGATCACGTCGTGGTCGTGCAACGGGTGCGCCTGCGAGTCGAGCGTCTTGCCGTTCACGACAGGGAAATTGGCCCCTTCGACGTGCGTGATGAAATAGCCCTGCGGGCGGCGCGTAATGACGGCGACCTGGACGCCGGGCTTGCCGAGCGTCGTGAGATTCTTCACGAGCTCCAGCTCCTTGCCGACGCCCGGACCGGTCAGGATCTGGATCGCCGCGAGCACCGCTTCCTGCCTGGGCGGAGGCGGGGGCGGGGGCGCGGCGACCGGCGACGGCGGCCGGTTCGACGGGATGACCACGCCGCCGGAGCCCGGCACCCTGGCCGGCCCGGCCTGCGTCGAGACGCCCTGGGTATCGCCGAACGCGCGCGGCGCGGGCTTGGGAGCGCGCATGACCATGGTCTTCTCGAAATCCTCCATGGGCGTCTGGCCGGTGGCGGGCGCCTCGCCGATGTACTTGAGCTTGTACTTGCCGATCTCGATCACATCGTTGTTCTGCAGGATGTGCTTCTTGATCGGGTTGCCGTTCACCAGCGTGCCGTTGGTGCTGCCCAGATCCTCGAGGAAGGAATCGTTGAGGATGGTCACGATGCAGGCATGCTCGCCGCTCACCGCCAGATTTTCGATCTGGACGTCGTTCTGCGGCTTGCGCCCGATCGTTACGCGCTCCTTGTCCAGAGCAACCTCTCGTATCACCGAGCCTTCCAGACTGAGAATCAACTTCGCCATGGTGGTTATCCCCGTCGTCTATCCAAACCAGGACTTCAGCTTCGAAAACCAGCCGGCGCGTGCCGGGTAGTTGCGGTTCACGCGCACCAGAATCACGGACACGTTGTCGCGCCCGCCGTTGTCGTTCGCCTGCTGCACGAGCTGCTGCGCCGCCAGGGCGAGGTTCGCGGAGAGGGAATTCAGCGTGAGCTGTATGTCCTCGTCGTTCACCATGTCCGACAGCCCGTCCGAGCACAGCAGATAGATGTCTCCCTGCTCGACGCCGTAAGTATGGACCTCGGTCTCGACCGAAGGATCGATCCCCACGGCGCGCGTCACCAGGTTCTTGTTCTGCGAATGCCGCGCCTGCTCCTTGGTGATCATGCCGCTGTCGATCTGCTCCTGCAGAAGCGAATGGTCGCGCGTCACCTGCTCCAGGGCCTCGCCGCGCAGCCGGTAGAGGCGCGAATCGCCGATGTGACCCACCGACATCTTGTTGTCGTGCCACATCGCCACCACGAGCGTCGTGCCCATGCCGGAATACTGCGGCTGGCTCTGCGCCGCCTGGTAGATCGCGGCGTTGGCGCGCTCGGCGTGCTCGGCGAGGAGCGTCTCCACGTTGCTGCCGTTCAGGTCCTTGCCCTTCCTTTCGCCGATCGCTTTCTTCAGCTCGGTCCTGATCAGCTCTACCGCGATGCCGCTCGCCACCTCGCCGGCGTTGTAGCCTCCCATGCCGTCGGCCAGCACGGCGAGCCCGATCTCCGAATCGGCGGCGATGCTGTCCTCGTTGTGCGAGCGCACCATGCCCGGATGCGTCGCCGTCGCGACTTCGAGGGCTGAGCTCAGGTTCGCCACGCTCGCGCGCCCCGCTAGAGATTGAAATCCACCGTGGTGGTATCGAGCTTGGGCCCGCTGCCCGATGCCGCCGCCGCGCGGATCGCCGCCGCCATCTCGTCGCCGCTCTGATAGCGCTCCTCAGCCTGCTTGGCGAGCGACTTGTTGATCACCTCGACCACGGCCGGCGGCAGTTCCGGCTTGTAGGCCAGGATGTCCACCGGCGGCTCGTTCGCGATCTTGAACATGAGCTGGGCCATCGAATCGCCGGCGAACGGCAGCTTTCCGCAGCAAAGCTGGTAGAGGGTGACGCCGAGCGAGAAGAGGTCCGAGCGGCCCTCGATTCTCTTGCCGGCGAGCTGCTCCGGCGACATGTAGGAGGGCGTGCCGAGTACCATGCCCGTCTTGGTCTTGGACGAGTCGGTGATGCGCGCGATCCCGAAGTCCGTGACCTTGACCGAGTCGCCCTCCAGGTCGCACATGATGTTCGCAGGCTTGATGTCGCGGTGCACGACATTGTTCTTGTGCGCGTAGGAGAGCGCGTCGGCGACGCGCGCGATGATGGAGAGCACCTTCTCGAGCGGCAGCAGGGTCTCCGGCTTGATGTAGGGGGTCAGGTCCTTGCCCTTCAGGAACTCCATCGCGATGTAGGCGAGGTCGTGCTCCTCGCCGGCGTCGAAGATCGTGACGATGTTCGGATGCGTCAGGCGCCCGGCCGTCTCCGCCTCGCGGAAGAAGCGCTCCTTCACGTCCTTCAGCTCGTCGGCCTCGAACTCCTGCGAGAGCGCCATGGTCTTGATCGCGACCACGCGCCCGATCTTCGGATCCTTGCCGAGATAAACGACGCCCATCGCCCCCTTGCCGAGCTCCTTCTCCACCTCGTAGCGCCCGAGCATGGGCTTCTCGACTCCGCCGCCCGGCAGAATCACCGTTCCACCCGGGTGCGAGCCGCCGCCGCCGAGGATTACCGTGTTGGACATCGCCTGCGCCCGCGTGAGGCGCGCCTCGAGGTCGCGGTACTTTGGATTGAATTCCGACATGTGGCGGAACACGGACTCCGCCTTGTTGAACTGGCGCTTCCTCTCGAAGTCGAGCGCGAGGTTGTACATGTTGTCCATGACCGCGTCGGCCATGGGCACCTGCCGGAACTTGTCCCAGGCGAGATCGAGCTGGCCCTGCGCCTGGTAGGCGATGCCCAGCATGCGGTTCGACTCGGCAGAGCTCTCGTCCGACTTGATCTTCGCGGCCTCGGTGACGATGAAGCGCTTGGACACGAGCGCGCCGTGGCCGAGGAGGAGCAGGGTCGCGGGCAGCATGAACTGTATCCACATGCCGTTGGCGGTCATCAGCACGAAATGCGCGATGAGGAAGACGACGAAGAGGCTGCCCGAGATGACGAGCGCGGCGCTCGCCTTCAAGCGCGGCAGCGCACCGATCAGGTAGGCGGCGACGAGCACGAAGAGAAGTAGCTCGACCCAGTAGCCCCACCCCGGTGCGACGAAGAAATGCTCGGAGAGAATCGATGAAACGGTGTGCGCGAGCACGAGCACGGGCGGCATCGCGGCGGACACCGGCGTGATCGTCGCGCTACCCAGGCCGGGCGCCGTCGGTCCGATCAACACGATCTTGTCGCGGTACTTGTCCACGGGGATCTTGCCGGTGTAGACGTCGAAGAACGAGTCGACCGGGAACGCCGGCCGGCCGTCCCGATCCTTGTAAAAGTAGGTGTACATCCGCGTGAGCGGATCGGTCGTGATGTTGAGCCGGGCAAGGGAAACCTTTTCTCCCGGCGCCACCTTGATGTCGTTCACAGCCAGGTTGAGGCTCTTCGCGGCGATCATCATCGACAGCGACGGAAACACCTGGCCGTAATAGGCGAGCACGAGCGGCTCCGTGCGCGTGCCGCCGTCGACGTCGGGCGTGGCCGTGAGATGGCCGAGCGCCGCGGCCGACTTGCCGATGGTTTCAATCGGATAGTCTGCGAGGAGCGTCGGCACCATGGTGTCTTCGACGTTCCCGGCGATCTTGGGCAGGGTGCTGGCGACGACGTACTCCGGGAGCGGGCGGTCGGGCTTGCCCTGCGGCACGCCGGGCTTGAAGAGCATCATGGGCACGACGTTGCCCGCGCGCGTGAAGCTGTCGGCGAGCCTGCGATCGGTGTTCAGCGCCTGTTCGGCTTCCTTCAGCAATCCCCTGAACTGCGCTAGCTCGGGCGTGCCGGCGGCCTGCGTCGCGTCGCCGGGCTGGGACGCGGGCGCTGCCGCGCTCTTGTCGACGAGATCGAGCAGCTTGGAGATGTAGACGTAGCCCGGGTCGATCTGCGGCTCGGCGAAGAGGATGGAGTAGCCGATTACCTTCGCCTTCGCATCGGTCAGCTTGTCCGTCAACTTCGCGAGAACGTCGCGCGACCACGGCCAGCGGCCGATGTTGGCGAGGCTCTGGTCGTCTATGGCGATGACCGCGATCTTGTCGGAAGGAGTGCGCGAGGTAGCCGTGACGCCCAGGTCGTAGGCTTTGCGCTCCAGGCTCGGTATCAGGTCGCTCGCCCTGTTGAAGATCGCGACCAGAATCACCACCACTACGCCTAGAAACCAGTCAGATTTCCAGAATGTCTTCATCCCGCTCCCTGACTTTTGTGTGCTTTTCTAGTGAGTTAACAGGGCATTCTACGATATTTGCCGCAACAGTATACGTTTTTTTTGGGAGTTAAAGTCAACACCCGTAATTAAAACAAGCGTTTAACGGGATATCGCAAAGCCCAAAAGCGGCCTTCGGTCACCTTTTTTGCGAGCCGCCGCCCCCCATACCGGGGGCAGCAATTGGGGGTTTTCGTAAAGTGGAACGTCGGAAGCGGAGGCAACCGCGATAAGACCAGTACTATCTGGCTCCATGGGCTGACGTCGGCCGGAAATACGTCGCGGGTGGTCGCCGGCGCTGAGCAGAGGACGCGGCGCGCCGCTGCGCGCGTGCAACCGCTGCCTCGTGCACAGCTGGTAATCGCCGTACAAGGGGGCGCCTTATCGAGCGTTTCCAAACCCGGTGAACGCGCGATAGCCGACCGCGAGCCCTCTGCCGGGCGGAGAGGGAAGCGAACGAATGGTTTGGAGCTAGGTCCCGAGCAGCGTGCCGCCGGCCAGGCCGGCAGCGCGAGCGAAGTCGCCGCCGGATACCTTCTTGCCGTCCTCGCCGCGCGCGCGCAGCACCTCGATGCGGCCGCCCTGCGCGGTAACGAAAAAGCTCTTGTCGGTGACCTCGGTCACTTCCCCGATCTTGCCTTTCACCGCGCCGAAGGTGCGCACCGGATGCTTCTTCGCGTCGAAGATCTGTACGCGCTTGCCGGAGAGCGTCGTCCAGGCGCCCGGCGCCGGGTCGCAGCCGCGTATGGTGTTGTAGACGAAATCGACGTGGTTGGCCCAGTTCAACTTCGCTTCGGCGTTGCGGCACCAGCCCTCGTACGTCGCCTGCGCTTCGTCCTGCACCACTTCCTTGTGCTTGCCCGCCATGACGAGGTCGGCGGCCTCGAGCATCGCCTGCACGCCCATGGGAAAGAGCCGGTCGAAATAGACGGTGCCCAGCGTGTCTTCGGGAGCTATGGGAGTCTCTTTTTGCAGGATCACCGGCCCCTCGTCCAGCCCGTCGGTGGGGCGGAAGATGGTAAGCCCGGTTTTCGTATCGCCGCGTATGATCGGCCAGTTGATGGAGGACGGGCCCCGGTACTTGGGCAGAAGCGATGGGTGGTACTGGATCGTGCCCTTCCTGGGGATGTTGACGAAGTCCTGCGGCGCGAACTGCAGGACGAACGCCATGATGCCGATGTCGGCGTCGAGCCCCTTCATCGCCTCGTGCGCCTCCTTGTCGCGCAACGATTTGAACTGGAAGACCTTGAGGCCCTTCCCCTGGGCGGCCACCTTGAGCGCGTCCGGCCTTGCGCCTTCCTTTTCCGGCGCGCAGAACACGCCCGCCACTTCGTCGCCGCGCGAGAGAAAAGCTTCGAGAACGGACTTGGCGAAGTCCTGCTGACCGATGATTGCGATTTTCATAAATGGCTCGTGGCTCGTTACTCGTTACTCGTGCGTGGTCAGTTCCGCGTCGCCTCTACACCAGAAACGAGAGACGAGAAACGAGCCACTCGATCGTGCGCGCCGTCAGGCGGCGCGCCTGGGCGGCGCCGACAGCGCGCCCGCCGTCTTGAGACCCGCCACCTTGGCGTCGTCGTAGCCCAGGACCTCGCGCAGGATCTCTTCCGTGTGCTCGCCGAGCGTCGGCGAGCGCCGGATGACCGCCGGCGAGGCGGACAGCTTGATCGGCATGCCGACGTTGTGCCACTTGCCGCGCTGGGGATGGTCGAGCTCCACCCACATGTCGCGGCCACGCACGTGCTCGTCGTTCGCCAGGTCCTCGGTCGACATGATCGGGCCGCACGGCACGTCGAGCGGGTTCAGGATCTCCATGAACTCGCGCTTGGTGTAGTTCTCGGCGAACTTCGTGATGAGCGTCCACACGAGCTGCTGGTTCTTGCGCCGGTCCGCGATCTTCGCGAGGCGCGGATCGGTGGCGAGGTCGGGGACGCCCACCTCCGGGCCGATGCGTTTCGCGAGCGCGTCCCACACCGCCTCCTGCACCACCACGTAGATCCAGTCGTTCGCGCCGTGGGGCTTGCAATGGATGGCGTTGCCGAGCTGGCCCCCGCCGGAATCGTTTCCGGCGCGAGGCGTTCCTCCCATTCCCTGGTAGGTCGGCACCGAGTATTCGGTAAGGTCGCCGCGCGTAAGCCGCTGATGATCGCGGAACTTGACGCGGCACAGGTTCATCACGCCGTCCATCATGGCGACCTCGACGTACTGGCCTTGCCCCGTGCGGTTCGCCTGGTTCAACGCGGCGAGGAGCCCGATAGCAAGGTGCAGTCCCGTCCCCGAATCGCCGATCTGGGCGCCGGTGACGAACGGCGGACCATCGGGCACGCCGGTGGTGCTCATGGCGCCGCCCATCGCCTGCGCCACGTTCTCGTAGGCCTTGAACTCCGCGTAGGGACCGGTCGAGCCGAACCCCTTGATCGAGCCCATCACGATCTTCGGATTCAACTGGTGGATCTTCTCCCACGGAAAGCCGAAGCGGTCGAGCACACCCGGCCCGAAGTTCTCCATCACGATGTCGCACTTCTTCACGAGGTCGACGAACACCTGCTTGCCCTCGGCGGTCTTCATGTTGACCGTGATCGATCGCTTGTTGCAGTTCAGCATCGTGAAATACAGGCTGTCGGCGTTCGGCACGTCGCGCAGCTGGCCGCGCGTCGCGTCGCCCTGCGGCGGCTCGAACTTGATCACGTCCGCGCCGAGCCACGCGAGGAGCTGCGAGCACGTCGGCCCCGCCTGCACGTGCGTCATGTCGAGAATTCTCACGCCCTTCAATGCTTCCATGGTCGTCCTTTCGATAATAGCCGCGTGCGCTCCGGGCGCTATTTCTTCTTCGCCGCGCTCGGGTTCAGGCTCGTGATGCGGCCGCTCTCGGTGCCCGCGGTCTCGTCGATCACGGCGTTGATGAGGGTGGGCTTGCGCGAACGCACGGCGTCTTCCATCGCCTTCCGGAGCTCCGCGGGGGTCGTAGCATGCACGCCCACGCCCCCGAAAGCCTCGATTATCCTGTCATAGCGCGCGCCCTTCACGAACACGGTGGGCGCGACATCAGGGCCGCCCGCCGGGTTGACGTCGGTGCCCTTGTAGACGCCGTTGTTGTTCATGACCACTATGCAAACCGGCAGGTTGTAGCGGCAGATGGTCTCCACTTCCATGCCGGAGAAGCCGAAAGCGCTGTCGCCTTCGACCGCGATCACCTGCTGTCTGGCGACCGCCGCGGCCGCGACGCAATAGCCCATGCCCACGCCCATGATGCCCCATGTACCGACGTCGATGCGCTTTCTGGGCCGGTACATGTCGACGATGCTGCGCGTGAAATCGAGCGCGTTCGCGCCCTCGTTGACGAGGATCGCCTCGGGATTCGCTTTCACGATGTCGCGCACCACGTTCAACGCGCTGTGGAAATTCATCGGCGTGGGGTTCTTCGCCAGTGTCTCGGCCATCCGCTCGACGTTCTTGCTCTTCCTTTCCGCGACGGAACCGAGCCAGTCGTTGCCCGGCCGCGTCCATCCCGATCCGATGCCGGAGAGCAGCGCCTGAACGCATGAGCCGATGTCCCCGACGAGCGGCGCGTCGATGCGCACGTTGCTGTCCGCCTCCTGCGCGGAGATGTCGATCTGTATGAATTTCTGGCCGCCCCAGTCCTTGGGGCCTTTCCCGCCCCAGGTCCGGCCTTTGCCATGCGAGAGGAGCCAGTTCAAGCGCGCGCCGATCAGCATTACGACGTCGGCCTCGGGCAGCACGTAGGAGCGGGCGGCCGAGGCGCACAGCTCGTGCGTATCAGGCAACAGTCCCTTCGCCATCGACATGGGGAGATAGGGAATTCCGGTCTTCTCGACGAGCGCGCGGATGTCGTCGTCGACCTGCGCGTAGGCCGCGCCCTTGCCGAGCACGATGAGCGGACGTTTGGCATTCTTCAGGAGATCGAGCGCGCGCTTGACGGACTCCGGAGCCGGCAGTTGCCGCGGCGCGGGATCGACGACCTTGATCAGCGATCGCTTGCCCGCCTCCGCGTCCATGGCCTGCGCGAAGAGCTTCGCCGGCAGATCGAGATAGACGCCCCCGGGACGGCCGGAGACCGCCGCCCGGATCGCGCGAGCTATGCCCACCCCGATGTCCTCGGCATGGAGCACGCGGTAGGCAGCCTTCGCAACCGGCTTGGCGATCGCGAGCTGATCCATTTCCTCGTAGTCGCCCTGCTGCAGATCCACGATCTCGCGCTCGCTGGAGCCGGAGATGAGAATCATCGGAAAACAGTTGGTCGTGGCATGGGCGAGCGCGTTCAAGCCGTTCAGAAAGCCGGGCGCGGAAACGGTCAGGCAGATGCCGGGTTTCTGCGTGAGGAAGCCGGCGATCGACGCGGCGTAGCCCGCGTTCTGCTCGTGGCGGAACGCGAGCACGCGCAGGCCCGCGGCCTGCGACCGGCGCGTAAGATCGGTGATGGGAATGCCGGGCAGGCAGAAGATCGTGTCGATGCCGTTCAGCTTGAGCGCATCGATCACGAGCTGAAAGCCGTCGGTCGTTTCCTGCGAATTGGTTGCGGTGCCTGGCTCAGTCGCGGTTGTCATGGTAGGTGCCTCGTTGCCGCCGTCGGTTGGTAAAAATGGGGCCGTGAACCGGCCCCCGCATATCATAGGCGGCCCATGCGCCCGGGACCCTTGACCGCGATCAAGATTCACGGGAGCCCGGGGGGGCCGCGTCCCGTTTCCCTGAGGTTTCCGGGAGTTAGCGATCCGCGAATTCGCTATACTGCCCGCCTGCGATGGACAGCCCGGCGACCGTCCCATGCCCATGCTCGCACTCCATCCCGAGGCCCGGATCATCCGGCTGCAGCTGCGTCAGAACCTGATTTTGAAGCACCTCGACGCCGCGCAGTGGCGCGAGCTCGGTCCGCTCGTGGAGATAGTCGACTTTCCCAAGGGCGCCGCGCTCGAGCACCAGGGAGACTGGTCGATGGAGCAGTACTTCGTGATCCAGGGCATCCTGAAGCGCGTCGTGTCGAATGCCCAGGGTCGCGAGATGATTCTGCGCTTCGCCGCCGAGGACGACATCGACACGAGTTATGCCGCCTGGCGGTTGAAGACGCCCATTCCCTATTCGATACGTGCCGTCACGAGGGGGCGCGCGGCCCGCGTTCCGATGGAGCAATGGGCGCGGTTCATCGAACGCCATCCGGAGGTCAAGAACGGATTCGAGTACGAGATCATGAAGCTGATGAGCGAGGTGATGGCCCATACGATCACCCTCCACCTGCTCGATGCCCCGGGCCGGGTGCAGCGGTTCATGCGCAAGCACACCGGGCTCGCGAGCCGCCTGCCCAAGAAGGATCTCGCCTCATATCTGAATTTGTCACCCGAGACACTCTCGAGGCTCAAGCGACGCGGGAAGATCTGAATAAAGCTGCGAGCTACGGGCTGCGGGCTACGGGCTGATGCGTGTGCTGTGGCTCAAAGCTCTAGCTCGTAGCCCGTAGCTCGCAGCCAGGTCAGGCGCCCCGAAGGCGCGCCTTGACCTGAGTTACCAGCGGCCACACGAGCAGGACGAGCGCCAGTGTGGTCAGGCTTCCCGCGAGCCAGTTCGACCAGAACACCGCGAGGCTGCCCTGGGAGATCAGCATGGACTGGCGAAACGCGCTCTCCGCGGCGTCGCCCAGCACCAGCGCCAGCACCATGGGAGCAATCGGATAGTCGAGCTTCTTGAACACGTAGCCCACCACGCCGAACACGAGCATGAGCCACACGTCGAACATGTTGTTCTTGACGGTGAAGGCGCCGATCGCGCAGATCACCACGATGATCGGCGCGATGATCGGGAAGGGGACGCGCAGTATCGCCGCGAAAAGCGGCACCGCGGTCAGCACGACGACCAGCCCCGCGATGTTGCCAAGGTACATGCTCGCGATCAGCCCCCACACGAACTCCTTCTGCTCGACGAAGAGGAGCGGGCCGGGCTGCAGTCCCCATATGAGCAGCCCGCCCAGCAGCACCGCCGCGGTGGGCGAGCCGGGAATACCCAGCGTGATCATCGGCAGCAGGGCCGAGGTGCCGGCCGCATGGGCGGCGGTCTCGGGCGCCACCACGCCCTCCAGCTGCCCATTGCCGAAACGCTCGCCGTCGTGAGACATGCGTCGCGCCACGCCGTAGCTCATGAAGGAGGCCGGCGTTGCCCCGCCCGGGATGATGCCCATCCAGCAGCCGATGACGCAGCTGCGCAGCGAGGTCGCCCAGTAGCGAGGCAGTTTCTTCCAGGTCTCCAGGACCACGCGCGTGTTGATCTTGGCGCTCTGTCCCGAGAACGAGAGCCCTTCCTCCATCGAGAGCAGGATCTCGCCGATGCCGAAGAGGCCGATGACGGCCACCAGGAAATGAAAACCGGAGAGCATCACCTCCAGGCCGAAGGTGAGGCGCAGCTGGCCCGTCACGATGTCAATGCCGACCGCGGCCATCGCGAAGCCGAGCATCATCGAGGCGATGATCTTGAACGGGTTGCCTCTGCCGGTGCCTACGAAGCTGCAGAACGTGAGGAGATAGACCGAGAAGAATTCCGGCGGTCCGAACTGCAGCGCGAACTTCGCGACGAGCGGCGCGAGGAAGGTGAACATGATCACGGCGACCAGGGCGCCCACGAACGACGACGTGAAAGCGCCCGTCAGGGCCTCGCCCGCCCGGCCCTGCTGCGCCATCGGGAAGCCGTCGAAGGTCGTCGCGACGGACCAGGGCTCGCCGGGGATGTTGAAAAGAATCGACGTGATCGCGCCGCCGAAGAGCGCTCCCCAGTAGATGCAGGAGAGCATGATGATCGCCGAGGTCGGCGACATCGTGAAGGTCAACGGCAGCAGGATGGCAACGCCGTTCGCGCCGCCGAGTCCCGGCAGCACCCCGATGATCACGCCGAGCGTGATGCCGAGCAGCATCAGAACCAGGTTGAACGGCGTCAGCACGACCGCGAAGCCGTGAAAGAGCGCGCTGACTTCTTCCACTGTGTTCGCCTCCCCTCGCCGGCGCTAGTATCCGAAGAGGGCCTCCAGCGGGCCCTTGGGCAGCGGGATCGTGAACCAGATCTCGAAGAGCGGGAACGCGACCGCGCTCACCGCCACTCCGACGCCGATGCTGCGCGTCCACGTGTAGTGGCCGATGAATCTCATGAAGAGACAGATGAAAAGCGCGGATGAGACGTAGATGCCCGCGAGCGCTATGCCGAGCACGTATAGCGTCGACGGCAGCAGGATGATCATCACCTGCTTCAACTGCTCGCGCTCGACGAACACGTGCGTGTCACGACCGAGCCTCGCCCCCGCCTGCCCCATCACGACCGCGCTCGCCACGCAGACGATGAGTCCGACGTAGAACGGGAAGTAGCCGGCCTGCGGGCCCTCGGCTCCCCAGCTCGCCCCCAGGCTGTAGCTGTCCCAGGCGACCACCGCCCCGAGCAGGAAATTCAAAACCGCCACCGCGAGATCGATGACGACCGTGCGCGGCCCCGGCGACGCGGCTTGAGACTCATGCGCCATCAGTTTCGAGCTCTCCCCTGCAATGCCACCGGCGGGCTCCCCGCCCCGGCCGCGTCATCCGGGCGACGGGTCGCACCCGCCGCCCTTTGTTCCCTGCTATTTGTTCGCCGAAGCAGCCAGGAAGCCCGCTTCCTTCATGAGGTCGCGGTGCAGGGTTTCCGCCTTCGCGACCCAGGCGGCGTAATCCTTGCCGGCCATGAAAGTCTGGTTGAAGGCGCCGTCTTCCATGAACTTCTTCCACTCCTGCGTCTCGCGCAGGCGCTTGAAGAGGTCCACGTAATATTGCACGTGTTCCGGCTTGACGCCGGCGGGCATGAAAATGCCGCGCAGCATGAGGTACTCGGTGGCCACGCCCCCTTCCTTGCAAGTGGGGATGTCGCCCCAGGCCATGGTCTCGGTCACCTTGTTGGAATACGGCATGCGGGCGGAATCGAACACGCAGAGCGGCCGCAGGCGTCCCGCCCGCCAGTGCGCCACGGCCTCGATCGGGTTGTTGACCGTGGAGTCGACGTGCTTTCCGACGAGCTGGGTCGCGACCTCGCCGCCGCCCTTGAAGGGAATGTAGGTGAGCTTGATGCCGGTCGCCTTTTCCAGCCCGACGGTGAGTATCTGGTCCTCCTGCTTCGAGCCCGTGCCGCCCATCTTGAACTTGTTCGGCCCCGCCTTCTTCGCGGCTTCGATGTAGTCCTTCGCGCTCTTGTAAGGCGTTTCGGAGTTCACCCACAGCACGAACTGGTCGAGCGCCAGCATCGCCACCGGGGTCAGGTCCTTCCAGTTGAACGGCACGCCCGTCGCGAGCGGCGTCGTGAACAGGTTGGAAAGCGTGATGACGATGCGGTGCGGGTCGCCCTTCACCTCTTTCACCGCGAGAAAGCCCTCCGCGCCCGCGCCGCCGGACTTGTTCGTCACGACGATCGAGTGCTTCATGAGGTTGTTCTTGGCGACGATGCCCTGGATCAGGCGCGCCATCTGGTCGGCGCCGCCGCCGGTGCCCGCCGGGACGATGAATTCGACGTTCTTGGTGGGTTCCCATCCCGCCGCGGCCGCCACGCCGGCGGCAAGCGTGGTCGCAGCCGCCATCAGGCTCAACGTCAGCAAGCCCCTGGACTTCATGAAATGTCTCCTCCGGTATTCATCCGCCGACGGGCCGGGTTCCATGCCCGGACCTGATTGTCTAGCAGCACGCCATCTTCCACCGTCTCGCATGTCCGCGACATTGACCAAGGTCAACATTGCGGTCTCTCGACCTTTTGGTCAGCCAATGCCGGCTATCTCAGCAGCAGCACCGGTACGGTGGCGGTATGTATGACTTTGTTCGCTACCGAACCGAGCACGATGCTCGATACGCCGCTCATGCCGCGGGTGCCCATGACGATCTGATCGCAGCCCTTGTCCTTCACGTAGCGCGCGATGACATCGGTCACCTCGCCCACGCCGATGTGATGCTGGTAGGCGATGCCCGCCGCATCGAGCTTCTGCCGGGCGGGCGCGAGCGCCGCGAGACCTTCCTCCTGCTGGTACTGGACGATCTGGTCCTGGCCGATGACCGAGGTGACCCGTCCGCCCAGCCGCAGCGCCCCCTGGACGTTCAAGAGATGTACCTCCGGCTTCTCCCGGTACCACCCGATCATCGCCACCAACTGGTCGATCGCCCGCCCGGAAGCAGCGGACCCGTCCACGGGAACGAGAAATTTGAGCATTGCATCACCTCTACGGTTCGGTCGGTCGGCTGCTGCCGGCCTGGTGCGGATGTCGCGCGTCGCCTTGCGCCAGATCCACGACTTTCTCGGGATGCGCCTTCGAGCGCGCGATCAGTTTGCCGACGACCACCACGAACAGCGCGCCCACTGCCGGCGCCGCCCAGTGCAGCCACTCCGCGTTGGCCTTCACCCACGCATCCACCACCGGATCGGTCGCCGCCATTTCCCCCGCGACCCAGCCGAGCAGGCCGGCGCCGATCACGATGATGATCGGGAAGCGCTGCATGAGCTTCATGAGGATGGTGGCGCCGAAGACCACGAGCGGTATCGACAACGCGAGACCGATGACCAGGAGCAGGATGCTTCCCTTCGCCGCGGCGGCCACGCCGATGACGTTGTCGAGGCTCATCACGAGGTCGGCGATGAGAATCGTCTTGATCGCGCTCCACAGGTTGCTGCTCGATTCGACGTCATCCTTGTCCTCGTCCTCCGGCACGAGCAGCTTTATCGCGATCCACAGGAGCAGCACCGCGCCGATCAGCTTGAGCCACGGCCACTTCAGCATCTCGAGGGCGATGATGGTGAGGATGATCCGCATCACCACTGCGGCGCCGGCGCCCCACAATATCGCCTGCTTCTGCTGGTGCAGCGGCAGCGAGCGCGCGGCGAGCGCGATCACCACCGCGTTGTCGCCCGACAACACGATGTTGACGAGGATGATCTGCCACAGACCGATCCAGAACGCCGTCGTCTGCAGCTCGTGCACGAATTCCATCATCTGCTACCTCCTCCTCACTCCCTCTCCGGGGCCTGCGCAGCGCGCGGATTATACTGTATGAACCTGTCTTGAAAATTGCTCAACGGCGAAGGTCGCCGCAGCCTGCGCCGGTTCCGCCTTGTGCTTCGCGTTCGGGTGCCACCCCAGGATCGCGAGCAGAGCGAAGAAGCCTACCACGTAGGCGGCAGCGACGTGCCAGCCGTGCTTGATCCACAGCGCTACCGATCGCGCCTGCGGATACATGTTCGCGAGCGCCACGCCGGCGGAGGAGCCGAACCATATCATGGAGCCGCCGAAGCCCACCGCGTAGGCGAGAAAGCCCCAGTCGTAGCCGCCCTGCTTCAGCGCGAGCGCGGTGAGCGGAATGTTGTCGAAGACCGCGGACACGAATCCCATGGCGAGCGCGGTCTGCCACGACGGCGCCGGCAGTTTTTCGACCGGCATCATGGACGCGCAGAAGATGAGCGACAGGAGAAAGACGCTGCCCTTCGCCGACCCGGGCAGGACGCCCCAATCCGGCCGGCGCCACGGCGCGCAGGCGAGAATGGCGATCCACACCGCTGCGCCGATGAACGGGAAACGCATCCCCTGCGCGGGCTTCGCGGCGTTGATCGCGATATTGGCCGCGATCGCCGCGGCCAGTATCAGCGCAACGATCGCGACCCTGCTCCAGTCCACGCGCACGCCCGCCGGCGGGTCAGCCACGATCGGCGAGTAGCGGTGCTGCTGCAGCGCCGCCGGAACGCCGAAGACGCAGATCGCGATGCCGGCGGCCACGAACGCTTCCAGCACGTCGAGCGGGGCTACGCCGTCTATCCACATCATCGTCGTCGTGGTATCACCGACGACGCTGCCCGATCCGCCCGCGTTCGCGGCGGCGACGATGGCGGCGAGATAACCGACGTGCACCTTGCCGCGGAAGACCGTCCCGGCGATCGTTCCGCCGATCAGCGCGGCCGCGATATTGTCGAGAAAGCTCGACAGCACGAAGATCATCAGGAGCAGCACGAAGCCGCCCTTCCAGTCGTCGGGCAGAAAAAGCGGGAGGACGGCCGGCAGCCGGCTCTCCTCGAAGTGCTTCGCCAGTATCGCGAACCCCAGGAGCAGCCCGAACAGGTTCGCGAGGATCACCCATTCGTGCTGCAGGTGGGCGAGGAGGCCGGCGAAGCCGGGGCCGGTCCGGAAGCCGGTGAAAAGAAGCTTGTACGCCGCAATCGCGGCAAGACCGGCGAGGGCGACCGCCAGCGTGTGGCGGTGGAAGAGCGCCACGCGCGCAAGCGTGAGCGCGAACAGCGTGAATTCGACGTAGTGCACGCGCTACCGCGGGGATCGCCGCGGCCGCAACGCGATCGGCATCACGCCGGTCGACCAGCCCTGCCCGTCGCGCCCGGCCGAGCGTGACGAACGGCTAGAAGAGTCCCACCACCTTGCCGTCCTCGGTCAGGTCGATCTTTTCGGCCGAGGGCACCTTGGGCAGTCCGGGCATCGTCATCATGTCGCCGCAGATCATCACGACGAACTCCGCGCCGGCCGCGAGGCGCACTTCCCGCACATTCACGATATGGCCGGAGGGTGCGCCGCGCACGGTCGGGTCGGTCGTGAACGACGACTGCGTCTTGGCGACGCACACGGGATAGTTGCCGTAGCCACCCTCCTGCAGCTCCTTGATTCGCCCGCGCACCTTCGAATCGGCGGTGACGTCCGCCGCGCCGTAGACGCGCATCGCGATCTTCTTCATCTTTTCCCACAGCGGGTCGGCGTCCTCGTAGACGAAGGTCGGGCTCGACTTCTCTCCGCACAGCTCGACGACGATGCGGGCGAGGTCGGCCGCGCCCTTGCCGCCGTCGGCCCAGTGCGTGGCCACGACGACCTTCGCCCCGAGCCTGGCGATACGATCGGTCAGGAGATCCATCTCCGCCTTGGTGTCCGCGATGAAGCGATTGACCGAAACCACGCACGGGATGTTGTACACCTCCTTCACGTTCTTCACGTGGCGCTCGAGATTGACGAGGCCCTTCTCCAGCGCGGCGAGGTCCTCCTTGTTGAGCGCGTCGCGCGCCGCGCCGCCGTGGTGCTTCAACGCCCTCACGGTGGCGACGATCACCGCGGCGTTCGGCCGCAATCCGCTCTTGCGGCACTTGATGTCCAGGAACTTCTCGGCGCCCAGGTCGGCGCCGAAGCCCGCCTCCGTGACGACGTAGTCGGCGAGCTTGAGGGCGGTCTGCGTGGCGATCACCGAGTTGCAGCCGTGCGCGATGTTCGCGAACGGCCCGCCGTGGATGAAGGCGGGATTGTTCTCGAGGGTCTGCACCAGGTTCGGAGCGATCTGGTTCTTGAGGAGCACGGTCATCGCGCCGTGCGCCTTGAGATCGCGCGCGCGCAGCGCCTTGCCGTCGCGCGTGTAGCCGAAAACGATGTTGCCCAGGCGCTCCTTGAGGTCCTTCACGGAGGTCGCGAGACAGAAGATCGCCATCACCTCGGAAGCCACCACGATGTCGAAACCGTCCTCGCGCGGGTAGCCGTTGGCCGTGCCCCCGAGCGAGATCACGATGTCGCGCAGCGCGCGATCGTTCATGTCCATCACCCGCTTCCACGTGATGCGGCGCGGATCGATGCCGAGCTCGTTCCCCTGCGTGATGTGGTTGTCGATCATCGCCGCGAGGAGGTTGTTGGCGAGCGCGATCGCGTTGAAGTCCCCGGTGAAGTGCAGGTTGATGTCCTCCATCGGCACGACCTGCGCGAAGCCCCCGCCGGCCGCGCCGCCCTTCACGCCGAACACCGGACCCAAGCTCGGCTCGCGCAGGCAGATGATCGCCTTCTTGCCGATGTGATTCAGACCGTCTCCCAGCCCGACCGTGGTGGTCGTCTTGCCCTCGCCGGCGGGTGTGGGGCTCATCGCGGTCACGAGGACGAGCTTGCCGTTCGGCTTGCCCTTCAGGCTGTCGACGTATTCCAGCGACACCTTGGCCTTGTAGTGGCCGTAGGGCTCGAGGTGGCTCTCGGGAATGCCCAGTTTCGCAGCGATCTCCACCACGCGCTTCATCTTTGCCTGCTGGGCGATTTCGATGTCGGACATGGGCATGGTGCTTATCCTCTCTCCTGTTGGACTTCTACCGCAGAGGCGCTGAGGCGCGGAGAACGAAGCTGTTTTATTGCGGACAACGCCCGTCCGCGACGGGCTGTTCCGAACCGGCCTCCGTGTCTCTGCGTCTCTGCGGTGGATTCTAGACGGTTTGCCGCTCCGCGAGCGCCTGCCCGCCGCCGTAGCTCGAGCGCGGCGTGAGCTCGCCGCCCTTCGTCACCTTGACGGCGCAATACTTGAACTCCGGGATCTTGCCGAACGGATCGAGCGCCGGGTTGGTGAGCAGGTTGGCCGCCGCCTCGTAGTAGCAGAACGGGATGAACACCGCTCCGCGCGGAGTGCCGTCATCCGCGCGCGCGTAGAGCGAGATGATGCCGCGCCGGGACGCGACGGTGATCACGTCGCCCTCCCTTGCGCCGACCGCGTCGAGATCGAGGGGATGGATGGACGCCACGGGCTCCGGCTCGATCGCATCGAGCACCGATGCGCGCCGCGTGATGGCCCCGGTATGCCAGTGCTCGAGCTGGCGGCCGGTGATGAGCACGAATGGAAACTCCGGGTCCGGCTGCTCCGCAGCGGGGATGATGTCCACCGGCACGAGCTTCGCACGCCCGGTCGGCGTGGGGAAGCGGTCGACGAATACCACCGGCTGACCGGGGTCTCCTTCCTTCTCGCACGGATACGTTACCGAGCTTTCCTCCTCCAGCCGCTCCCAGGTGATGCCGGCGATCGAGTTCATCCCCTTGCGCATCTCGTTGAACACGTCGGCGGGCCCGCCGTAGTTCCAGGGAAGACCCATGCGCCGCGCGATTTCCTGGATGATCCACAGGTCCTCGCGCGCTTCGCCCGGTGCGGCGAGGGCCTTGCGTCCGAGCTGCACCATGCGGTCGGTGTTGGTAACGGTGCCGTCCTTTTCCGGCCACGCCGTGGCCGGCAGGATGACGTCCGCGTAATAGCAGGTCTCGGTGAGGAAAATCTCCTGCACGACGAGGTGCTCGAGCTTCGCGAGCGCCGCGCGGGCATGATGCGCGTCGGGATCCGACATCGCCGGGTTCTCGCCCATCACGTACATGCCGCGGATCTCGCCGTCGAGCACCGCGTGGACGATCTCGACCACCGTCAGTCCGGGCTTCGGGTCGAGGGGCACGCCCCACAGCTTCTCGAACCGCGCTCGCGCCGCGTCGTTGTCGACGCGCTGGTAGTCGGGGAACACCATCGGAATGAGCCCCGAGTCGGACGCGCCCTGCACGTTGTTCTGTCCGCGCAGCGGGTGAAGCCCCGTGCCGGGACGGCCGATCTGTCCGGTCATCATGCAGAGCGCGATCAGGCAGCGCGCATTGTCCGTGCCGTGCACGTGCTGCGAGATGCCCATGCCCCACAGGATCATCGAGCTCTTCGAGGTCGCGAAGAGGCGCGCGACTTCCCTGATCGTCCCGGCCGGAATGCCGCAGACGGGCGCCATCGCTTCGGGACTGTAGCCCTCCACGTTCTTTTTGAGCTCGTCGAAGCCGATCGTCTTTCCAGCACATTGGGATCCTAAGCTTAGAATTCCACGTGGACAAGTTGTCGCGGCCGCTTCTATAGTGTCACCTAAATACTAGTGACTCCAGCGTAACTGGACTGGCCACAGTTAGGCCGCAAATGTAATCACACTGGCTCACCTTCGGGTGGGCCTTTCTGCGTTCGCGAGTGGACCCGATAAGCTCATGGAGCGGCGTAACCGTCGCACAGGAAGGACAGAGAAAGCGCGGATCTGGGAAGTGACGGACAGAACGGTCAGGACCTGGATTGGGGAGGCGGTTGCCGCCGCTGCTGCTGACGGTGTGACGTTCTCTGTTCCGGTCACACCACATACGTTCCGCCATTCCTATGCGATGCACATGCTGTATGCCGGTATACCGCTGAAAGTTCTGCAAAGCCTGATGGGACATAAGTCCATCAGTTCAACGGAAGTCTACACGAAGGTTTTTGCGCTGGATGTGGCTGCCCGGCACCGGGTGCAGTTTGCGATGCCGGAGTCTGATGCGGTTGCGATGCTGAAACAATTATCCTGAGAATAAATGCCTTGGCCTTTATATGGAAATGTGGAACTGAGTGGATATGCTGTTTTTGTCTGTTAAACAGAGAAGCTGGCTGTTATCCACTGAGAAGCGAACGAAACAGTCGGGAAAATCTCCCATTATCGTAGAGATCCGCATTATTAATCTCAGGAGCCTGTGTAGCGTTTATAGGAAGTAGTGTTCTGTCATGATGCCTGCAAGCGGTAACGAAAACGATTTGAATATGCCTTCAGGAACAATAGAAATCTTCGTGCGGTGTTACGTTGAAGTGGAGCGGATTATGTCAGCAATGGACAGAACAACCTAATGAACACAGAACCATGATGTGGTCTGTCCTTTTACAGCCAGTAGTGCTCGCCGCAGTCGAGCGACAGGGCGAAGCCCTCGGCTGGTTGCCCTCGCCGCTGGGCTGGCGGCCGTCTATGGCCCTGCAAACGCGCCAGAAACGCCGTCGAAGCCGTGTGCGAGACACCGCGGCCGGCCGCCGGCGTTGTGGATACCTCGCGGAAAACTTGGCCCTCACTGACAGATGAGGGGCGGACGTTGACACTTGAGGGGCCGACTCACCCGGCGCGGCGTTGACAGATGAGGGGCAGGCTCGATTTCGGCCGGCGACGTGGAGCTGGCCAGCCTCGCAAATCGGCGAAAACGCCTGATTTTACGCGAGTTTCCCACAGATGATGTGGACAAGCCTGGGGATAAGTGCCCTGCGGTATTGACACTTGAGGGGCGCGACTACTGACAGATGAGGGGCGCGATCCTTGACACTTGAGGGGCAGAGTGCTGACAGATGAGGGGCGCACCTATTGACATTTGAGGGGCTGTCCACAGGCAGAAAATCCAGCATTTGCAAGGGTTTCCGCCCGTTTTTCGGCCACCGCTAACCTGTCTTTTAACCTGCTTTTAAACCAATATTTATAAACCTTGTTTTTAACCAGGGCTGCGCCCTGTGCGCGTGACCGCGCACGCCGAAGGGGGGTGCCCCCCCTTCTCGAACCCTCCCGGTCGAGTGAGCGAGGAAGCACCAGGGAACAGCACTTATATATTCTGCTTACACACGATGCCTGAAAAAACTTCCCTTGGGGTTATCCACTTATCCACGGGGATATTTTTATAATTATTTTTTTTATAGTTTTTAGATCTTCTTTTTTAGAGCGCCTTGTAGGCCTTTATCCATGCTGGTTCTAGAGAAGGTGTTGTGACAAATTGCCCTTTCAGTGTGACAAATCACCCTCAAATGACAGTCCTGTCTGTGACAAATTGCCCTTAACCCTGTGACAAATTGCCCTCAGAAGAAGCTGTTTTTTCACAAAGTTATCCCTGCTTATTGACTCTTTTTTATTTAGTGTGACAATCTAAAAACTTGTCACACTTCACATGGATCTGTCATGGCGGAAACAGCGGTTATCAATCACAAGAAACGTAAAAATAGCCCGCGAATCGTCCAGTCAAACGACCTCACTGAGGCGGCATATAGTCTCTCCCGGGATCAAAAACGTATGCTGTATCTGTTCGTTGACCAGATCAGAAAATCTGATGGCACCCTACAGGAACATGACGGTATCTGCGAGATCCATGTTGCTAAATATGCTGAAATATTCGGATTGACCTCTGCGGAAGCCAGTAAGGATATACGGCAGGCATTGAAGAGTTTCGCGGGGAAGGAAGTGGTTTTTTATCGCCCTGAAGAGGATGCCGGCGATGAAAAAGGCTATGAATCTTTTCCTTGGTTTATCAAACGTGCGCACAGTCCATCCAGAGGGCTTTACAGTGTACATATCAACCCATATCTCATTCCCTTCTTTATCGGGTTACAGAACCGGTTTACGCAGTTTCGGCTTAGTGAAACAAAAGAAATCACCAATCCGTATGCCATGCGTTTATACGAATCCCTGTGTCAGTATCGTAAGCCGGATGGCTCAGGCATCGTCTCTCTGAAAATCGACTGGATCATAGAGCGTTACCAGCTGCCTCAAAGTTACCAGCGTATGCCTGACTTCCGCCGCCGCTTCCTGCAGGTCTGTGTTAATGAGATCAACAGCAGAACTCCAATGCGCCTCTCATACATTGAGAAAAAGAAAGGCCGCCAGACGACTCATATCGTATTTTCCTTCCGCGATATCACTTCCATGACGACAGGATAGTCTGAGGGTTATCTGTCACAGATTTGAGGGTGGTTCGTCACATTTGTTCTGACCTACTGAGGGTAATTTGTCACAGTTTTGCTGTTTCCTTCAGCCTGCATGGATTTTCTCATACTTTTTGAACTGTAATTTTTAAGGAAGCCAAATTTGAGGGCAGTTTGTCACAGTTGATTTCCTTCTCTTTCCCTTCGTCATGTGACTTGATATCGGGGGTTAGTTCGTCATCATTGATGAGGGTTGATTATCACAGTTTATTACTCTGAATTGGCTATCCGCGTGTGTACCTCTACCTGGAGTTTTTCCCACGGTGGATATTTCTTCTTGCGCTGAGCGTAAGAGCTATCTGACAGAACAGTTCTTCTTTGCTTCCTCGCCAGTTCGCTCGCTATGCTCGGTTACACGGCTGCGGCGAGCGCTAGTGATAATAAGTGACTGAGGTATGTGCTCTTCTTATCTCCTTTTGTAGTGTTGCTCTTATTTTAAACAACTTTGCGGTTTTTTGATGACTTTGCGATTTTGTTGTTGCTTTGCAGTAAATTGCAAGATTTAATAAAAAAACGCAAAGCAATGATTAAAGGATGTTCAGAATGAAACTCATGGAAACACTTAACCAGTGCATAAACGCTGGTCATGAAATGACGAAGGCTATCGCCATTGCACAGTTTAATGATGACAGCCCGGAAGCGAGGAAAATAACCCGGCGCTGGAGAATAGGTGAAGCAGCGGATTTAGTTGGGGTTTCTTCTCAGGCTATCAGAGATGCCGAGAAAGCAGGGCGACTACCGCACCCGGATATGGAAATTCGAGGACGGGTTGAGCAACGTGTTGGTTATACAATTGAACAAATTAATCATATGCGTGATGTGTTTGGTACGCGATTGCGACGTGCTGAAGACGTATTTCCACCGGTGATCGGGGTTGCTGCCCATAAAGGAGGCGTTTACAAAACCTCAGTTTCTGTTCATCTTGCTCAGGATCTGGCTCTGAAGGGGCTACGTGTTTTGCTCGTGGAAGGTAACGACCCCCAGGGAACAGCCTCAATGTATCACGGATGGGTACCAGATCTTCATATTCATGCAGAAGACACTCTCCTGCCTTTCTATCTTGGGGAAAAGGACGATGTCACTTATGCAATAAAGCCCACTTGCTGGCCGGGGCTTGACATTATTCCTTCCTGTCTGGCTCTGCACCGTATTGAAACTGAGTTAATGGGCAAATTTGATGAAGGTAAACTGCCCACCGATCCACACCTGATGCTCCGACTGGCCATTGAAACTGTTGCTCATGACTATGATGTCATAGTTATTGACAGCGCGCCTAACCTGGGTATCGGCACGATTAATGTCGTATGTGCTGCTGATGTGCTGATTGTTCCCACGCCTGCTGAGTTGTTTGACTACACCTCCGCACTGCAGTTTTTCGATATGCTTCGTGATCTGCTCAAGAACGTTGATCTTAAAGGGTTCGAGCCTGATGTACGTATTTTGCTTACCAAATACAGCAATAGTAATGGCTCTCAGTCCCCGTGGATGGAGGAGCAAATTCGGGATGCCTGGGGAAGCATGGTTCTAAAAAATGTTGTACGTGAAACGGATGAAGTTGGTAAAGGTCAGATCCGGATGAGAACTGTTTTTGAACAGGCCATTGATCAACGCTCTTCAACTGGTGCCTGGAGAAATGCTCTTTCTATTTGGGAACCTGTCTGCAATGAAATTTTCGATCGTCTGATTAAACCACGCTGGGAGATTAGATAATGAAGCGTGCGCCTGTTATTCCAAAACATACGCTCAATACTCAACCGGTTGAAGATACTTCGTTATCGACACCAGCTGCCCCGATGGTGGATTCGTTAATTGCGCGCGTAGGAGTAATGGCTCGCGGTAATGCCATTACTTTGCCTGTATGTGGTCGGGATGTGAAGTTTACGGGAAAG
>JADMIO011545348.1_pt1 | contig 57609 bp, 74 predicted proteins | sample 8958161 | NCBI WGS metagenome assembly JADMIO01 (sample SAMN16585339, study PRJNA669376) | soil metagenome | isolation source: Crop rotation soil | place: USA: Cullars Rotation, Alabama | collected 2011 | reverse complement strand
CGCGACAACTTGTCCACGTGGAATTCTAAGCTTAGGATCCCAATGTGCTGGAAAGAATCGCACTCCCAACTCAAACGGTAACGCGTAAACGCCGACGTTCTAGGCGCGCGTGTAGGCGTTTTGATGTCATCCGAGGGTAGGGACAGCGGAAATGGGCTCCAAGGTCTACGTTTGAGCCCTATCGAAAGCGGCTGACCGGCAGGTGATCCGAGACAATCGGCCTCTGAAGCATGATAAAGACCCTATTCAAACCTTCGCGATGCCCTGATTTTACCTCGTTTTACGTCTCCGAGCGTTTCGCAAAAACTGGACCGTTGATGCTGAGGCACTTACGTTTAACACAAGAGAATAACCGTCATGATTAAGTGAGAATCGCCCTCTGAACTCGACCCGTATCTCACCTATGCGAGTGCATTCCTGGCAGGCAAAACGAACGGAAGCCAAGGAATCCCTTTTCCCGGGAGACCCACCCCTCCCCCGGCACCCCCGGCCCCCGATCGGCGAGCGGTCGCGCGCTTACGTACCTCCCCCCTATTTTTGTAAAACCCCCTCGGAAAACCCCTTCTTTCCTCATTCCACCCATGAAAATCGTTGTGAATTCCAGAAATCCGAGCGATGAAGGCTCTGAAACATGACGAATATGAGCGACGAAATGCCTGAATCGCAGCCGCCCGAAGAAGATCAACCTTGCCCTCCGGATGCGCCTGAAAACGGCATTTGCGTGGCTATCCCGTCAACCGTTCGGGAGAAGATGCAGGCTATTATAGCGCTGTCTGAAATGGGTCGAGCTTTGGCTCGGGCGTTGGAGAGTGCGAACGTGAACGTGTCGATTCAGGGTTGCACTGTTACCGGGTCGAAAATCGGCATCCAGATCAAAACCGATTCTGCGCCTTGCGCTATCGAAACATGACGCCCGACAACCTAATTTCGCTCCTCGTTGCGCTGTTTCTGGTGTTCACCGGAGGCTTCGCTTTTGGAGTGCGGGTGGGTGCAAAACATGAGCGAGATACCGATACCGATGAACACTGAAACCGACCTTGTCGCCCGGAAGGCACGCGTGAAGAACAAGCTGCTTGGGCTTTTCTCTGAAGCTCGGATCGACGAATTTCTCGAAAACGAACAAGAGCCAGAGCGGCTGCTTGGGGAGGCTTTGCTGGTTAGAGTCATAGCGACCCTCAAGGGTGCTCCTACAGAAGTTGAGAAAGCCCGCCAGGAACGTAAAGCAGCCTACCTGGCGCTTGCTGGCGCACCGCCTTTGCTTGGATTGTTCGCCGAACAGTCACCCATCGAACCCCACCGCTTCCAAGACTACATGCGACCGAGCGCCGCGTGCGAGGTTTGCGGACGGCTTGCGGGCGACCTGGTTCATGTCGTTCCGGTCGATGTCCCTCCGCAGCCAGAATGGTGCACCGGAGAAGCGGTTCCAGGCGTTCACCTTACCCGGTCATGATCAACATTCCCGGCCGGCGCGAGACCGGTGCTACATTCACGGCAAGCGAACTTCCCGCCGCGGTCACGGCGCCGTCGGAATGGCCTGAGCGCTGGATCTCGAAGACTAGGGCCTTGAGCGTCGCCGAGGAGCTGAGCGGGCAGAAATGCCGGGGCTTCACTCAGGGCGGCAGATGTACAATTGAGCTACGACTGAACGCTGAGCGGTTGCAGTTCACCGCGAAAACATGGTGGAGCGCGCTTGGCGGGGTTTACTCGCACTTCAAGAAATCCGCGTGAAATGGACGCGTCGCACTTCTATTGCGGATGGGTGGGTTTCATGCTTGGCCTGATCGTGATGGGAAATATTTACCACCACATGGGATACCGAATAAAATGAGTGAAACTGAAGCGCCACCTGAAACGGTGGAAGTGGTCACGCCCGAGAAGCCGCGGAAGCAACGCCGGATCGGCTTCAAGCACAAGATCGCGCTCCTCATGATATTGGAGCGGAAACGGTTCTCTGATGCGGTCGATTACAAGTCCATCGCCCAGAAAACGAGCATTTCCTGCGACTCCCTGCGCGTCCTTTATTCGCAGTACTGCAAGGGCAATATCGACATGGGAGCGCCGCAGACGCTCGCGGAACGGCAGATCGACGCCCGCAAGCAGCATGAGGAGCTTGTGGAATTCTCCCGGCGCTACGTGGCGCTCCTGCTGAACAGCGGCCAGGGAATGCTGCTGGGCGCCGAAGACGCTACGGCGAACGGACAGCCGGAGAATTGGGATAAAACGGGTCTTCCGAAGATCACCCGCGAGCTGCGCGTTGCCCTCGCCATGAAGTCGGACGCGGAGAAAGGGTATCTGGCCGCGATGGAGGATCTTTCGGCGTCGCTGCGCCAGCCCGAGAAGAACGTCACCCTGCCGGTTTCCGAAACGGTCAAAACTCAGATCGTCGGCGCCAATGAAGAGCAGCGGGCGCTGGCCGCGCTAGGTGTGTTTACAGAGGAGGCGCAGCAATAGCTTTATGAAAAGCCTAGGAATGTCAGTTTTCGTATGCCGCCCTGCCTCGCTCGAACAAAGCACAGGAATACACGAGAAATTCGAGTTATTTTCTGACGATGGAGGAGAGCAATTTTGGGTTAGCGCAGAGCGCCCAGGAGAGCGTTTCAAGCAGGTATTCGTACCGATAAATTCGGATATTCCGGTAGTGCCACATAAATGCAAGACTACCTGATCAAACTTCAGGAGGCGTTTCCGCACAAGACCGAGCCGGAACTCGAGCTTTTCTGCTCGGCGTCTCGCCAGATCCAGAAGCAAACCGGGCTATCCGGTCACGAGCACCGCCGTCGGGCGATGGAGAAGCTTTTCCCGAACCGCGTTTGGCACGAATGGCGGGAAGAGCGGATGCAATCGGTTCAATACTGCCTGGAGCGTGGTATCCAAGAGTTGATGTGGGGCGGGGCGTCGAACTCCAACAAATCGGGGGATGCAGCCGACATCGCGATCACGCTTTGGCTCACTCGGCCAGAGATGACCTCGATCTACATTGCGTCTCCGTTCGAGAGCGCGACGAACACGGGAATCTGGGCGGAAATCCAAGACCAGTTCACCGAAGCGAAGAACGCTTTCCCTTCGATCCCCGGCAAGGTGCGCCACTCGGACAATTCGATCGTCCTGTTCGACCGAAACCCCCGCTCGTTCATCCGGGTCGCCACTGTGGACCAAGTTGGAAAGCTTGTGGGCAAGAAGAGCCGCAACGCCGAGAGCGGCTTGCTCGTTTTCATCATCGACGAGCTGCCCGCCTTCATGGAGAGCGCCAGCCGGCAGCTCATGTCGACGATGGCGAATCTGATCAGCGTCAAAAACCTGCTCGTGATCGGAACCGGCAACTTCGCCTCCACTTGGGACGCTTTCGGGCAGTTCTGCCACCCGCACGAAGACGACATTCCGAACGGGTACGAGGGCTTTAATCCCGATGTTCATTTCCGCTGGCGCACAAAGCGCGGCGGGCTGTGCCTGCGCTTTGACGGACTGCAATCGCCGAACGTGAAGGCCGGGAAGGACATCTACCCTTTCCTGACGACGAACGCGTACATCGCGAAGCTGGCCGCGGCACCGGGAGGGCTTCAGTCGGCCGACGCCATGCGTTTTATCCGCAGCGCGCCCATCACGAACCTCGAACTGTTCAACATCACGAGCCCCGAGCGGATTCGCGCGGGCGGGTGCTACGACGATGTGGTTTGGACTGGCGACGCCGTGCAGCGCGGCGCGTTTGTTGACCCTGGGTTCGGCGGCGACCCGTGCGTGCTTCAGAAGTTCAAGCTCGGAAACGCGATCATCGGAGACACGAACCGGCAAATCTTATCGCTTTGGGAGCCGCCGGTAACGATCCCGGTTCGGATTGCAGCCAAACGAGACGATGGCCAGCCGTGGACGGCGGAAGAGCAGATCGTGGAGCGCAGCCGCGATCACTGCCGCGCGAACCTTATTCCCGACGATAATGTGGGGTTCGACGGATCGATGCGCTCCCACATCGTCCAGAAGTTCGGGGAGCTTTGGAGCCCGCGCGTTAAGGCGTACGACACGCAAGGGCCGGCGACCGACCGGAAGGTAAACGCATCGGAAGAGGCGAAGTGGAAAGACCGTGTGGACCGACTGATTTCCGAGGAGTGGTTCGTTGTCGCCATGCTCATCGACTCCGGCCAATTCCGAGGACTCGGCATGTCGCCACGCGCGATCGAGCAGTTCTGCGCTCGCCAGTGGAAGCCCGTCGGCAAGGCGAAGAAGTCGATTCAGACGAAGGCTGAGTACAAGTCGATGCTCGTGGCGCACGGCCGGCCAGGCGAATCCCCGAACGAAGCGGATGCCGTTGTCGGATGCGTGGAGATCGCGCGCGGTCTTGGGCTGCAACTGAACGCGCTCGTGGTAAACGGAGGCTCTGTGGCGCTTCTACTGAATCTTCGCGCCGCCTCTGAAGACGCCCGCGCTCTGGAATATGCGCGGACAATGGGCCGAACCGAATTGCCAGCGGGGCGCTTGCATGCGATAAGGCGAGAAGTCAACACCCGAAATACCCTCCGAAGTGGAAAACTCCATCGCTCGATTTCATAACGCCGGAACAGTGCCTCCCCGCGGCGGATGGGCCATCGACCTCGACGGGATGCATTACGAGGCGTTCTCTGAAGGAGAACTCGTGGAGAAGATTGCGCGGTTCCGGCGCAACAACGGCGGCGATACGAATGAGACGAATATCCGCCGGACAATCTGGACCGTATTTTGCCAGCGCGAGCCAGCGCGGTGTAGCGATCGGCGCAATCCAGCGAACGAAGTGGCCGTTGCCTCCGCGCCGGTCGTGCAGCGGGATCTGAAGCCTGAAGTCATGGGGCCGTGGATCTGGCAATTCCTGAATCTCGCGGCCGCCCGCTGGAATCCAGGCTCAAGTCTTTGGTTCAATTCGACGCTCGACATGGTGACAGTGTTGCTCGAATGCCCGATTTGCCGGGAGGAATGGAGGACGGTGCTTCACGACAATCCGCCGGCCGGGTTTCAAACTCCGGTGGATGTCTGCATTTGGCTGAATAACGCGCACAACGCCGTCAATCTTCGGATCGGAAAAGCTCTGTATCCTTACTCTCGAATGGTTGCCGAATATGGCGCTCCTCCACTATGACAATCATAAAATGCGATAACTGCTCAGAGGCATGCACGAACGAGCGGATCGAAATTAAAGGCGTCGCCACGCGCAGCGGAATACTCCTCCTGGCACACCTGAGGACTTTCGATTTTTGCTCCCAAAAGTGCGCCGTTGAATGGCTGCAAAAGTTCGTCATGCCAGATCCAAAATCCCCATGAAATCTGATCGAGCAATGTCTTCAAGTCAGGTTGAGAATTGCGTAAATTCTATCCGCAAGGATCACGAGGAGCAGGCTCGGCGGATGAAGATCGGTTTTCCAATCGGATTCGGAATCGTGATCTTCTGCAACGTGATTCATTGCCACAGAACATGGCCGGGAATGATTGGCGAATTTCGGCAATTGATCGTCTTGAACTAAGCTCATGAAACTTTTCTCCACTGCCCCGTCCATCTATTCCGAAATCCAAAAGATGGTAACAGCGGAGCGCTACCGGCGAGAGGATCGGGCGACGGTGAGCAATTTCTTCAACGGCGCTCCCCCGCTCACTGACGCCGAGGCTGAGGATTTGGGAATCACGGTGAACGTGAACAACCTGTTCGGGCACTCGGATCTCACGCGCTCGAAGGAGCAGGTATTTTCCGTATTCACGAAGCCGGCGCGACTCATCGAAGTGGATCTCGACGCTGCCCCGCCCGGGAAGCGTGAGGATTGGCGAATGGCCGCGCAGGAAGAGGCAACGCGAGTGCTGCGCAAGGTGCGGAACTTCAAGACCGCCTACGAGGGCGTCTGTGGCGACGCCAGCCTGCACGGAGAGGCCGTCTTCTTCTATCCGAACCCGACGTTCCCACTCCCCCGACAGGTGCCGCTTTCGAAGATGCTCGTGCCGGAATCCGCGACGACTGACGCCTCCGAGCTTTCGCACTTCTGTATCGAGGCTGAGATCAAGCTGCCCGCGCTGAATTTCTACTACTCGCGCGCTCCGAAAGGCTGGAACAAGGCGGCGCTCGGAAAGTTGCTGGACGGCATTTACAAAGACATCCTTTCCGACGGACGCACGCTCGACCCGAACAACTTGGAGGAGATGGAATACCGGCGCCAGGAGAACAGCGCGGCTCCGAACTATGAGCGCCAGCCGGAAATCAAGGTTTGGTACTTCTACCAGCAGCGCGCCGACCTTTCCGGCAACCCGTACGACTTGGATGTGCTCGTGAAAATCGAGGATCAGGTGAATCGGACGAAAGAGGACTTCAGTAATTCGACGCTCTACAGCGGCCAGGAATGTTATGCCAACATCGACGCGTGCCTGCATCCGCTCTTCATGGACTGCATCATCGGCGGGGAGCCGAAGTGGCATCGCATCCTTGGCCTTGGGCATCTCAACTATCAGTTGAACCAGGCAATCGAAATTCTCATCAACCGGGCCCATCAAGGGACGATGGAAAGCTCGATGAACATTTGGCAGGCGAAGGACTCGGCAACGCGCGAGGCCGTCCAGCAAATCCTTCTGAAGAACAACGGCGTGGTTCCCGAGGGCGTCTCGCTCATTCAAAACCGCTTCCAGCCGAACCTTCAGGGCGTGCTTGAAATGATCCAGTTCTTTCGGCAGAAGGGCAGCGAGAACGCCAGCGGGATGCAAAGCAATTCCGGCGACAAGAACGACCAGCTTCAAGTGCAGGCGCTCTATCAGCAGAACCAGTCGGCTTCCGCGCAGAACAGCCGCATGTCGAATTGGTACGACTACCTTGACCGGATGTGGAGCGAGGCATTCTCGCGGCTGGCCTGCACCTTCATCGAACCGCACGAGCACGGTTATTCCGAGGCGATGGACTTCCAGGCGGCGATGAAGCGGAAGGGAATCCCGCTGTGGTATCTGCAACGCTCGAACGTGCAGGTGCGATCGGTCCGCATCATCGGCGACGGCCTGCGCGCCAAGGAGCTATCCGCCGCGGCCTTCCTGAAGGACAACCGCAGTAGCTACGCGCCAGAGGTTCAGCCTCGAATCACGCGGATTATCACCGCGCTTACACTCGACAACTACAAGCTCGCGGAAGACCTCACGCCGATGCAGGAGGAAGAGGATTCACCGCAGACGCTTCGCGCCGAGACGGAGAACGCGATCATGACGACGCAGCGCATTCCCGTGAAGCCGCTAGCCGAAGACGTGGACGAAGTGCACATCATGCAGCATTTCCCGGCGATGGACCGGATCATTGCGGATGCGGTGCAGTTCCAAAAGGCTTCCTTCACGCCACCGCAGTTCCAGGCGTTCCAAGCGATCGGAGCGCACGCCGTAGCGCACATTCAGCGCCTCGAAGCGCGGGCCGGAAACAGCAAGAACGATCCAGACCGGCAAAAGGCCGCAGCATTCATGGCGCAGTTGAACGAAATGGCATCCATGGCGGAAAAGCTCGCGCACAACATGCAACAGCAGCAGGACGGGCAAGGCGAAGAGATGAGCCCGAACGACATGGCCAAGCTGAAAATCCAAGTCGAGCAGCTTCAACTTCAGCGCGACAAGCTTCAGCACGGCATCGAGAAGTTCTCCCGCACGCAGTCCACCCGAGAGCAGGCGATGGCCTTCGATCAAGTGATGAAGATGGAGAAGAACCGGCGCGACGGCATGGCACACGCCCGGGATACGCGGGCGACCGACACGGAGCTGGCGCTCAAGGTGTCCGCCGCTGGCCCGAAGCAGGCGACCGAGAGCATCAGCGTTCCGTACGACAAGCTGCCAGAGGACGTGAAGCGGCAAGTGGAGGCCAGCCTTGGATTCAACCCGTCGAAACTCCCGCCTCCTCCGAAACCTGAAGCCGCCGCGAAATGATCCAGCCGATAACAGAAGACGAGTTTCTTGAATCCTGGCCGAAAGACGACAGCGGTCTAGCGGCGGCAGAGCTGCTTCAGAGATTGATGATTTGGACCTTGGCGAACAGCGCGATGGGCGCCGAGTGCACAGAGTCACGAGCCCAAGCAGAGGCAGCGGCGAACAAGGTTCACGCCAAACTGCTAAATGTATTCAGCAAGATCACCGTCACGCCGAAGAAAAAGACCGAACGCCAGCCGCTTCCGTCACTCAACCGTTTCAAATCCGAAAAACCCGAACCCGAGAAATAACATATGCTGATCCGCCCTTTCAAATTCATGCTCGCCCCCGATGACGCTGGAGGCGGTGGCGCCGCAGTCGCCGAGCCCGCCGCAGCGTCTACTGACAACGATCAATTGATGACGTTCGCGCCGCCGAACATCGACGAAGTGATGGCTGGGATCAAAGCGCCGGGAGAGACCACTCCGGAAGTGAAAGCTGGCACCAAGGCCGCTCCGCTGGCGAAAAAGGTTGAGCCCGCCCCGAAGGTTGAGCAGAAGCCCGCTGCGCAGGCAAAGCCCGCCGGGGAGCCGCCGGCCGCGCAGCTTCGCAAGGAACTGGACGCCGCGCGCGCCGAACGTGACTCGCTTAAGGCACAGCTTGAAAAAGGCGACCCGCGCCTCGCGGAAGCGCAAGCGGCCGTGAAGGCCAAGGAGGAGGAACTGAAGGGCATCAATGGGCGATTGACCGAATACGAGCGTCGCCTTCAGATGGCGTCCCCCGCCGTGCAGGAAAAGTTGACCGCGCTCGACAAGGGATACGACGCCGACGCGAATAAGTTCTACACCCGCGTTCCCGAGATCGACCAAAACAGCTTCAATTCGATCCTTCAGGACTACGCCAAGCTGCCATTCGGCAAGGAAGGCTACAAGGAGGCCCGAGCCGCTTTCGAAGCCAAGGTGAACGAACGGCTGGGCGGCGACGAAGAGCGCGAACACCGCAAGCTGGGCGCGGTCATCGACTTTCTGGAGCGCACTTACGATTTCGTCGGGGAGCGCGATAAGACGTTCAAGGAAGTCCAGGCGAACGCGCGCAAAATCCAAGTCGACGCCGACAAGGAAGTGTTCGGAAAGGCGAAGACCCGCATCAATTCGCTGATCGAGAAAGCCCGCACGATTCCGGAGGGAATGGAGACCACGGACCCGTTCCACCCGCGCGTGGCGCTCGATACTTTTGCGAAGGCGCTGGGCGATGGAGCATCCAAGCTGGACGATGGGATTCCGCAGTTCATCGAAAAGGTTATGGCGGGCATCGCGCCGCGGACCGATGAGGACTACGCCGGCATGACGCCAGAACAGATTCAGGAGTCGCGCCAGAACGAAGCGCAGGACCTCGAAACGTCCAAAGATCGCGCCGTCGAAGTCATGTTCAATGGCTTGCGGGCCCTTCGCCTATTCCCGGCGCTCGTGAAGGATTGGCAGCGGCTAAAGGCGCGGGTGAAGGATGACGCGGAAGCTTTGCCGCCCGACCCGACGAAGCCAGCGGGCGCGGCTGGTGGTGGCGAAGAAGACGATTTACGGTCGTTCAAGGCGCCCGATTTGAACAAGATAAGTTTCTAATTTCGGCCCCGGGGTGGAGCCGAAAAAGGGCGACCGGCGTTCCAGCAATGGGACGCCGGTTTGCTTTTAAAATGCAAGCGAGGCTTGACAACCTCTGAAACATGCCCGAAGACCGGATGCAAGCGGGCGAGCTATTCGGTGAAACCGGATAGAGCAACGCCCGAGACCGAAACAGAATCCATGGCGTGAGGTAGCGGGAGCATCACGGCTCCCCAGGATTCGGAATCGGGGCCTGAGGAGTCGCTTTCCTCTGTGCAAGGCAGGACGCCCTTCGCGTCCATCCAAACCTTTCACACTTCTTCTCTACCCATGTCCGCAGCTTGCAAAAAGGCCGTCACGTATCTGGCCGAAAATTCCGGCATCATTGCCGCACTCACTCAGCAGGAAATCCTTACCGGAGATCCTGATTACGCTCTGAAACGGATTCCCGAGGCCCCATTCGTCACTGGCGGCGGCGAGAATCCGCGCTACATCCGCGTCCGTACCACGCCCCCGCGCCGCACGAAGTACCAGCCGATGCTGCCCAGCGGGAACACGACCTACAACGTCGTGAACGCGCAGACCGGCGCAGCCAATACCGTCACGGGCGATAAGACCGGGCGCGGGTGCTCTCTGCCGGCCGAAACGATCAATTACGGCTTCGACGTGAAGAACCGTTGCCTCGTTGGCAAGGCTTTCGAGGCCGGTCCGTGGTGCATCATGGATTTGCTGCAAAAGGAGGCCGTAAAGCCGCTCTTGCAGACGCTCTGGAGTGATCTCCCTCGGTACGGCAAGGAAGATTTCGGGCGCCAGCTTCTTCGCGACGTGGTGGACTTCTCGAAGTACCTCTTCACGGTCGCCGACGGGTTCCCGATGACGATTGACCAGTCCTATTTCCCGGGCGTACCGACCGGCGGGCCATCCATCGGTTTCATCCGCAAGATCGAGCAGCTTCTCCGCGCCGAGGGATGGTCAAAGGGCGCACAGACGCCGATGATCAACGGGCGGAGTTCGCTTCAGGTTCGCATGAGCCGCGAGGCGATCGAGTGGGCCATCGTGCAGCGCAAACGCGAGCTTGGCCTGCGCCTGGAATCCACTCTCACGGCGAACGATGACACCTTCGGGATGACGGAAATCTACGAGGGGATTCAGTTCATCGAAGCCGAGTGCCCGACACGCGGCTTCCTGCGCGCCGTCGGATCTGGACTCTACGAGTTCGTCGAAATCGACCCATACATCATCACTACCGCGAACGGCGAAGGCTTCTGGCCCGAACCGAATCCCGAGTTTTACTCGAGCCACGTCACGGACGGCGGCGTTCGGTATCGTGTCTGCGAAATCGGCCACATCATCCACCCACGCGCCATGGAGCGGCAGAACCTCGGCGCAATCCCGAGCGTTCCCGGCAAGACGTTCACCCGGAACTTCGCGTTCGAAGTGAACCCGATTCCCGACTACGAGCTGGCCGATCGTGGCTGCAACAAGGATCAGTTCTATTTCGGCTATCGCATGCTGCACGCCTACGCGCCGCGGCCGATCAATCCGGAGTTGATGACCGCCTTCATCTATCTCGCACCGACGAACCGTTACGAGATCACCGATCCTTGGGCCGACCTGGCGAACAGCTCTGGCACTGATCAGTTGAGCCTGGCTGCGCTGAACGATCCGCCCGCGGCTACTTGCGGGCCTTGCACCGCTGATCTTCAGGACGGTCCGAGCGATCCGACTAGCCCGACCTGCACCGACCTGTTCCCTGCGAACGGTGTGGGTGTCATGCGCTTCCAGACATCCGCGTACAGCGTGGACGAAGCGGCGGGCAATCTCACGATCGTCGTGGAACGCCTCGGCGGCGACACAGGCGCGGCAAGCTGCGTCATCACGCTTACCGAAGGCACTGCGACCAATCCCGAGAACTGGACCACGCCAAGCGGATTCGCTGGCTCTGGACCGTTCACCAAGACGCTCAATTGGGCGGATGGGGTTTACGGAGCAGTCACGGTCATCGTTCCGATCGTCAACGCCACCGGCGACGACGACGGAAAGGTGTTCACCGCTTCGCTCGGCACCGCTTCCGGCGCCGCGCTGGGCTCCATCACATCGGCGACGGTCACGATCATCGACACGGACCACGCGTAACCAAGTTGCTGCTTCGGGCGAGCGCTGCCGCGAGGGGCGCTCGCCCTCCTTTGTAACCAAAACCAAACGCACATATGAGTCAGATCGATATTTTCAACAACACGCTGCCGTCGCAGCCGACGAACAACAACCTTCAGGAAACGGTTGCGAAATGGGTGGACTGGCGAGGAGCCGCAGCCGCAATCATCGCGCTCCTGGCGGGCGTATATCGCGGCGTCGCCATCGCTACGGCCAGCTTCACGCGCCCATCCGACACGACCGCCTACGCTTCGGGTGATCTCGTGGCGAACAGCACAACGGCCGGCTCCGTCGTCCCCATGACGCTTACCGTGGCTCGAAATGCTGGAGGCACCGGGGTTATCCAGCGCGTCCGGCTAAAGATCAGCGGAACCGTCATCACGAATGCCTCGTTCCGGGTTCACTTCTATCGCGCCTCTCCCACCGTCACGAACGGCGACAATGGCGTGTGGCTGAGCACGGAGAGCACCTATCTTGGATGGTGCGACGTGACCGTAGACAAAGCGTTCAGCGATGGCGCGAAGGGAATTGGCATCCCCGGCTCTGGCGCCGGAACAGTCATCAGCTTCGATGCCTCCGCGAAGAGCCTGTATGCGCTGATTGAAGCCCGCGCCGCATTCACGCCGATCTCGGCGGAAGTCTTCACCCTGGCCGTCGAAGTCGAGCAGAACTGACGCTCTGACTCATGACGATCAAACTCCCGAAGGAACTCATGGGCAACCTGCCCGCGCCGGACTCGCAAGGCATGGTGCGGGTAACGGTTGCCATGAGCGTGGCCGGCGACGGAACCGCGGAGATCGAAGAGATCAACGATGAGCCGGTTCCCGGCGACGACGACAACACCGCCGATAGCGACGCAGACACGAGCGCAACCGGCGAGACGCCCGACGACATGAATCCCATGCCGTCAAAGGACCTTCCGGACCTCAGCAAGATGCCCTATTAAATGAGCGCGACTCAGGACAAGGCTTTTGACACCATGGGGCTATCGTTTCCGAAGCCTCCTGATGCCGCGTGGCGCGTGGACCTTTTGGAGCGAGACTTGGATCTGCTGACGATATTCGCGCTGAACGCGATCTATGAGGAGCAGGACGGCTCCAAGAATCGAGCTACAGGCGCGATTCGGCAGGTATCGGTTGCGGTAACATTCGTTGCCCTCGCCAGCGTGCGCTGCTCCTCGGTCGTCATTACCAACACGAGCGGCAAATCCATCTCCATTCGGCGCGGTGGATCTGGCTTCGTCCTGACGCTTCCGAATAACACCGGAAAAATCATGGATGTGGTTTCTACGGCCAGCGAAATCCAAGTGGCGAACGCGGAGGACAGCGACACCATCAACGTGCAGTACGAGCTGAACGGCGAACTATGAGCCAGCCCATATTCACATTCGGAATTGGCGCTGCGCCTCAACCTGAACCTGAGGTAAACATCCAGTCCGGTTCATCGTACGCGCTTCAGGATTCCGACAACGGAAAGCTCATCCGGTTGACGCATTCCTCCACTGTTTCGATCAGCGTGCCGGGAAGCCTCTCGGTGCCGTTCTCGTTCTCCGTGGAGTACAATCCATCCGTTCCGAGTGGGAACTTCACCCAACTCCACACGCTGTACCAGGGCGCGCAGTGGATCATGAATCTCGATCCCGACGTTCCAATTACCGGCGGCGTGAATGGAACGAGCGCGCCAGGAACGGGACTGTTCATCGTTACCGGCGGTCCAAACTGGATTCCCGGCCCGTATCTCGGGACATCGCCGTTCTGGCAGGAAGCCGTTCCGACTTATGACGGGAGCCATCCAGAGAGCGACCTTGGAACTCAAAACCTCCTGCATCTCGACCGTTTTCCAGTGCTTGAGGAAAACTGGCCAGGTGCGAACGGCATCGGTTTTGTTGTGGGCCCGGGTGCAACCGAGCAAATCGGATTCGATGGCAACTCTCTGACCGACACCGGAACCGGCATGGACGGCAACGTGCTGAACTACCCGAATCAGCTACTCGCGCAGGCGGCCGACCCGAAGTACACCTACTTCAACGCGGCCCGCGGCGGACAGACGACATCGGACATGATTATCCGGTTCCCGTATTTCGTGGCGCCGAAACTGACGGAGGGCTCGTTCACGAAGCGCTACCTGTACGTGTGGGAGTTCACGAACGCGATCTACTACGGCGCTCGGGCATCCCAGATCCTTTCCCAGCAGGTTTCCGGAAACGTGGAAGTTGGAGACGGCGTGGATATCGACGGAAAGTCATACACCTTCAAGAATTCCGTATCTACCGAAGGAGACGTGAAGATCGGATCGGACTTCGACGCCTCGCTGCTCAATCTCTGCCGAGCAATCGACCACACAGGCACCGCTGGGACCGATTATCATTGCGCCGCCGAGCATCCGACTGTGAAGACCGTAGGCGTCGTTGTCGGCCATCAAACGACCGTTATGGCGCGGGCTTTCGGCGCGGACGGAAACTCGATCAGTGTGACTACCTCCGGCGCTGGGCATCTTTCATTCGCTTCGAGCGTTCTGGTGAACGGTCTGGATGCTGACGACGACGTGACCAGCGGTTCGGCCGCGCGCATCACGGAGATGGAGAACTACTGCGCGCTCGTTCGTGACTGCAATCCCGATGTCGAAATCGGGATGCTTACGAGTACGCCTCGGGAGTTATTCGGTGTGCCGCAGGAGGCGATTCGCCAGAACACCGATACTTGGATTCGGAACCCAGCAAACATCCCGTCGAAGTTCGACCGCGTTGCCGACGTGGGAGCAAACCCGAAGATCGGACTTTGCGTCGTTCCTGGCGTCAACGGCGCATGGCTCGATCCTGACTACGCGCAGTTGGACGGGCTGCACATCAACGTCAACGGATGCGGATACGTCGCGTCCGTCGTACTCGCCGACATTTTGAGTTAAAATCTATGGCCACAAAACACGATCAACTGATCACAAGGCTTGGCCTTTCTTTCACTCCGACAGATGCGGCGTGGCAGGCAAATTGCAGCGAATGGGATTTGGAGTTCCTGCAATTGAAGGCGCTGGATGGCCTGCTCGACGGAGGCATCACGGTTTCCGCCACGACCGCAGTGAAGGCGACCGCCGCGGCCCCGACTTACGTCGAGGGAACGACATCAAACCCGCTGAGCGCCAATCTCACAGGAGACGTTCGCGTGATCGCGAAGCAGCCTGCTGTAACGCCTCATATCGTCGTGCTCGATGCCGAGGAAACCCAGGTGATTCCCATTGGGGCGAAGGGATGGACATTTTCCGTGCTTACCGGAACCGCGACCGTCAACGGTGAAACTGTGCCGGCAGGGTTCTCTGATTCCGACAGTCAGCCACTCGCGGCGACAATCACAGTCATCACTGCGGCGGCATCTTCCGCCTACATTCGTTGGAACACCTGACCTATGGGAAGCTCATACAATCCAGGCGGCGGCGGATCTGTTTCACTTCCTTGGGTTACCCCAGAGGACTACGGCGCGGCGGGCAATGGAACCACGGATGATACCGAGGCGTTCCAGGCAGCCCTCGATGCAATTGCGGCGCTACCCAATGGGGGCGCGCTCTCGTGTCCCAGTCGATACAAGCTGACCGCGACTTGCTCGTACACGAAAGCCAATGCGCCGCTCACGATCCTCGGTTCGGGCTGGCAGAGCGAAATCATAGCAGAGGGGGATTTCGGTTCGATCCTCAGTTTCCATCCCGGCATTCATCAAGGCGGCGAGATCAGCTATGACACCAGTACGCCCTGGCAGGCCATTACTAGCGTGATCGTCTCCGACGAGGATGGCGAACTGGTCAACTACGCTCCGACGAATAACGACGTGACGCTCGACGCGGCGGATGCAAACACCAATTCCGACGGATTCTTCTCCGTGACGGTCGGCGTGAACAATGCGCCGACATTTACACTCACCCCGTCCACGAACGGGAAAGCCCGAACGCTCGCGGTCATCGTGGTTGACGTGGACAGCTCCGCGTCTCCTGCCTCCATTTCAGAGGATCGCCCCCCAGAGCGTTACACCGATGGCATCATAGGACTGAAGATCGCCGACCTCACGATCCGCTCAAACGATGTCATGACGTCTGGATTCGCCATCGATACCAAATGGACCGATGGCGCTTTTATCGATCATATCCAGTTCGGCCAAGGCTACCCTGTGGACGGGGACGGAAATCCGATGCAATGGAATATCAACGAAGCTATCCGGATGTCGAATCAGTCCAATTGCAGCATTCGGCGCTGCACCGGCTACGTCAGAATGGGCGGCGTGTATGTGGACGGCGACCCGCTGGATGGTCCCATTGTTACGTTTGGAGCCCAGGGATCGATTGGCGGGGATTGCATGTTTTGGGGGCCTGGAGCTTACCGTGTTGATCCAGTGGCAACCGGAGGCTCATACGGCATCCACCTTGCGGGAGGCACGGGAGGATTCATGGCTGAGTACAATACGAATCTTACCGGATTCCAAAACGGTGTCCGTGTCTCTGCGGCTAGTGGCAACTCTAATCGAGAGGTTTTCGTGAATCTGTTCGGAGATCGAAACGGACTCTACGGGTGCGTTGTCGAGGATGGCAGCTACGTATCTCTAAATATCTATCGCGGCTGGGGAAGCGGGAACGGTAAGACCGGGCTCCGCATCGGAAACAGCACAGGCCAGCCGGGAGCCGCGGGAGCCATCAGTATCATTGGTGGGGACTACTACATCAATGCGCAGGCCGAGCCCGGGCCCTGCATCTACATCGATGCCGGATCTTCCACCCTGGTAACTGTGATGGGCGTAAATGCCGATGACATCGAAATCGTATCATGCGACTCGGCTACGATCAGCGGCGGCGCAATCGCTTCCGCAACACTCCACGGTCAGGATGTCACCATTCGAGGCGTACTTGGACTCAGCGATACACCATGAATCGAATCCTTCTCATTGAGGACTCTGCCGCTTCAGCGATGCTGTACGAGGCCAGATTGAATCGCACGGCGCCGGATATGCAGGTTCACGTTCGCCGCAGTTGGGGCGGCGCAATGGACGAAATGAAAAAGGGATTCAAGCCGACGATCGTCATTATCGACCTAGGGCTGCCGGACAGCAGTCCAGAGGAAACAATTTCACGGCTGAACGTATTCAAGCCAGCCAAGGTGCTCGCCATGTCCGCTGAGGGCGAATACGAAAAACTTTCCCTGGCAAATGGGGCTGACGACTACATGGCAAAAGTGATTGGGGAATCCACGGTTCCGTTTATGGAGCGTGTAACCCGACTCTTGCCAAAATGATCCTCGCCTACATACTCGCGCAGACGCAGGAGTTGATGAAGGCTGTGACGGAAGCGGCGGATAAGAGTGACCGATGGCTTTTTCTTTTCGTGCTAGGCGTCTGCGGCATATCTGCATCGCTCGCAATCCGGTATCTCGTAAATGCACTGGCCGCTTCTCAGGCGCTCCATAACGAGTACGTGAAGACGCAGATGGCAGACAGCATCCGGCTCAGCACGCAATTGAACGCGGCTCTGGAAGACAACACGGTAGCTCTCAAGCGCGTGCAGGATCAGCTCGATAAGCAAATCGGACGCTCTGAAAGGTCGTGACAGCACGGTGTTTCAGTGGTAGGTGCGAAAGGTTGTCAACCCTCTGAAACATGAAAACTCTCCTCCTTCCACTCCTTGCCCTCTTCGCCTCCTGTGCCACGCTCGAATCGGATCTCGCGAAGGCCAAAGCGTGGAGTCGAACGCCTGGAGGATCGGCAACGCTGGGAGGCGTCCAGCTTGCGGCAACACTCTTCGCGCCGGAGTTCGCCGGGGTCATCGGGTTGGGTATCAATTCGCTGCAATCGGGGGACACCGCGCCGACGCTCGCCAAGGCGCAGGTTCGGCTGGCGGGCGTGACGGGTGAATCGCCAACATCATCGGCAGTAAAGACTCTTGCGCTGGCGGTCGTGCAGGCTGCGACTTCCGCGCCTACGCCCGCCGCTGGATTGCAGGCCGCGGCGAACACAGTTTCCAAATAATCCGATCATGCTCACGATCCTCGCCTTTCTTTCGACGCCCGCGCTCATCCATTTCGCCATCTGGTTGCTCGTGCTGGCGATCGTCATTTACATCGTCTACCTCGTGCTCGGAATGCTCCCGATTCCGCAGCCGATTAAGCACATCGTCTGCCTTATTGTCGGGCTCGTTTTCCTGCTCGTGATTCTCTCCAACCTGGGACTCGTATGAACCCCGTCGAAAAACTGAAGTTCATCCAGGAAACGCTCGGGATTAAAAACGACGGCATCCCGGGACCGATAACGGAATCCACATTCGCAAACCTTTTGAACGAGGTGCGAGTGGCGCGCGGCGCCATGTCCCCGGAGGTTCACGTCGTGAAGGCGTCTTCGTTTGCGGATGCCGCCGATCTTGCGGCGTTCAAAAAGGCCAAGGCCGCAGGAAAATCGGACGAAGAGGCGTTTAAGGTGGGCGACAATTGCATCGGTAAGTGGGGCGACTTCACGGGTGATGAAGATGGCGTTCCGATGTGCGCGCTTCCGCCTGAGATGTGGGAGCGATTCGGAGAGGCTGCTCGCGGCAAGAAAGTGATTCTGAATGCCAATAATCACACGATCATTTGCGAGCTTCGCGACACCATGCCGCATCTCGACCACATCAAGAACGGGGCCGGCATCGACCTTAACCCAGCAGCAGTCAAGGCCATCGGGCTCAAAGCCCCCATCATGATTCCCGCAACTTGGCGCTGGGCGTAACCTATGAGCACCCGATTTCTCGGTTCAACTGACGTAGCGCTCGGCTTTTTTCTTCGACTCACGTCGGACCATGTGACGGGCGCGACGGGAAAGACCGCGACCGTAACGATTCGAAAAGAGGGCGGCGGTTCTTGGACCACGCCCATAGGCGCTGTGACTGAAGCTGGAAACGGGTGGTACGAAGTCGCAGCCGATGCGGCTGATCTCGATACGATTGGGACACTGAAGCTTCATGCCACTGCGTCGGCGTGTGATCCGGCTGATGTCGAATTCGAGGTGATTGCCATTGATCCGTTCAGCGCAGACATTTCACTCAACTCTGTTACTGTACACAATCAAACCGGAGGGAACGCGGTTACGCTCGTTTCCGACGATGCAATTGGACTTCAATGTGATGGAAATTATCCTGCCGGAATACAGGTATCCTGCACCGGAGTTGGTGCTGGAATGGTCTTGCAGTCGGCAAACGGAGCGGGCGTGGTAGTAATACCGGCCGGACCAAATGACGCGGTTCTGATATCTGGTGATTTCCAAGTTTTCGGGTCGATCCTGGCTAATATTTCTGGAAGCATAACTTCGGTAGGAAGTGTAACTGGATCAGTCGGAAGCGTGCTGGGTAATGTTGGCGGGAACCTGAACGGCAACGTCGTCGGCGCGGTACAGGGGGCCGTAGCGAGCGTCACGGGCTCCGTTGGCTCAGTCGTTGGAAACGTCGGCGGCAATGTCACCGGCTCAGTCGGCAGTATCGCTGGTGGCATTACGCTGAGCAGCGCCTACGACCCGGCGAAGACTTGCGCTCAGGCTTCCACGGCGCTTTCGACTGCCATTTGGACGAACACGATTGCTGGCCGACTCGACGCCGCGATATCCAGCCGAAGCACCCTGACGCTTTCGCAAGTGGTCAACGGCATCCTTGATGAACTGATGGCTGGGCATACGACATCGGGCAGCGTTGCCGCTTTCCTTCGCGGCGTGCGGCAGTTCGCTGTCGGCAAAAAGACCGTCATCGGGAACACCCTGCGCGTGTACGCGGAGGACAACACAACCGTTCTCGCAACCCTCGACCTGACGCCGCACGGCGGGCCCTTCACCGCGCAGACCCCATGAGCACTCTCGACGTTCAAGGCATGGTGCTCGCAGGGCTCGGCAGATCAGCCGGGCCTTTCTTGCTGCTGGGCTTTGATCCAGTAGGAGCTGAAGCGCCTCCCGTACCGCCGCCCGCGAAGCCTCGTTTGCCCGTTCCGCCTCCGATCGGTCCGAAGACGGGAGCTTGCCCCGAAAGGCACTGCGCGCCCTTCTGGGTCGCCACACGGGCGCACACAGCGCGGTGTCCCGAAGGCTACACAGGCGCATCCGTGACGGTAACGCGCAGCTTCACCAGCCTCATTTCTCTGAACCATGCCGAGCAGCAGGCCGCTGCTCTCGCGAAACGTGACGCCACCGCTCAATTGCACTGCACCAAAATCCCATGAAACGCCCATCCTTCTTCTTCAACAACTGCGGATGCCCCTCGGGTACTTACTCGCGGGTTGCTGTTCCAGTGCTTCCGGCTACCGGCTCGCTCGTCTATGACGACGCCTACTTCACCCTGATTACCGCCGCCCGCATGCAGGTTCTCGGCGTGCAGCGCGGCAGCAACGCTCAGGCGTTCTTTTCGACGCTTGGGCCGGGGTTTCTGTTCCAAGGCACGGACGGGCAGGCCACCGTGGAAGACGAGCCCGCTCTCACGTTGCCAATCGTCAATCCGGCAGTCAGCGGATCATTCCCGGCCAGCGGCACGGCGAAATACATCATGGTGGGCAACGGTGCGGACCCCGCGACGTGGCAGATGATCGCGGCACCTACGAGCGGCAGCTACATCCTGACTTCCAGCGGCGGAACCTTCTCGCTTCAGCCTCCCGGTGACGTGCCGGCGCTCAATGCCATCTTCGCTGCGGCGACAAGCTCAACGCATCCCGAGGCGATTGGATTCGTGCAGACCGGCACCGATGGCGACGGTAATCCCGTGTTCTCCTCGCGCAAGTTCGCGGGCACCGGAACCGGAGATCAGCCGATGGTTGTCCGCTGGAACGGCACGAGCGGTCGGTACGAAATCACGGGGCTGCTCACGAGTGAAACGCTGAAGCAGACGACCATTGGGTTCCAAAAGCTTCAGGGGCTCGACAACACGGGCGCGAATATCAGCGGCGGGTTCACCGTGCGGCCCGACAGCGGTATCACGCAAAGCGGCGTGGATATGCTGGCCTTCGACTCGGCGACGAACATCGTGTATCGCGCCGCACCTTCAACGGTCGTCCAGATCTCGAGTAACACGACGACTGCCGCCTCAACTGGATCAATGGCGCAGCCGACGCCGCACTGGTCGTTTGGGGCGCAAACGATTCACTACCCGAACGTGGAAGTTGAGGCGCTGTGCGTGTTCGATGATATCGAGCGGCCAATCATCACGCTCTATGTCGATGGCGTGGAAGTATTCCGGTGGGATTTCACGACGAATTCCACGACCGCATCAGGGAATTATCGCGTGCAGTACATTTTGACCGGGTTGGCGCTCGGATCGCACACCTTTGATTTCCGAATGCAGACGACGACCGCGGCGAACATAATTCACTCCACCGCCTCGCTGAAAACCCTCCGATAAATGTCCCTGCCCGCGCAGCTCACATGGATCGACGGAAAGGGCGGCATGAACGGCACGGATGCGCCGCACAAGATCCTGACGAACCAGTACGCGCGGGCGGTCAACGTGGCGATTATCGAAGGGCTCCCGACGACACGGATGGGTTCTCGGGTCGTTCCGATGCCTGGACCGGAAGGCGCGTTCGTCGCCGTAAACAACGTGCAAGGCTCGCGGTTCTTCAATCCGGCGAAGGGACAGGGCGGAATCGCTTTCGCCAAGGACAACGCCATGATCGCGCTGGCGTGCGGGGGCCGTAAGTACGTGGCGACAGTCAGCGGAGGCATCGGAAGCGCCGTGGCGAAGCTTCAGGACATCACGAACGGCCTTTTCACGAACGCGACCTATCACACGGTTTGGTGGGGCGCATGGGAGAACCTGCTCATCGCCCAGGACGGCAATTCGAACGCGTTCATCTGGGACGCCATGAGCCCAGCGGGATTTTCCGAGGGATACAACACGGTCGATAAGATCAAGAGCCAGATTCCGAACGCTGGCACGGTGCTCGCATACGCCCACGGGCGGGGGGTGGCGATTCTGAATTCCCGATACTGCCTCGTGAGCGATGGACTAAATCGCGAGAGTCAAACCACGGCAAACGATTTACGCCGGTTCACAGAGCAGGTATATTGGGCGACGGGCCAGTATTTCCTGCCTCCATCCGAGATGGGAGGCATCACCGCGGCGGACATCCTGCCACTGCAAAACACGCAGCATGGGCACGGCGATTTGATCGTCCATTGCATCGACGGACTGTTCTCCATCGACCTGAACATCTTCCCGCGTTCATCCTGGCCGCAGACGCCCATGGTGAAGAGCGCACTGTCCGCGTGCGGGTCGACGGGCCCTTATGCGCTGGCGATCAAAGACGGCGACCAGATTTACCGGACCCGCAAGGGCATCCAGACTTTCCGCAGCACAGCGGCTGCGCCGAGCGCGGACGCCAACCCGACAGAGCCCATCTCAAACGAGGTGGATACCTGGCTGAAGCACGACTATGCGCGATGGCTGCGCTTCGCATCCGTCATCCTCTGGGACGCGGCTCGCAAGATCCTCTGCACGACTCAGCCAATCGTCCAAGGCCGCTTTCGGTGGCACCGTGGAGCCGTCGTAAAGAACACTCGGCCATCTGACACCGATATGACGCAGCCGGCCGCGTGGGAGAGCTTGTGGACGCTCCCGCCGCAGACCGCCGGCATCATTCAATTCGTGCGCGGCATCTTCGACGGCCAAGAGCGTGTCTTTGCGTGGACGCGTGGAACGGACCTGCGCAACCGTCTCGTGGAGTTCTCGCCCGTGCTGCGAGACGACATTCTTGAAGACGGAACGGCGCATCCGATTCGATGCCAGATTATCTCTCGAGCGATTGACGCCGGCCAATGGTGGATAGAGCGCGAGTTCCAGAGCGGAAAGCTGTTTCTGCGCAACGTCATCGGTGAAGTCACCTGGGGCGTTTGGTTTCGCAGCGGGGAGTCTCCGAAGTGGCAAGCTTGGCGCGCTGGGACAGTGAGCAATCCCGAGCTGAACACGGCTTGCGAGTGGGATCTCAGCGCCGCCGCGCCGCGCACCATCGCTATTCCCCTTGGCGACTTGCCGAAAGTCTGCGAGCCGGACGCCGGCAAAGTAAACGAATCCCGCTCGATTCAATTCCTCATCCGGTGGCAGGGATACTGCCAAGTCGAGGGCCTTCGCATCGTGCATGGCGAAACGAATCTTTCGCAGGATCAGCTCGAACTTAAAAACCTCGACGTGAAGTTCGGGCATGCCGTGGATTGCGAGTACGACGACTTCGAGTACTCTGAAACACCTGAACCGCTTTGGATCTGAACCATGAATAACGCCTCCAACACCAGCGGAGCCGAAGTGGCGAACGTAGGATTCTGGCCGCGCGCAGTCCTTCCGAAGATCGTCGATTACCTCACTTCGCTTGGCGCGAGCATCAAGTCGGTGGCATCCGGAACAGCGGACCCGGCGACGGTGGACTTCTCGGCGTCGGCCGGGAGCGACAAGATCAGCGACGCGGCAATGGCGGAAATCACGCGTCGGCTCGTGGTAACGGTGGAGCGAGACAATCCGAACAATGTCCTGTTTCAGCCGACGGAGCCGGACGATCACACGAAAAGCTGGTGGAAGACCGATCCCGTCTCGGGCATTCCCATCGGACAGCCGCTCATTTGGAGCGACGAGCAAGGCAAGTGGGTTTCCACGACCGCCAGCCAACAGACCTACGTTCCGCCAGCCACGCGCTCAGGAACGATCATGGCCGCGGCGGGCACGAGCACGGCAAACTTCGAGTTCACGGACATCCTGACGACGAACTACAGCGTGACGCTGACGCCGACGACATTCATTGATGGCGCATGGGCTCCGGCGCCAGTGAGCTTCCCGACGCACTTCGGGGCGCTCGTGGTGAACAAGACGAACACGCTCGTTTCGGTGAACTTCTACGGCGTACCAACGGGCGGGGTAATGTGGGAAATCGACATCACGAGCCGCGTCTGAACTATGCCTAGCTACGCCACTTTCAAGCAGGCAAAGGGCTGGATTCAATCGGGCTACGGAGAATGCGACGACGCCGCGCTCGGTCGGGCGGTGAACACGATTCGCCAGCACTTCTATGCATGGTACGCGGATCTCCCGCTCTTCCTCGATGCGGTCGAGTGTTTTGCCGTACAGACGTTTCCGATGTCCTGCAATAACTGCCGCGAGACGTATCAGGGTGTTACTCTGCCGCGCGACTTCCAGAACGTGGAGGCAATGTGGTGGAACGACTTCCCGGTGCGCCTTCAATCCTCCTGGCGCGAGTTTCAGTTCGGGCTCAGCCCCGAGTGCGATTGCCGGTTGCAGAAGTTCGACATGCCGCAGCCGTTCTCCACGGCGCTCGACATCTGGCCGGACGCACCAAGCATTCTGCGCGTCGTTGCCATGGATCGAGCCGACGAAGGGAAGCGGTTCATTGTGCGCGGTACGACTTCAGGCAATGCGCCGTTCATGCAAGAGTTCACGCTCTCCCGACAGCCGCAGGCGACCACGGAAGCGCTGCGTGGAGTGAATCCTCGTGGCGGGGTCACAAAGGACGTGACGGCTGGCCGCGTGTTCATGACGGACCAGCAGAACCGCGTCATCGGGATGTACGAGCCGGACGAAACAGTGCCGACCTATCGGCGCATTAAGATCAGCGGGATTCCCGATGGCTGCGAGCATGTGAACATTCGCGCGGCCCGCCGTTACTTTCCCGTGTCGGGCGACGACGACGTGGTGGAAACGGATCAAGAGATTGCCTGGGATGCCATGGCGCGCTTCCTTCGGATCTGGAAGAAATCCGACAAGACTGCGCAGGACGTTGCTTCCGAGCGCGAGTTCGCCACGGCGGCGAAGAATCTCGTGACAGGACAGGCGGCGCGCGAAGTAGGGAAGGCAACGCAGGCCGAAATTCGATTTCAATCGCCGCAGGTATTCAGCGGGCGAGGGCGGCTCAACCGAACCGGGAGGATTTGGTAATGCTGACGCCCGCTATTCTAGACCGCAGTATAATTCCCGAAGCGAAGACAAACGCCGACATCGAGCGCGTCGAAGCTGAAATGCTACATGTTCCGCAGGTGGAATGTCCATTGAGGCACCGCTTCGCGCCTGGGATGTATCTCCGCGAAGTCTTCATGCCGAAGGGCGCGTTTGTTATCGGGCACGAGCACCGCACCGAGCACTTCAACATCGTTCTCAGCGGCAGCGCGCTCGTGATGATCGAGGGCGAAGTGCAGCGCATCGTCGGGCCGTGCATATTCAAATCCGGCGCAGGCGTTCGCAAGGTGCTCTTCATTGAGGAAGACATGCGCTGGGCTACAACCCACGTCACGGATTTAACCGACCTTAAGGAACTTGAGGCGCAGCTTATCGTGAAGAGCCCCACCTTTACCTCCCACCACGAGAAACTTGAAATCGAGCGCATGAAACGAGCCATCGCCCCAAAATGACAAACGCCGATAAATTTAAATTGTGCATTGAGCAGGCGAAGAAAATCACCGCCGCATATCGTGCGGAGGCTCCGGAAGGGTGCGATCCTCAAGGATCATGGGTAGCTGTAGCCGGATTGGTTGCAACGGAGGCCAGCGCCGACGCTCAAGGCAAAGGTCTATTCATTCACGACAAGGCCGACGCGGCCAAGGCGGCTGCGAACCCCGCCAATGCAGCCAAGGGAATCAACGCCGGCAAGATCCCCGACGCCGCACTCTATCAGCCGGTGGACTTCGAGAAGGAACAACTCGACACGATCCATGGCAATTGGCGCAACCTGAGTGCGGCCAACGAGCTTTCGTCAGGGACCAACGCCTACGTGACGCAGCAGGATCTCGCGCGCGCCTCTCGACTCATCCCGAATTACCGGCAGATGATGAAGCTGGAAGGTCAGAACGCGACTTCGCTTCTCGGCGGGCATCTGCCGTATGACGACGTTCTCAATGTCGTCTCGAATCGAGCGGGCCTGACAAACGCCACTGGCATTCCCGGCACGGGCGGGCAGGCGACACTGCGCGACCTCGGGCAATCACAGCTTGGAGCCATCCAGGCAGGCCAAGGCATCATGCAGTCGATGGTTCAGACGGCGAACTCGCTCTCTCCGCTGAATCGATACATGACCCCGCAGGACGAATTCTTGCAGCCGGCCGACAGGATCAAAAACGCGATGATCCAGAACCAGACGATTCAGGAAAGCCAGCAGAACGCCAACAACTTGAAGGCTGGCATCTCGCCCACGCAGAACCTTCAGAATCAGCTTGCGCTTCTTGCCGCGCTCGGGCCGCAACCCGCCGCTCCGAACTATGCTGGGTACGCCGCGAGCGCTGCGCAGGCCCTCGGTAGCATTTACGGGAAATACAGCTCATCGGGAGCCGGAGCGAGTGAGGGCACCGCGAGTCCATACGCATCGACATCCGGAATCGGAAACCTTCTCGGATCGTCCGGCTACACGGGGAGTGGAGCCGGAGTCGGTTCGTACTATCCTTCATCGTCAATCGCCGCCTGACCTATGCCGCTCCTGACAACTCCCTACGATCCAAACGCCGGAATGGCGGCATCAATGCAGGTGATTCAGATTGCCATGCAGGCGCGCCAACAGCAGCAGGCGCTTCAGGAGCAGCGCGACAGGACGCTGGCGGCTACGATTGCCGCCTCCACGGCGGAACAGAACCGGGCCGCGGAGTTCAAGAGCACGTTGGATTTCAACAAGGCGAAGAGCGCGCAGGACGATGCAGAGCGGCAGGCAAAGCTCGCTGAGGAAAAACGGCAGTTCGACGTTCTGAACGCTCCGTTTGTGATGCGGGGATCGTCCCCATCGGCGGGAGTGGTTGCCGCCGTGAATCCAACAACCCCTCCCCCGTCGGCATCGGTTGCTCCGTTTTCTCTGGTGAACCCAGATGGATCGACTTCCGATTCCATCACTCCGCAGGTTCCGTTTTCACTCGCGAATACCGATGGAAGCACTTCGGACACAATCGGGATGGATCAAACTCCAACTCCATCGCAGGCATTGCTTCGGTCCGGCTCCGTGTTCGGACTCGTGCCGGACGGCGCGGGCGGCTACATGTCCGATCCGAACGACAAGACGGATTCCAAGGTTCCAGGCTTCGACCCAAACAAGGGCGCGTACGGCGCGAACATCAAAGACCCTTCGCTTAAGGGAGCGGCGGTCAGCATCGCCGACATGCGAGCAGCCGGCATCGACCCGGAGCATCCCGGCAACGCCATGGTGGAAGTCACTGGAAGCGACGGCACGCCGCATCGCTATCCCATCGTGGACAAGCTTGGGACGCCCGGGCGGGTGGACTTCACTCTTGGCGCGTACAACGAGCTTGGCGGGCCGCAGAGCAAGGGAGGCGGGCTCATTCCGAACCTACAAACGAAGATCATTCCTGGGGACTCGGGAACTTCCGCGCCCAGCATTCCTCCGTCTCAGCAAGTGCTCGTTACGCTCGGGCGCACACTGGAAAGCCAAGGCGTTCCGCGTCACATCGCGATGGAGGCAATCACAGCCACGGCGAAGACTTTGGCACTCAGGGACCAGGCGGGAGCATCGAAGCCGATTGTCCGCAATATGGCCGACGGCACTTCTCGCTCGTACAACCCAAGCACTGGATCTTGGGACATCATCGCCAGCAAGGCAGACGCACAGAACGACGTGACCGACGGCATGACGTTCAACGCCGCTCATAACACCTACGTCAAAGACGACGGCAGCGAGTGGTTTGTGAACGGCGGCAAGTTGCGCAGCTACATTCCTCCAACGGTGAAGGCGAAGGAGATATTCCTCGGCAGCGACGGCAACGTGTATCCCATCGGAAACGACGGGAAACCGATGACGGCTGTTCCTGAAGGCGTGACGCTGCGCGATCCTCGCCAGAAGGTTCCCATCGCCAAGACTCCGAACGGCGACGTTTTCAAGGTGAACTCGGACGGCACCGCGTCGCTGCTCATTCCGTCCAACGTGATGCCGAAGAGCAAGGATCGAGAGGCGTATGTTTCGGACCTTCAGGATGCGCAGAACGCGCAGGCGACGCTGGAGGCTAGGAAGAAGATTTTGGAAAATCCTTCGTGGGATGACAAAATTCCGCTGTGGGGAATCTCGCAAAGTAAGGTAGACGAAGCGCAGAAGGCCGCTGATTCCGCCAACGCGAAGCTTGAGACATGGGCGAAGGTTTACCCAGGGCTGAAGCAGGTTGCGCCTGATGCGGCCCCAGCAGCAGCTCCAGCGGCCCCGCCCGTCGCTTCTGCTCCAGGGAATCCGACCGTGTGGCGCAAGGGGAAGGACGGGACGCTGTGGGAGTACGATTCGGTCACGAAGCAGCCAACGGGTAATCACCGCGCCTCTTAATGAACGCTCCATCGTTTGCGGACACCGAGGAGATCGCGGCGCCCGCGTTCGATGAAACGGAGGAAGTGCAGCCGCCATCGTTTGATGCGGCTGCACCCATTGACACGCCAAAGCCGACGACCAGCGTCCCCGCTGAAGACCCGGAGGTAACGCGAATCCGAGCGCTGCGAAAAGAGTGGGACGCGAAGAAGGCCACTATGTCTCCGGAGGAGTATCAGGCGAAGCGGCCGTTTGAGCTGAGCCTGCCGGATGCGTCGTTCAAATCGGATGCACCAACGACGTTCGACGTTCGTCCAGATGATAATTTCAACCAATCCGGTTTCACGCTGCCACGGGCGACAGCGGAAGGCGTTGGTTCACCGACGGCCGCAGGCGTCATCAACGGCATAGAGCGCACCGTGGAGGGCGCGGTCACTCCATCGAACGTACTGCTCGCCGGGGCGCTTTCAGGAGCCCCGGCACTCGCTCAAAAGGCGGCAGGCGCATACTTCGGCGCGACGATGGCGAAAGGAACAGCGGAAAAGGTTTCCGAAGGCATTGCCGCGAAGACGCCAGAGGACCGCGCACAAGCTTTCACGGAGGCTGGGCTTTCCGGAGCAATGGCGCTCGGAGCCGTGAAGCATGCGGCCGGCGGGCGAATCGCTCCACCGAAGGCGGATGTCACTCCGATTGCAGACGCCGGCCTCCCTTCGACCGCTGAAGCCGTGGCGTCAAATCCAGTCGTCGCCGAAGCGCTGAAGAAGGTTGACCCAGCCGAGTATTCGCCGTCCACGCCATCCGTTGCTCCCGCGCCAGCGTTCGACCAGACCGATCCAGTCGCGAATGAGCCCATTCCCGCTGCCCCTGCGCCTCAAGAACCGCCCTCTGAGGCCGCGCCCGTCACACCGGAGCCGGAAGCGACTCCAACGCCTACAGCGCCGATTTCCGAGCCTCCCCCGGTTGCGCCAGAGATTTCGACACCGGAGCCATCAGTTCCTCCGCAAGAAGCGCCTCCGGAGCCCGTTCTGCCTACGGAAAAGCCCGTTGCTAAAAGTGACACTTCAGGCGTCACAGCGCCCGTCGATTCCGGTTCACCCACGAGCATCCGCAACGCCGTTGTGGATCAGGAGCGCGCCAAACGCGGACTGCCGCCAGCGATGGAGCCAGCCCGCAGGACGTTCGGCACCGTGTGGGACGATACGATGCGCCGAATCGACACCGACCCAGCTTGGCAGGACGGGCTGATCGACTCGCTTCGGGACAATCCGCGCGCCCTGACCGACTCCGAAGATGCCGCTTTGCTGCATCGGCAAATCACTCTTCAGGCCGAATACGACTCCGCGGCGCGGGCGACCAACGAGGCTTACGACGCCGGCGACGAAGCGATGACCGCAGAGAGCCGGCTCCGATCCGCGCAGGCGCTCGACAAGCTTCAGGACATTTACGACATAGGCAAGAAGGTCGGAACAGAGACGGGCCGCGGGCTCAATGCGCGCAAGATGGCCGCAGCCGAGGATTACTCGCTAGCGTCCATGATGACGCGGAAGCGCGCCAGCCAAGGCGGCGAACCGTTGACGCCCGCCCAGGCCGATGAAGTGCAGGCGCAGCATGACAAAATCCAGACTACGGCCGCAGCGCTCGCGGAGCACGAGGCGGCAGCGGTCGATACCAGCGCGCAGGCAGCTGTTGACGAGACGGTGAAGGAGCTGAAGCAAGAAGTGAATAAGGAGAAGCGGACGCGGAAAGCTCGAGTCCCAGACGAATCCGTTGTATCCGCGATCGACCAAAAGGCCGCGGCCGCGCGCAGCAAGCTTGGAATGCAGGCGCCCGAACCAGTGAGGCCCGCGTCAGTCCAGAAGAAGGCGCGCGGAACGTCGGCATCCGAGCATTTCGAATCCAATCCGATCGTGTCTCTGCTCATGGAGCACGGTGGAATTCTGAGCAAGAGCGGCGCGAGAACGCTTTGGAGCGCAGCGAAATGGGAGCGCAACAAAGGCGAGTTCGAGGATGCGCTGCCGCTATCAAATCCGACGCACAACAAGATTTACCGCCCGAACGGCATGACGCCCGACGAGGCGACCCAAGCGCTGATTGACGCCGGCCTGCTTCCGCACGACGCAAAGCCCGCGGACATGTGGGAGGCAGTTTCGAAGGCAAGCCAGTCAGCAGCGCGCATACGCGGCGAAGCAGCGGGACAGGCGCGGCAAATCGCGGAGTACAACAAGCAGCACGCCGATTTCGAGAAAGACACGAGCAAACACACGCCTGGAACGAGCGAGCTTACGACATGGGATCTTGGCGTAGGCGATCACGTGAAAATCGGCACGGAGACGATGAAGGTAATCGCCGAGGATGCCGAATCGCTTACGTTGGAGGACGGCAAGAAGTACGGCCGGCAAACGATCGAGCCAGGCCAAATCATTTTCGGAGAACGGCTCGAACCGAAGTCGGAAGCGCCAGCGCCGATTGAGCCCGAGCCAGAAGCAGCGAAGACTGGCGCGCCAAAGGCCGACCTATTCGCAGGCCGCGCCGACGAGCCGTTCAACCTTTTCGCCGAGTCGAATGCAGAGCGGGCGGCGCGTGAACATTCGGAGCGTCAGGACGCGCTGAAGAAGCAGAAGGCCGCAGAGGAAGCCGCGAAGGCGGAAGCGGAAAAGCAGCAGGCGAAGCTATTCGATGAACCGGCGCCCGCGCCAACGGTGGCAAAGAAAGTCACAAGCTTTCTCGACAAGCAGGCGGAAGCGGCTCGCAAGCGCATTGAGAAGCGCCGCGGCGATCTTCTCACGAACCCCGCCGCCCCATTCGTCCAACTGGCGGAACACACGATCATTGGCGCGTCTCACTTGGCGCATGGAATCGTAGACTTCGCTGAATGGTCGAAGCGGATGACCCAAGAGTTCGGCGACACGATCAAATCCTCGCTGGCCGAAATTTTCGAGAAGTCGAAGGCGTACGTCGCATCGCAAGGCGCGCTCACGAAGACAGCCGAGAAGCTGAGGGAGGGCGCCGCCGAAGGATCGGGCATCAAAGAGCTTCAGCCGATGATTCGCAGGCTGGCGAAGGAGTTCGTTCGCTCCGGCATCCACGATCGCGAGCCGCTGCTCGATGCCGTGCATGACATCGTGAAGGAGGCGCTGCCCGGAACGACGCGCCGACAGACGATGGACGCGATCAGCGGTTACGGCGATTTCAAGCCGCTATCGAAAGACGAGATCGACGTTCAGCTTCGGGACATCAAAGGCCAGATGCAGCAGGTCGCGAAGATCGAAGACATGCTCGCCAAGCAGGCTCCGGCTAAGACCGGCGTCGAGCGGCGCACGCCATCCGCCGAGGAGCGCGCTCTTCTGAAGGAAGTGAACGAGATGAAGAAGAAAGGCGGGTTCAACATCACGGACCCCGAGCAGCAATTGAAGACGGCCCTCGGCGCCGTGAAGACGCGGCTCAAGAATCAGATCGAAGATCTTGGGCGCGCCATTGCGAAGCGGGAGCCGATCGTTGACAACAAGTCGCCCGTTCCGATGGATGCCGAGGCGGATGCCCTGAAGGCGCAGCGCGACGCCCTGAAGGCTCAATACGACGAGATCTTCAAGAAGCCGGGTCTGACTGACGAGCAGCGCCTCGAAGCCGCCAAGAAGGCCGTACAGCGCTCGATTGATGACCTTGAGGAGCGCGTGAAGAACAAAATGTTCTCGAAGCCTGGCAAGCCGGCCTTCAGTCATCCGGATCTCGAGCCGTTGCGCGCGCGGCAGAAGGCGCTGCGCGAGGAGTTGCAGGCGATGAAGGATGCAGCGAACCCGAAGAAGACGCCGTTGGAAGTCGCGCTCGCAACGATGAAGACGCGGCTGCGCAACCGGACGCTGGAATTGCAGGACAAGCTGCGAAACAAGGATTTCGCGGCAAAGCCCCGGCGATCGGTGCCGCTCGACGCCGAGGCTACGCGCCTGAAGGCTGAGAACGAGAAGGCGAAGCTCGACTATCAGCGCGGACTGAAGGCGGATCAGCTCGCAAAGCGTTCATCGGCCGAGAAGTTTCTCGACGGCGTTGCGAAGTGGCGGCGGGCTTTCGTGCTCTCCGGTCCGGTCACGTTGGCGAAGCTCACCGCTGCGGCGACCGAGACGATTCTGATTCATCCTATTGAGGAGGCGGTCGGCGGCGCGATAGGCAAGATCGTTCCGGGCGTCGCAAAGCGCGCTCCCCGGCACGGCGGGGTGAATGTGGGCGCGGAGGCAAAGGCGATCTCGCAGACGCTCACGCACCTATTCAGTGACGCATGGACGACGCTGAAGACTGGACACTCGGAGCTAGATCATGCCTACGGTCGGGCCGACATCATGCCGCGCGAGTGGAAGGATTTCGTGGGAGCTATTCACGGGGCTCTGAAGTCCCCGGCGAAGCGGAACGAATTCACCCGGTCGTACACGAAGCGGATCGAGCACGCGGCGCGGAACGGAGTCGATGTGACGGACCCGCTCGTGCAGACGCGGATTGCAAACGAGGCGTATCAGGACGCGAACCGTTCCATCTTCCTTGAGAAGAACATCTTCGTGGATGCTTACCGGCGGTGGCTGAGCCGATTCGATCAGGTCGACAAGGCGACAGGGAAGCCGTCCCTAGCCGGAAAGACCGTGGGCGCCGCAGCTCGCTTTACGCTGCCCGTCGTGACGGTGCCGGTGAACATCGCGGCCCGCACCTTCGAGTACACGCTCGGGACGGTCATCGGAAGCGCCAGGGTGGCAGCAGCGGCTGCGAAGGGATTCGACAAGCTCACTCCAGAGCAGGCCGACAGCATCATGCGTAATCTGAAGCGCGGGAGTCTCGGTGCTGCACTCGTGGCCTACGGGTACTACAACCCTCAGCAGTTCGGCGGGTACTACACGGGAGGCCGCGGCGAGAAGGACGTGAAGCCAGGGGGCGCTCGCATTGACGGCGTGGACATCCCGAGGGCGCTGTTGCACAACCCGCTCTTGGAGCAGCTTCAAATCGGGGCAACCATGCGGCGCGTGGCAGACTCGAAGCTTCGGAATGGCGACAAGGCTACGCAGGGAATCGGAGCGGGTGCAGTTGCGGCCGGTCTCGGCATCGCAGAGCATGCGCCGTTCATTGATCAGGTTGTCCGGCAGGCGAAGCTCTTCAATCCGCACGAGCGCAAGCAGTACATGGATGAACTGGCGAAGAGCGTCACGCCGGCATTGTTTCAGTGGATTGCCGAGAAGATCGATTCGGACTCAGTGACAGGCGGGCCGGTGAAGCGGAAGCCTGAGACGGTCGGGCAGGCAGTTGAGATGGGGATTCCTGGCATGAGGCAGAACGTGCCGAAGAAGAAGTAATATCCGGACAGCAAAAACGCCCGCTCTTACGAACGGGCGTCTTTCTAACCTGGGATTCATCACCAGCTTTTTGCCTCCGGGAGAGGAATTGTCCCTGGACTGTGAGGCCAATATACGCGGGTCAAACCCGCTGTCTACTGGTAACGTCCATCGGGTATAGTGGTGTCCATCGGGTTAGTTTTCAGAGCGCATCACCTCCTTTCGTGGGTTGATCCAGTCCTCTTCCTGAGTCGTCGACGAACTCGTAGATCCCGTGACGAGGGCAAATCACAACGCATGCAGAACCGGTGAAATCATAGAATGCAGCGAGCCCGCATCTGACGCATTCGCGAACCTGAAAATCGGATTGTGGTTCGCTCATACCCAGAACGTATCCAGAAACCACCGTCGAAGCGAGCGGCGAGGAGGTTTCGGCGGGATTGGTGCCCATCCGGCGAATTCCTTACATCCTAGAGACAGTGCACTCTTGCAGAATAATGCGAATTTCTCGCACTCGTAGTGATGTGGTGCACTTCCGTCTTGATGCAGAAACCTGCAATTCCCGCAGCCCTTCGCGGTCGTGTTGTGGTAGGTCTCGTTGGTCATACTAAAATGGAATTTCCGAGCCGTCGTCGCTGGCATCCAAGTATGGATCTTTGGTCGTCGCGGGCCGCGTGTACTGCCTCGCCCGCTGTTCCGGCTCCCGCTTCGGCGCTGTGCCGTCTTGCTTGATGCCGTCGACGAATACCATTTGATCGACAACAAACTTGACCTTGGACCGCTTAGCGCCGGTTGCCTTGTCGTCCCAAGTATCGACCTTTGCGCGGCAGGTGAAATGCGCCTGAGATCCTTTCTTCAGGTGCTCGCCTATGATTTCGGCAGTCTTGCCCCACGCCTCAAGGTCTAGAAACGTGACTTCCTCGCGCTTCTCGCCGTCGGACGTGTACCTGTGATTCAGGGCGATGCCGAACTCGACTACAGCCGTACCTTTCAACCCAAGGTACTTGAGTTCCGGGTCTCGGGTTAAGTGCCCGATGAAATTACATTGGTTTAGGCTCATGGTGGTTATTGTTTGTTTTGTTGTAATTGTGCTTCGATGGACTCGAACCGGCTTGCGATGATTTCTACCATCTTTAGAGTGTCCTCAGTCCACGCACCAGAACTGACGAACTCCCGCAGTTCATCCGGCGCTTTCACCGGCTCTTTCGGCTTCTCGATCGGGACGCGGTAGATCAATAGAGAGTCCGCCGATTGTCCGACATCGGAGCTTTTCTTCCACTTGCACATTGAATTGGAGTAAAACTCTGCACCCTCCGGAATAACTTCCCCTTTCTCCAGCAACCGAAACCCTTCGCCCGGGTCGGGCGCTGCATTGACGTGCGGCGGGCTTGGATGGCCGGGGAATGGAGGCGTGTAGGGGACTCGATAAGTACACATCGCTGCCCCTGGTTCACCAACGTGTATTCCAGGGTTCGATGTTTTGATCCATTCACCCTCCGATAGGTACTCCGCATCTATCGGTATCAGCTCACCTTTGCGCAACAACCTGAATCCATTTCCGGGGTCCGGGGTCCTTTCCTCCGTCTTCCCGCTGATCTGCTGCTCAAGCTCGGTGATGAGCTTAGGCTCGGATTCGGAAATCATTTCCAGCCATCTATTCAAAGCTTGTATAACCTCCCCGATGTCCTGAGCTAATCCCTTATGAGATTGACCCGCTCGTAAAAGCTTCTTGATGGCGTGCTGCTGCGCCGGATGGGTGATGCCGTAAATAGTGAATATACGGTAAGGGTCGATCTTTGATCCTTGAAACATGAATCGGTAGTGCGACGGCGTAGGTTCTTCCACGTTCGGTTCTGTTGGTGTTTCGGTGCTCATGGTGTTTCGATTTCAAATGTGAAGGGTTGAACGGGTTCTTTTTGGTCAAATCTGCGAACGAATTTGCGCACGGCATCCGGCATGCGAATTACCGGGTTGATGCCGGGCAGGCTAATCTCTGGGTATACCTGCACCCCCGTGCCAAATACCCTTGTAAGCGCCAAAGCGACTGGACACTCAAAGCAATTACCCCGAACGCCTACCTTAATATCCTGCTTCGTAACCTCGATAGTGTATTTCATTTCTCGATGACCTCCTTTTCGCCGTTCACCCAGCCGTCTTGGTAGTCGGGTGGTTGCGGTTCATCTACGCGCACAGCTGCATGCTTAACATCCTCCCAGTTCATGTTGTTTGCGGCCCAGTCCTTAAGCGCTCCTTCGTTGTTCATGGTGTAGTCGTATTCCTCATGAAATATTCCAGGCTCGTCTTCCTCGTAAGAGCCCGCTCGACTGGCCGCAATGACTCGCGCCGGAACATCCCACTTGCTGCCGTCCGGCATTGTGACTCTCAGGTATTTTTGTTTCATTCTGGTATTCGTTATTTCTGGTCTGCTATCTCAGGGAGTGCTCGTCAATAGAGCGAAAATGTCTATTGGGATGATTTCCGCTCCATTCACTCATCGAGTTCAGTTGCTCAGCGGTAATCTTTGCGGCTGGCTGATCGATCAGAAGCCCCTTGCGCTCAAGGAGCCGATTCCGCATGTATTCAAAATTCGTCATATCGATTTCTGGTCTGCGTAAAAGTTGACTGTCCGTTTAAAGCTCAACCGTTATCCCTAATTCCTTGGCGTGGCTTTGTATCAGCTTCCCGATTGCCTCTTCAGGAGATTTTGCGCACTCCCATTTTCTCCGGTCTCCGTTGAGATAGGCCATCCAGTCGAATGACCTTTTCCGTATCGAGATTGTGATTTTTTGAATTGGTTCGCTCATAGTCTTACTCGTTTCTTCCACCCGTTTTTCTCCCGCTGGATCGCGTTGGATTTCATAACTTCAGCTCTCTCTGCGGTTCAGCGTCCGCGCCGTATCGGCGGGATTCGAAAAGGGTAAACTGCTTGTGGAAAGTGAGTTCGATGTCGCCCAGCGGCCCGTTTCGCTGCTTGCCGACGGTGAGCACGGCCTGCCCGTAAAGCTCCCGGCGTTCCTCCTCCGTCTCGGCGTACATCTCATCGCGAACGAGCAAGCCCACGAGATCAGCGTCCTGCTCAATGGCCCCGGATTCGCGCAGATCGGACAGCCTGGGTCTTCTGATGGACTTTCCACCCTTCTCTACGCCCCGGTCGATCTGAGCCAGCACCACGACGGGTATATGCAGTTCCCGAGACATGGCCTTGCAGCCGTTCGAGATCTCGGAAACCTCGACCTGCCGGTTGTCCTGCCCGCGCCGGGTCTGCGAGCGCAGGAGTTGAAGGTAGTCGATGAAGATGGCTTCGACCTTGTTCTCGGTGACCATGCGCCGGCCGAGGGCCCGCACCTGCTGGATGCTCAATCCGGACGTGTCCTCGATGATCATGGGCGCCCGCGCGATCTCCTGCGCGGCAATGCTTATCCTGCGCGCGTCGTCGGCAGTCGAGAAGCCGTCCCGCCATTGGAAATAGTTCACGCGCGCCCGGGTGCATACGAGCCGGTGGACAAGCTGCTGGGCGCTCATCTCCAGAGAGAAGACGCCGACAGGCTTCCCGAGTCCGATGGCGATGTATTCCGCGATGTTCATGGCGAGGGCCGTCTTGCCGTGCGAGGGCCGCGCCGCTATCACAACCATCGTCTCGGGCTGCAACCCGTCCGTCATCTTGTCGAGCTGCGCGAAGCCCGTCGAAAGCCCGGTGATGTTGCCGCTGCGATCCTGGCAGGCCATGAGTGATTCCACTACGCCCGTGCTCAGCTCGTGCATGGACTTCCGTTTGTTCTTCTGGATCTTGCGAATCGACATCACAGAGCGCTCGAAGTCCTCGAGTAACCCGGCGGCGGCGTCCGTGTCCTGCTCGTCATACGCGCGGGAGGCGTGCTCGGTGCCCACGCGGATGATTTCGCGAGAGATGCCGCGAGACTCCATCAGGTCCATGTAGTAGGCGGCGTTTGCGGCCGTCGGCAGAAGCGTGAACAGGCCGGTGACGAACGCGGGGCCTCCAACTTGGTCGAGCAGCGTCACGCCGTTCGTCTTCCGGCTCCGCAGCAGGTCCGTGAGCGCGATTAGCTCCACCTTCACCTGCTTATCCACCATTTCCACGAGCACGCTGAAAATGGTCTGATGGGATGAAATGTAGAATGACGCCGACGTGATGCCGCGCTCTGCCGCCAGGGCGTTGACTTCGATGGGCGCCAGGAGGAACGAGGACAGGACTCCCATCTCCGCGTCGTTCGCCTCGGGGAGCATACGGTGGACGTTTGGAGCGCCCTTGGCGGCGGCTCGAAAGTCTTCGCCGCGTAGCACCATGCGCGCCTCTTCCGATGGCTCTGGCTCTTCGAACTCGGTCATATCGGGAAGAGCTGGCGAGCAAGAAATTCGCTGTATGCGGGCGGAATTGCTTGGCTAAGTTCGCCGCGATTCATCCAGTCGATACCCATCGCGGCGCGGAAGTCTTTTATGGTGAAACACTTTCCGCCGTTCTTCTCTCGAACCCAAGTAGGCGTCCCATGACCAACCACGCAAACGGCAAGCTCTGGATGCTGACAAGGCGGCGTCATAATCAGGTCGCGATGACTGGTCTCGAATATCCGATGCCGAATCAGCCTGAGTCCGAACATTGAACCGCATAGCAGTGCATCAACCCGGATCGGTGCTCCGATCACGTTTTCGATGATCCATGGAGCACCAGAAGCGAGCAGCTTTTTGCGGACCGGCACAACAAGGTCGGGATACACTTTCCCAGCGTTGCGTTGGCTCTTTGCGGCCAGGGCGTACGCTTGGCAAGGTGGAGACGCCCAGATGAAGTCAAAGCCCGCTGTGTCGGCCTCCAGCGCGTCTCCCTGTCGAAACTCGAACGGATAGTTTTTCTGCGGATTAATGTCTACGCCGACGACCTCGAACCCGGCTCGATGCAGGCCCATCGAAACGCCGCCTGCTCCGCAGAATAGATCAAGGGCTCTTCTCACTTGTTGCGGCGCTCGAACTCCCCCTTCATGAACTCCATCGCGACCCTGTACGGCGAATAAGGCAAGTCGCGCACCTTCAGCCATTCCGTCCAGCCTTCGGGGTCAGCGGTTGAAGATCCGGAACGCCCAGGCTTCTTCCCGGCCTTCGATCTCCACTCCGTCGCCCGGTCGAGTTCGCCGCGGAAGTTGTTCAAGAACGTGCAGAGGTCGCGGCGATGCACGCCTTCGTCTCCAATGGCGCGCTGGGCTGCGTAGTATGCCTCCAGCAAGTCAAGGTCGGCTGACGCGATCTCGCCTAGGCTCTTGAACGTCCGGATCTCGCTCGCGCTCCAGCCGGTGCTGAGCTTGCGGTTAAACAGCTTGGCGATGCGGATGGCTTGCTCGCTATCGGGAGTAGCGCCGCTCTTGGGCTTCGCCTGCTTCTTCAGAGACCGCAGGGCGTCCGTTATCGCGTCGGCATAGGTCAGATGGCCGGCTTGACGCTTCGTGAGCCTCAGCGCCTCGGCAGGCTCATTCATGTGCTCGTGCTGCGCCGCTCGCGTCCGGCATGCTTCAGCGCTCTTCGCATGCCACTGCCCGCAGCGCTCAAGGGTTGGGATGGTTTCGGGGTTCATTCTGCGTTTTTGAACTCAGGGTGCATATGCACCATGTGTCTCTGGAGATTTGAGAACGACCTTTTGCAGCATGGGCAAGAGCCGTTTCCCACACGCTTCTTGATACGATTTTTCGCCGACCGCTCGCCCATTGTTTTGAACTTCTGGATGCGCAACTCTTCATCCCGGCGAGCAAGCATTAATTTCTCCCATCGAAGATAGGTTTCTGCGGCATTGGCACGTTCCTTTTCGGAATTTAGCTGACTGCGCAGAATGTCCTCGGTTCGGTGGCTAAACACCTGTGAGTGACCAGACGGACAATAAAATGTGTTGCCGGTGCTGCGGAGATTGTAAACCACGTCTTTTGGAAGCCCGTAATGCATTCCGCACGAGGCGCAGCAGACAACCTCAAAAGTGGTGATTTGCTCAAATGTTTTCATAAGTCGAAAATCTCAATCAGGGTGTGCTCTTCCTCTTCTTTTCCCATCCATCAACAAGCTGGGACAATATTGGCGAATTCGCCTTAAACCATTTCTGGTCGCGAACGATAACTGTTTCCGACGGATAGTATTTCTTCATTCTACGAAGCTTTGTTTTAGATTTAGCGTCCATCCATCCCTTTACCTCGTGCCATTCAATTGTTCCGTCCGTAAGAACAACTTTGAAATCTGGAAGGTATGATCTCACGCCCCTTCTGATCTTCTCGAACCAAAACGTTTCCGGCTCATGAAGCCAATCAGAGATCTCGTTTCTGACTTTCATCCACTCTAGGTAACGCGCGTAGTTCGCCTCCCATGAACTTCTGCAATACGCTCTTTTTCCTCCGACTTCAACCCATTGGCTATTGCATCTACTGTAAAGTTTTGGAGAGCGTCCATTCGCCCTCAGGGCCGCAACTCGTTTTTTCTTATTCTCGACATTCGCAGCAGAGCATGCGCTGGAGCAGAATTTGCGTTTGGAGGATTGCCAGAATTCGATCTTCTTTCCGCACGTGGCGCACTCAGACGAGACGACCTTTGTTCTCACGGCCTCCTTTTGATTCGCCATAATGGTTCTTCTTCCAACATTTGCGCGAGCGCATTCGAGTGAGCAAAATTTCGCCGTTCCGCTCACCCTGGTGGTTTGGAAAGAAGATCCGCATTCACCGCATACTGCAATCGGTCGAACTTTCGGAACGATGTGCGCCACGCGAAGAGGGCTTTCGTAAGCGCATTTTTGCGAGCAATACTTTTGATCGTTAGATGACTTTGCAACGAACGAGTCTCCGCACTGAAGGCATACTTTATTCACGGGATTCACGGGATGCGCAGGACAATTCGCGGCAATGGTTGCGGCGCTGGCGTTGGGGAATCGGCGTTTGAATTCATCGGGGGTCAAGGCTGGCTCCCTTCTATCGTTCTGAACTTCGCAATTACTTCGTCGCGGGCAGCGATCGCGTCGTCTAATCCTTTGAAGCAATTCGGAATTGAATCGCTGTTTGTACCATCACTCCATTGCTGCAAGACAGACAGTAAATCCGGCGCAGCGGCCTGAAGCGGCGTCTCGTGACGCGTGTTCCATTGCTCAAATGTGAAGTGAATATAATGGATCGGGCATTTCAAGTTATCGCAATGCAGCTTTATAATTCGAATTAGCGGAGTTTTTCCGCAAAACGGGCACGGCTTAAGTTCGGGTTCGGTCATAGCTTTAGCCGGAAGTGGCGGCGCGCAATCACGGCAAAGCATATCAAAATCTCCACCGCTGACAGTGCAAACCATGCAGCACGATTTACCGCATTGCTCGCAGTCATACGTGCGCTTCACGAAAGCCTTACATAATGGGCATATATTCATACTTCAATCGTTCTAGGTGTTGTCCTTGTAATCAGTTGGTTAATTCGCTCGGGAGACGGTATAACGTATTCGATTGGGCGGTGGTGGACGCAGCCAAAGTTGGGATATGTATCGTGAACCGGCGTATCTTGGCTTCCGCAAACCAAAAACTTAGACCCATACGTTCCGAACTCAGGAACACAGAACCGGCATGTTTCGCAGGTGCTCATTGCTCGTGGATGGCTACAAATGCGCGGGCTCTTTCGAGGGCGGATGCGGTCCCAGCAGCCGTGCATTTTACAGCCAAAGGTCTTCTTCTTCGTAGTCGAAATCAGGAATAACGCTTTCAAGCAGGCGGTATGTCCACCGTAGTCGCATCGCCATCGGCAGCCGCAACACCGCCGCGTTTATCGCGTTCAGGTCGTTGGTGTAGTCGGGAAGCTCTGCCGCCGCCTGATATTCGGTTATGGCAAAACAAACAAAGTCTTTAGACATCCTGGCCCGCTCGCTTCTCGCATGCTCTTCTGAGCGGTAACCATAGGAATTCAATAGGTGACCGGCCCATTTGTAAGAGAACTTCCAACGAGACTCCATCATCGGAATGCCCGAAATCTCCGCGCATCGAACGCGTATTTGCTCTGGTGTAAGGTCGGTTGTCATATTGCCGGAATAAGCCGTTGACGTTTGAGCTTCATCCATGCGATGCGCTTTTGGATGCAGGGCTCGCAGGACACTTTGCCGGAAGCCGCTTTACTCGCGCACCATGGACACAGGCCAGCGGCCTTGCGCTCATTCCGTAGCCGTAAATCGTAATTAGACTTCCTTGCCTTCTTGCACGAATCGCAGCGCCTTCGGTTGCTCGGGAGTGGCGCAGAGCACACGCACAGGCCGGAAGTGCGAACCGGAATGGGCTCCTCACGCGGGATGACCGTCAGCACTGGCCGCAACTGGATGGCGAGTTCTAGGATTGCAGGGCTCATAGCTTCTTGAATTCGATTACCCAGACGAACGGGTTTGCGTCCCACGATACGGGGCCGTTGATGGACTTCCAAAGGTGCTTGAATTCCATTCCGTGAATATGGCACTCGGTCATGGAGAAACAGGATTCGAGCGGTGTTCGATCCTTGCGCCGTGGCATACATTGGCAGCGATCCAAATAGCTTCCTTCCTTTAGAGCATCCTCCTCGCTGATGTCCTGCAACCGCTCAGCTCGAATGGCTGTTATTTCGAGCGTGATTCGGCTCGCCCAGCGCGGCATGAATATGGAGGGACGCCACCCAATCTTAGACTCTGCTTCTGGAATTGGGTTTTCGCCATCCGCGCGGTAGTACATTGACTCAAGCATGTCCCGCCGCATTTCTTCTTCAGTTAACGGTCTCAATCCCCCGTTCCCATCAGGCACAGAAAAACCAATGCTAGATCCGCTGGGATAAGCGAAGTGGTCGCAGTAAAAAGTCTCCTTCGCCCACAGCCGGTCTCCAGGCTGGCCGTATGGGCAAAGCTCTCGAATTGATGCATCACATTCGGACTGAAGTTCGTGCGGGCAATCGCCAGTGAAGCATCCGAATTCCTGAAACTTCACAACTCGCCGAGTCTGCGTCTTCCTTCCGTCGAGGATCGCGCGAACCATCGGAGCCGAAAACAATATTGGTCGTTCTTTCATTTCAGAAACTTGGTATCCCGCACGGGGCTCTTCTCTTTCGGTGTGCGCGTGACGAACGGCTCCGATATGTCCGCGACGATCTCTTTTGCGCGCTTCTCGGTTACGCCCAGGCATTCCTGCGCGAGCGCTTCCAGCTTACCCCAATTCATCTTCCGGCATTCGTCGTATGCGGCAGCGGTGAACGCTTCGTTGCCATCGAAATACTGCATAAATGCGCGGAACATCGCCACCGGCTCAACAACCTCGCGCTCGTCGCCACCGTTGCGCAGTTTCCAACCCGGCATGCTTCCAAGTTCGATGCGTCGGCGAAGCTCGGTGTTCACCTGCTTCTCGATCTTGCTCGCGAATTGGATGGCTGTCTTCAGCTCCTCAAGCTGCTCATTTGTGACCTCATAGATTGGCGTCATCCACTCTGATTGGCGGGCCTCCAGCGGGCCGCGGATAGCTCCACCGTACGCTGGGCACGTCGCCTTCGCCTTGCAGTGAAAGCACTGCTTCTCGCCAGCTATTAGAGGCGCATCGGGCAGCAGGGAGTTCTCGTACACGTCGCAGATCTCTTTGATCGTGTCCGGCATCTGCTCGGCGATGTAGACGGCCTGCGTGAGCCTTGGGCCGAATGCGCGGGGTTGGATGATGGCTACAGCTACGGAGTCATCAGGCGCAGTATCGCAATCCTCCTGCCAGCTTGATGCCCCGTACGATGCGAGCTGTAAGTTATCGAGCGCATGCTCTACCGGGACATACCCGAATTTGGCGTCCACAATTGCCGATATCGCCAAGTCCTTTGTTACCCAAGTTCTCCGCAAATCACAGTGACCCGGAAATAATCGCTCACCGCTCTCGCCGATAAACCAAAGTTCGCGCTCCTTCTCGTCAACAAACGGATGATCCTCCGGAATCCCGAACTGCGCCCGCACTGCCGCAAAGAACTCCTCCGTGAGCCGTTCCGCATGCTCGACCGTCTCGCGCTGGTCGAGCGTTAGCGTTGCCCGCTCGGGAGCGTCCGGCGCCATAAAGCATTTGTGCAGCATCGTGCCCTCAGCGCTCCACTCGCTCTCTTGCTCGGGCTCGGCAAGGCCGGTCTCCATGCGGGCACTTCCGGGGCATAGGGCGCGGCGGTAGAGGTTTGAGGCGCTGGTCGTGGCGCGGATCAAAGTGAAACCTCCTTCCACATAAAGCCCGCCCATCGGTAGCTCTTGCCTTTCACCTGAATAGCTCTGTCACTCGGCAGGTTCGTAACGATCTGCGACCAATCGTCTTCGACGGCTGCACTCGGATTTTCTCCGTTGCCGTATTTTCCAAGCGCTTGCTTGGCTCCAACCACCACTCTTCCATGCGCGGCAACATACCAGTCTCCCGGCGCGCGCATTTCTAGGTGCGTAGGAGTGAGTACCTTTAGCGCAGCTAGCTTTTCTTGCCAGTCGAGTTCGCTCATGGTGTTACGCCTCCGGGTTTTTGATCTTATCCACGATCTCGTCGAACGAGTCGTCAATGTCGGCCAGCGCCTTTGCGTCGGCTGATTCGAGCGTTGCGCCTTCAGGAAGCAGCTCAAGCTCGATAGCCTTGCCTGCCAGGAGCGACTTCCCGATATTTGCGGCAGCGCACTTTTTCAAGATGCCAGCCAGCAGCTCTTTTGCCGTCGGGCCGTCTGTCTTCGGCGCAGCTTCCGCAGCGGCCTGCTCGCTGATCGTCGGGCCGGAGTGCTCCGTGGACCGTTTGCCTACGCGGCCAGCCGACAGAATAGGCGGGAAAGCCTCATCAATCGTAGCGTCACCGTCCTTGATCGCGTTCCGGATGCCAGTAAGCGTCAGCAGCGTTTCGCTCGTGATGTCGTCAGGTCCATTGATGCCAAGCGCATTCCAGACTCGGGCCGCGTCGATATTGAGCCGCTGCACGTACTGCTCAGCCGCAGCCTTCCGGTCATCCATGCTCTTCACGTCGCCGGCAATGAGCTTCCGCGCCGCAATCTCGATCGGCCGACATAGCGCTTTCGGAACGACTTGGAACGTTGCATCACGCCGAGCCTTGGAAAGTGACGCCTTCGCGATGACCGCCCGCATGCCTTCGCTCATCGGCCTTCCCTCCTTCGTCACGGTGGGCTCTTTGTTCTCACTCGTGCTGGCGAAGTTGCTCTCAAGGTCGTGAGCGAAACCGCGAGTGATAACATAGCGGTCGGTCTGCTCCACGATCATTGAGCCGACGCGGAGATTGCCGTAGCTGGCGCCGACAATCTCGGCCATGCGAACAGACAGGCCCTCGGCGTATTGCATCTTGCCGTTCTTCTGTCCGACGGGCCGCACGTAAATGCAGCTCTCTGCTGTGCTTTGGTCGATGGTCGCCATGTCGATAGCACGTTGCTTGAACTTCGCCATGGAGCGCGGGAACTTGTGCGCTGTGGAGATTTGGACATCAATCTCGCCGCGGGTAATCGCTTCGAGTGCTGTGGGTGGAATAACTTCGAGTTCGGTGGATTCAGACATAGGTGTGTTGGTTTGGAAAGTGTGCCGTCGCTTCGATGTGCTTTCACATGCAGGCCCGAACGGCTGGCCTTTCCTTGTTTTCATTTCGTAACGGGTTATCGCCCGAGTGCTTTGGATTCATTAGCTGTCGCTATACCCCGCGACTGGACGGATTAACATCCGTGCTGCATTTGGCGTTCTTATCAGGTAGACCCTGCGAACATGTTTTCTTGGAAAGTGTGCCGGTTGCGCCCTAGACCCTTGCGCCTCATATGGACCGGCGGCTCATGTGAGGCAATCCGCCGTTGCCACTCAGCTCCCTTGCGGGACTCGGGTATTGTTACGGAAGCCCTGCGGTCGCGTCGGCCACCGTTGCCGAGGCGTCACCCGAAGGGGAAGAATCCGACGAAGCCGGGGCCGCATCCGAGGCGTTTGGGTCAGTAGACGTGGAATCGCCACCACCAGCCTCTCCATTGGAGTTTGGGATTTTTGCAGGCTCTGGACCCGTGTCTTTAAGCGAGTCGAGATGCGCCTGGACATCGGCAGCGGCGGCATCGGCCTGGGCGTGCAGATCGTCGAGTTCCTTCTGATCGGCGTCGGCTTTCTCCTGCGCCGCCTGCCAAGCTGCGTTCGCGTCGTGCACGGCCTTGTTGGCGTTGGCGACGCTATCGGCATCAGCTGCAACCTGCTGTTGAAGCGCGGCGATCTGTTGATCCTTCGCGGCGCTATCCGCCAGGGCTTGAGCCAACTTGTCGGCTAGGTCTTTCGACTTCGCCTTGATGTTGTTGATCGCGGTCCAGACGGCCGCGAGAAGTGCTACGAGTTTTGCGAGACTGTTCATTTGGTTCTTTGGTTTGGTGCCGTCTTTCCGGCGCTAACGCACTGCGTCGGGTGCGTGTCCGCTGTTGTTGAAAAGGTCCGCGCCCGTCATGCATTCGCTGACTGCGCTGTCTTTCGTCCTCGGGTACGAAGTCCAGCGGCTATTGAGCCGACGCGGAGAGGGTTCATGCTTCTACGGGTTCCTTTTTATCGCTTGCGCTTCCGTGACTCAGGATGTTCTCAACCATCCAGTCGTATCCGCAGAATCCTTGGCTGCGCTTACGAACGTCGCGAAGCTCTTTGGCGTCCGTGGGGATGCGACACGCAACACTAGCGAACCAACCGTCCCCGAAATTGTGTCCGAAGCTTTGTCCATTAAGGGCTGATACCTTCGCGGCTCCCTTGAGCGTGTTCGGAAACTTTTTCACGATGGCGTATAGTTTTCCCTCTCCGCTCCATCGTCCATTCCAAGCGTTGTTTCCAGGCATGTGAAGTTGGAATATAATGTAGTTCATAGGTTACCTACGGGCGAAAGGTTGACCGAAAGAACCGAGGCCCGACGAACACATCGCATGCAGCGCACCGGCCATGCGGTTCTGGCCAGCCGCAATTCGGGCATGATGCAGACGGCGGCTCGACATCGGTTTCGGGTTCGTCTTCATCGTCTTCACAGGTCGGTTCGCTCGTCGTCATCGGTTGTTTCATCGGGGCCGAAGTCGTCGGGGTTTGCGCCAGTCTCGCAGACGCACGGAGTTCCATCGAATGAAACAGACTTGCAAGCTGGGCACTCCACTCCTTCAGCGTCAACCACTGCGCCCGATCCCGGCCCTTGCGCCGCCGGAACCACAACGTGAGGCCGTAGCGTGTCGATCATGGCCTCCACGGTCTCGCAGCCCTTCAGAACGTCCTTCAGAGTCGCGATCTGCGCCTCAGTCCATCCAACCTTCTTCGCGGCCTTCTTCCATGCGGCATTCAGCGCGAACTTGTTCCAATCCGGTTGCCCGATATCGAGAACGAACTGCGGTGCGTCCGTCTTTGCTGCCGCGGCGTCCAATGCATTGCCGAGATTCGTTGCGGCCGGCGGCGCGGTCTCAAGCTCGACCGTCTTCCCATCTTCGTCGGGGAATGACTTCGGCTGCTCGGGAACGTAGACGACAAACTCCGAATCTTTCTGCGCGGGCGCAGTGGCGTCGCCTCCGTTCTCGTTGGTGAATAGCGGCCGGTGGTTGTCCTCGTAGGTCATTTCATCCTCACGAATCAACTCGCCGGTTCGATCATGGTAATAGGTCTTGCGCCCCGGCTCGGGGACATTGAATAGAACCTGTGCCAGCGTCGGCCGCATTTCGAAGCCGTCGTCAACGAAGCGCTCGAACTTAGCGATGGCGTCTTCACAAACGGCTTTCCGGCTCTTGAACTGCGCCTTGATGGAATCGAACTCGGCGTCGATCCGCTTCAGCTCTGCCATCGAGGCCGTGAGTTTCTTGCTTACCTCGACGGCCTCAATAGGCGTGTAGGTGTACCTAGCTTGGATCGTCTCGCGGACGATTTCGGTTTGCATAATAGTTTGGTGTTTAGTGTTGCTTCGAAAATTTATTGGCGTTTCGATCGGAGATTGTTCCGCTCCTTTATAGCTGCGCGTCTAGCCCTGCGTTCCTCCGCTTCGTTTATTTTTTCCAACTGAAATCGCTGAGGCTCTTGGTCTTCGTTTCCAACCGATGTTGTTCTCTGCCCAGCGCATACCTCTCCGGGGTTACGCTCAAACCGGCGAGGCAGCATTGCGGCACATCCCAACAGTGCGGCTACTGCCATCATTGATTCTGTCATTTGCATTCTTCGCATGGACATATCGTTGGTTACTGAAGCTTTGCCGTGATCCAGAAGGCGAGCATGGCTAGGGAGAAGATTGCGAGGGCGATCAGGATGAAGCGTCCAAGGCTCGTGGACTTGTCGGCTTCGACTTTGGAAGACTTGCGCTCCAGTTCCACCATGCGCGCCCATTCGTTGGAATCGTTCATGGCATCAATTCCCCCGCGAGAGTTGTTGCAGGTGAAAGGTTAGCGTCCATGCCGCGCTTGAACTCCCCTCCGTCGCAATCCTCGATAGCTACCGAGAGCGCATGTTTCAGAGCCAACGGATTCACCTTGAACGGTTCCGTGAAAGATACTTCCACGCCGTCCACGAGCTTCGAGTATTTCGCGCACAGCCCGTCTTTATAGCTCGACGCGACGATATCGAACTTCCAGTCATACGAGCCGAATCGGTCGTGAGCCTCCGATGTATTTAGGCACATGACAAGCGGGGCGGCATCCGGCTCGGTGCGCATGATCATAGGCACGATCCGCATTTTGCCGTGCTTTTGGTCGAAGGCCGCGAGCAGTCCGGCCTGTCGAACAAGGGAGTTGATTTCGGGGTTGTTCATTGGTGGGTAGATTCAAGCTGCGACGAAGGGAAGAATTGCGGCGGGCTGTGGGATACCGAACCGGCGCCGGATGTACTCAACGCCGCGGGGAAGGACGCGAGTTACGAGATCGGCGTGCGCCGTGCCTTTGCCGTCCGTCCTGGGGATCACGGCGACTCGGAACAGCTTCGAGTCGATAAACCGCTGGAAAGGCGTGTTGTTGCTCATCAAGACCTCCATCCGGCGCAGCTCCTTCATCATCCGATTCCGGCCCATGCCGAGGAGCTTCGCGGTCTCCTTCATGCCGAAGTCGTCTTTCGCTGCGGCGACCTGATGATAAAACTCGACCTTGGGAGCGTTCACCTTCGCCTGGGCCTCAAGGGCCTCCTTCGCCTCGATCTCCACGAGAAGAGCGCGGACGGCTTCCTTGTAGTTCTGCGGGAGCGCCGGGAGCGCTGGCGCCGCGGAATACTGGCCGGTCTTGCGGATGGCTGGCAAAACCTCGTGCGTCACCCAGCGCTTGAACGCTTTCGCTTCAGGTTTGCGGCTGCCGAGTATCAGCGAGTACAAGCCGGCCTCGTTTACCGCGTTGATCGGAAGGGAGTTGGAGGCACCCGTAATTGAAATAAGGGTGCTCTCGTCATCGTCTAACCGTCGGAGCGCGGCGGAAACCTGATCGAGTTCCAGCACGCGGCAAACATCTGCCGCGACAAACCACGGTTGGCCGTCGGCTCCGATGATCGTCCTTACGGAGTGAGTTTCGAAGGTGAAGATTTGAGGGCTCATTTTATTTTTGGGCACGATTGTCCTGACGGGTTGAAAGTGGGGCTCTGGGGAGGAGCTTTATTTACGCAACTGCCGCTGGAACCCTAAGTCCGTACTTGCCGCCTTTTTTCGCGACCACGGAGCGAAGCATTTTCGTGATCTCGTTACTGGGCGACTTGGCCTTGGGATTCTTGGCGCAAAACTGCTGGAAGACGACCCAGAGGTTTTTGTCCAAATAGACGGTTACAGGGCCGTAGTTTGTGGTTTTTGCCATAATGGAGGGCGGGTGGTTTTTGCTGCTGTTGTGGAAAATACGTATATTCGTACGTATGTCGAAGAAAATTATTCCCATTTCTTTAAATTGTCACTTGCCGTAGGGAAATATACGTATAGACGTACGCACGAAATGAAACGGAAAGTGCCAGTCACGTTTAACATCCCGCCGAATGTCCGTCGCGCCGCTGCTGAATTCGCAGATGCAAATGGGGTCTCCTTCTCTGAATTGGTCGCAGATTTGCTCCGCGAGTATCTTGAGAAAAAAGGCCAGCCAGTCGGGCCGCTTACTGATGACGATTTGTCCGCTTTGAAGGGAGGGCAAAAACGGAAACCCGGCCGTCCAGCCAAATCGAAAAATAAACCCTGATGCATGAAACCAGTGTTCACGGGAACATACAAACGATCAACGGCCTTGCGCGCTGCACCGCGCTGCACGGACGGTAAAGTTATTCACAGACTTGTTCTAAATCCCTCTCCCCCATGCCTTTAAAACCCGTAAGATTGACTGCGAATCTGCCCGCTGAAGTCGAACCGCTCGTTGAAAGACGCATCAAAGAAGAAAAATATCACTCTGTTTCAGCCTACATCGTTGGCCTGATTCTGTTCGACTTGTATGCACGTCGTCCGCATCTGCTGACATCCTCCCTTATGAGTGAGCCGCAGTGGGTGCGGGATCAGGTGATAGCCGAGCTTGTGCGCGACTTCGACGATCCGGAGAAGGCGCGTGGATGGTTCGAGATTCGGATCGAGGAGCTAATGGAAGAAAGGAGACGGGCCGATGAAGGCTCCTGAAGCTAAACGCGTTCACGTCGGCTCGCTTGAGATCCAAATTAAGCGCTACGGGGGCGGACGCTACGGGTTCGACTACACAATTCCGCACGCTGGGCGCATCCGAGTACGCGCGCGCTCATTGCGGGGTGCTGAAGAGATAGCAATCAAGCACCTAAAGGCGGCGGCAGGGCAGGAGGTCAAAATCCCGAAGCTCTACCATGCGGATCTTGTGGAATTCGTGCGCTGGAGAGATTCTAGAAGACCGCCTGCGACAGTTCCGCAAGTTGCTGATGCGCTTATCGCATCAAAGGAGACCAAAGGTCTAAGCGAATACCGAATGCGCGATTTGGAGGAAATGAAGAAGTTTTCCGAGGCTTTCCCCTGCCCTATTCAGGAAGTGGAGCGGGCCGAAGTTGTGAAATGGCTGGATGCCCGCAAAGTGGGACCGCGACGATGGAATAATCTTCTCGCTGGAATCAAAACTCTCTGGCGATTCGCTCGCCTGGACGGCCTGATTTCTGCCGATATCACACCAGTCGAGAAGATCGACAAGCGGAAGGTCGCTTCGAATATCCAGACGTACTCCCCTGCCGAATTTCAGGCCCTTCTAAAAGCAGCTCCCGAGGAATGGAAGCCGATCATCATTCTCGGCGGTCTCTGTGGCATTCGACCCGAGGAATTATGCCCCGAGCCTGGAACTCGAAAGAAGGGACTTACCTGGGGAAGCTTCCTTTGGGCAAAACAGAAAGTGGATTTGCCGGCCAGCGTCTCGAAAGTCGGGCGCCGTCGCTGGGTTCCAATTTGCCCTGCCGCAATGGTCCTATTGAAGCCGTGGCGCAATGCGAAGGGTGACGTGGCGCCACGTGGAAAGCGGCTCTCGAACTACACGCGGAATTGGGGAGTCGAGTGGAAGCCGGACGGCCTGCGCCACTCCTATGCCTCCTATCGGCTGGCCATCATCAAAGACGTTCCGGAGCTATCCCTCGAAATGGGCACGAGTGAAAAAATGATCTTCGGGCACTACCTTGATTTGAAGCACGAGGATGAAGCTGAAGAGTGGTTCGCGGTGCCATTGGTGCCATCCACGGAAAGCGATTCGAAGCAGCAAAATGCAGGAATTGCGCATTAAGACACTTATATTAGTACGTATATAAATACGTTTCACAGCGTGAACGAGTTGGGCGGGCGGGTTCGAATCCCCCCCTCACCGCTTGTGCCAGACAGTGTTTCGTTGAAAAAGATGCCAAAACGGTGCCAAACGGTGCCAAACAGAATGTCCCAGGAAAGTACGAAAACGAGTCGGTCGAGCAAGGCCATTGTTGGGACCATTGCTTTTGCATGGATTGCTTTCTGCGGTCTGTCTCATGCCATTTTCATGCTGAGGAATCATCCGTTCTTAAACGCCGAGGCGTCAACGGTGACGATTCTAAGCTGCTTAGTCGTAGCGTTTTCAGTATTTGGGATGAACAGGCTTTGGACCAATCGAGCTGAGACGTGGATCAAGGTATTGGTCGTCGTCATGTTCGCCCTTCCATTATCGCCACTGCATATTCTGATCGCATCTGCGCTGAGCATCGCACTGTTTCGCAACGACTCCGACTCATGAAATACGCCACCATTGCCGCAATACTGCTCACTGGCTGCGTCAATCAATACTCGGCAATGCGGCAAAAGCTGAACGAAGACTTTAAAGCAAAGCGGATCACTGGCGCTCAGTATCTCGCCATGAGCGAGGACGTGGATCGGGGCGAGGCTCACGACATGGCGATGCACGAACAGCGCATGGCGCAAATTCGGGCTGGCGCTTTGGTCGCCACGGCGGCAATCAACCAATCGACGGCGCAAATGCAACTAGATCAGGCTGCAATCGAGGCGAGCAGGCCGCGCCCCGTGGTCGTGCTGCCGCTACAGGGCTATTCCTCGCCCGTCCCGACTCAATACCGGGTTACGAACCCAAACGGCTACTCCGGCGTCTACACCGTTCGCCCGTATCCCTACTGACCAATGAAACGCCCACCCGCCAAAGAAATCCTCGAACTGGACCCGCGCAAGGTGAAGGTCATGATCCACCGCGAACGCGATGCCGCAAAATTCGAGCGTGTGAGCGCCGCCATGGACGGCCTGGGGCAAATCCTGCCCGGGCAGGTGCGAGACATCCGCCATTGGCCGCGGGAGAAGCGCAAGCGGCCCGAGGGCGGGCTGTACAACTACGAGCTTGTGACTGGCGAGGGGCGGCTTTTGCGCGCCATGAACAGCGGCCAGAAGTTTCGCGCCACGGTCGAGAATGAGAGCGAGCAGAAGATCGTCGGGTTCTTCCTGGCTGAGAACCTGATTCGGGAGCCTCTGCCCTGGTACGAGAAAGCGCGGCTCGTAAAGCTCGATCTTGACGCCGGCATGTCGCTCGAAGACGTGGCCGGTAAGTATTTCGTGACGGAGGGACACGCGGCGAAGTTCCGCCGCATTCTGGACCGCACTCCGAAGGGCGCGGAAAAGCTCGTGGGCTCGCTGGCGATGAACGAGGCAGAAGTGCTTGCTACCCTGCCGACGGATCAGCAGGCAATTGTCCTAGAGGTTTTCGCGGAGTCCGACGCCCAGGACATCCGAGCCGTGACGCGACGCGCACAGCGGATCGTCGAGGAGAAGGGCGAGCTTTCGAAAACGGATCTGAAAACATCGCTGCGGCGCGTGGAAACCGATCTGCGGGACGTGCGCGAGAGCATGAAAGTCACCCGGCTGCATCACGCCATAGGGCCAATGAACCTTGCGGCCTTGCTGCGAGAGAAAGGCATTCGCGACGGGCTCCGAAGCATGAAGGTGAACCTCGACCGCTGGGAGAAATCGAGCCGATGAAAGAGCACGTTTTGCAGATACCAGCTTTCGCGATTGAGATCCCCGAATGGGTGCAGCGGCCTATTTCGAAAGTCAGCGACGACCTGCTGCGCAAGAGCATAGCGGCGCCTGGTGGAGGCATTCAACAGCCGCTCGTGATCGTGGAGGACGGCAAGCGATGGATCTTGGCCAAGGGTAGCCGCCGGCTGCGTGTTGCCCGGGCGCTGAAGCTCGCGCGTGTGCCGTGCGTGGTTCTGAAGGCTCCGGCGGGCCGCGATGTCGAGGACTACGCGCGGCAGCTCCGATTTGTGCTCACGGAGGCGCGACAGGATCTAATCCCCTCGCAGAAGGCCGACTTGATTCTGAAGCTGCGGGAGCGGTTCGATATGAACAACCGGCAGGTAGCGGCATACCTCGGAATCGCGCCGGACAGTGTAACGAACTGGCTGGCGGTGAAGAACTACATCGAGCCGGTGCGCCAGGCGATCGACGGCGGAAAGCTTACCATGCAGGCGTCTCGCGTATTCGTCGGGCTCACCGAGCAAGGCCAGCGCGCGATCTGGAAGGCGCACAGTGACGAGTTAATGAACGCCAAGGGCAACGTCCATCGGCGGCTCCGCAAGCAGTACTCCACGACGGCGTTCCCGCAGTTCTACCGCGATCCTGCGCTCATCGAGGACCGTCTAAAGCGGAAGAGCGGGAAGCGCAAAGTAGGCGCGAGGCAGGCCATAGGCGCGGCGGAAAAGAAAAGCCTCCTGAAGTCTTTCGAATTCAAGGAGGCCGAGCTGCGCGAGTTTCAGAAGGAATCGCAGCGGTTGAAGGAAGAGATTGCCGCGGCGGCTCCGATCATCGCGGCCATCCTGCGCAACGAGAAACTGCGCGCGCTCGTGCCGTCTGAAATGTTGCCGGAACTCGAGCGATTCGCTGAAATCTACATCTGAGACGCGATCAATCCTGCTATGAATTGGCTCCGGTTCAGTCCGGCGACCTTCGCTCGTTTTTCGATTTCGGCGTAAATTAGCGGATCGACGCTCAAGCTGAGCGTGCGCTTTCGGGCCTCTGGCGGCAGAGCGTTGCGACCGAGTTTTCCGCCAGGCTTTGGCTTCCGGGTCTGTTTCTTTTTGCGGGGCATCTATTTCGCGGCCTCGTTGGCGATTCGCACGAACTCAGAAGCGTTCTTTCGCGCTTCTTCAACGCTCACAAATCCCGTGTCAAAATTGGCAATTAATACCCCATCAGCATCGAGCACGCGGCAATGGCTCCAGTTCTCGCCGTGGACGTTGCGGCACTCCGTTGGATCAACTGAAAGGGGCGTGTCGTAGCCGTGCGGGTTGCTGGCTCCCCATCCGCCTGTGACTATTATTTCGCTCATAGGTAAATTAATTGCTCCCCATCGCGCCCAAGCGCAAGCCTGGACGCGAGGCGGGAACGGTCAGAAAATCCGCGAAAGCAAGTCCGCGCCGAGTGATCCATTCTCGCACTTGAGCGCCGTCCATTCCTCGTACGTAGTCGGCTGCGCGTGGTACGAGCCGCAGGCTTTACACCATGGCGCGGGCTTCGGCGGCGGCTCCCCCGTTGCGGCCTCAATCGCGGCCCGTAGAGCATGAATTTGTGCGCCGGTCAGAGTCAGCGCATAAAGCCGGTCATCCGGCAGGATGTACGACACGGGCGCCGCGTGCTCAATCTCGCGCGCTATGGCCAGCAGGCGGGGAGCGGCCAAGATTAGCGCCACGTCGGCGCGGGTCTGCTTGTAGGGCCGCAGCTCCTCAAGCGGGGCTTCAACCCGAATATGCAGCGTTCGCTGGTCGCTCAGGATTTGGAAGACGCCGTGCTTGTCTTCGTCGGCGGTCAGGGTTTCGGGACGGGTCACTTCACGCCTGCTTTCTTTGGCTGGAGCACATCTAATGGAGGATTGGTTTGCACGTATCCACTCGGAGTTGGTCGCGGTAGCGGCAAGCTTTGGTTTGTTAGCAATGGCCCAGTTATGGAATAGCCGCATCTACGGCATGTTGTTCCGCTGTTGTGTCGATCGCATCGCACGCATTTCCAGTCGTATATGGCTGACATGATTTTCATGGTCTTAAATTTATGGTTGGCGCGGGGATCGAACCCGCGCCGGGTTTGTTTCAGAGCTATGCCTTAAGCTTGCGCATTTCTTCGGCCAAGATCCAAAGGCCGCGGTTGAGCTTAACGTTCTGATCGATGCCTTGCACTTCGCGAGTGCGGCGAATCTGCTTACGACGCCCGCTCTCGTCGCGAAGGATGTATCCGATCCCGCCCCGGATGACGTTCTCTTGCACGGTGTTCAGCGTGTTCCAGAGCGTGGGGTTTTCGTCTTCCCGGCGCCTCAGGGTCAAAAGCTTTTCCGCCTGGAATGGCGCTTCCTCTTCCTCGTCATATTTCAGAGCAAGAGCGGCGCGGGCGAAAGCCGCTTGCTCGCCGCTGTTCAGTTGCAGGCTGTTCCAGTCGCGCACCTGCTCTGAGACCTCGGGAAGCCGGTTCAGAATCTCGATGCAGCCGTCGATAACTTTGGGAACCACGTTGCCAGTGTGCGGCACGCGGACCTCATCGAATCCGGCACCGGCGCCCACTACCATTCCATTCGAGCAAACGAGCCGGAACATGCCCGCCATGAGTTGATAGCTTGAAGTCCCATCGTGGGAATTAACCAGCACGATTTCGCGGAAGGTTTCGCCGACGCCAACGGAAAGCGCGCTCTCGTGGCGCAGCCGCAGCATGTGCTTGGTGAACCCGCGCTTTTCAGCGTCTCGGCTTCCGCCCTGGTTGACGCTGAACGGGTGGAATCCTTCCTTGCGCAGCGACGTTAGGACTTCGCTCGTGGGAATGTAGCTATAGCGAGCGGAGCGGGAGCCGTGCGCCTGCTCGGCGAAGATCGAAGGGGCGACCGCTCGGATCTGGTCATCCGTAAGCGGGCTCTTGGAACGAAGCGACGCGCCGCCGGAGCCGAACTTTTGAACGCGGGAGGAATTGACGTTTTGAGAAATGAAGTTCACTGTTTTTGGGTTGCCGTGTTGCTCGTGGTGTTTCAGCACCGCTCTCTTGGTTCTTCACTGTCCGAGGGAGAGCGAGCGACACGGCGCTTTGTTTCCTCGTAAGTGACGCATTGTTATTTGCGCAACAGAGAAATAAGCAAGGGGCGTGCCAAGCTCTGAAATTGCCTGTTCTGTAGAGGGAAAATAGGTTTTGGGGTTCATGTTTCAGAGGTACATGAAAACGGAATTCGTCGGTTCCTATTACACATTCCCGATTTAGGGCAGTCGGATTCGTTTACACTGCGCGTCGCTTTTCCGACAAAGGGCGTTTTGTAGAGGGAAATGCGCGGTTTTCGGAGTGTAAGGGGTTCCGACAAGCGGGCTATTTGCAGTGACAGACCCTTAGAATCCCTCTCTGCATGTAGGAGCCGTCCCCATTGCATCGAAAGCATGCGCGGCGGCTCTTCTTGGGCCGTTGTGGCCTTGGAAATCCGCACATGGACTCACTGCCGTGAGAGATAGTGCAAGGAGCCCTTCCGGTGCTTCGCATGGCTTTTTTGAGCGCCTGCCGGTTTCGTTCGGAGCGGGTTGTGAATTTGGCTTTTTTCTTTTTCATAGCTGGATCGCGATGGACATGGAAAACCTGGGTGAATGCCTCTGCAATTCGGGCAGCGGTCATGTTTCGGAGCACGCATACGAACCGCATTCAGTTCAGCAATGGCCGGTAGCCAATTTGGCATGTGGAGCTTGCGCTTAGATCTCATGCGATAGCGGGCCCGATTGAAAGTCTGCCTCATGCGCCGGAGCATCGTTCAGAGCCAGCTTTTCCTTGGGTGGGATCGGGTGCATGAGCCGGCCCGTTGCGGCTGGCTTCTTGCGCCGTGATTCGGCTTTCTTCACACGCAGATACTCGCGCCGTTCCTCCGTTCTGCCCTCTTCGAGAACGCGGTTGAAATTGAGGATCAGAAACCCGCCGGCGACACGCTCAACTCTGCGGCCGTCGCCCATGTCTCGCGAGTCTGGGTCTGGTCTCTCGAGGGTTTCAAGCGCCAGCTTGCAATCGTCATCGGCGACCCGTGCAGCATGTGCTAATCCGCGCAATGAGCAGCGCGCCACGCCGTCACGATCGCAGAGCGCCAGGAGGGTAATCCAGACTAGCCGAGTAGCATCCGGCTCAAGCCAAATCGAGGACGTGATTATGGAGCGTTGCAGCTTGGTAAAGGAGGGTGTGATCATGTTTCAGAGAGTGTCTGCATTTGTCCGCAGTTGTCAACATCGGTCAACCTGTCAACATCGGTCAACCTACAGAGGAGAGGAGATAAGAGGAGATAAGACACCTCCACCTTTCCCGCGCAACGTGAGCAGCCGCTAATTCGCCCAGCCAAAATCAAAGCCCCTGACGCATCGTCGCCCAGCTACGAACGTTGCGTCTGCGTTGGATCGAACGACAGACGCGGCGATGGAGCCAGGAATCACGCTAAACGATGGGTGAATCCGAGATGTGAGCGGTTCACGGTCGGTCACAGGCTCGAGACTGCATTCCCTCTGAAGCTCGGATCATGGAAGACGTTGGGTGCAATCGCACTCCCAACTCAAACGGTAACGCGTAAACGCCGACGTTCTAGGCGCGCGTGTAGGCGTTTTGATGTCATCCGAGGGTAGGGACAGCGGAAATGGGCTCCAAGGTCTACGTTTGAGCCCTATCGAAAGCGGCTGACCGGCAGGTGATCCGAGACAATCGGCCTCTGAAGCATGATAAAGACCCTATTCAAACCTTCGCGATGCCCTGATTTTACCTCGTTTTACGTCTCCGAGCGTTTCGCAAAAACTGGACCGTTGATGCTGAGGCACTTACGTTTAACACAAGAGAATAACCGTCATGATTAAGTGAGAATCGCCCTCTGAACTCGACCCGTATCTCACCTATGCGAGTGCATTCCTGGCAGGCAAAACGAACGGAAGCCAAGGAATCCCTTTTCCCGGGAGACCCACCCCTCCCCCGGCACCCCCGGCCCCCGATCGGCGAGCGGTCGCGCGCTTACCTTTCCAGCACAGTGGGATCCGAAGCTTGGAATTCACGTGACTTGAAGTCGCG
>JADMIO011575593.1_pt1 | contig 57648 bp, 31 predicted proteins | sample 8958161 | NCBI WGS metagenome assembly JADMIO01 (sample SAMN16585339, study PRJNA669376) | soil metagenome | isolation source: Crop rotation soil | place: USA: Cullars Rotation, Alabama | collected 2011 | reverse complement strand
GCGACCAGAACCTGGTCTGCAACCGATGCTTGCGGCAACAGCAGCTCTTGCAGCCAAAAAGTCACTGTCGTAGATACAACCGCGCCAGTCATCACCTGCACCAACACAAACAAGACTGTGCAACAGGGTGCAGCCTGGACTTTTGATGCTCCAACGGCCACCGATAACAGCGGCAGCAACACAATCACAATCGTCAGCACAGTCACTAATGTGACCGGTCATTGCGGCTCGACCTTCGATGCGACCAGAACCTGGGCCGCAACAGATGCGTGCGGTAACAGCAGCTCTTGCAGCCAAAAAGTCACTGTCGTCGATACAACTGCGCCAGTCATCACCTGCACCAGCACAAACAAGACTGTCGAACAGGGTGCAGCCTGGACTTTTGATGCTCCAACGGCCACCGATAACAGCGGCAGCAACACAATCACGATCGTCAGCACAGTCACCAATGTGACTGGCCATTGCGGCTCAACCTTCGATGCGACCAGAACCTGGGCCGCAACAGATGCCTGCGGTAACAGCAGCTCTTGTAGCCAAAAGGTGACCATTGTAAATTCCACGCCACCGTTCGTGAATATTACGAGTCCTACGAACGGTAGTGTCTTTATCGCACCTGCAGCATTCACAATACTTGCAGAAGCTTCTGATGTCGGCGGCGCGGTTGCTAAGGTCGAGTTTTTCCTGGGTACCAACAAAGTGGGAGAGGCCACCGGCAGTGCACCTTACTACATCATTGTGACGAATGTGCCCACCGGTGTTTATAGTCTAATTGCGCGTGCTGTGGATGGCTGTGGGAATTCGGCTACGTCGGTTTCGGTAAATATCACCGTTTTAGAACAGCCACCATTGACACTCGTAGGTGGGATGCATTTCAACCCGCAAACCGGTCTTTTCGACCAGGCTGTTCGCGTCAGCAACCCAACGTACTCTGCTTTCGATGCCGTCCGGGTTTATGTATATGGTCTGACTAACAATGCGACGGTTTACAACCCATCTGGAACTGACGGCGGAGTGCAGTATGTCCAATCATTTGGACCTGTGGCTTCGGGTAGCTATGTCGATTTCGTAATTGAATTTTACGTCCCGACTCGAATCCCTCCGAACCCCACTTTTATTCCAAAACTGGTGACCCCGACGACTCGAGCCGCAGCGAGTGGAACGGGCGAGCACATCGAGAGAGGTGCGCTATTGCCGGACAAGACTTTCTTAATTGAGTTCCTTTCCGTTTCAAACCGAGTTTACTCGGTTCAATACAGCAGTGACCTGCAGAACTGGCAACCGGCTCTTCCTTCCATAACCGGGAATGGGACACATATCCAATGGATTGATAATGGCCAGCCAAAAACGGAAAGTTCTCCTGCCTCACAACAGAAACGCTTTTATCGTCTCTTGCTGTTGCCGTAGTCATAGAACTGAATCTTATCACCTATGAGGACAAAGGGCTTTGGTCAATCGGTTGTCGCTGTGATCGCATTGGCAGCTTCTTCGGCCTGGACACAAACTCCGAATTCAGCCACTTCGTTGCCTCTCGTCACCTTGAGACCGAGCTCGGCGGACAGACTAAATAAAGTGAGTCTTAGTTACCGCATGGGGATGAACATTACCGTTGATTTTAACCGACTAGGCGGCTTCCCTGCGTTATCCGACCCCGGCCCGGCTACTGGGGGCACGTTTAATCGCAATTACGACAACGGCTCCTACAATCGGGTAGATAGCTCGGGAAATTTGGGAGGAACCACGTGGTATTGGGGATATGAAAGCCCCAGCCAGCTGCAAGGTAATTCTCTTGTAATGGAAAGCTCTAGTTCTCCAGCTAACGCGAGTTCCAAAAACCGTGACAACGATCCTCAACATGGTCTTGAACTCTCTTATAGCCGCCAGCTCTATAGATATAAAAACCTGCGCTTTGGCTTCGAAGGCGCTTTCGGATACACCCTGGTTGATGCGAGTGATGGCCGGAAGTTATTCTCCACAGTTAACCGGATCACTGATTCCTTCATTATTCCGGGCGGGGTCTCGGTTGTTCCTTCTGCACCCTACCATGGCACGTTTTTAGGACCAGGCGCCCTCATGAGTTCTGCTCCTGAACGGAATACCAGCATCATTTCACGCAACGCCATTATTACGGGGGAGCGAACAATCGATTCAGATGTTTTCACTCTTCGCCTTGGGCCTTATATGGAAGTGCCGGTTTATAGAAATCTCTCATTCCTGTTTGGCGGCGGCCTGACTCTGGTTTCGGCGAATACTGATTTTAGCTACCACGAGACCGTCACCCTTGGCGATACAGGACAGGTTAGCGAGCCCAGGTCCAGTTCCGGCTCCCAATCCGATTTCCTGGTCGGGGGCTATGTCTCCGGAACCTTGTCTTACGCGATCACCCCGGAAGTTGGTCTTTTCTCTGGCGTTCAATTCCAAAGCGCCGGCCGTTCCGTCACCGACAGCCGCGTGATCAATCAACAGACTGTCACCCGAAAGGAATCTGTGCTCGATTTCGGTGAATCCATTCTGCTTCTTTTCGGCGTGAATTACTCGTTTTAATCCCGGTCCTTTGCAATCTATGAACATCCTTGTAGCCCCAGCCATACCTCAAAGCAGTGTAAGAACTCCTTCCATATTGCCGGACTTCTTGCAAATCAATCACGCGCGGAAAAACCAGTTGGACGGTAGTCAAAAAATGAAAAGTCGTATCAAATTACTATTAGTGGACGATCATCCGGTTGTCCGAAGAGGTATCTGTTCCTGCCTCGCGCGCCAGGAACGTTTAACCATCGTCGGCGAGGCTGCCGATGGATTGGAAGCGGTTCGTAAAGCCAAGGAACTTAGTCCTGACATTGTGCTCATGGACATTGACATGCCGCATATGAATGGGCTGGCCGTAACGGAAGTTCTCCGGCGGGAGTTGCCCGATATTAAAGTCTTAATCCTCTCAATGCATAGCAACACTGATTATGTGCTGAGAATCATCCAATCTGGAGCGCGAGGATACGTGCTCAAGGAGGCTTCTACAGAAGAACTGGTTAAGGCTATTGAGACGGTCGAATCCGGTGAAGCCTTTTTCAGCCCCGATGTGGCGCGGGTCGCACTTAACCAATTTGTTCGTGGCCCAGGCAGCGGCCCGAACCCTTCTCAACTTACGAATCGCGAACGGGAAGTCCTCGTGCAGATCGCAGAAGGCCTTAGCAATAAGGAGATTGCCAGTCACTTAGGCGTTGGAGTTCGTACCGTCGAAACTCATCGTGAGCGCATTATGCGCAAGCTGGATATTCATAGCGTCGCCGGTTTAACCAAATTCGCTATTTCCAAGGGCCTGGTTACGTTGCGAGGTGAATTAAATGCCAAACATTGAACCTTATAAGCACTAACCTTGCTGGACGGTCGTTCCTGGAACTGGTTTTTGCTTGTGGCGCAAAATCTACATATTACAACGCGAGACAAAACGGGCGCATTCATAGTAAATCCATGTTAAGACCGTGAAGTTTACCTAAGCCTTCGGATCGAGGGTTTTCTTAGAGGCGGCTACAGCCCTTTCGAAATCCATTGCCTATTCGCAAAATGAAGTCACCTTAACTGCTATGAAGGATTCTGTATACAAGCTCGTCGAACTCACAGGCACTTCCAGGATTTCCTGTGAGGATGCGATTAACAAGGCCATCAAACGCGCTCACAAAACGATCAAGAACCTGCGTTGGTTCCAGGTGGTTGAGACACGCGGCGATATTAATAAAGGAAAAGTCGAGCACTGGCAGGTAGCCATCAAGGTGGGTTTCACCGTGGAAGGGTAATTGCCAAGCTGCTGAAAAAATTGCCGTTAAGATAAGGAGTTGAACAGGAGTCTCCCATTTGTGGCGGGGCAATCTCCTGCGCCACTCGTTGTTCAACAGCAGGTCCTTCGGCTTGTAAGCCTACTGCTGCTGGGCTGAAACCAACCAAATTACCAATTCTAACTGAGCGCTAAGCCATTTTGTCGCACCAGTAATGTTTAGAACTCAGGTGTAACTTTATTGCTTTTTCGCAGCATCGATCTTGGCTTTTTCCAGTTCCGCTTGAGCTTCTGCTTTTTTCTTTTCGGCATCCAATTGAGCTTTAGCGGAGTCCTTTGCTGCTTCGATCCGTGCCTTATCCACTTGGGCGTTTATGTCGGTTTGCTTTTTCGCTTCCTTGGCGGCTGCATCAACCGTGTCTTTTTGATTGTTGATCGCGTCTTTCGCGGCGTCCTTGTTGCTTTCAACAGCTGACTTTTCTTTGTCACACCCAACAAGGAGGAACGCTCCCATAAGTAACAGAATTGTATATTTCATATTTAGATGTTTTCGATCGGTTTTACAATTTGCGTACGTCATATAGTAGCCTGTGCAGAATCAGGCGACATTGGGTGAATTGCCCAAGGGTTCTCCTCTGAAGGCTTATCTGCGGGTGTAATATTTTTCCGCATATTCACGAACCATGCGCATGGTGGTGAATTGCGGGACCAATGTGCACATGGCGCGCCGAATTTTCTGAATCCATTGGCGAGGAACTCCTTGCTGGTCGCGTTGATAAAACTGCGGAATAACTTGCTCAGTCAAAGCCTTGTAAAGGTTCTCGCTGTCGGCGCGGTCTTGCTCTTCCACTGAATCAGCGTGAGAATCTTCCCCGATGGCGAAACCATTTGTTTCATCGTAGCCTTCCCGCCACCAGCCGTCGAGAATACTCAAATTGAGACAACCGTGACAGCCGGCTTTCATGCCGCTGGTGCCGGACGCCTCCAGCGGTCTGCGGGGGGTGTTAAGCCATATGTCACAACCCGAAACCATCTGCCGCGCCACATGCATGTCATAATTTTCAATGAATACCAGATGGCCCTGCAAATCGCTGTATTTGCTCAGATGAATAATATGTTGGATGTAACGCTTCCCATCATCATCGCGTGGATGTGCCTTTCCGGAGAAGATAAACTGCACTGGCCGGTTTTTGTCACGGGTCAGCTTAACGATGCTTTCGAACTGTTGAAAAATGAGCGGAGCTCGTTTGTAGGTCGCAAAGCGGCGGGCAAATCCGACCGTCAAAGCATCCGGATTTAGCAAGGAATCAAACGCGATAAAATCACCTTGCGCCAGGCGCTGGCGCTGAATGAGTAATCGGCGCCGCGCGAATTCGATAAGCTCACGTCTTAGATTGTAGCGCAAAGCCCAAATCTCTTCGTCGGAAATAAAATTAGGGTCCGCCATTCGAGCCCAAAACTCAGGAGAGTTGATGTGGGTGTCCCAATCGGACAAAGGCGCGGGCACAGTTTTATCAGCAGGGCTGTCTAAGGAACAACTGAGCTTCCGGCGCCAGAATCGGCGAACCGGCCCCTTCATCCAACCGAGGAGATGAATACCATTGGTAACGTGGGTTATCGGTACCTTCTCGACTGGTTTTTCTGGAAAAAGCGAGTGCCACATGTGTCGGCTGACACGGCCATGCAACTCACTGACGCCATTGGCGGCACGGGAAAGTTTCAAGGCAAGCACCGTCATGCAGAACGGTTCGGTTTGGTTGTTGGGATTCACGCGGCCCAGCTTGATAATCTCGGAAAAGGGAACACCGAGCTGGCCTCGAAACCGATGCATTGCGTAATCCATTAAATCGGGACTAAAGCGGTCATGCCCCGCCTCCACCGGTGTGTGTGTTGTGAAAATAGACTCGGCCCGGGTTTCCTCAATCGCATCATCAAACTTCTTTCCCGCGTCCATCTTTTCCCGCAAGAGTTCGAGTGTGAGGAAGGCGGCATGGCCTTCGTTCATATGGAACACGGAGGGCCTGATCCCTAATGTGCGCAGGAGACGTACTCCCCCAATTCCAAGGAGGATTTCCTGCATGATGCGAGTGGTGCTGTCCCCTCCGTAAACGCGCAAGGTCAGATCCCGGAAATGCTGCTCGTTCTCAGGGCGGTTGGTGTCGAGCAAGAAAACGGTGGCGCGGCCAACATTGACACGCCAGGCTTGGAAAGCGACCTGATTCATCGCAATGTCCACGTGGCAAACAATCGGCTCACCTTTGTCGTTCAGCACCGGTTCCATCGGAAGGTTCCTTGGATTCAACAAGGTATAGTACTCCGTTTGCCAATTGTTAGAGTCGAAAGCTTGTTGAAAGTAACCTTCCCGATAGAAGAGGCTGATGCCTACAAGGCCAACGCCCAGATCGCTAGCCGATTTTGTATGGTCTCCTGCCAGCACTCCCAGACCTCCCGCCGCAATAGGCAACGTTTCATGGAAGCCAAATTCGGCTGAGAAGTAAGCGACAGGATTGTTTTGCAGAGCTTTGGCATGCTGATGTCCCCAAGTAAGTTGGTTGCCCATGTAGGCGTTGAAAGCTTTTAGCACCTCACGAACCCGCTCTGCGAAGTCGTGATCCTGGAGCCGGACACGAAGTTCATAATCCGAAACTTCACTGAGAATCGCGACAGCGTTGTGGTAAAGATTTTGCCAGCCACGAGGCGAAAGCTTTTGAAAAATGTCCTGGGCTTCCTGGTCCCATGTCCACCAAAGATTCCGGGCCAATCTGTTCAGACCTGCAGTTAATTCTGATAACTCTGTATCCTTCAGCGGTTTCTTCGTCATATTTCGATCACTGCCCTTCCAATTCGGCAAAGTTAAATTGGTTTATACCGTAATTGCCACTCTGCCGCAGGGCAAACGAATTTAGGTTTGTTGCTCAAAACAAATTAGGCTGCTATAGACAAACGAAAACGAAAAGGTCTGTGATCAAGAAGTACTGGCATGTGTTCAGCATCGGAATCCAGAATAACCTCACGTACCGTTTTAACTTTCTCGCGCGGGCGATTTTTGGATTTATTCCACTTATTGCCGTTTTATCAATGTGGAGGACTATTTACGCAGGCAAAGCTGCAGGAGAATCCGTGGGGGCCTACTCGCTGAGTGAGATGATCTCGTACTATTTGCTGGTGACTGTCGTGGATGCCCTGACTGCCGTTAACGAGGATGACTGGCAAATCGCAACTGATATTAAGGAGGGCAATATCAGTCAGTTTTTGTTGAAGCCAATTGATTATCAGGCTTATCGACTTTGTCTCTTTTTTTCAGGCCGCATTACCTACCTGCTGGTGGCGACAATTCCTTTGGCGTTGTTTGTTCTATATTTCCGGAGCTACTTTGTATTCCCTCCAAATGGTTGGATTTTCATTTGCTTTCTAATTTCGACCGCGTTCACAGCCCTGATTCAGTTTTTTATCTCTTACATGATGGCTATGCTGGCCTTCTGGGTATTGGAGGTCTCGACTTTCATTTACATCCTGTTCGCTTTTGAATACCTTGCGAGTGGGCATTTGTTTCCATTGGATATCTTACCCCCTGCAGTGGAACGCGCCCTTTTTTTTACTCCATTTCCTTATCAGCTTTACTTTCCAATCAGCATATATTTGGGAAAGACCACTGGTCCTGATCTCCTGCGCGGGTTGGTCGTTCAAGGATCCTGGGTCCTGTTAGCATTTGGCTTGGCGCGGTTTGCCTGGCGCCGAGGGGTGAAAAAGTATTCTGCAGTGGGAGGCTGATATGAGTGCAGAGCCCAAACCCGGCCCGAGAAAATCCAAGAACGAACCAGCCACATTCACGGGCAAAGGACATTCCGCGCCCGGTCTCAAACGCTACCTAAGCATCTACGCCGCTTTATGGAAAAACTCAGTAACACGCGAGCTGATCTTTAAGAGCAACTTCCTGCTTTGGATTTTTGTCGAAACCCTTTGGTTTGGCTTGCAACTAAGTTTCATCGGGGTCCTTTACTTGCATACTAACCAGATTGGGACATGGACGAAGTGGCAAGTCGTAATGCTGGTAGGCGCAAGCCATTTTATCCAACAGATTTTTCAAGCGTTCTTCTTAATCAACTGCACCAATCTTTCCGAATTGATCCGGACCGGAAAACTCGACTTCCTGCTTTTATTGCCAGTCAACGCTCGTTTTGTGGTTTCGTTGCGCCAAGTCGATCTGGGTGGCTTCGTTAATGCCACTTTCGCTGCCTGCCTGATGGGATATGCCGCGAAGCAGTTGCATTTCAGACCCAACATGGGACAGGTGTTCGGGTTCATTATTCTTTGCGTTGCTGGCATCCTGATTCACTATTCTCTCATGTTCCTTCTTTCCACCATCAGCTTCTATACTGTGCGCGCACAAGGAGTTGTCTGGGGTTATTACAATCTATTCCAGATAGCCAGAATGCCGGATGAAGCGTTCAAAGGATTGTTTAAAGCATTATTTACCTTTGCTCTTCCGATGCTATTGGTTTCGAACGTGCCCGTTCGTTTGTTAATTGGAAAATTATCTTCTCCAATTCCATTGGTGATTCTCTTGTCGCTGAGCATTGTTTGTTATTTGGTGTCGGAATGGGGGTGGCGAGCGGCTCTGCGACATTACACAAGTGCCAGTTCGTAAGAGGGCTGGACGGCAGTTTGAGTCTGCATTGAGCACACTCGCGGCTTAGCTGACACAATTTCATTATTTGCTTCAAGGGTGTGCTTTGTGCCTTTGTAAGCTCAACGCCTTAACGATCAGGCCGTAGTGCCCTTCTGCCGATCAAAGAAACAAAAGCGCCGCGCAGAGCTGAACTCTACGCGGCGTGTTAAACCGGAACCTAACCGATTTTACTGTATTTCTACCCTATAGAATCTTCGACCACTCGTCAGCGGATCAGAGATGGTCGCGACGCTTCCGTTTCCTGGCACGGTTGTCAGTGTCTGCCAATTGACTGGATTCAAGGAATCCGTGTATCGAACGATGTAGTTGTGATTAGGTTGCGTCATGAAGGAGAAGGCAAAGTTCCCTCCCTGGACTTTCACATCAAAAAGAGTTACTGATTCGACGTCTGGGCAAAGCACGCCACAACTCGTAACGAACCGATTGCTCACCACAACTCCCGTGCAGATGTCGCTGGCTACGGCGGTAACACCCGCAGGAAGCGATGGACCACAATTTGTCGGGATATACATTCCAAAATACGGAACGACTTCTCCCGGCGCGAGGACGAGATTATCCAGGATCGTGCCGGCCTGATCGTCAACTACCTTGACATCACCCAAAGTTGCGTTTCCGGTGTTGCTGACGAATCCTGTCAGGAACACCAAATCACCTTGGGTTACTGGCCCAGGCGGGCAATCGCGGGTAACAGCAATTTGTGGTGTGGTGATGCGGGGACAAGCAGCGGTAGCTGTTCCAACCACATTGCTCCCAGTGCAGAATTCATTTCCGCGCGCGGTTACGGTATCCACACATGGCCCACAGCAATCATACGGAGCAATATAGCTGCCGCTGAACCCAATGGTTTGACCCGGGATCAGAGTGACGGGTCCGAGGACAAACGTGTTTGATGCGGGCCGATCATTGACCACAATTATATTGGTGATCGTGATGTTGCCAGAGTTGCTCACAGTTCCTGTGAACACAAGCAATTGGCCGGGTGCCACAGGATTGGAAGGACAACGCTTGGTGACTGTCAGACGAGGAGTTTGCAGAATCGGACAGATCGCTTCCGCACTGGCAACTACATTGCTTCCCGCGCAAACATCCGTTCCTCGAGCCGTCACGATATCCGCGATGTTGGTGTCGCATATATTCATTGGCACAAGATAGCTTCCGCTGAAGTTAGCAGTTTCGCCCGGAGCCAGAGTAATTGGCCCGAGAACCGGAGTGTTATTACTGGGTTGATTGTCTACAACCGTTACGTTCATCAAGGCAATGTTACCCGAATTGCTGACCGTGCCGGAGAATACCAGTGGCTGACCCAAGGGAACCGGCGCGAGGGGACAATTCTTAACGACCGCAATTTTAGGAATGACGAGCGTGGGACAGGCTGCGCTCGCGCTCGCAATTACATTGCTGCCTGTGCATATATTAGCGCCGACAGCGGTCAATGTGTCGAAATATTCACAGCAGTTTAGCGGAACGGTTTCGCTTCCGGTAAAGCTGGCGGATTGACCGGGCTGCAAGGTTACCGGTCCAAAAACCGGAGTGTTATTAGTCGGGCGGTTATTGACCACCAGCACATTCGTTAGGGTTATATTTCCGGCGTTGCTTACGGTGCCGGAGAAAACGGCCACCCCACCAGGAACAACGGGATTAGCAGGGCAACGCTTCGTCACGGCAATTCGGGGACTTGTGATGCCCGGGCAATCTTTGGTATTGCTCGCAGTTACAATGCGGCCAAAACATTTGTCTGCGCCTCTCGCCATCACCGTGTCGGGATAAGGACCGCAGGAATTCAATGGGACGATGTAACTGTCCGTGAACGGCACACTAGCTCCTGGCAACAGGGTTATAGGCCCTAGAACAGCATGGCTCTGTCCAATGGCCGTGATCACGTTAGTCACAGTAACGTTGTTTAAGGTTATATTTCCGGCATTTGAAACCACACCACTTATAATGAGGGTGCCACCTGGCGGTACTGGATTGGCTGGGCAATTCTTAGCCACAAAAATGGCCGGCGAATTGGTGCCCGGGCAATCTTTGAAATCTGTGGAGGTTACAATCCTGCCAAAGCACTTATCAGCGCCGACAGCAAAGACCGTGTCTCGATAAGGCCCGCAAGAGTCCACGGGAACAGTATAGCTATCGGTGAATGTCATGCCTGCCCCAGGAGCAAGGGTTAATGGGCCGAGCACTCGTCGTGTGGCACTGATGGCGGCGATTGTATTTGTTACGCTGACATTGGTGAGTGTGATATTACCAGTGTTAGTGACTGTTCCGGTAATTGTGAGTGTTTGACCGGGTTGTATTGGTGCCTGCGGGCAACTCTTGGTCACCACCAGCGCAGGCGCATTCGTTCCGGGGCAATCTTTGAAATCGGTGGCGGTAACAATCCTCCCGAAACACTTATCTGCTCCCAAAGCCAGCACCGTATCGGAGTAAGGACCGCAAGAATCTACCGGCACAGTGTAACTATCTGTGAACGTGGTCCCGACTCCGGGGGCCAAAGTTACTGGGCCGAGAATCCGACGGCTGATCCCGCCCAGGGCGGAGATTGTATTTGTCACAATCACATTGGTTAAGGTGATATTCCCGTTGTTAGTGACTGTGCCGGTGATGGTCAATAGTTGTCCTGGTTGAATCGGGCCTTGTGGGCAACTCTTGCTCACAATCATCGAGGGAGCGTTTGTCCCCGGACAATCCTCAAAGTCACTTGCCGTAACAACGCGGCCAAAACACTTATCAGCTCCTGATGCCACAACAGTGTCGCGGTAAGGACCACAGGAATCGGTTGGGATGGTATAACTATCAGTGAACGTTGTGCCAACCCCCGGGGCAAGAGTTAACGGGCCAAGAACGCGTCTGCTCGTGCCGCCCAAAGCTGCAATGGTGTTGGTAACAGTAACATTGGTTAGGGTGATATTGCCGGTATTCGTAACCGTCCCCGTGATCGTCAGGGTTTGACCGGGCTGAATCGGACCTTGCGGGCAATTTTTGCTCACAATGATACTTGGTGAATTTGTTCCGGGACAACTCTTTGTATCCGTGTTGGTCGTGCTGATACCGCAAACGCTAGTGCCTCGGGCCGTGAGAGTATCGGTGTAGGGGCCGCAAGAATCTACCGGTATAGTATAGCTCCCGCTAAAGCTCGTTCCAGCACCCGCAATCAACGTAATCGGACCGAGCAATACTGTATTGGCTGCAGGCTGATCATTAACCACAATAACGTTGGTCAATGTAACGTCACCTGTATTCGTGACGGTTCCAGTGAACGCGACCGTCCCGCCTGGGGTAATGAGACCGGGAGGACAAATCTTCGTTACTTTGATGTTGGGAGCGTTTGGATTGACGATCAGCCTGCCCGAACAGGTGGTAATGCACCCGAATTTGTCCGTCACCGTCACTGTGTAAACACCAGCATTTACTTGCTGTGCGTTGGTGATAATTATGGTCGCGTTGGTAGAAGTAAAGGAAGCGGGTCCGGTCCAGCTATACGTAAAAGGGCCGGAACCGGTTGGGTTTACCGTAAAACCAGCAGAAAAGCTGGCGCACACCACGTTGGTGGGCGGGCTAACACTGCAAGTGGGGGGAGGGGCAATCTGAATCGTAAACTCAACACTACCGCTCGCTTGCAGATTGCATGGTACAATGAGTGTCGTACCGCCACTATAGACAAGTTTAAATCTGACTGACCCAGCAGCTATATCTGCCGCAGTTAACGTGTAATTCAAATTGTTCATAGCGAGATCATCCGTGTCAGCGCAAGCGCTGGGCACCGGGCCAATTTTGGTCGTCGCCAATGCCGCAGGAGTTACATCAGAATTAGATTCCTGAACCGCACTGGCGCCTGGGAAAGCTTGAACAAACGCCTGTCCGCCAAAATAACCTGCGCCGATGACACCTCCCGGGAACGCGGCTTTATAGCCCAAATCGGTATGTACGACCAGTTGTTCGCAGGCACCTACAGCATCCGCTGGCGAAATGATCGTTCCATTAGTTCTCGTAACAAAGATTCCAGCGGCCACCCCCGCTGCTTGTCCGTTGACAGGACAGTTTACACATGCTTGAGCCGAAGCGCGGTTTGCTGATAAACTACACAACAATCCAACCACTACTGTTATCGCTGCTTTTGACAAAGTGTTTCGGAACTTGGGACGTTTCGTTTGATCGGTGTTTTGCATAACTGAATTCATTTTCATGTGCCTTTTTCTTTACGAATAATTGTCTCGCATCGGCCCAGACCTAGAGTTGTGGCTTCCAAACACTTTCGGATCGTAAAGGAGCAACTGTTCATTCTTTGCAGCATAAGCTCTACAGATCCCGGCTTTGCGGATTTCATGGTCCCCCCTTTTGCCATTTGGGACAAGCAAGGAGGTTACGGAATTTTTGATCGGATACAATACTGAAGCTCCACTCCGAAGCCCATCGGAACTGGTCAATAGGGTCACGATGCGTCATTCAATAAAACAAGTGGGCAACCTGGCTAGCTTATCAGAGATACAGTTCGGGTTTGTTGGTTGGTGCGGCGATTGTTCACATCTGGTCCTATTAGCAAAAAACGAATGGGAAGCTCAACTTCACTGAGCAGATTCAGCAGAGATTTCCACTGAATTGTACAGGTGCGTTAGAACAGGTCTTTATGTCTTCAAAAGCAGATTTACGTACAGGGGGAACAGTTAAAATGTGTCTTATTTCTGGACGTTCATTACGTACAACAGAACACTTTCTTTACATCTTTTATTCTCATTGTGATGGTTTGGCTTCTCGCAGGGCAAATGAGCGGCGACAAGTTCAAGTTGAATAGCTTTAAACGTGCCAGGTTCAGCCGATTGTGGAATACCAACCTTCCATCGTAGCCGCCGACGTGAACAGCTCGATGAACGATGAATGGCTCGACTGTAATAGTCGTCTCGTCCGAGCGTCCTAACCCTCAATCCGAACTCAAACATTAAACAAGTTTTGGATCTCTTGCTCTAAAGCAACACAGGCGAGCCATGATTGGCTCGCCTGTGCGCGAATTTTATTTAAACTGAATCTTACGGTTTAGCCAAACCAGGTCCGGTTGGGTTAAACGGATCGCAGTTCTTGATTGCCGGATGGATCTGGTGGTTACCATGGAGCATCTCGCCACCGTCATCAATATTGGGCAGACGGATCGGAGCCCCATCGGGGAACATGATCAACCCTGAACCACCTCTGGTGCAGGAATCGGCGCTCGAGCAGGTGTTCGCATCGCCACATTGTCCGATTACACCGCCATCGCGGTAAGTCAGGCCGTTGCAGGCTGAGATGGCATTGCGGAAGTTCAGCAGATACCGGTCTGGACCTGCGCCATTCAGTTGGGCGAGCTCGGTGTCAGAGAGAACCCAAATGCGGATTCGATAACGATCCGGCACGCGGTTGGCCTTGCCGTTCGAAGCCAATGCGTGAGCATTACCTGGTTCACCACGATCTTCGATGTCCACCCGGAACAGGCAAGCGCGACCTTCGCGGCGGCCATTCGGGCAAGCCCAGTCACCCACGCCAGTGAACGCAATCTTGTTTGCGCCCGCAGGACGAGGCAACGGACCTGTGCTGCGATCTCCGCAGATTCCGTGTGCAACCGACAGAGGCCCATATTGGCAGGTTGTCGGATCAAAGGCCGTATCCAAGCACGCACAGTCGAGCGTGTCGAAGAAGCGAGCATGGAAGTTGCCTTCCAACCCACCTTTGACATGCCGCACGTGTGTCCAGCGACCATGGATACAAGGATTGCCAAGGAAGAAGTTGGGAATGTTGGTGTCAATCGAGCACACCTTGTTTCCAACCGGCGCTCCGACCTGGCCGCCATGCGTAACGTAGCGTACGTCGCTCGGGCAGATGGTCGGGTCGTCCTGACGACCGCCACCGGTAACCCGGCAAGCGTTTGGCACTACGCAGAACACGTCGAGATGCGCATCGCAGGAGGTCTGAACCATGATGTTCGTTCCGTTGATGTCCCAGACGCAGTTGGTGCCTTCAGCAGCCGCATTGGCAACGATTCGGATGTCGTTATCAATCGACAGATTGGTGCAGCTCGTGAAGCCCGTGTTGTTTGAGCAGACGATGATTGGACCGAGCGACCCGCCAACCGGGAAGATATTGGTCACAACCATGTTGATGTTGCAGGGCAAGTCATCATTTTGGCTCAAGTCGGTAATTGTCACGTTTTCCAAGTCTGCCTGGCCCGTGTTAGTGAGCGTAACCGCCCAGGCAATGCTGGTGATTATCTCATTTGTCAGTTGGATCGAGTGTTGGAACGGTCCACCGTTTACGGATACCGTCTTGACGCACGCGATGCTCGCGGGCCGGACGTGTGCGATAGCGAAGTTTGTATCGGATACGCTGCCGCCTGTGCCAGCTACGGTGCCGTTGGCAATTACCACGTTAGTCGTGGTGACGTGCCAATCCTTCACCAAGTTGGTGGTGAAGCTCTGGTTCGGAGCCAGTATTCCAATCGGGATATTGTTCATCCCAAGCTTGGCGTCGGTCAGCGTGACGTTCAAGGAGAGCGAGCCGCAGTTGGTGACTACGATTTGGTAGCAGAATGCCGGATCCTGCGTATCACTTCGCACGCCGAACGCTTCTTTCTCAAACCCGCCCGTAGCTGAAGCGCAACCCAGAACTACCCCGTTGGCATTGGTTGTGCAAATCACACAAGCAATACCTTTGAACACCTTGATGCAAGGCGTTCCCGAACAGATAACGCAGGCGTTGCAACTGCTGGTCGCTACAATGTGCTGTCCAGCGATGTTGTAATCGCAGACATGACCCGCGCTCTGCGAGGCTTCGGCGGTTACTGATACGGCGTAATTGTTGGTGCTGACTGCACTGCAAGCAATGCCAGTGCAATTCACAACCTTGCTCTCACCAATTGCCAGGCCGCCAACGTTGGTGGCAGCGAAACATAGAGGTGATGTACCAGTGCTTGTTAGCACCACATTCTGCAGAGCATACGAACCGGTATTCGTCACCACGATCCTTACCGAGTAAGTAGTGCCGATGATAAACTCACTGCAACCTGAAGTTGAGGGAGGCACGAAGCTGGCGCCACTATTGGTGCTAATCAGGATTGTGCAGGCGACACTAATCGGATTCACCGTCACACGGTTGGTGTCAGTCGAACTAACGGGTGTTGTGGCACCCGACGAAGTTTGTCCCACGGCCGTTGCAGTCACGATGTTTGTCGAGTTGACGCAATGGTTGGTGGTAACAGTGCACGTGGCAGAGGAGTTTGGCTGACCCGCGGGAGCCAGCGTGGTCGGGAAGCCGCAACCGCTCAGATTGAGGACTTTCCCATCACTATTGTTCGCGTCCACGATTACCAGGTTCGACAAGGTCACATTGCCGAGGTTAGTAACAGTAATGCGATAGCAGAATGCAGGGCAGTTTGCATCGTTTGCCGGGTCAATTCTGACGCCCGTGGCGCTCTTCTGTAGATCCAGGTTCGCGCTGAACGGTTCGCAGATATTGGAGTAGCAAACGACCTGCTTCCAAATCTTAATCGCGGGCTGTCCTACACAGAGAACACAGGTTTCGCACTGGCTCTGAGTTGTGATAGGCTGGCCTTGAGCGTTATAGGCGCATACATGGCCGGCTGCTTGGGAGGCTTCGCCCTGAACTGAAACTGAATAGAAGTTCGAGCTAACAGAAGTGCAACTGCTGTTGCAATCAATCAGTGCTACTGCACCTATTGCCAAGCTTCCCAGGTTAGTGGGAGATGTAAAGCAGCCGCCAAATCCGGATAAGCCGGCCGCTGTCACATTTTGGAGGGCATATTGGCCAGTGTTGGTGACACCAATTCTGACTGTATAGGTAACCCCCAGAGGCTGGCTCGGGCAGGAGTCGTATTTAACGAAGGCGGAGCCGCCATTGGTTCGGACATAGATGCCGCAAGCAATGCTGATAGGCACGACCGTGACGGTATTAGTGTCCTGCGAAACCAGGTTGGCGGTGGTGCCACTGCCGTTTTGTCCTACTGCAGTTGCAGTAACCACGTTCACATCATTGCTGCAACGTGTGAAGGCTGGAATGATACAATTAGTCCAACCACCGACAGGCAAAGTAGTCGGGAAAGGACATCCGCTCAGGTTAAGGTTGGGACCTGGCACGCTGGAGTCGGAAATCGCCAAACTGGTCAACGGAACATTTCCAGCGTTGGTTACGGTGATGCGGTAACAGAACGCAGGACAATTCAACGGATTATCTGTACGGACACCAAGAGCAGTTTTTTGAGTGGTTAAGTTCGCGCTAAACGGTTCGCAAACATTGGTGTAACAGACGACCTGCTTATAAACTTTGAGGGCCGGATGACACGGAATGATACAGAAAGTGTTGGTGCAAGCCCCGGGGCAACCATCCACAGTAACCGTATCGGTTAAATTAAAGCAATCTCGCGTAGTGATAGCACTACCCGCAGCAACCTGGACCGTCGGACCTGTGGTCGAGCCAACGAAAGAAGCGTTGGGATGAGACCCCACAAAGGCCCAGCTATGGGTTACCGTGCCGGTGGGTGGATTCACCGTTGAAGAATAAGTGTTAGTGGTCAACTCACAAACATCACTTGGCCCAGTTAGATTACACGTCGGATTTGGACGAACTGTCAGCACTCCGGTGTTGGTGGCGGAGCACCCGTGCGTATCAGTCAAAATAACCTGGTATGTTCCACCGTCGGCTAACTGCGGATTGGCAAAACAAACGCGGTCCGTTGTGGAAACAACGGTTGCGCTACCTTGTTTGGTCCAGCTATAGGAAGCCACAGTAGAACCAAATGTTGTGGAGGATGCAATGAGACAGGCCGCGCTGCCGACGCACACGTTGGTAGGAGCCACTGAGACAATTGGATTCGTGTAAACCGTAAGCAAATTCGAACACACCGTCGCACACCCGAAGACATCGCGGGCGGTTGCCACGTAATAGCCGCCGTTGGCAGCCTGCGCATTGTTGATGGTGATCGTCTGGTTCGTTGAAGTAAAACCCGCAGGGCCAGTCCAACTAAATGTAAAGGGATTGCTGCCGGTGGGATTAACTGTGAAGCTCGCGGAACTTCCCGGGCAGACCTGATTGGCGGGAGTCACCGTGCAGGTCGGCAGCGGAGCAATTTGAATAGTGAATTCAACGCTGCCACTGGCTTGGAGATTGCACGGAACGATGAGGGTCGTACCGCCGGTGTAATCCAAGCGGAACCTCACTGAGCCCGCAGCGATGTCAGCCGCGGTGAAACTGTAGGTGAGATTGTTGAGGGCCAAGTCGTCCGTGTCTCCGCAAGCATTAGGTGCGGGCGCCACCGGACCAATCTTGGTGGTTGCCAACACGGCCGGAGTTACGTTCGCCGTCGATTCCGGAACCACGCTGCCACCTGAAAACGCAATCACATTGGCGGTGCCGCCAAAGTAACCGGCGCCCACAACACCACCTGGGAAAGCAGCTTTGTAACCCAAATCCGTGTGAACAACGATTTGCTCACAGGCTCCGACTGGATTGCCGGGTAAAACAATCGAGCCGTTGGTTCTCGTGACGAAAATACCTGCAGCCACGCCTGCCGCTTGCCCATTCGCTGGGCAGTTGATACAGGCAACTTGAGCTGATGCGCGCGTCGGTATACAACACAATAGCGCGAGCACCAAGGTGCTCATTACTGCCGGTAACATCTTCAGAGATGTCCCAGCTTTAGGACGATTCATTTGGGTGGCTTTCTTCATAGTCTGGTTTTCTTATTCGTGTGGATTTGGCTAATAGAGATTTTGTGAGTCGAAAAAATCAGGTTTGGCGAGCTTGGTTTCAATCTTGGTTACAAAGGTTCCGGAGTACAAACGTCTAGTCGTAAGAAATGGAAACAAAAACGGCTGACTATTTGTTGTCCTTGTCTTTCAGTGGAAGTAGTACGAGGCTGAACTGCGATTTCGAACATTCCGGCACATTGACTTAAGGTTTTCCGTTGAGTTAACAGGCGTGATACTGCCCCGTGGCAAAACTAATTGCAAGAGGTGTCATTACGGATATTTGCGTCGGGTCAAATACGGTTTAGGCCTTAATACACGGAGGTTTTAGGTTGAAACAGGCTTGTGGAAAAAAAACAGGCGGAGCATTGCTGCTCCGCCTGTCTTGATTAAGTGACTATCCTGGTCTTATGGTTTAGCTAAACCAGGCCCGGTCGGATTGAACGGGTCGCATTCTTTGATAGCCGGATGAATTTGGTGATTGCCATGGAGCAACACACCACCGTCATCGATGTTCGGCAGACGCACAGGAGTGCCGCCCGGGAATGTAATGGTCGTACTGCCCGTGGCACCAGCGGTGCAGGAGTCAGAGCTGCTGCAAGTATTCTCCGTATTGCAGCCAACGCCGCCGTCCTGATAATCGATTCCGTTACAAGCCGAAATCGCATTCCGGAAGTTGAGCAGCCATTGGTCATCACCTGAAGCATGGCGGCCTTGAAGTTGCGCCAACTCGCTATCAGACAACACCCAGATGCGAATGCGATAACGATCCGGAATCCGGTTCTCTTTCTTGTTCGAGGCGAGAGCATGAGCATTACCGGGCTCACCACGATCTTCAATGTCAACCCGGAACAAGCAAGCGCGAGGTTCGCGACGGCCATTTGGGCAAGCCCAATCGCCAACACCAGTGAAGGCAATCTTGTTAGCCGGAGCAGGACGAGGCAACGGACCAGTGCTGCGATCACCACAGATACCGTGGTTCATAGTGCCAGCACCGTATTGGCAGGTCTGCGGATTCAGGTTCGTGTCGAGGCACGCGCAATCCAACGTATCGAAGAAACGGGCATGGAAGTTACCTTCCAAGCCGCCTTGGACGTGCCGAACGTGGGTCCAACGACCGTGGATGCAGGGATTTCCGAGGTAGAAGTTGGCCAGATTGGTGTCAATCGAGCAAACCTGATTACCAACCGGCGCACCGACTTGGCCACCATGGGTGACGTAACGCACGTCACTAGGGCAAACCAGAGGGTCATCCTGCCGACCACCGCCAGTTACACGGCAAGCAGCCGGAGGAGTGCAATTCACAGAGGCTTCGCACCGGGTTGTGTCGGTTACAGGTCCGCCACCATTGACGGTGTAGACGCAGATGTTGGTCAAGCTGGTGTCCACAATGGCACTTACATTGACTATGTTATTCGTGCCAGGCGGGCAGGTTACGGCAACGGTGCATAGATTGGTCGTAACTGAGCCGTGTGCGGGAATCGCAACACTGATGATTCCACAACCGAAGGTTGCATCATTGATCGTGGCGATTAAAGGCAGACCAGATGAATTGTGGACCGTGACTCGATAAGAGACTTGGGTCGTCGTGCCGGAGACTACGTCTATGCTGCTTGCCCAGTCGACACCATTTGTTGATGCCTCTTTATCGCAAGTGATATCGAAAGGAACGATATCCACATTGTTCGTGTCCCTGGAAGTCACATTTTCCAGCAGCGAGCCGGATGAGGCCACCACTCCAACTGCGGTAGCAGTGACGACGTTTTCCGTATCTGCACACAGAGTAACAGCCCGAATTTCGCACGAGGCACTAGAGTTCGTTGAACCAGCGACGCCGAGGGTCGTCGGGAAGCAGCCCGCAAGATTAACGGCTCCGCCCGGGAAGTTAGTGTCAGTCACAATAAGATTGCGCAGTTCAATTCCTGTTTGGCTGCAGTTGGTGACAGTGATTCTATAGCAGAATGCGGAACAATGTTCCTGGCCCAATGCATCCACGGTCCGGACGCCGGTCGCAGTCTTTTGAGTGGTGAGATCAGGATTGAAGGCTACGCAATTGGTGCCGGTCGCATCGGTGCATACCACCTGTTTGTAAACTTTAATGCAGGGCACGCAAGGTTGGCAAACCAGAGTTGCGGTGCACGGGCTGCTTACGCAACCACGTGAATCCGTAATTGTTGCCGTCACTGTGCACGTGCTGGAAATGCCTCCGCAGGAAAGCGGGATGGAGATAGAACCATTCTGGGCTTGGATAGTTACCGTGGCGTTAGTGCATCCGGTAAGCGTTACGGTGTAAGGAGCAGTTCCACTGCTGACTGCCAGTGTGAAATTCGTTGAGGAGCCGAGGCATATTGCCGCAGTAGCGGGTGTGAAATTGCAGCTCGGCGGGGGATTGACTACCAAGGTAGCCTGGCAAGTTGTGGTACAACCAAATGTATCCGTTACGGTAAGGGTGTAGCAACTGGAATCAGAAGCCTGGGCGTTGGTAATAGTTAAGGTAGAGTTGGTTGAGAGGCAACCACCAGCGCCGGGACAACCTTTCCTCCAGCAGTAGGTAAACGGACCTGTGCCTGTTTGGCTCGCGGTGAAGGTGGCCGTACCACCCGCACAAATGTTGGTTGAGCCGGGCAGAATTGAGCAAGTCGGAAGTGGAGCGATCTGGACCGTAAATTCGGCGCTAGCGCTGGCTTGAAGATTGCAAGGCACAATCAGCGTGGTACCACCAGTGTAATCCAACCTGAATTTCACTGTTCCGGCAGCTATATCTGCAGCCGTGAAAGTGTAAGTCAAGGCGTTCAAAGCCAAATCGTCAGTGTCCGCGCAAGCGTTCGGTGCGGGAGCCACTGGACCAATCTTGGTAGTTGCCAATACGGCTGGTGTTACGTTGGCTGTCGATTCAGCGACAACGCTGGCACCGGAGAAAGCCGAAACATTAGCGGTTCCGCCGTAGTAACCTGCGCCGACAACGCCGCCTGGGAAAGCAGCTTTATAACCTAGATCGGTATGAACGACCAAGGCTTCACAAGCCCCTACTGGATTGCCCGGCAGGACGATGGTCCCATTGGTCCTTGTTACAAAAATTCCTGCTGCCACACCTGCGGCTTGTCCGTTAGCTGGGCAATTTACACAGGCAACTTGTGCCGATGCAATATTGGCTAGAAGACTGCACAGCAAGCCTAGCGCTAAGGCGCTCAAGCCCTTAGGCACTATCTTCAGGCGCCTTACGGTCCTGGGGTTCTTAATCTGACTGGTTTTACACATAATTTCTGCTCCTTCTCGAGACCTTGGTTTATTCATTTATCGCTAACATCGAATGGATTCGTAGTTCCCGCGTATTGCGGACAGTTGTATTACTCCACGGATCACGGATTCTGACATTACAAACCGTTAGCAAATGTAAATGGCAACAAAAAAGTGGCGAAATTACTGATTTGAGATATGTCTCGGGTAAATTACGGAACGGTAAGCGAAGCCCCTGCTCCGAAAAGGATGAAAGTTTAAACTGAAGATAGGTTTGCACATAGAGCTTTAAACTCAGCCTCTGAGTGATTTCAGGCGTACAAGCAAAAAGGGCCGTTTTTTGAAAACGGCCCAGGATGCGAAGAATTATGTATTTGCTTACGGGTTGAGCCGCAACAGGAAAGTATCGCCCATTCCTGCAGAGATAAGGGTGTTCCCGTCAATCAGCGCACTGCCGTTGAAGGCGCCTGTGATGATCGGATGGCTTGTCGCATCGATAGTCATCGATGTGCCACCATCTGAACCGTTGCCTCCCTGGGCGCTGATCCATGTCAAATTCCCGGAACTGCTGTATTTGGCAACGTATCCATCATAGGAATTAAGCGTGCTGGAAAGGCTCTGCCCACCGAAGTTGAAAGTGCCGTAAAAGAACCCCATTAGCACAACATTGTTTTGGGCATCAGCCTTGACCGAATTTACCCAGCATCCATTATTGCCAGTAATTGGTGCCGCCCAACGATAAGAGCCGTCCAGACCGGAATACTTAGCCACGAAGGAATCCAGATCGACTGCTCCACCGTATATCGTCCCGTTGCCCAGGTCGGTTTGCTTATAAAACATTCCACCCACCAGAACATCGCCATTGCCATCAACAGCAACTGAAAGTCCTTTATCACCCTTCGGACCACCGTAGCGTTTGGACCAAATATGTGATCCGTCTTTGGTGAACTTCGCCACGAATATATTTTGGTAGGTCGGATAGACAGTAGTAATCGTCTGGTCTAAACCATCGTTACTGGCAAAATTAACCGAAGTAAAAAATGATCCCACCAGCAAGATATTGTCGTTTCTATCGATCGCTATGCTATTGGCATAGTTCTCATTCCCGCTGGTAAACGTTTTTGACCAAAGATGCGTTCCATCGTTCGAGTACTTGGCGAGCACCGTGTTGACCGCCGTTCCCCACTGGCTGCGCAACGCCGGACCGCCGAAGCTGGCATCGCCTTGGAATGTGCCTGTCACCACGACGTTACCTAGTGAATCGACAGCCAAAGCATTGAACAAATCGATATAGGTTGTGCTGCTGGTGCTGCCAAAGCTCTTGGACCAAAGATGCTGCCCGGAAGCCGAGTATTTAGCCACGAAAGCATTATACTGCCCAGCACCAGTGAATGTGCTGCCGCCAAAGTTGCCACTGCCAGTGAAGTAACCTGCTACAAAAATATTGCCACTGGCGTCCAGAGCTATGGCTTTCACGGTCTCATCTCCTGTGGTGCCGAAACGGAGGGACCATTGGTGCACGCCGGCGTTGCTGTATTTGGCCAGAAACATGTCCGCGCCACCAGCGCTGGTGAAAAGGCTGCCGCCAAAGTCAGCGGTGCCTTTGAAGTAACCCGCCATCAGGATATTACCGCTGCCGTCCACTGCCACCGCCGAACCGCTATCATTCATGGCACCGCCGAAACGCTTGGCCCATGACCCGGCAACTTGAGTGGTATTGTTGACTGTAACTTCAACTGCCGCTGAGGTAACAGATCTCCCCGTTGCATCGTACGCTTTGCAATAAAAGCTGTGTGCTCCGTTTGGCATTACCGTGGTATCGCAAGCGATCGCAAATGGAGCAATCACGGACGAACCTAGCGGGCTGGTGACATTGTTACAGTAGAATTCCACGCGGGTGGCGGCGGAGCTTGCGCTTGCTGAAAGTGTAACCGTGTTAGCCACTGTTGCACCCGCGGCAGGCACTGTGAGACTCACAGTCAGGGGAGGCAATACAGAGTTAACCGTGATCGTCACGGTGCTGGACGCAGTCGCACCATAACTATCGGTTACCGTAAGTGTGGCCACATACGTCCCTGCGGCGGAATAGGTATGGGCTACTGATACCCCGGAGGCACTTGCCAAGTCGCCAAAAGCCCAGTTGTAACTGGTAATCACTGCGCCATCGGAAACTGTTGAAGCAGACCCGCTGAAGGAGACGGCAGTTCCGGCATTTACGGTTTGATTTTGACCGGCATTAGCGACTGGGACAGTGTGTCCCCACTGAGAGATTGTAAAATTCTGGCCGGCAATTATCAGGCTGCCGAATCGGGCAGAAAGACTCGTATTTGCATCAATACTGTAATTTGCATTGCCGGTTCCAGTGCCGCTGCTGGAGGTATGAATCCAGCCAAAGGAGGTAGAAGCTCCCCAATTACAAGTCCCAGACGAGGCATTGACTGTCACATTGCCGTTACCGGTAGCGGCTCCGAATGAGGCGCTGCTTGCGGAAAGCGAGAAACTGCACGGGACAGCCGAGAAATTAGCCACCAGATTGCGGCTGCCGTTTGCGGTGAAGGTGTAATTGGCCGTGGTGCTAACGGCTACTCCGTTCTCACTCCAGTTCAAGAAGCTGTAACCAGTGGTCGCAGCAGCAATCACATTGATACTGGAACCGCAATTGACTGTTCCACCGCCACTTGTCACGCCACCGGCGGAAGGAGAGCTGCTAGTGGTTACGGTGAGTCGGTTGATGCTGAAATTGGCGACCAGATTCCGGTTCCCACTAGGCGCGAATGAGTAAACAGCTGAGCTGCTGACCACCACACCATTTTCGGTCCAGTTCACGAAGGAATAGCAGGACGCGGGCGAAGCCGTCACGGTGGCGATTGCTCCACAATTGACCGTCCCCCCGCCACTGACTGTTCCACTCCCAGCTAGGGAAACGCTCGCGCTGATCGCATAGGTGACCTGGGCAAAATTGGCCGTCAGGTTCCGGCTCGTGTTTGCCGTAAAAGTATACGACGCTGAGCTGCTGACCACAGTTCCACCTTCACTCCAGTTGACGAAACGAAAACAAGAAGCAGGCACAGCGTTGACGGTCACGCTCGATCCACAGTTGAACGTTCCACCGCCACTGGTTGTACCACCAGCCAGAGGGGAGCTTCCCGCGCTGATCGAATAAGTGTTCGGAGTGAAATTAGCGGAGAGGCTGCGGCTGGCGCCAGCCGTGAAGGTGTAACTGGGTGAGGTACTGACCACCAGCCCGTTTTCCGTCCAGCTGACGAATCCATAGCAGGAGGCGGCAAGAGCGTTGACGGTTACACTGGATCCACAGTTGAAGGTGCCTCCGCCGCTAACGGTTCCACCACCAGGCGTGCTGGTGCTGATGGCATAGGTGCAAGGAGCAAAGTTGGCTGTGAGACTGCGGCTGGCATTGGCTGTGAAGGTGTAGTTGGCCGAACCGCTCACCACAACGCCGCTCTCTGTCCAGTTCACGAAATTGTAACCGGCACTCGCAATTGCGCTAACCGTAACGGTTGAGCCGCAGCTAACGGTCCCACTACCACTTGTCTGGCCGCCGCCTGAGGGTGAGGTGCTGGCATTTATCGTGTAAGTGCAAGGCAGTGCGGCAAAGTTAGCAATTGGACTGCGGTTGGCGCTGACAGCGAAACTGTAATTTGCTACGCTGCTTACTACTATTCCGGCCTCGGTCCAATTCACAAAGCTATAACCACTGTTCGGATTGGCGTTGACTGTAGCAGTCGCTCCGCAGTTAAGGATTCCCCCACCACTGACAACGCCACCGCCCGAGGTGGAAACGCTCGGGCTAATTGAATAGGTAACCGATGAAAAATTTGCCGTGAGGCTGCGGCTCGAGCTAGCTGTGAATGTGTAGGAAGCAGAACTGCTGACCACACTGCCAGCTTCACTCCAGCTAACAAATCGATAACAGGATGCAGGCACTGCGCTGAGGGTGACGGTGGATCCGCAATTAAACGTACCTCCGCCGCTGATTGTTCCACCACCCGAACTGGCAGTACTAATCAAATATGTGCAAGGCACAGCGGCAAATGTCGCTACCAGACTTCGGCTTGAGTTGGCTGAAAATGTATAACTCGCCGAGGTGCTTACTTGTACGCCACCCTCCGTCCAGCTGACGAAATTGTAGCCCGAAACCGCGCTGGCAAACACTGTCACAACTGATCCACAACTCACTGTTCCGCCGCCACCCGTGGTGCCACCACCTGACGCCGAGGTGCTTGTAACGATTTCATATGTGCAAGGGATAGCAACGAATGTGGCGACCAGGCTCCGGTTGGCGCTGGCAGTGAAGCTGTAAGTGGCTGTCGTGCTCACCACAGCCCCATTTTCAGTCCAGTTCAAGAAATTGTAGCCGGCACTTGCAACGGCTGTGACTGTCACAATCGAACCGCAATCCACCGTTCCGCTGCCACTGGCCGTACCGCCTGCGGATGGGGCTGAGCTGGTAGCAATAGCATAGGTGCAAGGGATAGCCGCAGCGGCTGGCGTGGTCGCTCCCGCTACGTCAGTGTAGCTAGAGTTGCCACGAGAGCTGAAGGCTCGCACCCGATAATAATAGGTTGTTAAAGGGCTAAGACCGGTATTGGCAAAAGAAACGACATTGCCACTTGTTGTCGCTATCTGTTTCCAAGCACCGGAGGCTGTCGGGGCGCGCTCGATTTTGAACCCAGACTCGTTCGACGAGGTGTCTATCCATCTAAGCACGATCTGATTAGAGGAAATCGCCGAGGCAGTTAGGTTCGCAGGCGCTGCTGGTATGGTGTCTTTACTGCCACCTTTCGATGCCGCAAATCCATCTGTTGCTAAGAGCAGCAGGGCCGAGGTCCACGTAAAAACAATTAACCTCGCCGATAACGTGCTTAGGACGAGTTTAGTCAAAATCGTCTTGCTGGCTGACATTTCGTTTTTCTTCATCATCATTACTTTCTTGCGCGTGTATTAGCCACGGACGTCCGCGGTCTGCCGCACTTAGCTAACGCAATGCCAACCATTTGCATGCTTTGAGATTCAAATTTTTAAGGCACTTTCGCCAAGTTGATGGACAGATTTTGCAGCTCTAGGCAGGATTGATGACCTGTGTTTGTACGGATTCGGTCGCTAGTGCCAAATTATTAGCGAGGCGCCGCTTTAAACTGAAGCTCCGCAGATGTTCCAATGAAGTCAGCTAAGCACTCTGCTCGTATAGCTCCGATTCGAAGTGTAGGAATCGGACGCAGGCGCGAAGCTTTGTGGTTTGTGCTTGGGACGAGAATGGGGCTCCTCGGTTTTCAATGCAACACCACCACAACTATACTCTCTTAAAAAAAAAGAGGGCCGCTCTGCAGCGGCCCTCTTCGCGAAGATCTGTCTGAATTATGGATTCACTCGCATCAAAAATCCATCCCCGCTACCCGCTGATGTAAGTGTTGTCCCACCCAATGTCGCTGTGCCATTGAAGGCCCCCGCAACGATAGGATAGTTCGATGCATCGATTGCAATCGCACTACCGCCATCTGACCCGTTCCCACCAAAGTTGTTGGCCCAAACCATTCCACCGGAACTATTGAATTTGGCCAGGTATCCGTCATAAGAATTCAGAGTGCTGGCAAGGCTTCGTCCGCCAAAATTAAACGTGCCATAAAAGAAACCGGTCAGAACAACGTTGTTTTGCGAGTCGCACTTGACAGCATTGACCCAACACCCGTTGTTGCCGACGATCGATACCGCCCAACGATATGATCCGTCCGCACCGGAATACTTGGCCACAAACGAGTCCAAGTCCAGAGCGCCACCGATCAACGTGCCGTTTCCCAGGTCTGTTTGTTTGTAAAACATCCCGCCCACAAGCACGTCTCCATTGCCATCCGTTGCGACCGAAATACCTTTATCTCCATTCGCCCCACCGAAACGTTTGGACCAAATGTGTGAACCGTCTCTGGTGAACTTGGCGACGAATATATTCTGGTAAGTTGGTGCCACGCTCGTAATCGTCCGGTCCACACCATCATTGCTGGCAAAATTAACCGAAGTGAAAAATGATCCGGTCAGTATAATATTGTCACTTCTATCAATCGCAATTCCGTTGGCATAATTCTCATTGCCACTCGCAAAGTTTTTAGACCACAAATGCGTACCATCCGTCGAATACTTTGCCAGGACAGTATTCACTGCCGTGCCCCACTGGCTATGCAACGACGCGCCCCCGAAACTCGCATCTCCCTGAAATGTTCCCGTCACTACCACATTACCCTGTGAGTCCAAAGCCAAAGCATTGAACAGGTCAATATACGTCGTGCTGCTCGTGCTGCCGAAGCTCTTGGACCAAAGATGCTGCCCGGAAGCCGAATACTTCGCCAAAAATGAATTATACTGGCCGGCGCTGGTAAAGGTGCTGCCACCAAAATTACCACTACCAGTGAAGTAACCAGCAACGAAAATATTGCCACTGGAATCCAGAGCGATGGCTTTCACTGTCTCGTCCCCCGCCCCGCCGAAACGATATGACCATTGGTGCACCCCAGAACTGCTGTACTTGGCCAAAACCATGTCCTCACCCCCAGCACTGGTCAGCAGACTGCCTCCAAAGTCGGCTGTTCCTTTCAGGGAACCGGCCAGAAGGATGTTTCCACTGTTATCCACCGCTACACTAGATGCATTATCATTAGCAGTTCCTCCCAATCGTTTGGCCCAGGGACCAGGCGCGATCTGGACGGCATTGTTTACAGTAATAGTACTGGCTGTCGATATGCCTGAGTTCCCAGCAGCATCATACGCCTTACAAGTGATTGTGCGCGTGCCATTCGGCATTATGGAACTGTCAACGTGAGTAGTGTATGGCGATGCGGTAGCCGTCCCGAGAAGCAAATTGCCGTCGCAATAGAATTCCACTCGCGTAATGCCACTGCCGCCAACATTATCGGCGGCGCTTGCGGACAAAGAGGTATTGCCGATTAGCACGCTTCCAGGGGCTGGAGATGTCAGCAGTACTGTTGGAGGAAGGCTATCTGTTGTACTAGTCGTTAAAGCCCGATAAAATCTGACCGGACCTGTGATGGGCGTGCTCACGCTAAGTCCCGTTGTAGGTGCCCCCACGTTTTGCCAAGGACCAGAAGGGCTTGGGGCGGACTGAACTTGAACTGGGCTTGTGGTCGCGCCCGAGGGCCAGCTCACTATCGCATTTCCATTTTGAAATTGCAGAGCGACTTTCAAGTTCGGATTAAAAGCTACAACCCCGTCTGAGGGGAAAGGATGGAATAGACCCAGCAACATCAGGGTTGCAGCGCTAAAATACTTTGCAAATCGGTTACCGTAATCTGCGACGAACCAACTGGATTCTCCAATCATGAGACCTATAGATCACATGTTTCATGCCAGCTTTGGAAAAATGTTTAGCTGTTGAACATCAACAGCTTGCAAACTTTGTGTGTCTTTGAAAGGGCTTTGCCTTGTTAAGTGATTTGCCGAGGTGCAAATAGACCTGACACACACACCTAATTCGTTGTGCTGCAACGACAAGTTGGGTCGATTCTTCTAACGGAACACCTAATGCATTGGAGGAGAGTTTTTTAACAGAGATCTTAAGACTCACGCTACGGATTAAGCTGCATCAAGAAAGCGTCTCCCATTCCTGCAGACACTAATGCAGTCCCTCCAATGGTGGCCGTTCCATTGAAAGCACCTGAAATAATCGGGTGATTTGAGGCATCAATGGCAATTGCACTGCCCCCATCGGATGCCGAGCCTCCGAAGCCGCTGACCCATGTCAATCCTCCCGCAGAGTTGTATTTGGCAGCGTACCCATCGTACGAATTAAGCGTGCTGGTAAGGCTCTGTCCACGAAAGTTAAATGTGCCATAATAGTAACCGGTCAGGACAACGTTGTTTTGCGAGTCGCACTTGACAGCGTTGACCCAACACCCGTTGTTGCCGACGATCGTCACCGCCCAACGATATGATCCGTCCGCACCGGAATACTTGGCCACAAATGAGTCCAAGTCCAGAGCGCCACCGATCAACGTGCCGTTTCCCAGGTCTGTTTGTTTGTAAAACATCCCGCCCACAAGCACGTCTCCATTGCCATCCGTTGCGACCGAAATACCTTTATCTCCATTCGCCCCACCGAAACGTTTGGACCAAATGTGTGAACCGTCTCTGGTGAACTTGGCGACGAATATATTCTGGTAAGTTGGTGCCACGCTCGTAATCGTCCGGTCCACACCATCATTGCTGGCAAAATTAACCGAAGTGAAAAATGATCCGGTCAGTATAATATTGTCACTTCTATCAATCGCAATTCCGTTGGCATAATTCTCATTGCCACTCGCAAAGTTTTTAGACCACAAATGCGTACCATCCGTCGAATACTTTGCCAGGACAGTATTCACTGCCGTGCCCCACTGGCTATGCAACGACGCGCCCCCGAAACTCGCATCTCCCTGAAATGTTCCCGTCACTACCACATTACCCTGTGAGTCCAAAGCCAAAGCATTGAACAGGTCAATATACGTCGTGCTGCTCGTGCTGCCGAAGCTCTTGGACCAAAGATGCTGCCCGGAAGCCGAATACTTCGCCAAAAATGAATTATACTGGCCGGCGCTGGTAAAGGTGCTGCCACCAAAATTACCACTACCAGTGAAGTAACCAGCAACGAAAATATTGCCACTGGAATCCAGAGCGATGGCTTTCACTGTCTCGTCCCCCGCCCCGCCGAAACGATATGACCATTGGTGCACCCCAGAACTGCTGTACTTGGCCAAGACCATGTCCTGACCACCAGAACTGGTCAGCAGACTGCCTCCAAAGTCGGCGGAACCCTTGAATGAGCCCCCAAGAAAGATATTCCCGCTGTTGTCCACAGCCACTGCCGACGCACTATCATTACCAGAACCTCCAAAACGTTTCGCCCAGGGGCCGGATGAGGTGGCGGCGGAAAAATTGGCCATCAGATTGCGATTAGCAAGCACCGTGAAAGAATAGTTCTGCGAGGAACTCACAACCAATCCGTTTTCGGTCCAGTTTACAAAGTTGTAACCTGCGCTGGGTGTTGCGGTGACAGTAATTGCCGAGCCACTACTGGCGCTTCTACCGCCCGCAGTGCTGCCCCCTGAAATAGGGGAGGAAGCCGTGGTGATTGTATAAGAAAGTGGCGTGGTCGAGAAGTTAGCAACGAGGCTTCGACTAATAGTGGCAGCGAAAGTGTAAATGGGGGAGGTGCTGACAATAATACCATTTTCGGTCCAGTTTGCAAAACTGTATCCCAAATTTGGCGTTGCGGTCATCGTAACGGTTGAACCGCAACTCACAAGTCCAGCGCCAACCACAGTGCCGGCCCCTGCGGGTGCTATATTACCCACAAGGCTAAATGTGCAAGGCACCAAAGCGAAATTAGCAACAAGGGTTCGATTATTGTTGCCGGTGAATGAATAGCTGGCCGAAGAGCTAACCACGGTTCCATTCTCGGTCCAATTTACGAAACTATAGCCCGCATTGGGGAAAGCACTGACCGTGACACTAGAACCGACAGTTATCGTTCCTCCTCCAGTGGTGCTACCTGCCGCCAAAGGCGATGAAGTCGTATTAATCGAAATATAGGAAGGCGAGCCCGTTCCGGCAGAGCTGTACATGCTGGCAATATCAGAAGCAGTGAGGGCCTGATTATAAATTCTCACATCATCCAGTTTTCCATTGATGTACCCGTAAACGCTGGGATCGCTATAATGCGCGCCCATTTTCACGGGAGAACCTGCGGTGCTTGCTGGGGCGCTGGCAGAAGTTTGGGAGTACAAAGCACCGTTAAGGTACAATTTGAGGAGAGTTCCATCGAAAACCACTGCATAGTGATTCCAAGCCCCGACGGCGGGCGCGGGAGTCACGGGGGTTACCGTCCAGGAGGGAAGCCCTGACCCTACAATTCCAACCATGCCGCTACCATTCCAGCCTATTCCAAAACCATAGCAAGATGACGGGCTGGAAAGTTTACCGACAACAACAGGATACTGAGTTAATCCAGGCAAGGTATTTAGATTTACCCATGCTGCTGCAGTAAACGGACCAGTGATATTTAAGCCGGGGCTGTCGGGCACAGCAACAAGACCACTGCTGCCATCCAAACTCACAGCTTGATTCGTTTTACCCGGAACAATCGTCGGCAACGGATTACCTATGAGGGTCGCATTGTTTCCCGTGCCACTGCTGTCCATGGCAGTTGTGCCAGAGATGCTGGTATTATCGAAAGTCCAATGTCCTTTAGTCGAGCCAGTCGATGCCGCACTGAAATTGGCTACCAAAACCCTGTTCGCATTTGCCGAGAACGTATATGCTGCCGATGTGCTAACGACTGTGCCGTTCTCTGTCCAATTCCCGAAGTTATAGCCTGGATTGGCTGTGGCGGTTACCGTGCGGCTCGCACCACAAATCACAGTTCCACTCCCACTAACGGAACCACCTGACAATGGGGATGCACTGGTGGATATGGAGACCGTACAGGAAGAACAAGCGGGAGTGGTTGCAGATATCGAGCCGCTCAAGGAGGAGCTATTACCTGCATTGTCGATGGCCAAGACGGAATAAACATAGGTGGTCGAGCCGTTCAGGCCTGTATCGGCAGTTGCCGTAACTGGCGCGAGGACTTGCTTGAGGAAAACTCCACCACGGTAAATGTTGTAGGCTTTTAATCCTGATGTGTAAGTTGTGCCGCCAACTTTCGTGCCTTGGTCAATAGAAGCGTTCCACGACAAGTTCAGCTGGCTGCAACTGGCTGCATAGGCAGTCAGGCCACTTGGAACGGACGGAGCATCTTTATCCCCGGTGTTCCTCACTCCATTGGCGACATACTCAACCGTATTGGTAAATATACCCACTCGAAATACTTGCGACGAGCCGGCGAAAACATTAGTCGCCGCGAAACTCGTTGTTGGGGAGCCAATTGCTTGCCAGGGGCCTGTCGGCCCTGGTGCGCCCTCTGGCTGGTAAAGTACACCCGCTGATCCTGTCCAGGTCAGCACAACTGTTCCGCCCTCCACTCGTAATTTTAAATTTGAGGCCGGCAGGGAAATCGCATGCCCATTGACACAGCAGATACAAAAAGCGGGCAACAAAAGCTTGGTCCAACTACTCTTAAGGCTAAACAGAGACTGACGGTGGCTCCTGAAATGATCGGCATTTTTTGTTCGTGAATGGAAAAAAAAGGGGGAGTTGCACGTAAACATGGGTCAATGATTGATTTGCAAACGACTGACTCTAGACACTGGGCACTCGATGGATCGGATCGGGCGGATTATTGTTCGCTAACTTGTTGGAGGAGGTTGAGCAAAACCGGCACATCAAAAGGCTTTTCCAAAACCCCGCTGGCTCTCGTGGCGGACGAATGAGCTAGTTCGTCCGAGCGGGCACTCGTGACTATGATTGGCAAATCAGGCTGGGATCGTTTTAACGCATGAAAAATTTCCCAGCCTTGTTCCTGACCCAGGCTCAAATCCAATAAAACGATGTCTATCCGCTTTTCACTAAAATGTCGAAAGGCATCCTTGGAACATGCCGCACTCGATACTTTGTAATCTTCAGATTCAAGGACACGAGTGATTGCTTCACGGACAGCGAGATCGTCCTCAACTACTAATAGGCTGCAGCGTCTGGTCATTTCGGACATCCATTCACAAGTATCGTGCCAACCCAAAAAAAATTTGAGTTCACTCTACATCAACGGGTTACGTTGGAGGCGGAGTGTAAGCTCATGCTGTGTAGTGGCAACTTTCTTGACGTGATGGCAAAGAGACCTCTCACGATTGGAAATCAGGCGAAAGCCAGTTCTAAATGTTTCCGCGGACGACTGCAGACTAAGAGGAAGATCAAATGCAACCGAAGCCTTACGGATTCAATTTCATCAGGAAAGCGTCCCCAACCCCAAGTGACACGAGGTTTGTTCCACCGATTGTGGCAGTGCCGTTGAACGCACCTGTAACAATCGGATGGCTCGTTCCATCGATCGTCATGGCCGTGCCCCCGTCGGAACCAGGTCCCCCTTGACTTGCAACCCAAGCCAAAGCGCCAGCCCCGGTATATTTGGCTACATACCCGTCATAAGAATTCAGCACACTAGTCAAGGCTTGCCCACCAAAGTTGAACGTACCGTAAAAGAAGCCCAATAGAACAATATTATTTTGTCCGTCGACTTTGACTGTATTAACCCAGCACCCGTTATCGCCGACAATTGATTTGGCCCATTGAAAAGCACCGTCCACACCGGAATACTTAGCAACAAACGCGTCCAGGTCCAAAGCGCTTCCGTTAATAATTCCATTACCTAAGTCGGTCTGATGATAAAACATGCCGCCTACCACCACATCACCGTTGCCGTCAAGAGAAACGGAGATCCCTTTATCGCCTTTCGCCCCACCATACCGCTTGGACCAAAGGTGGGTTCCATCTTTGGTGAACTTCGCCAGAAAAATATTTTGGTAGGTAGGATAAACCGTCGTAATGGTACGATCCAAACCTTCATTGCTGGCAAAATTGACAGAAGAGAAAAATGATCCCGTCAGCAAAATGTTGTCGTTTCTATCAATCGCGACCCCGTTGGCGTAATTCTCATTTCCGCTGGCGAACGTTTGCGACCACAGATGAGCACCGTCGGATGAGTACTTGGCTAAAACCGTGTTAACAGCAGTTCCCCATTGGCTATGCAACGTGGCGCCACCGAAGCTGGCGTCACCCTGAAAGGTCCCCGCCACTACAACATTACCCTGAGAATCCACAGCAACACTATTAAACAGGTCGATATAGGTTGTACTGCCAATACTGCCAAAGCTTTTGGACCAAAGGTGCTGCCCGGAAGCGGAGTATTTGGCGACAAAAGCATTGTACTGGCCAGTGCTCGTAAACGTGGTGCCGCCAAAACCAGCCGTGCCAGTGAAGTAGCCTACGATGAAGATATTGCCGCTGCCATCCAGGGCCATTGCTTTCACAGTTTCATCCCCAGTCGAGCCGAACCGATAAGACCATTGATGAATCCCGGCACTATTATATTTGGCGAGAACAATGTCCGCACCGCCAGCGCTTGTCAAAAGGCTTCCTCCGAAGTCGCTACTGCCCTTGAAAGAGCCGGCGAGGAGAACATTTCCAGCAAGGTCGACAGCAACTGCCGATCCGCTATCGTTGGCAGTTCCACCAAAGCGCTTTGTCCAAGCAGCTGGCGCAGCAACCAGGTTATTTACAGTCACGGTGACACTTGGGGAGTTTGCAACGTTCGCCGCAACATCATAAGCCTTGGCGAAAAAGGTGTGATTCCCATTGGTCATTAGCGTTGTGTCGCAATTGAAACTGTAAGGAGCATTCGTGCTTGAACCAAGAGGTGTCGTGGCTGAATCGCAGTAGAATTCCACCCGGGCAATTCCGCTGCCCGCTAAGTTATCGGAGGCACTCGCTGCCATAGTAACCGTATTGCTCAGGATGGCCCCACTCACAGGTGAAGTGATGTTAATCGTAGGTGGAGTGGTATCAGGGAGAGCCATGATTCTTATAAGCGCAGAATCTGTGGCTGTTGCGCCGAGATTGTCGGTGACGGTTAAAGTCGCGGTGTACAGCCCCAAAATCGAATAGGCGTGCGTTACTGAAAATCCCGAGGCAGTGAACCCGTCCCCAAATGTCCACTGGTAGGAGGTGATCGACCCGTCTGGATCGCTCGAGCCGGCAGCGGTGAAAGAAATCTGTGAACCGAGCGTGATCGTTATATCCGTACCGGCATTGGCCAAAGGCGCCTGATTGCCACTCTGGGTAACGCTATAATTCTGTCCAGCAACGCTGATGGTTCCAGTACGCGCAGCGGCAGACGCATTGGCGGCAACGCTGTAACTAACAAACCCATTACCATTTCCATTTGCCCCGGCGGTGATAGTTAACCACGAAGCACCACTGGCCGCGCTCCATGCACAACCGCTCCCTGCAGTAACCAGCACATTACTGCTGCCGCCCCCAGAGCTAAATCCAGCTCCTATCGAAGCTAACCCATAGGAGCATCCTGCACCCGCGGCTTGGGTGACAGTAAATGTGCGGCCAGCAATAGTGATTATTCCAACCCGAGCGTTAGGGCTTATATTCGCATCCAAAGCGTAAATTACGCTACCGTTCCCAACCCCGCTGGTGGTCGTATGCACCCACGAGTTCGTGCTTGCCGCTGACCAGATACAACCGCTCGTCGCACTTACGGTAATGTTTCCAGAGGTAGCAGCAGCGCTCACAGTTAAATTCGTGGGGTTCAACGAATAATTGCACCCCGTGCCACTCTGGGTAACCGTGAATATCTGTCCCGATACACTGATGGTGCCGGATCTCGAGGCCGTTGCCGTGTTGGCGTCAACTGTATAATTCACAATTCCAGAACCGCTGGTAACATGGATCCAGCTATTTGTCACCATGGGCGACCAATTACAACCTTGCGGAGCAGTGACACCAAAAGTCCCACTGAAAAAGGTCGAGTCAATACCAGTTGAAGTCGGATTTAAGACGTATATGCAGGGGGCTCCGCCCTGATTAACCGTAAAGCTCTGGTCTCCGGCAACAATTCTGCCGGAACGCGACAAGGAACTGCTATTGGAATCAACAACGTAAGTAACCGTGCCGCTGCCATTGCCACTCGTGGTAGTATGAATCCAACTATCGCTCGAGGCAGCCGTCCAATTGCAACCGGACGCAACGGTAACCGCAAAGTTACCAACCGCGGCAATATCTCCATGATTAAGACTTAGCGGGCTGAGAGAGTAAGTGCATTTGCGTCCCTTTTGCGTAATTGTGTACGCATTGTTTTCCACGACCACGGTGCCGGTCCGATCCGTCAGATCAGGGTTGGAAGCGACGGAATAATTTATCGTCGCGGTTCCGTTCCCGGTGGTTGCACCTTGCAATTGAATCCAGGTGCTAGCTAACGGCACCGAGGCATTCCAGGAGCATCCCGAAGCATTTACAACGAAAGAATTATTCGTGGCATCGGGGCCAATGGTAGTATTACTTGGTTGAAGAAAAACGCACAAATCAACGCTACTGCTAACTCTTGCAGAAACATTTCCCGCCTGATCGATGGCCGCAACGCTGTAAGTGTATTGCCGGCCTGGTGAAGCGGACCCGTCTAATGAATTCAGAATACCTCCGGGCTCTGATTTCAGAAAAACGCCGTCCCGATATATCAGATAACGGTCCAGACCGGAAATAATAGTTTGACCAGAGCCATCGGTTGTACCTACATCCGTTGCTGCTGGCCAGGAGAGAGCCACTTGAGCACCAGGCAAGGCATTCAAAGTCAAAAAACCGGGAGCAGTGGGCGGATTTCTATCTTTGCCATTGACGAGAGCGTTTGCCAAATAATAAGGACTATTCGTCCAGATCGCGACCCGATACACACAAGCGGAGCCTAGCGCAATATTCGTTACAGCGAAATTTGTTGTTGGGGCGTCTACAGGAGCCCAAGGCCCGTTTAAAGCCGTGGAGCACTGGAGTTGATATCCTACCCCCGATGTTCCTGACCATTGCAATTGCGCTTTCCTATCCGAAACAGAAATTCGCAGATTGGTTGCAGGTTGGGCGGGGCAGGAAGGGGTTGTAACATTGAGCGGATTGGATGGAGCAGATTCGTTTCCCGCGTTATCGACAGAGCTGACCCGATAATAGAAGAGAGTGTTAGCAGCCAAATTATTTTCTGAAAAAATGGGGTTGACCGTAAACTCAACCGGGTACCCGTTTCGATAAACATTATACCCTCTCAGCCCTGAGACTTGCTGGTTTGAATTGGGTGCGTCAGCCGAGGGGGTCCAGGAAAAACTTACCTGGCTGCAACTCAGTCCAGTAACTAGCAACCCAATCGGCACATTAGGGGCTGTCGCATCCGGACAAGGCTGCGTTTGTAATCCAGCCGCGATCGACATTGCAGATTCATTGTTAGCATTGTCTACCGCAGCAATGCGGTATGAGTAATTAGAATTGCCGGACAAAACTAAATCCGTAATGCTTAGATTCGCGGTAAAGGTGACGAAAGACCCGTTGCGATAAAGGTTATAGCCTTTCACGCCCGAAACCTGTTGATTCACGCTGGGAGCATCTGAGGCCGGGTTCCAGGAAAGAGAGGCTCGGCCACAATCCAGAGCCGTTGCCACGAGATTTCCCGGAACGGCGGGTGGAATTATATCTGGACAGAGTAAAGTCCTTGTGGTGCTGAGAGCCGAAAGAGCCGATTCGTTGGAAGCATTGTCGACAGCGGAAACCTGGTAACTGTAGCTGACATTGCCCAGCAACCCTGTATCACTAGTACTGGTTGTGGTGACCAACTTCCAAAACAAACCGCTGCGATAAATGTTGTAACCTTTGATTCCCGAAACGGTTTCCGATTGTTTGTTGATTGGGTCCACCGAAGCAGACCAGCTAAGGTTTACCTGGCTGCAACTTGCGGAAGTGGCGCTGAGGTTTCCGGGAGTTGCAGGTTTGGTGATATCTGGCTGGGCACCATAAGATATAGAAATCGCGACAAAAATGACACCGACATTCCCGATAAGAACAGCCCTATTGGACCTCATATTTTAGACCGGCATTGTCATGGTGAGGCCCTTTCCGATTATCGGTACGAGCACTGACAAGCAATTTTAGTTGTAGAGGGCCACGCTGGAACTGATGGCCGCACTCTTGGATCGAACCGCAGCTTCAAATGCCCCGGTTCCCATGTTGTGTAACAAGTTACTTTACGGAATGCTGAATGCCGCTCCTCTAGCAATTGTAGTGCCAAAGGTAAAATAGTTGTTTTCCTCAGCATTCCTGCGTTTACCTCATTTTCTTTCGGACTCGGTTGGAAAAATAATTTTCTACCTGAAAAATAATTTTACTTGTGGGCATCAAGAACTAGTCGGGCTAACGCTTCAAGCAACGGTTATGAACAGGGACCAACAGCTAGCAGAGGATTCATCAAGAGAACACCAACCCGGTAGATTTTTTTTCAGTGCTCGACATGCGTGCAGTGCGGTGACCTAACTGACGCATTTATAGGAACAGGGAATGACTCGCCTCTCAAGAACAATCACCAACTAGAGCCTCGATTCTTTGCGGATGCTGCTCAGGAAAAGTACGTACTCCAACTTCAAGAAATGAGCCGGGAAACGAAACAGGAGGAGAGGGTTTTGACTTTCGCAAAAATTTGTTGGCCTTCGGCATTCTTCCAGCAGGATGTCCATTTACCCACGCCGCCGGATGACGCGGTGTCTCCAGTTTCCTGAACAGCGTCGCAATCTTAAGACGATGCCGGATAACCATTGTATGCGAGATGTTCAGCCTTCGACCTATCTCGCGCAGCCTTAACCCATCAGCAAAACACTCCAGAACGGACCGCTCCTGCTGATTTAATAAAGGTGAAAGCAGAGATAAGATATCCCTTGCGCTTACTAAACCGAAAACTGACTCAGCGGATTCAACTTCGTGTGCGAATTCACGATCCGTGCGCGTATGCTCCTCCACAGGTGTTTGACCGTTCCTGCGCTTGGCCGAATCTATGCTCCTGCCTGCCGCTAAATAATGCAAAAGGTGATACTTGCAGCTTTGCAGGTACCAACTTTTGGTCTGCCCAGGCCGGCCTATCTCCGTGACCCAAAGGTGGATCAACGCTTCTTGTAATAAATCGTCCTTGAGAGCGCGGTTCGCAGTCAACTTCCGTACCATGCGAACGAGAGACTCTCTGGTAGACATCTCATCAACCAACATGTTCCATTCAGGGTTCGGCCTTTGTGGAACTCACTTGAGCGCAAACCAATAGCGAGTCGCGGGTTCAAAGTCCAGCAAAATAACGCACTTTCTTGCTTGCGTGTCTCTTTTTCTCCCCATGGAATATGCCGCATGGCTCGCTCCCGCTCAGAAATAATTTCGTCCCTCGAATCGCCGGGGATTATCGCCATTGTCCGCACACAAAAATCGACCCTCATCAGGCCAGTGTTTGAGGCACTTGTGAGTGCGGGGATTGTTGCCATTGAAATTACAATGACGACCCCCAACGCTTTGGAAATCATACGCGAAGCATCTGAGGCATTTGGCAGTGCCTGTGTTATTGGCGTTGGCACCGTCTTGGACACAGCAACTTGCCAGCAAGCGATTGATGCTGGAGCCGAATTTGTAGTTACTCCTGTGTGCCGAACTGAACTGGTTCCTATCGTTCACGCCGCCCGTCGACCCATTATGCTGGGCGCTTATACGCCCACGGAAGCGCAAAGAGCGCATGAAGCTGACGCAGATTTTGTAAAATTGTTTCCTGCCGATACTCTTGGGCCTGCATACATCAAAGCAATACGCGCTCCCCTTCCCCATCTTCGCATTGTTCCCACGGGGGGAGTCAGTATAGAGAATGTTGGCGATTTTTTCCGAGCGGGTTGCGTTGCGGTAGGTGTCGGCTCGTCCCTGGTTTCAGCCGATATTCTTCAAAACCGCAATTGGTCTGAATTGTCCAACCGCGCGGCTATGTTTGTTAAAGCGGCAAAAGTTGAGAACAAAAAATAGCTGGCGTGTGTCCCATGCGCTTGAAGTCAATGTCGCTTCACGGCGCCGGGCGGCACATCGTCATGGATGATGACTTTGGCGGCGCTGAAAGCATTTCGATTCAGCTCAATATTACGAGTACCCGATCCCATAACCGTTAGGAAAATTCCGTTGTCTAATCCATGGCAGTTCCGAAGAACGCCATTGGAAACTTGTTTGAACAACACCGCTGGTGCATCCCCTTTAGCCCACGCAGGTTTTCCAACAAAATTATCCAATTCCAGATCGGTCGCATGCTCAAAACAGGCCGCGCTTTTCCAGGCCGGCAAAAAAGGTTCTTCCCAGAAAACTTCCACATTCTTAAGTTTCACATTCCGAACATGCCGGAAGTCCAGAGCGTGTTCCGCCGTGTCGTAAGCAGCGGAAGAGTCCGATGAAAGGAACCACTTTACGTTTTCTAAGCTGATGCCTTCGAGCGGACTCTTGGCATGTCCGTAAAACAATGATGAGCCCTTGGCGCGGGCAATCACATTGCGAAACGTAATGTTTTTAACCAAACCGGGTGGAGCCTCGTCAGACCTGGGCGCCTCTTTGGTCCATTCGCTCAGCGGCCCAATTTTGAATCTAACTGGCTGACCATCGCCAGCCCAAAACCATTCGAACCGGTTGCAATTAATGGTAACATTTGAAACCAATACATTGCTGATTGCGCCCCCCAACATATCGTTGAAAGCCAGACCACGGTTCACGTTGTTGAATAAGGTATTAACTACCTGAATATTCCGGACGCCCGAAATATTTCCTTCGCTGAATTTTATTCCTGCCGACGCTGAGGAAAGCCGGCAATTAGTGATTGTAATATTTTGACACGGTAAAGCCTTGCCCCACCAGTTTTGGGAAACCAGGGCGACACAATCATCCCCGGTTTCTATAACGCAGTTTGCCACAGTTGCGTCCTGGCAACCGTCCAAGTCAATCCCATCAGCCCAGACGGCTTCTTTCAAGCTGCTATAAATATAAAGCCCCTCGAAGGAAATTCTCTGACAGGCAAATAACGAGATCGTCCAACCTGGAGACCGCAGAAGACTCAAGCCGGTAACCTTGATTCCTTGCGAACGACCGAGCCAAAGCAAATGCGGGAAAACTTCGCGCTTAGGAAATCCTTTGGGAACAGGCCTCACAATGGGTTTGCCCAACTTTTCCATCAGCATTTTGTGATCGAAGTTTTGTTCGAAATCATCCGGCCTCCATTCGTACTCCGTCTGGCCGTCGATGATTCCCTGGCCGGAAATTGAAACATTCTCGAGATCCTCGCCAAACAACAGAGCCGCTTTGCTAACGATTGGCCCGCAGTCGTACGCTTTGGGGTCGGGCGTCGCAAACAATGTCGCACCAGCTTCCAATACCAGACGCAGGTTGCTGCGCAGATGCAACGCGCCGGATGTATAATGCCCTGGCGGAATCAATACCGTGCCGCCTCCGGCTTCGGCGCAAGCATCGATGCTTTTCTGAATTGCAGGCCGTGCATCCTGCTCCTTTCGGCCTGTGGCCCCGTAATCTTTCACGTTGAAAACGGTTGCGGACCATGCATGAGCGTAAGAGCCTAAGATAAGAAGGAGCCAGGAGTTTCTGGAGAAATCAGAAAACTTCCTGAAGAGGAAAGAGAAAATAGCCATGGTAAAAGGCAGCACGTGCCTTGCGTCAATAATTTGCCTATAATCTATCCCCTGTCTAGCGATGCTTTGTTCAATTCGTACATCGAATATGCTTTTGAGAGCGAATCGCCCGTTCTTCATGCGTTGGCGAGTTCGACGCACCTTATGTTCTCCACAATTCCTCGCTCCAGTATTGGCCTGCCTTTTTTTTGCACAGATGCCTTGTTCCGTGGCGTCCGTTTATCAAACCGAAGCCAATGTCATGGTGGAAATTCCATTCGAGGCCAAACTTTCCCATCCTGACGCATTCAATAGTGTTAAGGTGGATGTACTTTTCACTGATCCTAGAGGGCATCAGCTTCGGGTGCCATCATTTTGGGCGGGCGGGAAAACTTGGAAGGTGCGCTTTGCATCGCCTCTTATGGGCCGACACCGCTACGTTTCAGAAAGCAGCGACGTGAATGACAAAGGTCTTCACGATGTTAAGGGTGCGGTGGAAATAAAATCATACATCGGCGCTAATCCACTTTATCGCCACGGGCCAGTGCGAATCGCTCTGGATCAGCGCCACCTTGAGCACAGAGATGGCACACCGTTCTTCTGGCTGGGAGATACGTGGTGGATGGGACTGTGCCATCGTCTCCATTGGCCCGGTGAATTTGGGGAGCTTACAGCCGATCGCAAACGGAAAGGTTTTACCGTCGTCCAGATCGTTGCCGGCCTTTATCCAGATATGCCGCCGTTTGATCCACGCGGCGCAAACGAAGCTGGTTTCCCCTGGGAAACCAATTACGCACGCGTTCGACCGGAGTACTTCGATACCGCCGACCAGAGGTTAGAACACTTGGTCGACGCGGGTATCATGCCCTGCATCGTGGGCGCTTGGGGTTACTTTTTGCCATGGATGGGTGTAGCAAAAGCTGAACAGCACTGGCGTTACTTAATAGCCCGGTACGGCGCCTGGCCCGTGATGTGGTGCATCGCCGGCGAAGCCAACCTGCCGTATTACCTGACCAAAGATTTTCCCTATGATGATCGGGAACAGGTTAAAGGCTGGACCGAAGTAGCACATTATGTAAGACAAGCTGACTCTTTTCAGCGGCTGATAACCATACATCCCACTGGCCTCAACCGACTCAGCGCGCGCAACGCGATTGATGATCTCACCCTAATCGATATCGACATGCTTCAGACGCCACATGGTCAAGGAGAAGCAGTCGCGCCGACGGTGCGGAACGTACGCGCTTCGTACGGTGATCAACCTGTGAAGCCGGTCATTGATGGGGAAGCGAGTTACGAGATGCTCATGGACAAAACTCCCGCAGATTGGCCGCGAGCAATGTTTTGGATTTGCATGCTCAATGGAGCAGCGGGCCACACTTACGGTGCCAACGGGATCTGGCAGTGCAATCGTCGCGGTCAACCCCACGGTGCCTCACCTCTAGGTGGCCCATACGGCAATATCTCTTGGGACGAAGCCATGCACCTGGCAGGCTCGCACCATGTTGGTCTGGGCAAAAAGCTCCTTGAGAAATATCCCTGGCAACGCTTCACACCTCATCCGGAATGGGCTGCCTTTACCGGCGAGGACTCATTAACCCTGGAGGGGTGCCATTGGATTTGGTTCCCGGAACCAAAACCGAATAAAAACTCCCCCGCCGAAAAGCGATATTTTCGAAAATCCTTCTCGATAGATGAAGGCAAACGCGTCACTGGTGGACGGCTTCTAACTTCCGCTGATGAACCACTTGAAGTTCGTTTGAACGGCAAAAAATTAGGTGAGGCGCGGGATTGGCATATTGGCAAGGAATTCAACGACCTTGCGCAACTGTTCCAATGCGGAAGCAATGTGCTCGCAATTATCGGTCAGAATAAACACGCGGGTGTTCCCGCTGATCCACCAGGATTTATAGCCCGCCTGGAGGTCCGTTTCGGCAATGGAGAATCCTTCAGCTTAATCTCAGACGAGAACTGGCGCTGCGCCAAGTCCGAACAATCGGATTGGGACAGCAGAGGCTTCGATGACTCAGATTGGATAACTGCCAGCAAAGTCGCCCGCTTCGGTGACCGTCCCTGGGGGAAGATTCTGGCCGACAGCGCGCTTGAAGGACCACAAAGCGCAGGCATAGCTGACGAAGTTCGCATTACGTGGGTCCCGCGCAAACAACCGATATTGTTGCGGCACCTTGGAACTCGCAAAGCGTGGACCGCCACGCATTTTGATCCCACATCCGGAGAGCAAAAGACCATGTCCGAATTTCGTGCGGACGACACCGGGATATGGCGCTGCGAGCCGCCTTCAGAAGTTGCTCGTGATTGGGTGCTGATACTTGAAGCAAAGTAAAGGACCTGCCAGTGGGCGGGTGTTCAAAATTCGCCAATCGTGTGAGCTTCGATTCGTGACTCGTGACAAAGCTGTAAACTGGAAGCGCCCGTCCCAAGAAACAGTGGAGTTAAGTCCATGGGTCAGCTCTGGAAAAAGATTTACAACAGCCTTTGAATTAACTTTGTGACCGACGCAACGCCCGTCTTTGAAAGAGCTGATCGACGAGCACCCCGACAAACACCACCCCGCCCATAACTGCAAAATTCAATGAGCTTGGGATGCCGAGCAAGTTAACGAGGTTCTCCAGCACTCGAAGCAATGCCGTGCCGATCACGATACCAAAGATGGAACCTTCACCACCTCTCAAACTACAGCCGCCCAGAACAGCGGCAGCAATGCCATAAAGCTCATAGAAATTCCCATGGTTGGAGGGCGAAATAGAATTGGTGTAAAACGCTAAAAGAATACCGGAGAGCCCCGTCAACAAACCCGCCACCACATAAGTGCTTGCAATAACACTTCCCGTATTTATTCCAGAGAACCGTGCTGCTTGCTCATTGCGTCCTACGGCAAACAGATATCGGCCATAAATCGAGCGATGCAGCACCACCCACATCACCGCAGCGACGATGATTAACAACACAAATGGCATGGGGATTCCAAATAGCTTTCCCACAGCCAGATTGCGCAAAGGTTCGAATCCCTCAGCACCACCAAAACCTTTTGAATTATCATCTGCAATGAAGCGGGCCAACCCGCGGTAAACCAACAGTCCGCAAAGGGTGATTATGAATGGTTGAATGCGTAGCCGCGTGATGAGAACCCCATGCCCGTAGCCAAGGACCATTGGGATGAGAATCACCATAAGAACTGCCATTGGCCAGGGCCATCTCCACTCACGCAAAGCCATGGCTAACAAAACACCACATAATGCGAACATGGAGCCAACCGACAAATCAATCCCTCCGGTGATGATGATCAATCCCAACCCGATGCTGAAGATGCCGTACATTCCGATAACATTCGCTGTATTAGTAAGGTTAACAGGTGAAATGAACTTAGGGCTGATGATTGCAACCGTCGTGCATAGCGCCAGTAACAACAGGAGGATGCCAAATTCCTTTTTCAAACATTCCTAAAGTTTGAGCCGGTGCGGCAGAATGTCCTGTTTCCAACGGCGAGTTGCATGATATTTTCTTCTGTGCAATTTGGTCTGTCCAGGACACCGCAAATTTCCCCCTCGTGCATCACTGCAACACGATCGCTGAGATGCAGCAATTCTTCCATGTCGCTGCTAATAATTAAAATAACGGTTCCTTGTTCTGCCAGTCTGCGCATAAGGCGGTAAATTTCCGCCTTGGCCCCCACATCGATGCCACGCGTCGGTTCATCTAAAATCAGCACCTTAGGTGAAAGTGCTAGCCATTTTCCCAGGACCACCTTCTGCTGGTTGCCGCCACTAAGATGCACAACCAGGGTATCGGAACCAGGGGCTTTTATCTGGAGCGATTGCATCTGCTCGCTTGCTCTCTTGTCCTCTCGATGGCGCTGAACAAGGTTCCAGGACGAACATTGTTTGAGTGAAGGCAACGTCACATTTTCACGTATATTCATTCCGAGCACCAAACCTTCCCCATGGCGATCTTCCGGCACAAGAAACATCCCGTGCGCAAGCGCATGGCGCGGGTTGCCAACAGCAATCATTTCCTCATTCAAAATGACCTCGCCCGTTGCAAGCGGATCTAGACCTACAATAGCTTTGGCCATCTCGGAACGGCCCGCCCCTAACAAGCCTCCAAAACCAAGAATCTCTCCTTTTCCGGCATCGAAGGAAACCGACTTTGCCGGGTACCGGCCAGAGCGCAGGTTGCGAACTTTCAAAAACTGAGACGTTTGAGACTGATTGGGTCCAACGTAGAAATTATGAATTTGCCGTCCCACCATTAAATTAACAATGCGGTCGTGAGTTATTTCCTCCTTCAGCAACTGACCTGCATTCTTGCCATCGCGAAGGACTACAACCCGCTCAGCGCACTGCTGTATTTCCATCAACCTATGGGAAATATAAATAATTCCTATTCCTTGCTTACTCAGTTGGGCAATTAATTTGAATAGTCGCTCGCTTTCAGACAGAGTCAGGCTCGAGGTTGGTTCGTCCATAATGATAAGACGAGCATTAAGCGAGAGAGCTTTGGCAATTTCAACCAACTGTTGCTGCGCAAGTGAGAGTTTATCTAAACGCATGCGGCTGGAAACCTCTAGCCCGAGCTGCTTGAGATAAGGTTCCGTGTCTGCGTGAATTCGGTCGTAGTCGACCAACTTAAAGGGACCTTTGAGGGGTTCACGTCCAAGGAACACATTGGCGGCTATATCGAGGTTGTCGAGCACGCTCACTTCCTGGTGAATCAAAGCGATTCCCAAATTTATCGCTTCCGTCACTTGTTGTATCTTAACCGGCCGGTTATCAAACTGAATAGTACCCGCATCGCATTGGTACACTCCTCCAAGAATCTTCATGAGTGTGGATTTACCGGCGCCATTCTCACCACACAGTCCGACAACTTCCCCTTGCCCAACCTCGAGGTTGACGTCGTCCAATGCAATAACACCTGGAAAGCGCTTAACAATGCCATCCATCAGGAGAAGTGGCCTTCTAGGCATTAGCGCACAGTTCAATAATGGCAAATTTTCCTGGAAGCTCTCAGGAAAACTCACCGGGTAATCAGAATATTTCAGGTTTGAGAGGCTTTGCTTTAGATCGGCCCTTTTTTACCGCACAATTTGTCGAGGCGAGCCTTGAATTCCACAACATTGTTAGCTTTAACATTGAGTGTCGGGACTATCAGCTTGCCACCGGCCAGGGCAGCTTTATCGCCGCCTAGGTATTTGGCCATTCTGGTAATAGCTTGCTTGCCGAATTCGTAAGGTTGCTGAACCACCGTTGCGTGAACTATGCCTTCGGCAACCCCTGCAAGTGTTTCCTCTTCTTCATCAAAGCAAATTGCTTTTACTCGTCCAGCCTTACCGGAGGATTTCAAAGCATGAACTATAGCAGTGCCATTATAACTGTATAAACCAACCAAACAGGCCAGGTCCGGGTATTTTACCAGGGAATCCTCAACGTTTTTTTGAGCGCGAACCCGGTCAGTTTCGTCAGTGCGTACATCTATAATTTCAATTCTTGAACCCTGAATTTGTTGCTTGATCCCGGTTAGTCTTTCTTTCGCGTTCTGCGCGTCAAGCGAACCCACAAAGAGCATGGTCTTTCCGCCATTGGGCAGCACCTCTTTCAATAATTTTCCGGCTTCAATGCCAGCGGCAATATTGTCAGTTCCGATATAACAAACACGTTTGCTTTCTGGCGCATCGCTATCGTGACAAATCAACAGCGTTTGTTCCGCCAACCTGTTCAAGTACTCAGTTTGATCCGCCGGAGCGATCGGGCTTACCGCAATTCCATCAATCCCCCGAGCGGCCAGGTCATCGAGAATTTGCCGTTGTTCCGCGGCGGTCCCGCCGGGTGGAATACGAAAATCCACCATGACATTTCCCAGTTCGCTCTTTGCATCGTCGCATCCTGCGCGTGCTATGGTCCAGAAAGGGGAAGCGTTGTTCGAAACAAAGGCTAGTTTCAGCTTTTTCTGTGTGGTGCCCGGCTTGCCATCCCCTCCTTGTTCTGTTTTTCCGCAGCCGCAGAGAAGAACACCCACCAAAACGGCCACCGAGCATCCTAAAACATTCCTTTTCTTCATAAATCGCATGCTGGATTAACCATGATTCTGTTTCCGCTTAAATTTTGCTTCAGGTCCAATAAAACAGGACAACATGCTGTCGCCATTAGTCGAATTCCATTCAAAGCAAACATTCTACTTGAAACGCTTGCGTTGAGAAAGAAACAAAGCCAGCGCATGCCAGGGGTTTTCATCAGTGCGCACCATGCAATGAGGCACCTCTAAAGAGCGAAACAATTCCCGGTAAGATTCCATGAATGCCTGAAACCGTGCCTTGTACTTTTCACGAAACAGCGCAGGATTGACCGCGCGACGCGAACCAGTTTCAAGGTCCTCGAATATCTGGACCGTGTCGAAAGGAAAATCCGTCTCATCGCGGTCAAGAATTTGGAAAACAATAATTTCATGCCCATGGAATCGGAGTTGCTTGAACCTAAGGGCCGTTTCCTCGGAATCCTCCAGCAGATCGGAAAAAAACAAAATCACACTCCGGCGGTGCACCAAACGCACTGTGTGGTCGAGAAGGTTGGAAAGACAGGCTCCGCCAGCCGCCTCTAATTTTTCCAGTTGCCTCAGCATCAAACCAAACTGGTTCGCCCGTTGGGATGGGCGAATGAACTCAGGGACTTGACTCGCCTCTCCGAGCGTAACCATTCCCGCGGCATCGTTCTGCTTCAGTAAGAACCATGTCAATGCAGCGGCCAAAATCCTCGCGCATTCCAGTTTGGAACCCCACGCTGCGCCGCCTCGGTAATTCATCGAAGCGCTCGTATCGCAGACGACATAAAATCGCATGTTGGTTTCCTGCATGTACCGCTTAATGCAGAGCCGGTCGCTCCGGGCATACAACCTCCAATCCAAACGCCGCAGATCATCGCCCGGCTGGTAGTTGCGGTAATCGCTGAATTCAACGCTAAAGCCGTGAAAAGGACTCTCGTGCAAGCCACTCAAAAAGCCTTCCATGACGTAACGAGCCTTGAAATCGAGGCCTTCATAGGCAGCAAGCATTCGTGGATCGAAGCGCTCGGCCAGGCCTTGAGTAGCTGAAGGCATAAGATTTACATTTTTACTTCGTCACTTGAGAACCTGCTTATCCCCTCTTATCCCCTTGGAACATCTGCCAAAAGCTTTGTAATAATCTCATCGGTTGTCTTGCCTTCCGCATCAGCCTGGAAAGTACGAATCAGACGGTGCCGCAAGACAAAGGGAGCCAACGCAGCCACATCTTCGCAGGCGACGTTGAATCGGCCTTGACATGCTGCGCGTGCGCGCCCCGCCAAAATCAAATTTTGGCTGGCGCGCGGGCTTGCTCCCCAACGTATCCAGCGTTTGATGTAATCTGGCGCTTCGCCGTCACTTGTGGGCCTGGTCGCACGAATAAGACGAACCGCATAGTCAATCACATTGGGTGCGGCGGGCACTTGCGCGATCGCATTCCGAAATCTAAGAACCTCCTCCCGGCTTAAAACAGGTTGAAGCCGGTCCAGCGGTGCATAAGAGTGTTGTTCGACAACCCTCCTTTCCTGTTCCAACGAGGGGTAAGCGACGAGCAACTCGAACAGGAAACGATCCAATTGTGCTTCGGGTAGCGGATAAGTGCCTTCCTGTTCGATTGGGTTTTGCGTGGCAAGCACCATGAAAGGTTCTTCCAAGTGGTATAACTTTCCGGCAACCGTCACTGTCTTTTCTTGCATTGCCTCGAGCAAGGCAGCCTGCGTTTTGGGGGGAGTGCGATTGATCTCATCGGCCAGCAACATTTGCGTGAAGACAGGGCCACGCGCAAAAACGAAGCGTCGATGTCCTGTCGTGGCATCTTCCTCCAGGATCTCCGTACCGGTAATGTCGGAAGGCATCAGATCCGGAGTAAATTGTATTCTAGAAAAATTGAGATCGAGCGAACGAGCCAGGGCATGCACCAGCAGGGTTTTAGCCAAACCCGGCACCCCGACCACCAGACAATGTCCGCGAGCAAACAAAGCATAAAGCGTCGCGGCAACAACTTCCTCCTGGCCGATAATAACCTTGCCGATTTCTTCCTGCAACAGCCGAGTCTTGGAGGCAAGCTGGTCCAGCACCGAAGCAGGATCTGGGTCAATGATCGGTGGAAGTTCACTCGATGCAACAATCGTGTCTTCAAGCATAGAAAAGCGGGTTTAATGTTAAAAAGTTATCCATTACTAAAGTGACTGGCTAAGAGGCCTGGTTTCATTTTCTATGGGCCTTCAGTAAGTGAGACCCCCGTGCCAAGCGCTAACAACAGCCGGCGTAATTGATTCTGAAAATCCAGCGTCCCCTCAGCCGACAATTCAGGCGATAGCAACTCAGCATGGAATCGTGCAAGGATTTTGTCATTGTCGACTTTCGTCCATTCAGCTCTCCACTGCAGTTGTCCTGATTTGTTCTCGTTCACAGCGGGCAATGGCTCAAGTCGAGACTGGGGCGGTAGCTTAAACTCGAATTCCTCCTCCAGCATCAAGGGATAACCATCGTTCAGGAAAAGAGGGCTCTTGCGGTGGTGCAACGCCAGGTTCCATTGATTGGGTATCCAAAAGGGTGCAGCCAAAAGATATTTACTCTCACGCAGTGAGATTCCGCCAATCCAACTCCCTTGCAGTTGACAGGAAAAACTCTCTTCCAGTGCTGAAACTCGCGTCGCCAACTGTTCATTTAAAGCAAAAAAACCGGTTAAGGGGCGAAGTAATCTTGCGAGCAAAGGGAAGGAGCTGAATTGTGCCTTGCTTATCTGCGCCGTGTTTCGCAATTCGTAATCAAAGTATCCGCTCGCATTTGCTTCTAGCACCATCGGCAAAGGATCCGCTGGCTTTTTGCAATCCACCCTGGCTTTGATCCGCAATACATGATCCTGCATGCCAGAAAAGGGAAGCTCAACAAGGGAAGTTGATTTTCCATCGATTATCAAACCTTTTCGGCCAGCATCACCAGGTGGCAACAAACCAAAACGGCAAACGTCATCTGTCGTGTCCGCCCATTCAGGTTTGCCTTCAAGCCACACTTGTGAAATTGCATGATTAAAAGCCAGACCGGGCACGTTGTCATAAGCCTGACTAAACCGGGGCACCAGCACAAGATAAGCTTTGATGTTAAGCGTGTGCAGTAGCGCGTTGAACAAATTTGCTTTGTCTTTGCAATCGCCAAACTGATTATTTAGCACGTTGGCCGCGGTATGCGGCCGAAACGAATTAACTCCCAAGGGCACAGCAACGTAGCGCAAAGATGTAACATAATTGTAAAGCGCAATGGCTTTTTCCCGATCAGTTTTCTTTTGGCCAGCCAGTTCAGCAGCCTTTGCCGCAATCTCGGGTGTCGCTGCATCGCTTAGCTTGCATATTCGTCCATACCATCCGGCAAACGCCGCCCAATCTGGAAATGTAGAAATGAAGAGCCGAGGGTGCTGGCGCGGGGGAGCAAGCGGTTCCTGAATAGGTGCGGGAAGGTTGTCAAACTTCCAGGAATAAGTGGTACCATAAGTACCCGATACGACGGCTGGATCAGCGGCAACAATCTTTTCAAATGCAAAGTGGAAAGCTGCGTCTTTAGGAATGGTGACATTGATTCCAACATCAACCGTAGGTAAATCACCCGTTATCGGTATCTCCAGGGACACGTGTGGTAATGGGAAAGTCTGCCATTCAGTCCGATGCCGAACGTGAACGATCGCCCCAGGAACCACACCTGGTAAGGAAAAGAATTTGCGCCGGGTTAATTGATAGTCGCCCAGGGACTCTTGCTGCTGTTCTCGAATTAAGTCCAGATCCAGTCGTGTTAGTGTGCCATCTGGGCGTAACACTTCGCAGTCCAAAAACTGAATTTCCTCGAATGGGGGGGTGTAGGAAATGTCATAGTCCCCGAACTTCTTGCCTTCCACTGTAAATATTTGAATGAATTCTTCCTGCTCAGTTGCGACTGCAGGATGGTTCGCCAGTGTGTAATGGACGCGCCGCCGGAGCAGAATTGCATCTGCACCTGGAAACTTGGACGGCTGCTCACGATTGATTCCCTTCCAGATCGGAGGCAAGTCTGACTGAGCAAGGCTCGGTTGCGGAGGAGTGTTGGTATGCGAAAGCCGCTGCCCGGAAGCGAGAGCGTTCTGGCTTAAAGCTGAACTCAGCAACCGAGGTTTGTCATTCCCCCACCAGAGTGAAGGTTCCTCAGTAGCGGCCAGGTGTCTTTCTTCATACCAATTTCCCGTTGCCTGTCCAAAACCGTCAGCCAGTTCGTTAAGCGACATTCCAGGATTGCCTTTCAAGAGCTTGATCAAAAGCGGCATGCTGACCGGATCGCTATTAAACATTGTGCCCGATTCAGAAGCCAGAATCGCCCGTCCGAGACCGGCAAGCTCACTCGCAAAGGCGCTGCTTCCGCGAAACAAAAGAACCCAACGTGACTGCAACCTGGGATTCTTTTTAGCAAGATTCTGAAAATCCGATGGGCTTAGCCGGGGACCTCGCACATGAAAAACAGGTGTGCTGCCTTGCTTGCCCCCGTGGCCCCAGATGACAAACACAATCGGGTTGGTCATGCTCTCCAGGGTTGACCCGAGGCTCTCAAAACTCTTCCGGTCTGATTTAAGGAAACTGACCTCGCGGTCTCGCGGGCGCTTCAAAGCTTCGGAAAAATCCGACAAGGTTATGACCTTGTTTACAGTTGTGGGTATCAAATCCAGCCAATCCTGCATTTGCTCCCGGTACGCATTTTCGCTTTCAATATCCCCGGGCAGTCCGGTCATAAGTACCACCGTAGACCGTGAGGGGATTAAGGACCCCAGATCGATATTTTCCGCGGAGTATAGTGCTAGTATCGAAAGAAAGAACAAACTTGTTGTAACCGGCCGCTCAATGCAAATGCCCGGCCAAAGCCTGTGTGATTTTCCACCCATATCCCTGCATACGATATATCATTCTTTCAATCCGGGAAACTTTAAGATTCGTGCTATGTGCACAATAAGCGCGACAGCATCTCCGACTTAAGTGCAGCTACGGAGGACGCCATTAGCAGCAGGAATAAGAATAATCTGGGGATGCAACAATAAGGAATTGGTTACTGCTGGTTTGTTCAGCATTTGTTTCATAAAACAGGGATCAGAGAATTCCGATGTCGTGAAAGCATCCCGCCTGATAGTGCTGTGGCGTGCGTTAGCGTCTCTGGACTCAACAGGAAGACAAAATTCGGAGCGCTGGCCTAAACCAACCAAGTGCATTATATCAATGCCAATGTTGCCTTTCGTTTACATAAACGTCGCTACCACCGCCGACGGCAAATTAGCGCCTGCAAATCGCAAATTTGTAACTTTTAGCAGCAAGCAGGATCAGACTCTCCTACTCCGATTGCGCGCGCAGGCAGACGCGGTTATGGCCGGCGCCCGCACCGTGGATCTAGTTCCAATCCATTTGGGTCCTGGGCCAATGAAATATCGCCGTTTGCGCTTAAAAAACGGCCTAAGCGAATTCAACCTTCGTGTTGTCGTCAGTGGCTCCGGCACATTGAAATCGAACGCCGAGATATTCCGACGCCGTTTTTCACCCATTATTGTTTTGACCTCAGCTATGGCGTCGGAAAGAGATCTGCGCCGGTTGCGTGCCGTGGCGGATGATGTTGCGGTTTTTGGTGAAATAGAAGTCGATTTTCAGAAGGCGTTAAGCTGGTTAGGGAAAAAGTGGAAAGTAAAACGGCTGCTCTGTGAAGGTGGAGGCGAAGTAAATGCCGGGCTGTTTCGCGCCGGGCTGGTGAACGAGGTTTATCAAACAATATGCCCCCTGATATTCGGGGGACGCCGTGCTCCCACCATGGCAGACGGGGCAGTTTCCTTGAAACTTGCCGAGGCCACGGAGCTCTATGTTAAGTCCTGGAAGAGAGTTGGGCAGGAGTTATTTGTTCGATACCGTTGCAAAGACTTGGGGCTAAAGATTGCCTTATCCGGGGTTTAGTCCCTATTCAAATTCGGCTATAATTCTTAATAGTGGGTTGGTGAAGGCGAAATGAATTATCGCGAAGTTGAAGAACGTATTAAAGCAGGGTACCGGGACATCACCGCGCAATACCGGCGCGATGACGAAATTGAGGTCCAAACCCGCAATCACCAGCGACTAACCGAATCGTTGGCGCGAATCTGCAGGTCCTTTCCTAAGCCCATCACAGTACTTGACGTGGGCTGCGGCACGGGCCGTTATTTCCATTGCCTCGAGAATGTGGCAAGCCTCACTGGAATCGATATTTCTGAAGAAATGCTAACTTACGCCATTGACCCTGTTCGCAAAGAACAGATCAAAGTGAAGGATATCCGGCTTACTCGCCAAAACATATATTTGGCCGATTTTTCGCCAGAGTCTTTTGATTTTATCTACTCACTAGGCATGTTTGGGCATGGCTGCCCGGTTACCGTCGAGATTTGCGATAAGCTGTACAATTGGCTGAAACCCGGTGGCAAATTATTTTTTAACCTGGTTGACTTTTCCGGCCTTCCTTTGTGGTATCAGACGAGAAGGCAACTTCGGAAACTTATTTACCCTCTGCTCACCCGTCGTTTGAAACAGCTTCTGGATGAGCGCGAGCAACGTTCACCATTCTTCGGCCTGACCAAGAGGCAATTGGAAAAGATCATGGCGAAAACTCACCTTGGCAACTTCAGCCTTAGTTCTCACATTTGCCAATCACCGCTTTGGACCGGACGCCATCTGGAGTGTCTGGCGACAAAACCACCCGTTTTCTCAAAACCAAGTTCGACCAGCGATACACTGCCTGACAATCCTGTTGAAATGCTGGCCACACAACAGTCAACCCCAAGCCACAGCAATGCGCCCGCGAAAGACCTGGTTTCCCCCATAACCAGGTGTTAGCAGGTGAAAAGATGCGAGGGGATAGGATTCAACCTACGACCTTTTCGAAATTTTCACCCAGCCTGCATGGGCGGTGGTGATAAAAAAGCGCGGAGGTTAAGCCATGCGGGCCTCGCTGGCAGGAGTCGCTTTAGACTTGCTTCTCGCCTTTTTTCGTTTCAGATACGCCGCGCGACGTTTGCGTTTTTCAACTTTATTCGATTGCTTGCTCATAAACGATCTTTACATCCACAGGTCATTTGCATTTTGGTGGAGGGACTATGGTTATTGCCGCTAAAGGATTCAACACCTATTTGCTCATTTTGATCAGTGTGACACTCACCTCCGGGTGCCAAAGCCCGGAAAGAAAAGCCCGCAAACGTCTCAGCGTTCTGAACGTGCATCTTGAATCCCGGGATTTGCCGGATCGGGAGCAACGGGTCACGATCTCCCGTGAGGGCTCCTTTACGCTCAGCATTCAGAAATCTCCTATTTTAACTCAAAACGATATCCAACAAGCCAACATTGTAGAGGACATGGGCGGGTTTGCGTTGCGCCTCGAATTCGACCATCATGCCAGTTGGATGCTCGAACAGTACACCAGCGGTAATCCAGGAAAACATCTTGCCATCTTCACCCAATTTGTCACTCCTCCTGATGAAAAGCTTAATAAGGGGCGCTGGCTGGCAGCACCTAGAATCAATAAACGCATCAGCGATGGAGTTCTTGTTTTCACACCGGATGCATCGCGCGAGGAGGCTCAACAAATTGTTTCAGGCCTGAACAATTTAGCAAAAAAACTCAAGAAAGCTCCCCTTATTCCAGAACCTTCGGGAAAGTAGCTTAACTTCAACGCATGGCCACGATTCCGGCACAAGAATTTGCCTGCTGATAAGTTAATAGTCACTTGCGAGCAAGAATAGTATGGAATTAGCAACTTGAAATTTGAATGTTTAACCTTATCCTTTGGGATCATCGGCCCATGCCGGTATGTGAGTTAACAGTTCGAAGGGAAAGTTAGGACCGAAGACGTTGTTGATATATGCAAGCGAACCGCCGCACCTGGCAGTCCTTTGATGAAATGCGCATAGCCGCCCAGGGGGGCGACTCCGCAGCGCAGTGTTATTTGGGCATTTGCTATCAAACCGGTCAGGGGGTCAAACAGGATTATGCTGAGGCCGTTAAATGGTTTAGGCAGGCTGCCGAAAAAAACGATGCCGCCGCTCAATGTTACCTGGGCTTTTGTTACCAGATAGGCCAAGGGGTGCCGCAGGAATATGGGCAGGCGGCCAAATGGTTCCGCGAGGCGGCTGAGCAAGGAGACCCGGCCGCGCAGTTTAATTTGGGCGTTCTCTATGAAACCGGCCAGGGCGTAGCACAAAATTATCCCGAAGCCGTAAAGTGGTACCATGAAGCAGCTGAACAGGGGGAACCTCAGGCGCAATTTAATTTAGGCGTCTTTTACGAAACCGGACAAGTCGTCCCGCAAAATGCCGAAGAGGCCGTTAAATGGTATCGCCTTGCTGCGGAACAGGAATGCGGTCCGGCTCAATGTAATCTTGGGCTCTGCTACGAAACTGGACGCGGCGTGCCGCAGAATTTGCGCGAAGCTGTAAAATGGTTCTGTCGCGCTGCGCGTCAGGGAGATAAAACAGCGCAACACAATCTCGGAGTTTATTATGCAAACCTTGAAGCTGCCGAACGTGCCACGGCCGAAGCAGAGCCAGAGGATGAAACCGAAGGTAGTGCCACTGTGAAGACTTAGACCCAACGGCCTGGCATCTCACATATTTCCATTGGCCACCCTCTCCGGCCTTAATTTCTTTCGTAATCGTGCCCGCAGTTCCCTCACTTTGCTTTTTGCCCGTTGCCGCTCTAGCCAGTAGGTGATATGCGGAACTGCTGTTCGGGCTAGATCTTCAGGTGTGGTGTTCTTGAGATCAACCCCAGGAGCCAAATTCAGGCCATTCTTGCTGAACAAATGACGAACCAGAGCCGAACAATAAAGGGATCGTTCACGTGCCAAAACATTATTCCGCCCACGCATTTCCTTACGACGAAGAGCGATTAAAGTCCCAAGCAATTCCCGCAGGGAATAGCGCGCCCGATTGGCAACTAAATCCAAGCCCTCGCTTAAAAGCACCGTCACCTCCGACTCTTTGAGATCAAAATCCAGCACCGCCAGCATGGTGTACATTTCCTCGTCGAAGTACTTCGAAATGCGATTTTCCTGTACTCCTAATTGCACATGTTTGCTGTGGACCTGCAGGTCAGATTCAATGACCCAATGATAGCCGTCCGCGCGTTTACCCTGGAAGACGAAGGCGTGTGACCAGGCACCCCACTTACGCTCGTCATCCAGGTGGCGTTCAGCCCGGCATATCGCACGATCGATCAGTGACACACCTCCCGAAAGACCAATGCATCCTGCGCGCGCATAGCGCTCGAGAAATTCCCGATTTGACATTCCATTGACGCGCACAACACCGTTGGAACAGGAATCGGCTTGCATGAGCATCGCGATCATTACCAGATCAGATAAAATATCAAGGGCGGATTTGGCCGCCGCAATTCTTCCAAAATCAGAGAGAAATCGGAAAGCCGATTTTGATTTCACTCCCGAACTCAGTTTCTTATCCTGAACGTCCTGAAGCGCATGACTTAATGAAGAAAATTCTGATAATTGATGATGATCCATTGTATCGGAAGGTCATGGGGGAGATCCTCCAGCAGCACGGCTGGGAAGTGTTGGATGCTGGAGAAGGAGAAGCCGGCCTTGAGCTCGCAAAAAAGTATCACCCAGCCGTCGTCCTTTGCGATTTGTTGATGCCCCGTTCCAATGGTTTTCAGGTCTGTCGCGCATTGCGTAGCGATCCATCGCTCCGCCTTATCCGGATCATTATTACTTCAGGCAGGCAATTCGAAAGTGATCGCCAGGCGGCATTTGCGGCTGGAGCTGACCAGTATTTGTTTAAGCCCATTGAAATTGCCGAATTGCTCAAAGCGCTTTCGCCCGCGGAAGACTTGCGGGCGGGCAAGTCAGCGTCCGAAGCACCGCTACCCACTCCGGTTCCAGGCACAAAAGTTAAATTTTGGGGGGTTCGTGGCTCCATCCCGACTCCCGGTCCAGGCACCGTCCGTTATCTTTCCAGCACAGTGGGATCCGAAGCTTGGAATTCACGTGACTTGAAGTCGC
>JADMIO011701104.1_pt1 | contig 57650 bp, 57 predicted proteins | sample 8958161 | NCBI WGS metagenome assembly JADMIO01 (sample SAMN16585339, study PRJNA669376) | soil metagenome | isolation source: Crop rotation soil | place: USA: Cullars Rotation, Alabama | collected 2011 | reverse complement strand
TATGGTGAAAGTTGGAACCTCTTACGTGCCGATCAGATTAAAACGAAAGGCCCAGTCTTTCGACTGAGCCTTTCGTTTTATTTGACCATGTTGGTATGATTTAAATTAATACGACTCACTATAGGGTCAGTGCGGCCGCGACTTCAAGTCACGTGAATTCCAAGCTTCGGATCCCACTGTGCTGGAAAGAGGCAATCTGGCTATTGAGGAACGATTGAGCCTGCGGCGAATCGGCGGAGTGCGCTTTGGCATGCTCTAGGTGCGTGGTGGCATTCGACAAGTCGTCCTTCTCGATGAATCGTTGTGCGAGGATGAGGTGCGGCATGGCATGTTCGGGCGCCAGGTGCATGGCTTCTTCGAGCATTTCACTCGTGAGTGCCGGGTCTTTCAGTTCCCAATAGGCGAGCACCATATTCATGTACGCGGTTGAGTTGCGCGAATTGATCGACACGGCCGTCTTATACGCGAAGGTCCCGGCCCCCATGGTGCCGGCCGCCTGTGCCTGGTGGACGCCGAGATTATTCCAGAGCGTCGCGACATTCAGACGAACCGCCATGTCCGTCAGGGCGTCAGACGGCAAGGCCCGCAATTTCACCTGGGCTTCTGGAAGTTTGCCCTGTTCGATCATCTGACTGATGTCGGCCAATGTGGCAGCATAGGGCGAGGTCTGGATCTGTGCCGGTTGCGGCGTCGGTGCCGGTTCAATGTGCGCCTGCTCGTCAGTCAAGCGTGAAGGGGACTCTATCGGCAGCGATGCGGTGGGCGGGACATCCAGACGGCGAAGAGCTTTGTGCTGAAGCCACAATTGATGACCCAGGTACAGCGCTGCTATGAGGGCCAGCAATCCCAGTAGTGTGCCGACGCTCCCCCGTTCAGTCTGTAGAATTTGCATGGCGGTGCGCTTTGGTTCGGACCTGAATGGGCTCGACATGTCTCTTAGTATAGGGGAAATGCCCAATCTGTCTATGGATCCGATCCTGACCGATCTCTTTCTTCCGCTCTTCCAGTCCGGCTCTTCGACGCTCGATCATCGCATCCTCAAATAATTCTCCGCCATCCTCTGTCTGCTTAGCGGGAGTGCTCATCGAGAGTGTTTCCATACACGCGTGGCTGCCGCAACGCCGGATGCTATCCTCGAGGACGAGGCGATAAGTGGTCTTCCAGATCGGCGATTCGGTGATATACGCCACGGACGTTCCGTGTGCCCTCCCCGTCGAAGAAGATCGAGACCGCTCGTTTTTGCGCATCGTGTCCGCCGGCTAACGCGGATAACGCTTGTTGAGTTCGCCATTCAGAGTGGCCACCTCAATGAGCTCGCCTCGAATTTGGTCCAACAGTTATCCGAGTGTCGGATTCCCACTCAGATTAATGCCGAAGCTGCTCAGTGTCTTCATGATCGGATCGCGGGTGCCATAGCTCACCGTCGAAGTGCGCCCGCCACAAGGGTTTCCTGCTTGTGTCATGTGCGCAGCGGCACAGTATAATAGTGAAATTATGATGACAACGATTTGTCGTATGTGTGGTTTTCGCGCAATGAAACTCTACATCGCTCTGATTCTTCTGACGGTCGGATCCGTTCTCGTCGTACCTCCGTCACACGCAGCGGCCGATGCCTTGGTTAAAGGGCAGGAATTATCGCGACAAGCGGATGCGCTGATCAAACAGGGAGAGGAGGAGCAGGCCGCGCAGCTCTATTTGGCGGCGCACATGCAATTCCAGGACGTCATCCTGAAGTACTTTGAATCTGCGCTTCGTGAGAGCCTCGGCGGTCAAGCTCCGGATGGAGACGAAGAGACCTTGCTGCGAGCCGGTTCCCTGGTCGGCGACTTTCGCAATGTCAACCTTTCCAAGCTCTGGATTGTCTTGGATCCGGAAGACCGTACCTATCGAGACGGGTTGGAAACGGAGCGCACTGCGATCTTGCAACGATTCGATCAATTTATCGGGGCCGAGTCCGCCGGTCCGCTGGACGCCTTTCTCTCCCGTTTGTATCCGGAGGATGAATCCGGAGAGCACCAAATGGAAGCGGTTCGAGATGGGCAGATGCCGCGGTCGAAGCGCTGGGAGCGTCTTCAGCGTCCACTTTCGCCTTGACAAGTCTCACACCGGTCTCTTAGGGTGACCCCACATATTCGGCCCGGGTGTAGGGAAGAGGGTGTGACTCCCTCGCGGTCCCGCCGCTGTAACTGGGGACGAAACCCGCCAATGCCACTGTCCTGAAGGCAGTTAATCTTCAGATGGGAAGGCGCGGGGAGTAGAAGGAACCAGAAGTCAGAAAACCTGCCCGTTCCGATTGTCTTTCCCTCGTGGGCTGGGGAAAGGCTGAGGGTGAAGAAGCGGGTGCAATCCTCAGGGTCTCCAGGCCTTGAGGATTTTTTGTTTGCGCATTGGCCTCACAGATCGTGTCAGCGTGTCATGGCCATGTGGGCACTTGTCGCAGGGGTGCTCTTTTCTGCGGGTCTGGCCGCAGCATATGAGACGGATGACGTCACGATGAAGCGACGACAACAGGGCATTCTCACCGGGATGCCATTTATGGCAAATCTGGCACCGCGGACATTCGTCGACGATCTCGATCGCAAAATCTTTTTCGCCAAAGCTCCGACGAGGATCGTGTCACTCGCGCCGAATGTGACGGAGATTTTGTTCGCCCTCGGCTTGGGTGAGCACATCGTCGGTGTCACGCAATTTTGCGACTATCCGGTGGAAGCCGCGCACAAGGCAAAAGTGGCTGGCCTTCATCCGAACCTGGAAGCCATTGTGGCCCAGCGCCCGGATCTGATCCTGACGCTTCCGATCCGTTCTGATCTCCTAGGCACCCTCGAACAGCTCAAGATTCCCGTCTTCACGCTCGAGGCAAAAACGATCGAACAGGTGCTGTCTCATCTTCATCTCTTGGGACGGATGCTCAATCACACCAAAGAGGCGGACGAATTGGTCATGGCCATGCGACGACGGATGGCCGACGTGTCCGAACGGATCAAGGCATGGCCGCACCCGCGCCTGCTGTACGTGCTGAACAGCAATCCTTTGATGACGGTTGGTCCAGGTAGCTTCATCCATCAGATCATCGAATTAGCGGGGGCCACGAACATCGCTGCTGACGCGCAGACGGCCTATCCGCGGATCACGATGGAAGAAGTCCTGCGTGATGACCCGGAAATTCTCCTCTTTCCGGTCGGCAAGGAGGAGGGGATTCCTGACGAAGAGCAGCGGCAATGGCTGCGCTGGACAACACTCTCCGCGGTGAGGCAATCGCGGTTCGTTCGCATTCCCAGCGTGCTCCTGGATCGGCCTGGCCCTCGAATCGTGGACGGCCTGGAACAGTTGGCGCGTGCGATTCATCCGGAAGCGTTCGCGAAAGACCATCCATGAAACGGTTCCCGGTAGAACCGCAGGCGGTGGCCATGGACGAACGTGGTCCCATTGAGCGAGTACGCATGGCTCCCGCTGTGTCCGTTCTGACGCGACGACGGTGGGCGATGACGCTCTTGGCGCTGGCGGCCGTCAGTCTGCTTGTCGCGCTATTCTCTTTGCACTTCGGGACGGAATCGATTGGGCCGGGGCAGGCTATCTCGATCTTATGGCAGACATTCGGAGGAAGTGGCACGAGCCTCCAGTCGGCCGACCCGACGGCGGTCATTCTGCTGTATTTACGGCTGCCGCGTGTATTGTTGGCATTTATCGTTGGCGGCTGTTTAGCGGCGGTCGGCACTGCCCTGCAAGCTATGCTACGCAATCCACTGGCCGATCCCTATGTGCTGGGCATTTCCAGCGGAGCCGCCTTGGGAGCGGCGCTTGCCCTTTTGCTAGGCCTGGAAGCGCCCTTTCTCGCCTTTTCGACGCTTCCGTTGTGTGCATTTGGTGGAGGGTTGCTGGCGTTGGCCGTTGTCTATCGGGTCGCCATATCCTCTGGTGCCGTTCCTGTGCAGACCCTCCTGTTGGCCGGCGTGATTTTGAATGCCATTTTTTCGGCGCTCATCATGTTCGTGACCTCGATCATGAGCCCCACTCGATCATTTGCCATGACGGGCTGGCTGATGGGAACGCTGACGGCCCCCGGTTATCCGGCTCTGGCGACCCTGGGCATGTATGTCACGGGCGGAGGCCTCGTATTGTTGGGCCAGGCCCGAGCACTGAATCTGCTGACGTTGGGTGAAGAATCGGCAAAGTCCTTGGGCATCGAAGTGGAAAAAGTGAAGAGAACTATTTTTGTCGTTTCCGCCCTACTGACCGGGGCGGTCGTCTCCGTCAGCGGCCTGATCGGGTTTATCGGCATGATGGTGCCGCACGCCGTCCGTATGCTGGTCGGTCCCGATCATCGCGTATTGCTGCCGGCTTCGGTCTTGGTCGGGGGAGCATTCTTGACGGCTGCGGATGCAGTGGCACGCTCGGTCCTGGCGCCATCGGAAATTCCGGTCGGCGTCATCACCGCGCTCGTGGGGGGACCATGTTTCCTCTACTTGCTCATCGGTCGCAAGCGCCGACCCTCTTTTGGCTGGTGATGTCATGACTGGCGTCGATCCGTCCATCCCCGCATACATCGTCCATCAGCTCGGCTTCCGCTATCGACATGGAGCCTCAGAAGCCCAGTCCTGGTCGCTCCGGGGCATGAACTTCCATGTGGCGCAAGGGGAGACCCTCGGGATCATCGGTCCAAACGGTTCAGGGAAGACGTCCTTACTGAGGCTGCTCGCCAAAATTTTACGGCCGGATGAGGGCTGGATCCGGCTATGCAATCAAGATCTCCATACCTTGCCCCAGAAAACCATTGCGCGCTCAGTGGCGTTTGTTCCACAAGAGCCGGCGCATCTATTCCCATTTACGAGTTTTGAGATCGTCCTGATGGGCCGGTTCCCTCATCATAGTCAGACGACCTTTGGCGCATTTGGATGGGAAGACCACGAGGATCTCAGGGTCGCTGAGCAGGCCATGGCCACGATGGGTGTCCTGCATCTGGCGCATCGCAGCGTCGGGGAAGTATCCAGCGGTGAACGACAACGCGTGCTGATTGCGCGCGCATTAGCTCAGGATCCCCGCATTCTGTTGTTGGATGAACCCACGGCATTTCTCGATTTGAAGCATCAGGTGGAGATTTGCACGGTTCTGCATCGGATGAATCAACACAGTGGCTTGACGGTCATATGGGTGTCCCATGATCTGAATCTCGCCAGTCAATATTGCGATCGGCTGCTGCTGCTGAACGAGGGCGCGCTCTTCAAAATGGGCACGCCGAATGAGGTGATTCAGCCCGGTACGATCGAGACTGTTTATGGCTGTCAGGTTCTTGTGGATCGTCATCCGATGTCCGGTGTGCCTCGAGTGACGTTGCCCTCGGCGGCATTCGATCCTCGTCTATCGAGCCAACAGTAGAGCAGGAGAGCAAGACGGACGAGTGTCAATCCCCTTGCTGTGGTTATAGAGGCACAGAACGTTCATAGGAGGCGTATTAGAGGAAGATTGTCAGTGCCGGGGAAGATGGTGAGAAGCCATCACGGTGCCGCCACTGTAAGCGGGGAGTGAACCTGCATGTTGCCACTGTCTGGATCAAGCCTCAGCCGTCAGTCTTCAGCCAAGCTGAGAACTGAACGTGCGGTGCGTGTAGAGATGGGAAGGCGCAGGGGAACGACGATCCGCAAGTCAGGATACCCGACGGACAGTTCATTCTACTCAGCCCTTCGTGCATAGGGGAGGTAGGTATCGTGAGTCGATTTGCTGTGGGCGGTGTTGTCCTATGTCTTGCCGGTCTGTTCACTCCCGCATTCAATCCTGTCGTTCATGGAGAAGAGTCCGAGCCCGAGGTGTTGGAAGTCAGAGACGTGGTCGTCTCCAGCACTCGACTGCCCGGTGAGGCAAGAGACGCTCGAACCCTTCCCGCCAAAGTAACCATCATCACAGGCGACGATATTCGCAAGTCCGGTGCGAAAACAGTCCAAGAAGCTATCCAATGGGCCACCGGCATCGTCATGTATGACCAGATCGGCAATAACTTTCAACAAACGATAGATCTGCGTGGATTCAACGGACAGCCGGTACCACAGACCAGCGTGTTTGTGGACGGCATGCGCATGAACGAGCCGGATTTCAATACGGTCAATTTCGACCTGATTCCCTATGACACCATTGATCGCATCGAAATTCTACCCGGACCATCGGCGATCTATGGCAAGAACGCGATGGGCGGCGTCATCAACATCATCACAAAACGTGGCGGCGACACACATCAAGCGACCGGTGAGACAATGTTCGGGAGTTATAATCGGCAACGATACACGCTTGCGGCAAGCGGGCCACTGGGCAAATTCGACTACTATGCCAATTTCGGTCGAGAGACTGAGGACGGCTTTCGCGATCAATCCGATGCGCGGATTTCGAGAGTCTATGGGCGAATCGGCTACCATCCGACACCCGATACTGACGTTACCGTGTCCTATACCTATGTCAAGGATCACCTACTGGCAGCCGGTACGCTGCCGCTCAGTATTGCGGCGATCAACCGGAGGGCTAACTTTACCCCCGGGGATTTTACGGACAATGAGAATAACGTGATTCGGTTCACTGGCCGTCAAAATCTGCCGCTCGGGTTTTCTCTCAACGGAAACGGCTTCTACCGGCATTTGGGCCAACAACAATTCACTGTGGGACAGTCCTCCATTGCCAACAATCTTATTAAGACCGAGTCGAAGGGCGGAGTCCTGCAGCTCATGCATGGCGCGGATCCCCTCGATCACCACAATTCGCTTGTCATCGGCAGCGAGTACACCCGAAATAGCTTTGGCAGTAATTCTTTGTCCTCGTTCTCAGGCTCCGGTTCGTTTCCAGGCTTAATTTCTATGGACGAAAACATCCTGGCCTTTTATGCTCAGGATACCCTGAGCCTGACCTCGCAATTGTATCTTACGGCAGGGATCCGGCATGATCGTGATCAGATAGACTTTAACGATAACCTGGTCACTCCGAATAGCGGGAGCAAGACGTTTTATCGAACGAACCCTCGTGCCGGGCTCACCTATATGTTCTCTCAGTATGCCAGTGTGTATATGAACTATAGCCAAGGATTTCGTGTTCCCACGTTTCAAGAATTGTTCGCTCTGGGGCCATTCGGATCGAATCCTAATTTAAAGCCGGTTCATTCTAGGAATTACGAAGTGGGGCTAAAAGCACAATTTGGAACATGGGGCGAGGGGAATCTTGCCGTCTATCAGTCTGATGTGAAGGATGAAATACTGTTCGTTTGCGGAGATCCGAACTGCGGGACGCAGGCGTCAAACATAAATGTGGATAGAACGAGACGGCGAGGAATCGAGGCCACATTCAAAGGCCGGTACAATCGGTATTTCGACGGCATCGTGAACTATACATTCACGGAGTCGACTTTCCGAACCGATCTAGCACTGAACCCGTACTTTATCGGGTTCAACCCATTTATTGAACAGGTTCAGAAGGGAGATACGCTTCCCATGGTCCCCAAGCATCGCCTCGGCGTCACCGGCAATTATCATCCGACGCCGGAGTGGACGCTCTCGCTGATCGGCCTATATGTCAGTAGTCAGTTTTACCTGAACGACGAGCAGAACGCCCAGCCGCGCGTGCCAGGCTATTTCGTGCTCAATAGCCGAGTAAGCTATGAGACCGTGGTCCCGGGAGGCCGCCTTACGGGATTCTTAATGGTTAACAATATTCTGGATCAGAAATATTCAACTTTTGGGATTATTGCTCCTAACAGTGTGACCGGAGGCGGTGCATCCGAACGGTTTATCATGCCGGCGCCGGGGATCACCGTGTATGGTGGCCTAAGCTATCGCTTTGAGAAGTCCTAAGAGGAGCAAGAAAGGGACAGGAGATGCGTATCACAAAGGTTTACACGCGTACCGGTGATGCCGGAAAGACTCGCTTAGCCGGCGGGCAGGAAGTCTGGAAGGACAGCCTGCGGGTCGATGCCTATGGAACGGTGGATGAGCTCAATGCATTGATCGGTTTGGTGCGCGTGTCGAATGCCCACAATGGGGACAACAAAACCACCGAGGCGACAAGGCAGCTGGAAGAGACACTTCGCTGGGTGCAAAACAAACTGTTCGATCTCGGTAGCCTATTGGCGACTGCGCCCGCGCAAATGTTTCCCAATATGCCATGCGTGACTGACAAGGACGTGCTCAAGCTAGAGCGGTCAATTGATAAGTGTCAGGAAGATTTGACGCCACTGAAGGAATTTATTTTGCCCGGTGGTGGAAAAGTCTCTGGATTTTTGCATCAAGCCAGGACGGTCTGCCGACGGGCGGAGCGTATATGCGTAGGGCTGGCGCGTCAAGAAGCGGTCGATCCCGTGTTGATCACGTTCTTGAATCGTCTGAGTGATGCGCTGTTTGTGTGGGCTCGATGGATTGCTAAAAAACACGGCGAACCGGAGTTTCTTTGGGAACGGGAGTCAGAAATCAAATAGGAATGCCATAAAATCTTGTGGGGGTGTACAACGTTCGGACTATGTCGCCAGACTACCGGCGCGGTTGCTCTTTGCTTTCATGGTTGTCGGTGACCTAGCGTGACGCTGTTCAAAAACAATGGACCTGTTCTATTGTTGGGCCTCATGCCGAAACCGATTCCGCTAGAACGTCAATTGTCGTTCGTCTTCCTCAGGCATCGCCGATCGTCATTCCTCTGTTCGTCCCACACAACGAAATTTAGTCAGTTACGACGGAAATTGTACAGGGCGCCCCGGATGGAGCTGCTCTTCTGTAACGTCTCTCCTGCATTCTTCTCGCCTTCTCCCGTCTAATTCCTTGTGATCGTGCAACTTTTCTATCGCGGCAGTGCTGCGATTCTACGTAATTTAACGAGGCACCGAATTTGCTGACGTGTCTGTTTGATGTACTTACTATAGTCACCCTACTGACCCTGAGATTCCGCTTTTCAAATCATTAGCTATATTTAGACAACACGGAGGGCGTTATGAAAGGCATATCCTCACTTCTGGGGTCTGGTGCGGTGCTCTTGGCAGTCATCATTTTGTGGACAACTCCGGTCCGTGCCGGCAATGAGGCTGAGACCGGCGAACTCCTTGTGAAGTTGTTGCAATCCGGCCGAAGCGTCATCTCGGCCCATCAAGAGCTAATCAATGATGCCGGTAAAGGAAACAAGGGGTTTACTCCCGACTATATGGCCGACAAGATGATCGAGAAGTATCGCGAGGCGACAAAAATCGATCTTCGTCAACCGAACAGTACGCCATATAGCAAGACCTTATTAGCGCTAGTCGAGTCCGGAAAAGAAGTGATCGCTGAAGCGCAGCCTGTGATCAATAAACAGGGCATTGGGTTTAAGGGAATGATTCCCGCTGTGTGGGGTCGAAAAACTGGTGAGAAGTTCTTGAATAAAACCGGCATCAAACTGAAATTAACGGCGGTCGATTATCGGTATCCCACCAATAAACCGGATGACTTCGAATCTGAAGTGATGAAGATGTTTTCGGACCCCAGTTATCCCAAAGGCAAGGAGTACAGCCGGACAGTGATGTACGAGGGCCGACCGGCATTTCGAATCATGACCCCCGAATACGCCTCTGCGAGCTGTCTCAAATGCCATGGGGATCCAAAGGGCGAGAAAGATCTAACCGGCAATAAGAAAGAGGGCTTGAAAGAAGGCGGACTGGCCGGGGCCATCAGCCTCGTCATTCCGATCCATTAGGAGGCCATAGGGCTGTCGAACGCTCAGTAAACAAGAATGCACTATTATTTCTGAAGAGGGGGAAGCAATGAGCAAGATTGTAGTCGTCGATGATTCCTATGCGGAGTTGCAGTTGATCGAGGGTGTACTGAAGGGCGCCAGCCATACTGTGGTGAGCTATCCCAATACCGAAAAGTTGGAAGAGAAACTTCTCATCGAGCGTCCCGACGCCATTGTACTGGATGTGGTCATGCCCGGGCGGAATGGATTTCAAGCGTGCCGCGATCTGAAAGCCGATGACAGATTCAAGGGAATTCCAGTTGTGCTGTGTACGTCCAAAGGACAGGAAAGCGACAAATTTTGGGGGCAGCAGCAAGGCGCAAATGCCTATCTCGTAAAGCCGTTTAAGGGGGAAGAGTTGGTGGCGACCGTCAAAAAAGTTCTCAATTAATTAATCGGCAAAGGCTGTCCTTATGGAAACTCTAGCGTCGTCCGTACAACGGTTCGAACCCGTGAGGGGACAATCGCCGGCCGAAGCACACGTACGCGTCTGTTTGATCACATTAGGGGAGGAGCTATTTGCGATCGATCTGCACAGTGTGAGTGAAGTATTTGAAGTCGACTCCATTACTCCTGTACCTGGGATGCCGGAAGTCTTGGTTGGCGTCGCCAACCTACGAGGCTTAGTCATTCCACTCGTGGATCTGCGCCCCCTGTTGGGACTGACAACGACCGGTCCCGCGCTCCCGTATGCCGTCGTCGTTCGACACGGTGTGCAGCTCTTGGCCGTATTGGTTCAACAGGTCCCGCAAATTCGAACCATTCAACGCGACCAATTTCTTCCGGCCGTCCAGAATGCACGGGGATACTCCACGCCCTTTGTCACCGCCGTGCTTTGCATAGAAGAACGCATGGGAGGCGTACTCGAGATTCCTACGGTCTTTGAGCAGGTGGAAGGCGGGGGTGTGCGTTCTCTCGCGATGAGGACGGAGTCGTGAGGAGTCACTTTCAACGATCTCAAATAGTCGATGAGCCAATGCTCTTCATAGATGTCGCGGCTGAAAAGGGAGGGTTGACATGGTCAAGTTAGGCTTTCGGGAGTGGTTTCAAGACCTCAAGACGCAATCGAAGCTGATGGCGGGCTTCGGCGTAGTCAGTGTCATCATCTTGACCATGACCATCATCGGTATCGTGACGCTCCGGCAGCTGAGTGCCCAATCCCAGACGGTGTATGTCGACTATACCATTCCATTGTCGGACTTCTCGTCGATGGGTACCGATCTCACGCAACATCACGAACTCTTGCTGGACATTGCCAAAACCAACCGGAAGGACGACTTTCAAAAAGAGGTGGCCCGGCTGGTTCCCCTCAAGCAAGCCATCTTGAAAAATGTCACGGACTATGAACGCACCGCTTTGCGCGTGTCGCGGTCGGGCCGTGACGAAGCCAAAGACTTGGCCCAGTTGAAGCCGGTCCTCGACACGTACTTTCGAGAGGGGGAAGCGGCCTTAAGCGCCTTTATCGACAGTTTCGATTCCACCGGGATGACGGCCGAGCAGAGCAAAGAAATGCGCGGCCTCGGAGTGTTGGCCTTGACCACGAACTTGACGCCGACCTTTGAAAACGTCATTGCGCGCCACGGCGAACAGGTCGCGACGATGCGTGAGGTTGCGAAAGATCTGAACGACGACTCGCAAGGGCTGGCGAGAAACGGTACCCTTCTCCTGCTTTTGGGCGGCGCCGTCGCGGTGGCGATGGGGTTGGGAATCGGATTTATTATGGCGCGGTACTTTTCCCATGGCGTCATTCACATTGCCGACGTCGCCACGCAGGCGGCATCCGGCCATTTGCAGGCACGCGCCAAGTTGTCGACCCACGATGAGCTCGGCCAGATGGCGACAGCCTTTAACTCCATGCTCGACCGTATTACCTCATTGGTCCAGACGGAAGGTGAACGAGACCAGATGCAGCGTCAATTGATGCAGTTCTTGGCCTTGGTGTCGGACGTCGGTAAAGGCGACCTCACCAAGCGTGGAACAGTTACCGAGGATATGTTCGGTAACTTGGCTGACGCGTTTAACTTGATGTTGGATCGGTTCGGAAAATTGTTGCGGCAGGTGAAAGAAGCGGCCGAGCGAGTGAACTCATCGGCGGGTAACTTGCGGGATACATCGGGTCAGATGGCCGGCACGGCGAAACACCAAGCGGAAGAATCCGTGCGCGCCTTAAGTTCTGTCGAAAATCTGGCGATGTCGATGAGGCAGGTGGCCCAGACAGCCGGAGCTTCCTCGGAAAGCGCCAAGCAGGTGTTGACGGCGACCGAGCGGGGCCGCCTGGCCGTGCAGGAAACCGTGCAGGACATGCAGAACATTCGTGCCGCGGTGCAACGCATGTCCAAACAAGTGAAGGGACTCGGCGATCGATCCTTGGAAATTTCGCAAATCGTGTCGACCATTCGTGAAATTGCCTCTCAGACGAACCTTCTGGCGCTCAATGCCGCTATCGAGGCGGCCGGCGCCGGTGAAGCAGGCGCACGATTTGCCGTCGTCGCCGATCAGGTTCGAAAGCTGGCGGAAAACTCCACTCAGGCCACCCGTGAAATCGCCGACCTGGTGAAAGTGATTCAACAGGAAACGCAAGATGCCGTCGTGGCCATGGAACAGGAGACACAAGCCGTGGAGGCCGGATCGGCATCCGCCCTGCGAACCGGTGACGTGTTTAAGGACATCTCAGAAATTGCTCAGCGTTCCTCAGAATTGGCTCAAATCATTTCCAAGTCGGCCACCGAACAATCGGTCAATACCGAGACGGTCGGCGCGACGATTAAGGACTTCACCGGCGGTGCCGTGGCGACACAGAAAGCAACCGACTCTGCTCGTACCACCGTCGAAGAAATGGCCAAATTAGCCGAGACACTGGCCGGTTCCGTATCGCAATTCAAGGTTGCTTAATCATTCCGTCGGCGATGACTAGATGCTGATACACAAAGCCGATCGCAGCCTGATGAGGATGAGGGACTGATGAGCGCAGACTTTGACCGTGAAGGGTTGGTCAACATTTTTCTTACGGAGGCGGAAGATAGTCTCGCCAAGTTATGGTCGGCGCTTCATCCCTCGGATAGTGGGATGCCGACGCGGGATGCCATCAATGAGCAGTATATTGTGGCGCACACGTTGAAGGGAACCTCATCACTCTACGGGTATTCGGGATTGTCAGGCCTGACGAACGTGCTCGAGACATGCGTCAATAACATACGGGATGTTCCGGAAGAGCAGTGGCCTGACACTGTCACGATGCTCCGAGATCTAGTCGGTGCCATTCGAGTCCAGATTCAGCATATTAAGGCATATGGATCGGAAGTGCCCACATGCTATCAGGAATGGGCGGCTCGGTTCCCGAGTCATCAACTCAATACGGATCTTTTGACGCCTACTCTCGAAGAGCCAGGCGACGCGCCTCCCATTGAGCTGTCGGAGAGTTATTTACTTCCTGAGTTGGATGCAGAAGTCGCATCATATTTTGCTCCTGAAGCGCAGGATTATTTGGAAGCGATCGAAGGGGCCCTGCTTCGGCTTGAGAAATATCCCGACGACACCGAGATCTTGCAGCAGCTTTTTCGAACCACTCATACCCTGAAGGGCTCAGCTCATACCGTCGGGTTCAAGTCCATCGGCGATCTCATTCATCACGTGGAAGATTTTGTTGGAGCGATCCGCGAAGGCCGAACAAAAGTGACGATGGAACTCACGGATGTTGTCTTCCGCGTTGTCGATGTCATCAAATTGTTGATGCGACGGGACGCACGTCTTGTAGAGCAGATCCGTCATGACTTTGCAGATGTGATGCGCCGGCTGAATCGGCTCCGCTCCAGCCTCCTACCCGAATCCTCCAGCATGGAAACTGCAAGACCGGCCCCAGCCGTTACCTCTATGGCAGAAGGCGAGACGGACCGCCGGCCTCAGCCCGATGGCCGAAAAGACAATGATTGGAAACGAAGTGATGAAAAGGAAAGCGCCGTCATCCGGGTAAGTAGAGACCGCCTGGAACGTTTGCTTAATCTCGTTGGCGAATTAGTCATCAGCCGAGGCCGTCTCGAACAACGACTGGTGGCTCTGGAGCAGTTGTCGGATCAGGTCATGATGTTTAAGGGTCGCATGCTGGAGGCTGTCCGAACCTTTGAAGAAAAACATGCCTTCACTATGCCGCATGTTTCGTCGAATTCAGGAACGGTGACCAGCCAAGGTCCCCCACCGGTCACGGAGTTGACCGGGCTGACGGATTTTGGCGCCTTAGAGTTTGATCGGTACGATGATTTCAATATTTTGGCGAGACGGTTGGCCGAGCTGTCAGCCGATGTCGGTGAATCAATGGCGCAGCTCAACGGGTCTATTCGAAAGGCCCGTGAAGATATGGGACTACTGCAACGTCTGTCGCTCGGTATGCGCGACGAAATCGCACGGGCCCGAATGGTGCCGATCGGCACGCCTTTCGTCCGTTTTCAGCGGGCCGTGCGAGAAATGGCAAGGATCACCGGCAAGCAAGTGACGCTTGTTACATCCGGGGAACATACCGAAGTCGATACGAACGTGGTCGAACGGCTCGTCGATCCCCTCATTCATTTGGTCCGTAATGCGGTGTATCACGGCATAGAACCGGCTGCGGCACGCATGTCGCGCGGTAAGCCCGCCGCCGGAACGGTGTATATCACGGCGTCTCATCGCGGGAGCGCGGTCGTGATCGAGGTTGAAGATGACGGCGGAGGCATCGATATCGCGAAGATCAAGGCGAAGGCCGTGACGCTGGGTCTTATCCGGCCGGAAGCCGTCTCGGCGGTGTCGGATGCGGAGGCCATCAAAATGATTTTTCTCCCCGGCTTTTCCACTGCTGACGCGGTCGGCGAGGTGGCGGGGCGCGGTGTGGGAATGGATGTGGTGAAACAGACACTCGAAAGTATCAACGGTCAGATTGAAGTGGAGACGGAGCTTGGGGTCGGCACGAAATTTACCCTGCGTCTCCCGCTGACTCTGCTCATTTCCATGGCGCTGGTCGTTCGCGCGGGGAGCGAACGATACGCGTTGCCGCTGCCCAATATTAGAGAAGTCGTCATGCCGTCCGCCGGTTCGGTGCAGGAGGTGGGCGGGCATCCCGTCCTGCACGTGGGAGATGAAGCGATCGATGTCCTGTCCCTCTCGCACATATTGGGTGTGCCCTCACCCGCCAAGTTGGATGCCAGTCCCATCGTGATCATTCGCACCGCCACCGGTATGCAGGGCATTGGGGTTGATGAATTATTGGGACGTCAAGAAATCGTGATCAAGGCTCTTGGAACCTTGAAACCTTTTAAAGAATCCTGTTTTGTCGGGGCCACGATCGACCCAGAAGGCCGCGTCATCCTGGTCTTAGATATTGCACGTGTACTGGCAGGACGCACGCGAGACGCGCTCGGCATGCCGACACAGGGTGTCTTGCCCCAGGTCACGGGTCACGGCGGCTTCGATGCATCGACGGACCAAAGGGCCGGCGCTCCGAGTGATAATACGCGAATCCTCTTGATCGACGACTCACTGAGCATTCGAAAGTTCGTCGGCAAGATGCTCCAGGGAGCCGGGTACGATATTGAGACGGCGGTCGATGGAGAAGAAGGGCTGCGAAAGGCTTCTACAGGGGGGTATCGACTTATCATCACCGATTTGGAAATGCCCAAGTTAAACGGATATGAGGTCATTCAGGCGTTGCGTGATCGGCCACAAACCAAATCGACGCCGATCCTTGTGATGACCACGCGGGCGGGCGAAAAACATCGCCAAATGGCGCTGAGCATCGGCGCGTCGGGATATATCGCGAAGCCGGTCGAAGAACGAACGTTAATCATGGAAGTAGGCCGTTGGACGGGGCAGGCGGCGGGAGCGAAGGCCTGATGAACGAGGCGCGCCGGAGTTCTAAGGAAAGGAACCGCGCGTGACTCTTCGAGGACGTGTACATACAGTTACGCCCGGCGCGAAGATGCTGGAGTTTCTCATGGTGGTTTGCGGAGACACTCACTTTGCTCTGCAGGCGGATGTGGTACGCAGTGTCATTCGTCCCGAAGAAGGCGATGTTGAGAGCCTTCTGTCGACATTTGGCGTGACGACGTCTCCAGCACATTTATCGGAACACTTTGGGCTCACCGGGTCCTACCTTTCCCCGGAGTCAAGAATTCTGGTGTGCGGTATGCAATCGACACATGTGGCTTTCCAGGTCGATCGCGTGCTGGGGCTCCACGAAACCGAGTCGACAAATATCAAGCCTTTGCCGCCACACTTCATAGGACCAGAGCGACAGTGGATCGCCGGCATGTTCCTCATTCAACAGACCGTTGCACTCATTCTTCAGACGCACTGGCTATTGAGTGACGATCGTGGCGGCCGTGCCTTGTCATTTCCGGTACGCGAACTGGCGGCGCAAGGACGATCCCCTGAGGCGTCCCCACGGACGGTCATTGACGGGAACACTACTCGACGTGAGAGTCTCGATTGGAATGTCCTGAATTTTGAGGAAGTCACCGATGCTGACGACACTCCCTGGGCTCAGATCTAGAAAAGGTGTGCAAGGCCCTGCGAAGGCCAAAGCGATCATGCTGCTCGTCTTCTCGGTGGGGGGCCGTCGGATGGCGGCGAGGGCGAGTGATGTGGCTGGTATTTGGCCGTGGACGCAGGTGGTGTCAGTCCCGAGCGGGACACCTCATATCAGTGCTGTGCTCAGGCAAGGAGAAGACGTTCTCCCGGTGTTTGATCTAGCCGGGCGATTGGGCGTGCAGGTCAACGGCTCAGCGCTCTTATGTTTAATCGCGAAGCGAAAGGACGGACCGATGGCCGTCTGTATTGACGGGGAGATCCCAACGCTGCAGCAAGTGAGCCAGGAGAGCATTCGTCCGGTGGCATGGAAAGATTCGGATGTGATTGGCACGTGTCGAATTGAAGCGGAAGAGCTGCCGGTATATTCATTGGCCCAATTAGGGCTCAGTGCGATGAGACCTCTCGAAGGAGAGAGCGGAGGATCGTATGCCAAAAGTTCTCGTAGCTGACGACAGTATTACCGTACGAAAAGTGGCTGAGCGGCTTCTCACAGAGGCCGGAATGGAGGTGGCGCTGGCCGCCAGCGGGGAAGAGGCTATGGCCTATCTCTCCACAGAACACCCTGACTTCATCATATCCGACGTCATCATGCCGGATAAGAGCGGCTATGACGTCTGCCGCTTCGTTCGGGCGCAAGAGACCTTGGCCGATACGCCGGTGTTGTTGATTTCCGGCATCGTGAACGACGAGGTGAATCGACAGGCTGAATCGTGTCGGGCCAATGGAGTGTTGAAAAAGCCCTTTCAGGGAGCGTCTCTTCAGGAGCGCGTTCGTGACATTCTTTGCCAACTAACTGAGAAGGACGTCCCGGCCGTCGCTGCATCTTCGAATGGTGAGACATCGGCTGTAAACAGGGAGTCCACTCCATCCGAGGATAACGCTGTGTCCACATCTGGCCCCAAAGGTTATCGGATTACAGAGGAACAGTTGCGGTCCTTCCGTGAGTCGGCGGCCAGAATCAAAGAGCTGGAAGATCTCGTGAATGAAGAAAAGGCTAAGTCGGCTCAGTTGAGCGAGCAGGTAGAGCAATCCACTCGCGGCCAAAGCCGAATCGAAGAGATGGAGGCCTCTCTGGCCGAATATCAGCGCAAGATCGAAGACCTGTCGGGTCAAGCCGAACGACTCTGTGGCGTCGAGAGACGAAATCGAGAGCTGGAGTCACTGGTCGCTGAGTTACAGAGTGCATCCACGGAGGTCCAATCAAGCCCGCTTTCGAATGGAAATCATGCCACCGTGAACGAATTGCAAGCGTTGCTTTCGGATCAACAGCAACGGTTGAGCGACCTGGCTCGCGAGGTCATGATCCACGGAGAGTCAGGAGAGCGGGTCAAGGCACTCGAAACGAGCTTGGCCGAAGAACAGACGCGGGCATCCGGCCTGGCAAGTCGATGTACAAATCTTGAACAAGAACTGGGACGGGTCAACGGACGTCTCGAGGCATGCACGAGTCTGCTGGAAAAAATCGGACGTCTGGCGACCAAGCCGGAAGATGCCAATAGTTAATAGCGTAATCCCTCAGACAATATGAGGCGCATTACACACGTATATTGTTATGACCAGTCCTGCTCAAGAAGATGCCTTTCTACACGAAGTCTTGGGTCTCTTTGTATTGGAAGCGCAAGAGTGGATTAACCAAAGCAACACGGCCCTCCTCGAATTAGAACACCACCCGGTCTCTGACAGAAAACACAAATTGTATGACATCATCGTGTGTGGGATCACCAATCTAGGTGGTTCAGCTGCCACGGTGGAGTTACGAGATCTGGAACAGCTGGCATTCGGCCTGCTGCCGCTGCTGAAGACCATGCAGGATCTGAATGGTAGTACAACGTCGGTCCAACTCGGCGCATTGCGAGAAGGGTTTAACGGCATTATTGGAGCAGTCCAGAGGTTGAGCGACACGAAGAGTGGCCAGATTCCCGACTTAGAGCAGATTCTGAAGCGAGTCGCCGAGGTGGCCCAACAGACTGCCAGGGTTCCTCAGCACGCATCGCCAAGCTCATCCTCGCCCGCTGCTGCGTCTCCCTGTATCATGGATCAATTGGCAGAATTTCAACGCCAGCACGCGGGGACATCGAATGGGGGCCGACATACGATAGAGGCCCTTGTCCGCAGAGCCAAACAAGAGTATGGGGAACGCGGCTGGCGTTCGGTTGATGCGCAGACCGTACTTCAGATCGTGCAGGAACTCGATCGATCCGACGACGAGTTCATGAATGAACTGCATACACGGTTACCGACAATAGCCGGCATCTTTGCCGATTGTGCCTCACCCCATGCAGACATGCTCCTCTCGAACGGGCGAATGGACACACTCTTACAGGAAGTCCAGGCGCTCCATGATGCGGCCCGGACGCTCGAGGCCAAGCCGGTGATGCAGTTCTTTCATGGCCTGCATACTTTTCTCAGGATTGTGGCGCAGAAAGCTGTGGAGATTGCAGCGGTACGATTGGAAGCCGTGGAATCTCGACTACAGAGAGTGGTTCCCATCGCCCGGCAATGGATCGAAGACGGAAAGAAAGAGCGATCCGTTATTCAGCAGTTTGTCAGCCGGTAACTGTGCCAGCGGATACGGTAGATCCTCTCGTTGAGGAGAGCCCGAGATCACAACCAAGGCCAAGTCATTGACGTGTCTACGACTTGGTATCCTCAATTAGTGTAAATAGAACTTAGGCGGCGGCCTCTTTGTTTACCAACATGCCATCGACGAACATCCCTCCACGATAGACGACGGGCATCAACGCCGGATGCTTCACTCGACGGAATGTCTGTTCGGCGACTAACAGCATCTTCCATATCACCGCTGCTTCCTGGCATGTCGCGCCGTCTGGTGGCCCTGCTGCTGACACCAGTGCATAAACCCGTCGCACCGCTGTTCCGCGTCCTCGGCGTGTGGGTGCATACGGGATTGGAGACAACCGCCCTCTACTGTCGTGCCGGGAGCTTATCGAGGACATTGAGGATCCGGTAATACCAGCACCGCTGCTGCTCGGTATCCGGATACACAGGCGCACCGCGCTTCAGATGCCGAGATGCTCGTCGCCGCGTGTCAACACCGAGGATGTTTGTCCGGACATCACCGAACTTCAATGTCCCCTTTTCATCGGTTCGATGTCCGTTCGAGCGTGGCCGCTTCCCGCCCGCCGGCCTACTTGCGGATCGTATCTCGTACGCCTTCCCTGACCCCCTCGCGCACTCCCTCACCGACGGGGGTAGTAGTCGTCGAGTCGCGGTACCCACTATCACGATCTCCATAGTATGGATCGCGGCTGCTTGCGCAGCCCACTGCCAGAGCGATCACGACCGGCAATGCCAATGTAGCAGACAGAAGTCTCAACATAGTTCCCTCCGTGATTGTTGATTCGATTCTATGTCAACAACCATGGGTCGTGCCGTCGGGCGGGACGCTGTGCTGTGTCAGTCATGGACTTGTCACGACTGCCCTAGGTACTTCCCACATATTCCGAGGCTCGGGCATGGCAATTCGTGTCTCGGTTATTCCTTCATCTCTATCCCTTATGAGCCCACCCGTAAAATCGGTGGCTCGGCTCAGGGTCTTCGTCCAAGTATGTCATTTTAATCTGATTCAGCGCATCGCTGGAGACCTGCCGGCGCACCGCGTCTATGTCCACGTTGAAAAGGCGGGCTGCATTCAGCCCAAAGATGCGCTCTTTTGTCTGTCGGGTCAGGCCCGGATATCGATACTTCTCGATCAATGCCTCCGGTATCTGAAATCGCCGAAACGCTTCGATCTGCCATTGCGGTGTCCCATACCAGATGGAGTCGGTTCCCCACAGGACATGATCATCACCGAACGTCTGCAGGAGTTGCCCAAGAAAATGCGCACAGGTTTCGGGATGAGATAGCACCAGCTGCCCGAAACTGTTCCCGATCTCCATATAAATGTTTCGGATTGACGGCTCGGCCGCTTTCATTCGGCAAAATTCCGTCGTCCACGGAATCTCACCGGTGCGGATGAACGTTTCGGCGGCGGTATCTCCCTTGTAAAGCCCCGAGTGATACACCAAAAACTGAATGTCCGGAAAGTCCTTTGCGGCTTTGATAAGGTCTCGTGGGTGGTTGTAGTCCTCTTCCGGTCCAAGCGGCAACCCTTTATGCACGCAGACGAGCGGAACCTTGAGCTTGAGCGCCTGTTCCAACATGGGATAGGCAATCTTCTCGTCATTCATCCACCAGCCATGCTCATGCCCTTTGGCCGGAAACCCGGTGTAGCACTTCCAGGCATCCACATGCATCGTCTCGGCTTGTTGAACCATGAAATCACGGTCGACCTGTCCCAACTGGGGAGTGGCGAGTCCATGCGCGAGCATGCGTTGGGATGCCGTCACGTGGTTGATTTCATCGCGAATGTGGGTCATCTCGCGAGGGGGGACGGGCGCCGATTGCGGGTACGGACCCGGAGGTGTGCTGATCAACGCGAGATCGGTCTCACTGTCCAGAAAAACTTCCTTCACGAAGTTCCGCCACTGGAGATCCTCCATGGTGCCTTTGTCTTCTTTCAGTCCGGCGTTCCAGCCTCGCATGCGGGCCTTCTTCCTCGAGCCCAAAAACGCATCCCCGCGAATGATCGGGCTCCCCGGGGCGACCGTCGGATCGTAATGGGTGCTGACATAGTGCGTTTGCAAGTCGAGGATGAAATAGCGCGCTCCCTTTCGCTCTGCAAACGCCTGTGGCTCCATGGCTTCGACCTCCAGCACATCGAAGAACCGGCCGAAGACGGAATTCATTGCAGCCAGCGCCAGCGCCATGCCGGCCGTTGAACGCAAGAACTCCCGGCGGTCCATTCCGTGTCGTTGGCTTGCGTTGTCGCTCCATTCGAGAATGAGCTGCTCGACCAGGGCCTGCTCGTGACTTTGCGGCGAAGGCTGAAATTCCTCATTGGAAACGATCCTACAGGGCAATGGCGAGAGCGTAGTGCCGCCCTGCTGCAGCTCGGATATCGGTTGGAATTGATGTGGATTCTTTGACATCAGTCCTCCATGATTTGGTTTGATGGCCATGCCACCACCAGGTAAGTCGCCTAATTTCATCGATTTTGGGCACCGTCGCCGTATGTGGGACTGCACGGATCTCTTACCCTAATGCTTCACGCGTTCGACGGCTGCTCTGATGACCTCGTAAGGTTGCGCTCCGGAAATCACCTCGGTTTCGTCAAGCGATTCATCGGCCCGGCCAACCATGATCGTCGGCATGGCCGTGATGCCGAGCTCTGCCGCTTCCCGTTCATCTTGAATCACCCGCTGGCGGTAATGTCCTTGCTCCAGCGCAGTACGCACGGCTTCTCCTTCCAGTCCTGCCGCCGTTCCAATCGGGACAAGCGTCTCAAGATCGTTTATGTCCCGCCCATCTTCAAAGAACGCTTTGAAGATGCCGTGATGGACTTCATCGAAACGGCCCTCTGCCCGCGCGAACTCCGCCAACTCTAAGGCCCGGCGGCTGCGCGGCTGCAAGGGAGGCAGCCGGAGCGTCATGCCGCGTTGCCGTGCCATCGGGTAGACCACTTGATGCCACACGGTCCGCAGATATTCACCGGCAGGATCGAGTGTGGGCACGGGCGCCGGCCTCAGTTCAAATGCCCGCCATTGAAGATCGACGGACGGGCCGTATTCCGCCCGAATGCGGTCGAGTACCGGTTCTTCCAAATAACAGAACGGGCAGACGTAATCGCTCCAGACATTGATCCGAACGTTTGATGTCATCGCTCATGCCTTCGACAATATCCGCCTACTCTCCTTGGCCATTTGAGATTGGCGCATATAGGGATCTTCATCATCTTCATGTTTTGCCCATCAACGTACCGATGCCATACATTGCGAAGACGTTTGTGCTGCGATCAACCATTTGCGTCACTGCGCGAAACTTCATTTCTCCTCTGATGGACAATTGCTCTAGTCTTCTTGCGGGGACGTGGAGGTCGTATCCCACTTCATACATGCTCGCCAGCCGCTTGTGCGCGCTTCCGGCGGGATAGATCAACTTGCCGAAGGCGCCGGCACCGACAGATAACGCGTCAGCCAGTCGACCAACAGTTCAGTCATGCGGGAGAAATGCTCGGGTCTGGAAAAGCGATGATCAGCTCCGGGAATCACATGAAGCATCTTCTCTGCCCGAATGTGAGTGAATAGGTCCCGGGCCTGGCTTATGGGAATCACTTCATCCTGATCGCCATGCACGATGGTGGTGGGAACGCGGAGTCCCTGGGCAGCTCGATAGGCATCGTACCGGAGGCAATCTTCATAAAAGCCGAAGTGGACGGGAATTGGAGCGATCGATTCCGGTACTCGGCCCAGGCGACGCCACAGGTCAATCGCGACGCGGCCAAACCGCTGACGCAGTAAGGCGGGGAAGTCGCCGATAGGGCAGCGGAGTCCCAGCGCCGCTAAGGTGGGCGTTTTGGCGGCGACCAAGGTGGCCACAAGGCCGCCGAAGCTGGATCCCAGTAGCCCGACCTGTGTGAAGCCATGCCCTCGCATCAACGCGATGGCGCTTTCCGTTTGGGCAATGAGCGTCGTCAAGAGCAAATCTTTCAAATCCCCATCGCTCTGACCATGCCCAAAGAAATCGAAGCGAAGCGTCGCGATATGCTGCCGTGCCAGCTCTTCGCTCAACATGCGATTGGTCCAACTGTCCTTGAACCCCATGAAGCCATGGCACAGAATCACGATCTTATCGGTCGGTGACGTGGGCGACAGAAGCACCGCACTGACTTGCCGACCGGCGGAATCCCGAAAACTAAAATTCTTCTGCATGCACCATTCTACCAACTGCACTGACGGCCGAGAAGGTGACGTAGGTTTGACTTATCGAGTGCGAAAATCATGTCTATGCGCGTGTGAGCCGAAACGACGGGCATGCTTGACTCACCGCCACAGGTCCTCGAAGCGCTGCGCGCGCCTCTGATGAGCCGACGCCGGTGTGTCATCCGACATCGTCAGTCCTCGTCCTACCCGCCATTTATTCAGGAGTGCCTTTCCCCGGCTCTCGTAATGCCGTCACAATAAGGCTAGCTGTGTAAGGGAGGGCGATGATGAAACGCAATGCGTTCTCTTTAATGCTGGCCGCCATGGCAATGATGTTGGGGGGGGCCTGTGCATCGACGGAAAAAGCAAACAGGCCGATGAACAGCGTCACGATGAGTGACGCAAAGAACGACGGCTCGAGGAACACGAAGCAATCAGGTCTGGAATCCAAGTCAGAGGGCGAGGCTTCGCGCGCACAGGCAAAGGACTCTTCTCCTTCACGAGGACCCCGGGTTGAGAAAAAGAAGCATGAAGAATCTGGATCTTCGTCCGTCGGAAACGGTTCACAGGGCGCGTCGGGCACGTCAGATCAGCGCGAGGCGCGTATCACGCCATTGGACCAGTCCGAGACGCCAAGTGACCTTGACACCACACGCCGGATTCGACAGGCCGTCATCCAGGACGAGTCGCTCTCATTTAGAGCCAAGAATGTCACGATTGTCACGAACGGGGATCGCGTCGTGCTGGAGGGCCGTGTGAACACGCGCGCGGAAGCAGACCGCATCAAGGACATTGCGCGATCCGTCACGCCACACTCTATCGAAGATCGATTGGAGATTCCCCAGTAGCCGGAGAGGAGGTAAGTATGGCGAAAGCTCTTTACTGTATTGCCGCCACTCGCGAACAGGCGGCGGAAATCATTGATTCGCTCAGGAAGGCGGGGTTTTCACAAAACGCCATTTCGGTGCTCATCCCCGACCATGAAACTGGGCCGAGCTTGGGTGTCGAGAAGCAGACGAAGGCCTTAGAAGGGACGGCCACGGGTGCCAGCGCAGGCGGGGTGCTGGGAGGCGTCTTGGGGCTGCTCGCCGGCATCGGGACGTTAGCCATCCCCGGTGTCGGGCCCTTACTGGCGGCCGGCCCTCTCTTGGCCACGCTCAGCGGCATGGGATTGGGGGCAAGCGTGGGCGGACTGGCCGGCGGATTGATTGGACTTGGTATCCCGGAATTCGAAGCGAAACGATATGAAGGTCGGCTCGGGGAAGGACATATTCTGCTCTCCGTGCATTGCGAAGACAGGGAGGAGATCGAGCGCGCCCGGAACATCTTCAACGCGGCCGGGGCCAGCGATATTTCAATCGGTCAGGAAGCCGCGGCATAGAAAAACGCCAAGGGCAAGGCTAGGACGGCTGTCCGTGTAATGAAGGCAGGCCTCATGCGGTGGCCGGAAGCGGTTTCGCGTAACGCTTTTCAGCAGTCAAGAATTGGTGAAGGCCGCCGGCAACGATATGCTGCAGCAGGTTGTAGAAGATGATGGGGATCATCACGCGCGGAAATTGGGCGAGAGCCAGGGACGCCAGAACCAAGGCCGTGCCGTTGTTATTCATCCCCAACCCGTATGCCAGCGAGATAACCTGATCACGCTCGGCATGCAGCCACCGGCCGAGCAAGAACGCAAAGGAGAACATCGCAAGACAGAGCGCCAGCGTGATGGGCAAGGTAATCAACAAAAAATCAGGATCCGGATGAGCGATGGTCTCGGGCAATGACACGGCGGCGTTCGAATAGTTCAAGGCCAACAAGACCAGCGCATTGATCATTTTTACTTTCGGCTTCCACACAGCCGCGCCGGCGTCTCCGAGCATGTGCCGCACGCCGAGTCCCATCACGGCCGGCAGGACAACCCACAAGCCTAGAAACGGTCCGGTGCCATAGGAGGCGAGATGATTGAGCGCCTCCCGGTATTCGCCGCTGGTCATCGAGGCAAACAAGTACAAGGTCAGTGGTGTCGCAAGAGGGCTCAACAGAGTGGAACAGAGTACCAGTGCGAGGCTCAACGGTAGATTGCCGTCCGTATTCTGTGTCCAGGCGGTGGACGAGCCGGCGATCGGCATGGTCGCGACCAGCGCCAGACCGACCAGAATGTTCTGCGTCTCTTCCGGATTGTGCCACGAGCGCATGAGGGCGGCGACCACGACCGTGTAGGTTATGGGAACGAGAATGTTCGCGAGTAGCCCTGTGGCCAGTAGCTTATCAATACGGACCAGACCCCGCAGATCGGAGAGTTTCATACCAAGGCCGGCGTTGAAGAGCAGCAAGGCAAGCAGCAGCAACAGGATCGAGATCTTGAACTCGTGTCCGCCGAGGTGCAGGGTTCCTAGCGAGGTCTCACGGAGACGAAGGCCCGGTCCGGGCAGCACGGTCGCAGCCGCATAGGCGACGAGCAGAAGCCACAGTAAACGCCGGTGCAGCCAATGAGAGACGCGAGCGACCATAGATGCAGTGATGATAGCGTACCGGAGTTGTCGTGCCGCTTCACATCGGGAAAACCCGAGCCGGCGTGTCGGATAGGAAGAAACGAGAAGGGAATGGAGTCGAACGTCCCGACCTGATCGCAAGAACCCCACACGGTCCACTAGCTGAATCAATTGGATGATCGACTCCATGATCTCGTGCCTTTGATCAACCGCCGAACCCTCTCCCAGAACATCGAGCGCGCGGACGAATCGAAAACAATTCCCGACACCTTTGGCCTGTCATTCTTTATGCAACCATGGTATCCGTTTGCCACACGACACCATGACTCGGAATGAACATCGTATGACTGATCTGGTCAGCGAGAGACCACGCGATCAGGGATCGGCATTCTTTTCGTACGGCTTTCGCCCATTTTTTCTTGGGGCGGCCCTGTTTGCCGGAGTGGCGGTGCCGGTCTGGGTTCTACTGTTGGCCGGAGTCGGGGACTCGGCCGCTCTCTCTGCGCCCAGAGACTGGCATGTCCATGAGATGGTTTTCGGGTTTCTACCCGCTGTGATCACCGGGTTCATGCTCACCGCTATCCCAAATTGGACTGAACGCTCTCCGATCAGAGGCAAAGAGCTGATGCTCCTGTTTGGCGTGTGGCTCACTGGACGTCTCGTCATGGCGATGTCATCGTTCACGCCCTTCCTATCCGCTATCGTCGATGGAGCTTTTCTTGTGGCGGTGGCGGGGTTCGTGTGGCGAGAGATTGCGGCCGGGGAAACTTGGAGCCGTGCGCCGATGGGAGTGCTCATTAGCCTGTATGCCGGCGCCAACATCGTGTTCCACGTGCTGTCTCTGAACGGAGAGGTAACGGATCTTCCCGTGCGAATGGCGCTCGCGCTCGTGATGGTCCTGCTGGCGCTCATCGGTGGGCGAGTCACGCCTAGCTTCACCAGCGAATTCTTGGCGGAGCACGGAAAGACCGAGCTGCCCGCGTCGTTTTCCCGCTTCGATGGCTTATCGGTGGTCCTTGTCGCGATCGCCGCTATTGCCTGGACTGTTCAGCCACAGGCGAGAGCGACAGCCTGGATATTGCTGGCCGCCGGCGTCGCCAATCTGGGCCGCCTATTGCGCTGGCGTGGCTGGACGACGTGGCGCGAGCCGTTGGTGCTAATCCTGCATTTGGGGTATGGGTGGTTCTCGATCTCACTGTTCATCCTCGGCGGCGCGATGCTCGGCATGGGGCTGCCGACAGAGGATGCGGTGCATGCGCTCACCACCGGCGCAGTCGGCGTGATGACCTTGGCGGTGATGACTCGCGCAAGTCTGGGCCATACGGGACGACGCCGGCACGCGGGCCTAAAGACGATTTTCATTTACACGCTGGTCACTGTGGGGGCATTGCTGAGAGTCTTCGGACCGGTCACTGACCTTCCGACGACGCTCGTGCTGGGGCTAGCTGCACTCGCCTGGAGTGGCGCGTATGTCCTGTTCGCCCTGGTCTACGGCCCGTTACTTCTTCGCCCCAGCCTGGAGGAGTAATAGAAGGCCTCGCAGACGAAAATATGGATGGCCGAGTGTCCCACCTGGTCACGTCCGAAAATGGCGAGAACTTCGGCCATCGGATGAGGCATAGTAGAGCGTATGGAACACCTCGACCCGGATGTCTGCTACCGCGCACTCCAGACGCGCGACCGCCGCTTTGATGGCCGCCTGTTCGTCGCCGTCACCTCGACCGGGATCTACTGCCGTCCCATTTGTCCGGCGCGTACGCCGAAACGAGAGAATTGCCGATTCTTCCCGACCGCCGCTGCCGCTCAGGAGGCCGGCTTTCGTGCCTGCCTCCGCTGTCGTCCCGAAATCTCGCCCGAACTGGCCTGTTGGCGCGGGACCTCGAATAGCGTCTCACGCGCATTGGCGCTGATCGCCGAGGGCTTTCTCGATCGAGAGGATGGAAATGTTGAAGCGCTTGCAATGCGCGTCGGAATGGGAGCACGTCAACTGCGCCGTCTCTTTGAAGAACACCTCGGCGCGTCGCCGATCGCCGTCGCACAAACGCGGCGCGTGCTCTTTGCCAAACAGTTGATTCATGACACCCCTCTCTCCATGGCAGAGGTGGCCATGGCTGCAGGTTTCGGCAGCTTACGCCGATTCAATGACACCTTCCGCCTCCTCTATCACAGACCGCCCACGGAGTTGCGCCGCCGCAAAACGCGACCAACCCCAAACTCGTCTGCGGTGGCTCCCGTCGTGTTGCACATCTCCTATCGGCCCCCGTATGACTGGGGGGCGATGCTGGCCTATCTACGAGCGCGTGCCATCGACGGCATGGAATTCGTTGAACATGGCGTGTACCGGCGGACAGTCTCGCATGAAGGAGGACACGGCCACGTTGCCGTGGCGCATGCGCCAGGCCGCCAGGCACTCATCGCCACCATTCAGTTCCCGTCCGTGCGTGCGCTTCACGCAATCGTCACACGTGTCCGTCATTTGTTCGACGTAGGCGCCGACGTCAATACGATTAGCGCGCATTTGTCCAAGGACAAAACGCTCGCGCCGTTGATCGCCGCACTGCCGGGACTTCGCACGCCAGGATGCTGGGATGGATTTGAACTCGCCGTCCGTGCCGTGCTGGGCCAACAGATCAGCATCGAAGCCGCGCGTCAGTTAGGAAGCAAACTGGTCCTCCTGTGCGGAGACCCGGTCGACAATGCCCCTGACCTACGAGTGGCGCACGCCTTTCCTTCCGCGCGCTGTGTCGCGACGGCCGATCTCAGCCGCATCGGCATGCCCGAGTCGCGCAGGGCGACCCTGAAGGCGCTGGCCCAGGCGGCCGTCGCGAGTCCACGACTCTTCGAGCCGCTGGGTTCCATTGAAGACAGCATCGCGCAACTGCGCACGATCCGCGGCATCGGCCCGTGGACGGCTCAATACATTGCGCTGCGAGCCTTGCGGGACCCGGACGCCTTTCCGGCTACCGATATCGGTATCCTGCGAGGCGCGGCCAGTCTGGCCGGAGTGATTCCCACAGTTCCTCAACTGATCCAGCGTGCGGAAGCCTGGCGGCCATGGCGAGCGTATGCCGCACAGTATCTATGGCTTGCCGATAACAGTCTGCGGCACAGACCAATAGAACCTCGGGAGGCTTGTCATGTCGAATAAACTTTGTCTACTCACAGAAACGCTCGTCACACCGATCGGCGCGTTGGTATTGATCTCCGATGAAGAAGGTCGTCTGCGAGCGACGGACTGGACGAACTACGAGGAACGCATGCACCGTCTGCTCGCGCGTCATTACCGAGCAGAGAACTTCACGCTGACACCGGCCCACAACCCATCCGGGCTTGCCACGGCACTTGGCGCATACTTCGATGGAGATATTCGCGCGATCGAATCCATCCCCACAGCCACGGAAGGAACCGCATTCCAGAAGAGCGTCTGGCACACTCTGCGCGGCATCCCGGCAGGACAGACCATCAGCTACGGTACACTCGCCAGACGACTAGGAAAACCGGCAGCCGTGCGCGCCGTCGGACTCGCCAATGGAGCGAATCCAATCGGAGTCGTAGTGCCCTGTCATCGCGTGATAGGAGCCAACGGTTCGCTCACCGGTTACGGCGGAGGATTGGAGCGCAAGCGTTGGCTGCTCGATCACGAGCGACAGGCTCAGTTGCCATGAACGACCGCCTCTGTCGATGCGTGCGTGCGCGATCAGCAGTGCTACGCGGCTTCGACCGTCACCTCGGTCGTTACCGAATTCGCAATAAAGCATTCGCTGTGGGCACGCTCGTGGAGTGCCGCAACCTGCTCAGGAGTCGGACGAGTCGCTCCGCCGAATACCACCTGAGGGTGCAAGATGACGCGAGTGATGGCCAGCTTTCCCTTCTGGTTCTTTTCCAACACTCCAACGGCGTGGTCACTATAGCGATCGACCACAAACTGTTTCTTGGCCGCCACGGCCAGAAAGGTCAGCATATGACAGCTTGACAAGGCCGCGACGAGGCCTTCCTCAGGATTCACGCGAGCTGGATTTCCACGATAGGCGGGCGCGGCCGATGCAGGAACTCGGGCCCCACCTTCGAATATCCACACGTGATCTCGATTATAGGACTCATAAGAAAAGCTCTCTGATTCTCGTTTCCATTCCAGCGTGATCTTGTGTTCAGACATCCATTACCCCCCTAAACAGTGACATCCGGCCCATGACATCATCGTAGACCAACCTGCATCAAATTTCTTTCACCGTGTGGATTCGGATCGCGAAGCTTCGTAAGCTTCCGGCTGATTCTCACCTTGTGGCCATGGACGTATGGTAATGCTATCTGTTTCGCTGGAGCACTAAATGATGAGAACACCGCCTCTCGGAAGGTGCATCGTGCGGTCATCGGTGTTGGCCGTCTGCATAGTCCTCGTGATAGCGACGGCGGCCTATGCCGTGCCGACGGGACTCGACTTCGTCTTCTTCACAGGCCTCGGCACGGGATCAAGCCCATTGGACCGCATCGCCAATGCGTCGTTTCAGGGGAAAAGCGGGGAGGGGCTTCAAGCGCTCGCGCAGGAATTCGACGCGACGTTTGCGGCTCAGCACGTCACCGGACAAGTCTTTCCATGGGATCAAGAGTCGGCGGCGTCCGACTTCGTGCGATCGCTGAACCGCCTGGACGAGTTGGTCATCGTCGGCCATAGCTTCGGTGGCGACTCGGCGCTGGAATTCGCCAACACCTTAACGCCGGGACGACCGATCGATCTTCTCGTGACCATCGATTCAGCGTGTGTGCAATGCCCGGGCGGGACGATGAAGCCGGCGGATGTGCTGCAGGAAGTGGAGCTGTTCCACACGCCCAATGCAGGCGACAACCCGCTGGTTCCGCCGTTTCTCGAACGGTTGAGCAATCCTGATCAGAGTTTCAACGTCACCGATCTGTTCAATGAGCCGAATAACCAACACTGTCTGAACGACATCGGCGGCACGGTCACGCATACGAATATCAGCAACAGCGCCTGCGTGCACCAGATGATCGTCGGCGGCGCTCAATCATTGTTCGCGACCGGCACCCTTCCCAGCCTCACGACGTTTCTGTCTTTATCACCGAGCGGCGACTCAAGCGCTGTTCCCGAACCCGCCACCTGGCTCTTGTTGGCAACCGGAGTGGCGGCCCTCCTGCGGCGGATGGTTCACAGAGAGATGCATTGATAGCAGATAACCTCGCTGCCGCCAGAATTGTGTCAATAAAAGACTCCCGCCCCTTGTGCTCCTTCTATATCTTCATTGGTGAGGGGGCGACACCGCCTGTGTGGCTACTCCCGACGGTCGAGGGCTCGTGCCCGGACTCAGTTTGCGGACGAGCACAAAGAACAGCGGTACAAACAAGACGGCCAGAAACGTGGCCGCCAGCATCCCGCCGAGCACGCCGGTGCCGATGCTATGCCGGCCGGCGGCACCGGCGCCCGACGCGATCACCAAAGGCACCACGCCGAGAATGAAGGCCATCGACGTCATGATGATCGGCCGGAAGCGCAGTCTGGCCGCTTCCATCGCCGCATCAAACAATGACAAGCCATGCTCATATCGCTGATTCGCAAATTCCACGATGAGGATTGCATTCTTGGCCGCCAAGCCGATGAGAGTGACCAAGCCGATCTGGAAATAGATGTCATTGGCCGTGCCCGCGAGCCATACGGCCAACAGCGCCCCGAACACGCCGAAGGGCACGGCGAGAATCACGGCGAACGGCACAGTCCAACTCTCGTATTGCGCGGCCAGCACCAGAAACACCATGAGTAATCCGAATCCAAACGCCAGGACCGATTGCGCCCCTACCTTTCGTTCCTGATAGGAGATGCCGCTCCAGTCAATGTCGAACCCTTGCGGAATCAACACCTCCTGCGCCGCCCGCTCCAGGGCATCGAGCGCCTGGCCGGAACTGTAGCCGGGCGCCGGAGAGCCCAGCACGAGGGCGGTATTGAATCCATTGAAGTGCGTCACGGGATCGGGCCCGCTGCTGTAGCTGGTCGTCACCACAGTGTCGAGCGGGATCATCGTAGGGCCTTGCCCGTCCAGTGCGTTCAGCGCACGCACGTAGATCTTGCTGATGTCGGAAGGACTGGCTCGGTACTGCGGCTCCGCCTCCGTCTGAACGCGATAGACCCGGCCGAACTTGACGAAGTCATTGACGTAGAGATTGCCGAAAAAGGCCTGGAGCGTGTCGAAGACTTCCGAGATCGGGACCCCGAGCGCTTTGGCCCGCTCCCGATTGATCTTGGCATGCACGCGCGGAGCGTTGACGCGAAAGCTTGTGCTGGCCGCTCCGATCGCCGGATCCTGCCTGGCTTTGGCTACAAACTCTTGAGCCACCGCCGCAAACTTCTTGAAATCCCCTCCGCTGGGATCCTGCACCTGGACGGAAAAGCCACCCGTCGCGCCCAACCCTCGGATGGAAGGAGCGTTGAACGCGAGGATCAGCGCTTCAGGGATCTTGGCGAACTCACGAAAGGCGCCGCTGATGATGCTCTTGACATGATTCTCTTTGCCCTCCCGTTCATCCCAAGGTTTAAGAGGCGCAAACATGGTCGCGGTATTGGTGCCGCGGGTGTTGAAGACGAAGTTCTGACCTGAGAGAGTCTGGGTCCCGTACACGGCGGGGAGCGACAGATAATATTCTTCGACCTGGTCCGAGACGGCATCCGTCCGCTTCTTCGAGGCCCCATCCGGCAGTTGCACGACCGTGATGAAGTAGCCCTGGTCTTCCTCCGGCAAGAAGGCCATCGGCACGGCCTTGAATAGACTCGCTGCGATCATGATCACCACCCCGAAGAGGGCGAGCGAAAGCACCCAGTGTTTCAACGTGAGCGCCACGCTCATGGCGTAATGGCGTTGGACCCAATCAAAAGCCCGATTGAACAGACCGAAGAAACCCCGGCGGGCTTCATGACCGGGTTTCAGCACCAAGGCGCAGAGAGCTGGACTCAAGGTCAGCGCCACGAGCCCGGAGATCGTCACCGATACCGCGATCGTCACCGCAAACTGTTTGTACAATTGACCGGTAATGCCGCCGAGGAACCCGACCGGCACAAACACGGCACAGAGGACCAGCACGATGGCGATCACCGGTCCGGTCACCTCGCTCATGGCCTTCTTCGCCGCCTCTTTCGGCGAGAGCCCATTGGCCATGTGGCGCTCCACATTTTCGACAACCACGATGGCATCATCGACGACAATCCCGATAGCGAGGACCAACCCGAACAAGGTGAGGGTATTGATGGAAAATCCGAGCGCCGACATGCCGGCAAAAGTACCGATCAGGGAAACCGGCACCGCCGTGGCGGGAATTAATGTGGCGCGCCAACTCTGGAGAAAGAGATACACGACAAGGAGGACCAGGATCATCGCATCACGCAATGTGGCGACGACCTCTTTGATCGACACCTCGACAAACCGCGTCGTGTCGTAGGGAATGTCGTAGGTCACGCCGGGCGGAAAAATCTTCGCAAGATCGTCCATCTCATGGCGGATGCGTTTCACCGTCTCGAGCGCATTGGCGCCGGGAGAGAGAAAGGTGATGAGCAGCGCGGTCGGTTTGCGGTTGTAGCGCCCTTCGAGCACGTACGATTGTGCTCCGAGTTCGATCCTCGCAACGTCTTTGAGGCGGACGATCGAGCCGTTCGGCAGCGCGCGTACGATCATCTCCTCGAACTCGCCGACTTCCGACATCCGGCCTTCCGTGATGAGCGGCAGCGTCAACTCGCTGCCGTTCGGCATGGGCTCCCGCCCGACTGTCCCGGCGGGGAAGTCACGATTCTGCTCTCGCACGACCGTCACGATATCCGTCGGGGTGAGATTCAGTTGAGCCATGCGCACCGGATTGAGAATTAGCCGCATACTATAGTTCTGCTGCCCGAATACCATCGCGTCGCCAACACCGGGCAGACGTTTGATATTGTCGATGACGCGAAGAATGGCGAAATTGGCCAGCGTAAAGGCATCCTGTTGCGGATCGCTCGATTGCAACACCATGACCGTGAGGAGGTCAGGGGACATCTTCTTGACTGTGATGCCCTGGCGGATGACTTCCGGCGGAAGCTGCGGTTCCGCCAGCTTTTGGCGATTCTGGGTCTGAACCTGCGCGATATCGACGTCCGTTCCGATCTCAAAGGTTAATCGGATAGTCAGGTGGCCGTCATTGCTGCTCGTCGAGTCGAAGTACAGGAGATTATCGATGCCCGGCAGCTGCAACTCTATGGGCCGCCCCACCGAGTCGGCGACCACCTCCGCACTGGCACCGGGATAATCGGCTTCGACCTGCACCATAGGAGGTGTGATTGGTGGAAACTGCGCGATGGGCAAGGCCTGCATGGCCGCCAGACCTACCACGACGATGATGATCGACAGCACCGACGCGAAGATCGGGCGATCGATAAAGAACGTGGGAGTCATCGGGTCCCTTCGGGGCGAGCAGCGGCCGGCGTTCCGTCCGCAGCGGTATGAGGTGCCTCTGACTTCATCGGCTTCACCTCTGTGCCCGGCATGAGGTGTTGGAATCCATCGATCACAACCAACTCGCCCGGGCGCAAACCGTCCTCAATGAGCCAGTCATCGCCTCGCCACACCGTCGCCTTGACATCACGGCTGGCCACCTTATTTTCGTCGCCGACCACATAGACCACCGGTCCCTTCGGACCTTGCTGCACCGCGCGCTGCGGGACAAGAATGGCATTGGGCTTCGACACACCATGGAACCGCACGGTGACGAACTGACTGGGCATGAGCTCGCGATCGGGATTGGGGAAGACGACACGGGCCTGACGCGATCCCGTTTTGGCGCTCAGCCCCACGTCGGCAAAGTCCAGGACGCCTTCATGCTGATACCTCGTCCCGTCCACGAAGGTAATCTCCCCCGTCAACCGGTAGATCCCCGGATGTTGGATGCGCTTCGCGATGATGTCCCGCCGGCGCTTCAGCAGAAAGGTCTCGGGGGCGCTGACGATAACATACATCGGGTCCATCTGGTGGATCACGGTCAACAGGTCCGTCTGGGCGGTGACCAGCCGTCCCTCATAATAACGGGTCCGTTCGATCAAGCCGTCGGTGGGAGCGGTGATCAGCGTATTGTCGAGATCGAACTTGGCCTTAATGACATCCCCTTCTGCTGCTTCCAGCGCTGCCTTCGCAGCGAGCTGCTCGGCCACTGCATCGTCCACATCCTTCTGACTGACGGCCTGCTCGGCCAAAAGCGGCTTCACCCGCGCGAGATTTTGACGGGCCTGGACAAGTCTGGCTTTAGCTTGGGACACCCTCGCTTTGGCGCTGACGTAGGCCGCTTTGAACGGCACCGGATCGATGCGATAGAGGGGCTCTCCTTTATGAACATCCCGTCCCTCAGAGAAAAACCGCTCCTTCATGATCCCGGTTACTTGCGAACGGATCTCCACGATGCTGGAAGCCTGCGCCTCCCCGATAAACTCCGGTTCATCCGGGACGGTTTGGTACGTGGCTTCTATGACGTGAACTTCAGGCAGCGGACGGGGAGGAGGAGAAGCCGATTCTCTCTTGCAACCGGACAAATCGGCTATTCCAATCGACAGAAAGAGGATGATAGTGAGTATAACGGCGGCCTTGCTGGTGGTACAAGAACCTCGATACGGATTTGGCATGATTCATAGACGCTTTACGAGCAGTTCCAAGAATCCTGACATGAGGCCTACCACAACGACGCGCTCGGCGAAGTCGGGAGGACGCGCAATACGGTGTCCGCGTTCTATTCATACGTGACCAGGGGGCACCCATTTGCTCGAATGCTCGAATAAAGATCTTTCAAGCAGGCTGGTTGGAAGAAGTAGAGGACGCAGATGCGCTATGCCATCGTCATTGAAAAATCCGCGTCAACTATGCCGCCTATGTGCCGGACTTGCCTGGATGTGTGGGTACGGGCGCCACGATTCAGGAAACCGAAAATGTAATCCGCGAAGCTATTGAATTCCATCTCGAAGGCCTACGAGCCGATAATCAGCCCCCCCATTCCCCCGCCCAGCAGCCGCGTGGAATACGTCGAAGTCTCCGCTTGAAATTTCGCTCTCCTACTTAGATTCAGAATCGATACGCTTGGTTGAGTAACTGCACCGCTTCAGACAAACGCCGAATGCGCGAGTGAGCCTCAGGCGAAAAACACTGCATCGGCGACGGTTCTACTGTGCATCGCCCACCGGGGGATAGCGACAATTGCATCTTGATTTCCTTCATGGACCGCTCAATTATCATCCTCCGCCACCTTCGGCAGCTCCCGCTTATCAGTCCGGACAAATCTATTGTTCGATTGGTAGTAGTGGTGATTCTCGATATGGAACAGTGATGACCCTTTATCGAGAAGCCTTATAATCACCACTAGGACAATTATCACGATCGATTCGCTCACAGCTTTTCTCCCTTGATCTTAATGCCGAAGTCTAAGTGCTTTGTAACCACATTGATGAATGATCTTCGTATGATCTTTCCCGCTAAAATGCCGGCCGATCTCCGGAAACGATTGGGCATTTTCACTACCGAACTGAGCAACGCGCATGCCATCCAGCGAGTCCTACATTAAAATCTGTCAAGTGTTGCCTTTTATCCACTGGTTACCTAATTAAGACAGTACTTTATTACATGTACGAAGTTGAACGTGAGTGTACATATCTGAACATTCTTCCAAAAAGTGGCGCGCGAATGTACTAAGTAATTGAAAACGTTAGCGTGCACGAATGGCATATCCGTCTTTCAATGGATACTACTCTCCAAAAGTACAGCAATTAATAACTAACCGACGATTGAACCAGCTCACGAAAATCGAATTAACTGAGTAGGAGGCAGAGCTATTTAAGCTATTCCGGAAGCACCAGGATGCTATTCAGATCTTGGTTGAAACGGGGAGTATCTGAGGTACGAACAGCGCCCGACCTTGCTCTTCAATCCTTAGGAAAAATGATAGACATCGATATCCACACCGAACAAAGAAAAGGGGTCGGGAGTCTTTGCCTGACAGCATTGCGGAGGGTCCGGTAAAAGATCCGCCATGCCTCGTCGCCCGCGCCTCGCTGCGGGAGATCTCGTCAATCATGTCCTGAACCGCCGTGTCGGGCGTTTGAGAAACCCGCTGACTATATCGCCTTTGAGAAGATTCTGGCCGAGGCCCACGCCAGACACGGATACGCATCACGGCCTATTGCCTGATGCCGAATCACTGGCATCTTCTGCTCTGGCCTCGGCGTGATGGGGAACTCTCGGAGTTCTGAGGCGGATGACCATCACCCATACGCACGCTGGCATGCTCATTATCACACGGCCGGCACGGGGCCGATCTATCAAGGCCGCATTGCGCCCCACATAGCGCGCAATTGTCAGGACCCCTTCGGAGAGGAAAGCTGGGTACGCCGGATGGCGAAACGGTTTGAGATGGAATCCACGCTACGGCCACGCGGACGACCGAGGGGATCATGAAAAAAGAGTCTCGACCCCTTTGTTTCCCCCCAGGTCTCTTTCATTCACGATGTTGTAGCGGTCGAAAACGCTCCTTGTTTTGTGGCCGGCAATTGCCATTGCTACCTTCTCAGGTACGCCAGCTCGGGACCATATTGCGGACCGCCGTCTGCCGTATTAGATGTGAAGTGAAGGACTTGCCTTTGAATTAGTGAAGCCCGCGGTGGAAGCCGAAGCCGCTACGTCAAGCGGTCAAACCGTCGATCGCTTCTCGGTAAAACTTTTAAATTGCAACTCGTCGATCTCTAGTTTCTTTGCATCTTTTAATAAATCTTCAAGTTGCGCTTCTGCTTGTTTTGGATTGAGCAGTAATTCTTCCTTGAGCCTGTAATACCTGGCAATGACTTCTGAGCGTAAGTCTTTGACCTGTCTAAAACCTGAAATGGCAGTATCATATAGCCGCCTACCTTCGTCGGTATTGTTACTTTTAAATTCGATGAGGGCTCGTGTCGCCATAAGAACATTTTGTTCTCTTTTAGGAATTCCAGATTCCTTCACGCAGGTAAGTGCTTCCCTCGCCTCTTGTATTCTCCCCAGCGATGCCAAGGCGAATGCGAGATTATTGACTAGGAGAGGTTCATTTGGCGATGAAAGAAGGCCCATTTTTGCGATTTTTGCTGATTCCTCGTAGTCTTCTAATGCAGTACCGGCAATGTAAGACCCTGCGACGGCAGGACGTGAACTAAAAGGCTGATAGGCGAACCATTTTTGGGCCGCTTCAAGGGCACCCTGGTAATCATGAGTCTGCCTCAATCTTAAACTTGTTTCTGCCTCGAACGAATTGGCTAATTTCTCGGAATCAATTTGATGACTGCTACCAAGAATATTTTCCAAAAATGCCGCCTGAGCTACGGTATTCTCAGTCGGATCCTCTAGAGCAAGCGTGAAAAGTTTTTTGCCCTTGCGAAGAGAGCCTTTCAGAAGTTCAACAGTTCCCAAAGCACCAGCCAACTCAGAAAGATGAAATTTAGGAATATTCGAACTGGCGATGAGATCTTGACCTGCCTTAATTCTTTTAGACGGGCGATCAAGAGTGTCTGAAATGGCAATTTCTGCAGCAATAAGCCACGGATCATGCTTGCCTGTATTGCTTTTTCGGAGGTAATGCAAAGCAGCATCGGGCGCATCTAGATGCATGAAGAACCTTGACCCTGACCGAAGTAAATAACGGTTCTCACTATTCAAGGACAGAGCAACTTGTACTGCGTTCTCTGCAGGTTGAGTCTGCCCAACTGCGCTATAATAGAAAGCGAGATCCATCCACAGAATAGGATTGTGAGGATAATTTCTAACCCGTCTCTTCAAGGAAGAAATTACCTCATGAAATTCAGCGGTATGTTCGGGAACAATGACATGCGGTAATGGGGGACCTTTTTTCTGGCTTAACCTAATAAAACTTTGTGCTAGCTCGGTAAGAGAATCGGTTCCGATCGACTGCTTGCTCAGGATAAAGGCTGCCGCTTCTTTTGCCTCTGTATTATTGAAGTGATTAAGTAGGAGGGCGTTACCGACCAGATCGGAGGCATGCAAGAGAGTTTGTTCTGTTTTCCAGGATTCGATTTTTTCTAGGAAGTCCTGGGAGATAGCTGGCGGCTTTTCCTCTTGATTGGGTGTTGTGATGATCCCCAGCCATCGGGCCAACGGATAGGTATGCCAGCGAGGAATCACTTGTCTGCTGTTACTGAAACTCTCTCCGAAACTCATGTCATCCTAACCTCGATCATCTTACACATCAGATCGAGCTTTGAGATATATCTTTGAAGATCATACCTGCCGACTACCGAGCCGGTCCACTTTACATCGCCGCGCTTGGACGGATCAGGATCGCAAAGCTGTTGGGCCATCACAACGATGTCTTCCACAAACTCCTGAGTATGCATTGATACCTGGTCGCGCAGCTCGGATAGTGTTTCTTCGAAAGCATGCTGTAAATGAGGCAGGTCAGCCTTAAAAGACAGGTTGCCAAGAGTTACCCCGTGTAGCTTAGCTCTAAGTAAATGGATTGCAGAGACGCCAGTAAAGTGGAAGAAAAAGAGACTACCTAGCAAGTACATATCAGACAGCAATCTCTTCTCGAATCCGTCTATGCCAGTGTCCTTATAATAAAGATCTAGTGGAGCATAACCTGTATCTCCTGGAATTAAATAAATGTCATTAGGTGAATTTTTTCCCTGATCAGATGCCCGGCCAAGGTCCCCGATTTTTGATGACTTATTACCCATAACAAGAACATTGGACGGTTTTATATCTTGATGCGCTATTCCAGAGGCATGGAGCTGCTGCAGGCCGACCGCTACATTGTGCAAGGATTGCAAACACCAATGAAGATCGAAGGATTTAAAATCTTTAATGATTTTTCTGATATCACCGCTAGCCATTTCAAAGATCAAGTAATGAACAAGACTGAAGTCACCAAAGCCTGGAACCGTTAGTGATCCATCAAGAATTGGCGTGATTACACGATTAAGCTTTTTGATCTTGCACTTGTCTAAGAGGTCTCGCTCAAAGTTATATGCTTCAGTCATAGCCTGAAGTGCACGAGCAGGGTCTTTAGCTTTGGAGGCTATGGAAAAGTCCAGAGCTTTTAGATAGGCATAGCTCCCATTATTTTCCACCTTGTACCCAACGGAAAAGCGGCCCCCTGTACTAAAGGGCCCCTTTGTTATCTTCTCGATGACTTTCCACCCGTTACCAAGATCCTTGTCATCGAGACTATCCGCAGGTGTTTGTCCCATGAGATTCCCCTTTGGTTGATGAAGATTGAAGATTCTCCGTAACTCTAGTTAGGGTTTCAAGCAAAAACAAGCTATCAGGGGGCTGTATCTCAACGTACTACCAGCCATCACTTGTCAGCGATTATGTTCGCACCGACATCCGCAAATGCGGCGCACCCATGGGCGGCAATTGTGCCAGGTAAAAGCTGCCAGGCACAATTGCAGTCCCGTCGCTCGCGACTAGGAATAAGCCTCCTGCCCAGGCTGGAGTGGGGGCAGGAGGCTTGATGTATTAGAACTGTTGGCAGTCCGTAGAGAACTGGTTGGGGGCAGGTCTTGTCTCTAGTAGCAACAGCCACATGGGGTCAGACCTTGTAGACTCAGATCCTTGCGTCATGAGATTAATGTCGCCTTCGAGTCGGTTGAGCACCGCGGCTCGGCTCTTTCATCCCCTCCCTCAGGCCACATCGTTATCGGAATGATGGATACATCTCCGACTTTGCAGTAGAATACCTTATATAGAATTAGATGATCGCGCATGCTTATTGGTAGCCTAACAAAGGCATGAACAAGCATTTCCAGTGGTTAATGATCGTGGGGATTTCTCTGGTACTTCAATCTTGTACCATTGCGCATTATCAGATCACCAACAAGCTCCATACCGATGCTGCTATCAAAAGTAGAAATTCATGCAACGTCAGCTATCATATTTCAATTGATGCAAATCCAAGACAGTTCACTCGCAAACCTCAATACAATGATGATCAACTCAAAAAGGACAATGAAGTGTATGTTGGATCAACAGAAAAAGTATTCACTGACCATGGATGTGCCGTTCAGAAAGTTGAGAAAGCGGAGGAAGCCGATTTCAAGATAGAGATAACACAATCTCCACTTTGGAGTGCGTTGCCTCAAGAGTGGCTAACGGGTCTTTCGTTCGGTGCCATACCAAGTTGGGGTACAAGAGAACGTGAGTATACATTTGGCTTCAGGGACATAAAACTGAAGAAAGAACACGTCTACGTAATAGACAATAAGTCATACAATCACATCATTCTATTCCCAGTATTTTGGATCACGTTTATAACTCTGGACAAAGGTGATGTTTACGCTGAAGCATTGTCAAATTTCTTAGAAAACTCCTAGACCCGCTTGTCGCTATATAGCGCCGCGTAAGGTAGTGGCCGCCAAACGCATTTTGCTTCCGCAGCCCAACGCTTTCTAGGTGACAAAGAAAAGGGGGTCGGGAGTCTTTCCTTGACAGCATCGCGGAGGTTTCGGTAAAAGATCCGCCATGCCTCGCCCTCGCTGCTGGAGATCTCGCCTATCATGTCCTGAACCGTCGTGTTGGGCGACTTCCGCTGTTTGAGAAACCTGCTGACTACGCCGCCTTTGAGAAGATTCTGGCCGAGGCCCAAAACCAGACCCAGATACGCATCACAGCCTAGTGCGTGATGCCGAATCAATGGATGGAATCGACGCTACGGGCTCGGCATCCGCGGGGAGGTCCCTCTTCCGACGGAAAAATTGTCACAGAAAAATATTAAGTAATGCCAATGTTTTAATTAACTAGGAGCCGCTCGTTCAATAACTTACGCGCTGGTGCCCCGTGTCCACCGTCGACGTATGAGCTGACATTCAACCGTGGGCCTGTCCTCGATTTTCTCCAAAGCCATTGTTATTCCGAAAGGCGTGTAGCGGGTCAGCATTATGCATTACTGACCGGCATGGTAGTGCAAGACGATCTCAGCAGCAGGTTCTTGATGCTCAAAACTTTTGTGCGAGGGAGCCTCATAGAAGCACTTCTCCTCACGGTCATGATGTTGCTCGCGGCGATTTTCGTGACTGCGTTTAATGCACATGCCGAGTCACTCGACGCCTTGACAAATCAGGGGCTATCCCTCTCCAATGGCCCGTTAACCTATTCGAACTTCACTGCCAATCTCAGTGTCACACCCGCCGATTTTGGAGGTCCCAATCCAAACTCTTCCTACTCGTACTCGATGTTGCCGACCATTCATGAGGTTGATGTCACGGCGACTTCAACGGGCCTTCACATATCGGGACTGAACATCGGCGGCTTTACAAATGGGCTTCCCGAAGTGACGCTGCAGCTGTCCTACCTCGTTTTGGCATCGCCTGGTGACATAGTTTCAATGACGGCAGGCGTGCCAACGCAGCATGGAGGCATTGCGTTTAACGGCGATCATCGATTGACGGCAACAACACTCGCTGGGGCAAGAGTCTTTGCTGAAGCTGGCGATCTGTGTCGCTTTGTCCACTGCGACGCAGGGCCGGTCCCGCTCAATGTGCCACTGGTCTCGATCGGTGAAATCGTCCACTACAACGCAGCTGGCGCATGCCGTCTTGGCCCTCCAACCCGAGATAACGTGCCGGGATGCTCTGTCACCCTGGCATTTGATGTGAGTACCACATTTGCCGCTGTTCCTGAACCCTCCACCTGGCTCCTGCTTGCCACCGGCTTTGTCACACTATTGCTCGACAGGATAAAAGGGGTCGGGAGTCTTTGCCTGACAGCATTGCGGAGGGTCCGGTAAAAGATCCGCCATGCCTCGTCGCCCGCGCCTCGCTGCGGGAGATCTCGTCAATCATGTCCTGAACCGCCGTGTCGGGCGTTTGAGAAACCCGCTGACTATATCGCCTTTGAGAAGATTCTGGCCGAGGCCCACGCCAGACACGGATACGCATCACGGCCTATTGCCTGATGCCGAATCACTGGCATCTTCTGCTCTGGCCTCGACCTGATGAGGAATTCTCGCGTGGGTATTCACCCCTCTGCGGGTAAGAACAGGTCGAGGTCTGCAACAGTCATTTCGGCCGGCAACCCTTTCTGCCATTCATTGCCGTCGAGCGGAAGACACCAATAGCCGTCTTCGCGCTTTTCAATCGCCCAATCTCGCCTGTCATGGTACACGATGATCGCTCTCACTTCTGCACCTCCCGGCGGCCTCCGGACGCTTCCGAGCCATCCCGAGTAGACGATGAGATCTGATTCAGTGAAGGAGGACGATGGTTCAATCTCCGTAGCAATGCGAGTACAGGGCTAATTCAACAGCCGTTGTCTGTTCTGCTGCAAGACATTGAGCGCGACTATTCTCTAGGGCTTGCGATACGGTGCGGAGAAATAGATCGCGGTCAATGGGTTTTTCGAGGAACGCAAAGATGTTGCACGACGACACCCAATCGGAATGCTGCCGGCCTCCGCTGATGAGCACGATTGACGTGAATGGATTGATCGTTCCAATGCGCGAGGCCAACTCGACCCCATTCATGCCCGGCATCCGGACATCAGTAATGACCACGTCATACGCGTTCGTCTTGATGCGATCAAGCGCGAGGTAGGGGGAGTCGGCGGTTTCAACCAGTACCTGTTCGAGACGAGAGGTCACCAATCGAGACAGGAGTGTGAGGACGAGGGAATCATCATCAACGATCAGGAGTCGGGAGACGCGTAGCATAACGCCCTCCTCTGGACGAGTGCCAGGAGGAGCAAGACAGTTGCCAACCATAGCGCACGTAATGTCGCGATAAGGAAGCGAGACCAAGAAAGGTGCGGGCGCTTCCTGTGCGGCTTTGCACAGGATTGACTGTGCGCAAAGCACGGTCGTGCATCACGTTGGCCCAAGGTAGCAGTTCAATGCTTCAAGGGCTGTGACGGTCTTGGATGGACATTTCTTCCACACATTCAGATCTGTTGCGTCATGAAATTGATGTCGAGTAGTTGGTCGCAGTCTTTTGAGCGGCTGCAATAGTGGGATATCTTACATCTGTCGAGTCAGCGGTCATCGTTGGCACCGAGTTGGTGTTCGACGGTGGCATGAGCAGCTCTCATCCTGAAAAAGAAAAAACGTCAGCAACGATTTCGCAGCGCGTGGTGGTCCGGTGCCTTTCTCACTGAGTGTTCTCACACAGTGATGGACCAGACCCGATCCTAAAAAGTAGAATGGCTCAGATTTCTCATCATGCCGTAAAGCAGGCTTCTGCGGAGACGGTACGATCCCATTGACCCGAGGGTGCGGAGTCTGGACGAGGCGCGGCCTTTCTATAACACACTCCGGCGCTGGAGTTCACACCGGGAGTCATCTTTGTTTCACCACGCATGAGGTGGAAAGGATAGAATTTGACCTGACGATTTCAGTTTATAGTTTCAATCCCGTCTGAAACCTGCCCGTATTTTGCAGTGCAAAATCAGCGTCTTGTATTTAAGTGGCTTGGTGTAGGTTCGCCTTTGTTTTCCTGGGGGAGGGGACATGATCAAACTTACCTCTTCTTTTTACCTTACTATTTGTTAGCAATCTTACGTTAATCGAAGCCAATCTAAATATTTGCACAAGATGTGATGTGGTAGTTAAGAAAGCCTTTTACATAGGCTGTTAGCATGGCCTGTATCACTGACCGCAAAATTCGTATAGAAAGAAGATCATGGCAAAGTATCTAATTTCATTCCCGAGTGCTGCAATGAAAGTACCCGAAAGTGAGTGGGAGGCGGTGGGTCGAGACGCTCATGCCGTGATACGCGAGGCGAACCAAGCGGGCGTCTACGTTTTCGGCGGTGGTATTGATGAAACAGTACCGCCCGTTCTAGTTTCGGCCAATGCCTCAGTCGCTGAGGGAGGCTACCCCTGGGCGCCTCCGCTCAATGGTGGATTCACTGTACTTGAGCTGTCTTCAAATAGGGAGGCCATCGCATGGGCCGCACGTCTCGCGAAAGCGTGTCGCTGTGATCAGGAGCTTCGAGTATTCGGGTTTGATCCAGAGTCGTGAGGTCGGAGTGTTGCTGTACATGCTGCTAGCTAACATCCAAAATGCCTGGTCATAAGATCGGAGTGCCGTTCACAATCGCACTGATTTGTAAGGCGAAGTCGAACCCAAGAATCTTAGATGTCAGGTCAAATCTAGACTTTTACACATGAGGAGGGTGAGTAGACCTGATCCTTTCTTTGTCGGGGCAATGTTCGACTGGATCAGGACGCTCTTGAAAGGCGACGGTCCGTCGAATGGCAGGATATGAACGTCACATGACATCCAGCTTGATACGCTTCAGAAATGAACTCTCCCGTATATGGCCAGTGCTCAACCGCATTAAGTGGCAAGACGTACCCTTTACCTCGAAGAAGGCCTATGTCACCGCGGTGTTCTCGAAGATCGCGTATCTCAGTATTCCACACTTTGAGGTCCGCTATCATACGCTCGCCAAAGTGATCCCTTGCCTGAGCTACCAGCAGCTTCTCGCGTCAGGACGTACTCACGACATCCTCGAATTCTTGCGTGCGCTCGATTTCGGCAACGCCTTCCTGGTGACGACAAAATATGTAGTTGCCGTCGGCGTGATTACAGCTAACGTCATCATCATTGCGCTACGCGGGACGCGTCCCCTCTACATATCGGACTGGATGATCGATTTTAACTCGATAAGAACCACGACTCACGTGAATAGCTGGGAAGTCAAACTTCACTCAGGCTTTTTTGTCGCCATGACCGATTGCCTTGACGAGATCGCCTTTGAAATCCAAAAAAGAATGGGCAGCGGTTCTCCACAGATACCGATCTATGTTGTGGGACATTCCCTGGGTGGTGCCCTAGCCGCGATAGCCCATGCTCTCAGCCGAACCACATTCTCCTCTTACCACCGGTACGGTCTCGCCAAGACGGCTACACTCAACACACACTCAAGCTTTAGTTTTGGAATGCCACGGTATGGAGACGACCGGGCCATCAGCAACCTCCGAAGCCCGTTTCATACCTACAACGATGGGGACGTCGTTCCTGGAGTCCCAACCAGGTGGATGGGATTTGAGAGCGGACCGACCGAATACCGTTCGGGACAAGGAGGCTCATTGAATCAGAAGGCCCAAGACAGGCAGAGCCTGCGATGGTGGCTCTCACGTGTCCATCTTGTGAGAGGAGTGCGTCACCATCTCATCCTCATCGAACGATATATTCGGCGCCTTGGTAAAGCCGCTGGGGTCTATTAGGAAGAGAACAGCGCCCTACAACCATTTCGCAGTACGTCACGAGCGATCCTTCCTCAATCTTCTTCCTTTCCCTCAACATTCCCTCACACAACGATGGATCGCGCCATCGCGGCTCATTCTTCTGCCGGTTTCGACTTGGTCAGACATTGTCCTACGCGTGAATCATTGTCGGGTCACTGTTCACCGTTCGCCCAGCGCATTCACAATAGAACCAGATGGAATGGAGACAGTGATGAGGAGGAGCGTGCTCGTCCTGATATAGATTCGGCGCGACAAGGACGATGGTGCACATGGGAGCAGAGCAAGGATCGGACCGCCCCGCACATCACGGGATCGAAGATTCAGTACACGGCCGGCAGACTTTAGCTATTGGCCATCATCTGAGGGCCATGCTGTCACAGGTTCCCGACATTCTATGGGCTCCAATCGTCGTGGCCGGACTCATCGTGACGATTGGCCTCTTGGGGGTTTTGTTCAATCAACCGTGGCTCTTTGCCAGCCTAGGTCCGACGGCTTATCTGATTGCTCATACTCCCGAGCAACCCGCTGCAGGCTTTTACAACGCCGTCGTCGGACATCTCGTCGCCGTCGCCTCTGCATTTTTAGTCGTGGCTCTTATGGGCGCTGATAATGCCCCCTCCTTATTCGTGACCCATCATCTGGTCGGCATACGGGTGCTTGCCTCCGCCTTGGCGTTGGGATTGGCCATCATAGGGGAATTGCTCTTGCGCGCATCACATCCACCAGCCGCCGCCACGGTGCTCCTGATTACGCTGGGTGGCTTCTCCGTCTCGTTTCACAGTGCCATGACAATCATGGCTGGCGTGCTCTTCCTGGCGCTTCTCGGTGAACCGCTCCGACGCCTCCGAACTCGGACATGAAGCATCTCCATTCATGAGGGGGATAGTGGCATCCATTCGGTTTAATACTCGAACGCCACGTGATAGAGAGCCGGAACCATTTCAACGCCCAACTGCGCTAATTTTGTCTTCATCGGCGTGACGCTCTTCTCATAGGCTTTCCAGTACACCTCTTCATTGTCCCATACCGCGACGTTAATGAAGTTGAATTTGCTGTCCGGCTTGATACTCCGATGGAACTTTCCGTTGATGAATCCGGGTTGCGTCGTGATCGTAGCTTTTACGTCCTGCCACCACTTCACGAACTCATCTTCGTGACTCTCTGGGACTGAAAATACATTGATTAAGGTGACTGCCATGGGGGATCCCTCCAATCTTTAATCCGACCCCTCGAACACAGGTCCGGTATCGTGGTCCGGCCTTTATTTTCCGCCTAGGACGGACAGTTCCCAGCGATAGCCATCAGGGTCATGAAACCATACGCCCATATTCGGCGAGCCGGGCGCTTCCGGGCCGATCTCGTTACCCGGATCTTCTACCTCGACCTTGTGCTTTTTCAGATGCTCGAGCGCCTTCCGCAACGCGGTCATATTCGGAAGATGAAACGACATGTGGCCGATCGTTCTCGGTGACGGTTTGCCTTTCGACAAGGCGATCGTGACGTTGTCGTTCCCGACCGCGACGCCGTCTTCGAACTCGAACTCTTTGCGCAATCCCAACACACTCATGAACCATTGTGCGCTGCGCTGAGGATCCCGAACGGCCAGTCCGAAGTGTCCGACCGTTCCAATTGTGAACGGAATTTTCATGGCAGTTTCCTCAATACCTTGTTTTGTCGTTTTCGGCTTTCTGGCGCTCAGCAGGGCATGTGATAAGAATAGGTATTGATGACCCCGTAGTGGTCGGAGCCGGTGAGCCGGCCGCCCGACACGGTTTGCCCGAACAAGGCCTGTTTGAAACAGGCTTTGGACATGAATGACATACTGAAGAGAAAATCAATTCTTCTCGCCTGGCTGATGGCTCGGCGGTAGTCGGTAATGATTTCCTGTCGGTCAGTGGCCGATTCGGGCGCGATGGCGAGATCGAACTCCGGCGGCAATCCCGTTTCTTCATGACCGGCCAGAGGATTCAGCGCTGGATCATACGTGTTCAGCATCGGTATCTTGGGCGTCAGCTCCGCCGTGTCCTGTAACCCAAAGCGCTCCAGTTCTCGATACTCGGGGGCACCCGGCTCGAAATTAAAGTCCCCCCCGATGAGCAGGCCCGCATAGGGACCGTTCTCCTGGTACCGGTGCAGGGCCTTGATCCACGTGTGCAATTCCCGGAGGCGAAGGTCCTGGTCCTCCTTTAGCGCGGCCATCAAGTGATCGTAGTGCTGGAGGCGGCCTTGTTGGTGCGCGTCCATCAAGGCATGAAGAAAATACATGTCGCGTTCGATGCCCGAGTGCAAATGCGCCGTGCTGACCAGATACTTCGACTGCGTGGCAGGCGACGTGATCTCCGCGATCAGCGCGTAGCGTAACTCGCCGAGCTGCCATCCTACTTCATCATGACAACTGCCGGTTCCGCTGAGTTTGAGTCCATCGAGTTTTTCTAGTTGAAGCGGCGCTTTCGCGAGGATCACGAGCCCATTGTTGAGCTCCTTTAGCAGCGCGAGACCTGGGACGCGCAGTCCGCAGGCATCAACCTGGTGAACCTGTGAATAGTAGAGGCCGCGGGCCCGCAAGGCCTCGACATACCGTTCGGCCATGTGCGGCAGCGGATTGACTTCCTGCAGGAGCGCCACATCCGGTTCTGAGTCCGCCAATTGCTGCACGCGAAGATGAAATCGCGCCAGTTGCTGCTCGATCATTTCACCGGGACGAACCCAAAACCGCTCGACTAGCAATCCGTGCAAGGTGTTGTACGTGAGGACCTTAAACGTGTCGGTCTGAGGCAAGGAGTGCGGCAGGCGGTCCGATACCGGCGGTACGGGAGAGCAGCCCCAAAGCCACAGGGCCAGCGAGGACCAGGTTGCAAGATAGTGTCCCCATCCGAGCATCGCTGAGCCCCCTTGGTCGTCGCGACCGGCCGATCCGGTCTGTGCTGATGGAGCCGAGACGTTCTCCTGTGACTTGCGCGGACTCCCAAACTGTAGTTTAGAAAAGTCTTGTTTTCAAGAGCTGCAAAGGCAGCGAGTGAGTCCCGTTGGGAGGCGTTGGCCGGTCTCGCTCTTGACCGTCAGCCTATCAGCAAACTCACGCCGTCTTTCACTGTTCGACCTTGCCTATTTCACCGCCGCTTCCAAGAGCGTTTCCACCGGCTGGATCTTTGAGACAAGATCTTCCGGTACACCATGCCGCTGATTCAGCAGCTTAGACGTGTTATAGGTGAGCCAGACCTTACCGTCTTTGTCTTCCCACGCCAGCGCCTTCATGGGAAGGTCAATGGCCGCTGTCGGTTGAGCCACCATCAGCGCGGTCCCCCCTTTCGGATTCCCGAAGATCAGCAAGATCGTCGGCTTCATCTCCAATCCGACCTTTCTCGCTTCTTCGCTATGGTCGATCCGAGCGAAGATGCTCATGCCTTTTCCCACGACCGCCTTCTCGATTCGCTCGATCGTCTCGGTGACGGAATACCGGCTGGCTGTCGTTTTTAGGTTGGTCTCGGCGGCCGCCGCACCCCCGATCATCACTGTCCCGACGAAGCCGGTCCACAACAGATACATAACAATTGCATTGCCATTCATGAGTCCTCCTTTTCCTCCAGGGAGACCCGTTGGTTCTCTGCAGCATGCAGTGCCTTGGTCCTGGGTCCTATTTGTACGATACGAGTACCTGCTCCATTGAGCCTGGCAAGGGGTACTGTTCGGCATTGGAAAAGCCGGGGTTGCGGAGCATCTGCTGGTATTCCTTCAACATGTAAGCATCACCTTCTGGGGTGGTGACCAGCATGATCAAACTGAACGGCCACCGGGGGCGGCGTGACCCGATCGTCCTTGTGCACGAATTCCGCGTGATGACGCGGCCGCCGGCAGGTCGTAAACATCACGACACGCCTCCGACGATCCTCCGGTACTCGTCTTCTGCATAGGCGCGAACGGTTGAGGTTCTGACGTTGCCTGCAGAGCCGATCTTCAGCACAAAGTTGGCGAGCACCTCGTCCGTTGGCACTTCAACGATGAGCAAGCCATCTGAGTCGCCCTGTGTCATGTAAAACGCCTTGACATCACCACCCAGCTCTTTGAGCGTTTTTTTGGCAGTATCCAAACGCTTGGACGAGTCCTTGATGTTCCGAATACCTTGCTCAGTCCAGTTAATATGGATCAGATAGGTTGCCATGATGACCTCCTTCTATAAGCGACTCTTCGACGGCTCTTATGGCGGAGAGGCGTTGGAAGGGCGGCATATTGTCTCTCCCCCATAATACGACGACTGATATCCTAATCAAGGAGAAGCCGACATCAGTGAAGTGTTCGGAGAATAGTCAGGAGATCACCTAACCACGTACCCTATATAAGCGGAGGCCATGTGTCTAACACGACTTGTGAACTGTAATAAACAAACCGAGCGCACCCTCTGCTAGGCATATCAATGAACCTTCCGCACCGGGGGTTGAGTTATTGATGAAAGGTTCTCTCGAAGCAAATCAAGTTTTGCCTGCCTTCAATTGGTATGGATGCCAGTTTCCATCCGCCATTTCATACCGAAAACTGTATCCGAAGCCCCTGGAAGTCTGGAGCGTTAGGTCGATCCAGCCTATCGCATCACCTTCACATTTCTCGCCTCTTCAGACACCAAGAAACGCTGTGACACTCTCAATTGAAATGCCTGTAGTATTTACAACGACTTGACTCCACTTCTGCTTTCCCGTAGGTCTGAGCACACAATCGCTTCCACTTGAGGACTTTATGAATGGCAGTAGTCTGGCCGCGGTGCTGTTGTTGGCGGCCGTCTTAAAGCTGGACGCCGCCTCAGCCGCACAGCCCAGCACGGAAGAACTTGTGGAAACGGGCCGTCTCCTCGCCCTCCTGTTGGATGCCGGTCGAGTCACCATCGCAAATAAGCAGCCATTGATTAATGATCGGAAAAAAGGCGACAAGGGCTATAACCCTGCCGTATTCGAACAAGAATTGTCTGAGAATTTTCGACAACGGACGGGCTTGAATCTATTTGCACTGCAACAGAGCAACGTGCCGGAGGTGGCAAAGCAGTTGCTTCCGACATTGGTACAGGCCAGCAAGAAGACCGTGGGCGATGTGCGGCACATCATTAATCTGGAAGGTATCGGATTCAAGGGCTTCATTCCGGCCGTCTTCGGCACTACCACGGCCTCCAGCTTCCGGAGCTACACCGAGGTCTACTTGCGGCAGACCATGAATCCTGCCCGCAACCCTCAAAATGCCCCAGATGAGTTCGAGCAACGGGTATTAGCGCGCTTTGCAGACCCGACGTATCCTCGACAGAACGATGGCATCTTCAGTGAAGTGGTGAATGCGGGAAAAGCAGTTCGGGTGATGTTGCCTTTGTACTATCAGAAGGCCTGCTTAGCCTGTCATGGTGAACCGAAAGGCGAACGGGATCTCTCCGGCTACCCGAAAGAAGGGGCAAAGGAGGGTGACCTGGGCGGAGCGATTAGCGTAAAGCTGGAGGTTCCGTAAACAGCGGCGAAGCCGTGCGAGGCTTGTTAAGAGATACTTGCCTTTTTAAAATTCGAGTTGCGCGGAGGAGAGCAAGTCGAAGGCAGCCTGTTGCTCAAAGGACTTCTCGTTATTTGTGAGGACGGTAAACGTGAATAAGACCATTCCATCCGACATAGCCCCTTGCCTCACTATTTGTACTCGTTCAAGCGCGGTGCCCTCGGTCAACTCGTAATAGCATCCCTTCCAAGTACCTGCTGCCCCCTCATGTATCAACGGGTACAAATCACCGAGAAAGCCTTGCACTAGCCCGGCGGTGAAGCGGCCGGCAGGACCGTGATGGCTCGCGCTCCGTCGCCATCCCGACTGTTCCCGTCAGACGAGATCGTGTCCGGGCCCGTTCGGCTTTTGCTTTCCCATTTCAGGATCTTCAGGTCCTGCACGAAGATGGCGTAGAGCACGGGGACCAAGATCTTGGTGATGAGAGTGGCCAGCAGCAGGCCGCCGATTTGGGTATAGCACATCGGCTCCCACAGTGGCCCGCCGCGATAGGCCAAGGGGAATAGGGCAATGACGGTCGCACCGACGGTAATGAGCACCGGGCGTAGACGTAGAATTCCAGAATCCAACATCGCCTCTCGAAACGGTTCTCCAATCGCGTGGCGTTCTTCGATGAATTCGAAGAGGACGATGATATGGCTGACGATCACGCCCACCAGACTCGCCACCCCCATGAACGCCATGAAGCCGAAGGGTGTGTGCATCACATACAGAGCCGCGAGCGCGCCGACCATGCCGTACGGAATGGCGGCGAAGACCAGGAAGGGTTTGATCGCGTTCTTGAATTGAAAGACGAGCGCCAGAAAAATAGCGCCGATGGAAATCATCATGACGAGGCCGAGATTTCTAAACCCATCGATCTGGGATTCTTCCTCTCCGCCGATGTGCATTTCATAGCCCGGCGGCAAACGCTTCTGGAAGTCGGTCAAACCGGGCCGAATCGCGCGCATGGCTTCCGAGGATAAAACCCCGGGTACCGGATAGGCTTCCGCGGTAATGGTTCTGAAGTGTTCTCGGCGTCGGAGTTTTTGCGATTCCATTTGGTACGAGAGGGTCGACACCTGCCCGAGCGGCACCTTGGCTGTGCTTTGTGACGAGAAGACATAGAGGTTCTGGAGATCGCCCAACTGCGCGCGCTCATCCATCCGGAGTCGCAACACCACCGGGATCTGCCGGTGCCCTTCCCGCAGGGTGGTGACCTGATAGCCGCTGAGGCCGGCGCCGGCTGAAGCCGCGACATCCAAATTGGAAACCCCGGCGAAGTTCGCGCGATCGGGGTCGACCTCCAATTGCACGGTAAACGTGTCCTCGCCCCAGTCATCCCGGATTCGCGTCAAAATAGGCGTGGCGCGAAATATCGTTTTCAATTCCTCCGCCAACCTCCGCAGAGTCGGGATGTCCTGACCGGAGACCCGAACGGCGACGGGCGTTCCGACCGGTTTGGCGCTCTCCAATTGAAGCGCTTCTATTCGAGCGTCCGGGACGGCCGAGGACAGGATCGGTTGTAGATACTCCACGAATGGCGTGGTGTCGTGTTTATCGGCCATCTCCATGATGACTTGCGCATAATTGAGCTGCTGTTGCTCCGGTCCCAACGTGTACCAGAATCGTGGCGCGCCACCGCCGATGAACGTCGTCAACGAGCGAAGAACATTACGTGACGAGTCGGTCCTGTGTGTATGCGTCTTCGCATAATCGGCCGCTGCTTGAGTGATCAGCGATTCGGTCCGCCGTGCCGCCTCGGTCGTCGAGGAGAGGGGCGCGTCGGAAGGCAGCCAAATATTGACATACGACAAATACGAGAGGTCCTTCGGGAAGAACTGTGTCTTGAGTTGGCCGAGAAACAGCAGCCCCAGCGCCAAGAAGGCGATCGATCCCGCAAAGACGGCCCAGCGATGATCAAGCGCGAAGCCGCCCACTTTGTAGTAGAGCCGCACGAATCCCTTTTGTTTGCGCTCCTCCAGCGAAGGCTCGCGGGTGGGACGCAAGAGGTAATAGCCCAGAAGTGGGATAAACGTCATCGACACGAGACGGGACGCGACAAGGGAACAGGTGATGACCACCGGCAAGCTGTAGAGGAATTGGCCGGTCTTGCCCGTGAGTAGCAGGAACGGCAGGTACGCGACGATATTGGTGATCGTCGCATACAGAATCACGGTCGCCAGTTTGGTCGGGCCGAGCCAGGCGGCCACCTCGGCCCGATGGCCTGCGGCCAGATCGCGCTTGATCGCGTCGCCCGCCACGACCGGATCGTCCACGAGCAACCCTAAGGCAATGATGAGCGAGGCGATCGACACCTGCTGAATGTCGATGCCCAGGAGGTTCATCATGCCGAACGTCATCGATAGAGTTATGGGGATCGCCAGGGCCATCAGCAACGCCGAGCGCCATTCCCAAAAGCCGATCCAGGACACGAGAATGACCAGAATCACTGCATCCATCAGCACGTCCATGAAGAGATGGACATTTTCTTCGACTTGGCGGGGCTGATCGGACGTTCGGGCCAGTACGATGTCGTCGGCCAGCCGCTGCTTCAAGTTGGAGAGCGTCTCGTCGACGGCCTGACCGAACCGGCCGATCTGCTCGCCTGGCCGCATTTGAACCGCGAGCGTGATGGCACGCGTACGCTCCCACTCTCCCGCGGCATTGGGGCGGGAATAGACGTTCAAGAACTTGGGAACCTCATACCCGCGATAGAGGTCCACCAGGTCGCGCAGATACACCGAGGCCCCGTTTGACGACACGTTGATCAGCACGCCGCCGATCTCCTGTTCGTTTTTGAATTCGCCGCTCGGCGCGATGGCGAGGGTTTTTCCGCGTACTTCAAACATGCCGCCGGGCTGAGTGATGTTGCGCGCGCGCAGGATGTCCGAAAGGCCGGTCAGGGCGATCCCGTACGCGGCGAGTCGCTCTTGCGAGTAATTCAAATAAATCGTTTCCTGCAGGACGCCGGATCGCGTGACTTTTGAAACCTGCGGAATGCCCAGGAGCGTCCGTTGGATGAGATCGGTCACGTCATCGAGTTCCCGGTACGTGTATTTGTCGCCGGCGACACGCAAGAGCTTCGCCTCGGTGTCGTTTGGGTCGCGAATGATGACGGGCATCCATGCATCCGGATGAATTTCGGACTCGCGGAGATGCTCCTGAAAGAATCGCCTCAGATGCGCGAGGATGGTGGAGTCATCGGCCGCGCCTTCGGCGTCTACCCCCACGAAGCCGGGCCCCTCGATGAAGCGGAGGTCGCGCGCGAGTCCCTGCTCGAGGGTAAAACGGGCGAAGAAGTCCCGTCCCATCCGAATCAACCGTGGGTTGGCGGAAAGCGGGAAGTTGTAGACAATCGTAAAGCGAGTGGCGGACGGAATCGGCTCCGAACGGCGGATCTGCACGATGGCGTCCCGAACGGATCGGGCTCGCAACTCCACTGCGACGGCATCCGCTCTCGGGCTCGCCACGGTGAGCATCAATGCGGCGGTATCGCCAAAATCGCTCTTGAACTGAACCGGTCCGGCACCGTCGGGCAGATTGCCTCCGACGTCTCGAAGCTTGAGATTGATGTCGTTGAATTCTTCCTTTGTATTGGCGACGGCATCCTCCAAATTTATCCAGACGTACGAGCGTCCGGACAGAGTCATGGATTTGATCCCGTAATATCCCGCGGTAGCCCGGTGGACGTTAGGATTCTCGGCGATTTTGTCTTCGACCTGGCGGGTCACGAGTTGATCGATTTTTTCAGCCGGCACGCCGGGCCACGGGGTGACGGCCAAGGCTTCGGTGGAAGGGATGTTCGGGTCTTTGCGTTGCGGCATGGCGAGAAAGCCATACACGCCCCACAACACGACGGCCACGAGCACGACCCACGAAATCGCGCGATTCTCGACGCAGTACCGTGCGAGGTTGTGGTGATTCCGGATGAAATCGCTTGGATCGTGAGACATGCCGGGTTGCCCTCTAGCCGACGCCTTGCAGGACGCGGACTTGCTCACCGTCGACCACCAGCGTGGCTCCTTTGACGACGACGGCCTCTCCCGGTTTCACGCCGTCAATGACAATCACGGTATTCCCCAGTACCGGACCCAATTCGACGGGACGCAGATGGACGACGGCCAGGTCGTTCTGCGATTCCACGACGTACACGGCATATCCCTTATCCCCTCCGGACGGGCGAACGATGGCGGAGAGCGGCACGGTCATGGGGGACGACGAGTCCGGCTCGCGCGTCAGGTCCACTGTCGCAATCATGCCCGGCTTGAGCGTGTTGTCGGAGTTGACGATTTTGACTTCAACTTGAAAGACGCGGCTGGTAGGATCGGCCGAGGGATCGATCTTCGTAATCTGTCCGTGAAATTCGATGCCGGGAATCGCTTCGGTCGTCATGCGCAGGGTTTGTCCCAATCTCAACTGCGGCATGGTGATATCCGGGACGCCGAACGTGACCTTCACCACGGACGTATCTGCCATCCCGAAGGCGACAGTGCCCGCCGAGACCAGCGCTCCCACCTCGATATTGCGCTTGAGGATGACGCCGTCCAAGGGCGCCTTCAGCGTGCTGTCCTGTACCGAGATGTCCGCTTCCTTCCGGCTCTCGATCGCGCCCTGCAGTTTCGCCTGCGCGGATTCGTACCGGGCGCGCGCAGCGTCGTAATCCGCCTTCGTAAGACTCTGCGTGTCAAAGAGGTTTTGGGCCCGGTCGAAGTCCAGTTTCGCCTGGGTCAAGTTGGCCTTGGCATCCGTCTCATTGGACTTGGCCTGATTCAGTTTCACTTCATAATCAGACACCCGAAGCCGCGCGAGAACGGCGCCCTTGTGCACCCGGTCACCGGGCTGGAGCAGTCGCATCCGGCTGTCCGATCCGCCGACACGGTGAATATCCGTGACGTACCCGCCGACCTTAAACGCCAGGTCTACCTGGGTGAGAGGCGACAGGCTGGCCGAATAGCGGGTTCCGTTTGGCGCCGATGCCCGTGTCACCGTGTGGACCGTCACAGGCGTCAAGGGCCTCTGAACGGTCGCCTCTTGCCCACACCCGAACAGCAACTCGACACTCGCGAAGAGCCCAATGATGGTCGCTCGTGGATGCCTGGACACGCTCTTCAATCCTTCCCGACCGCTTTTTCGAAATCGGCCTTGGCGCTCCACAAGCCGCTCAGCGCCTGACTGTATTGCGCATCGGCATCTGCCAGGTCCGATTGCGCTTGCAGCACGTCTCTCAGCAGCGCCGCCTTCTGAGCGTAGCGATTCCTCGTGACTCGCAGTTTTTCCATGACTGTCTCTTTCGCCAATCGTTTGGATGGAAGGAGCGCGTAGGCCTGCTGCAGCGTGCGGTATCGGTTTTTGACATCGACCTGGGCTTGGGCTTCCGTTTCAAGGACCGCGTTATGCGCTTGCGTCAACGCCCTTCGTTTTCCCGCCAGCTCCTGTTGCTTGCGGCCCCAATCAAAGGGCTCCCAGGTCAACCAAAGACCGGCGGTGACGATCTGGTTGGGAAGCACCTGGCCCACGTTCTGCAACGAGATGTAGTTAAAAGTCAAGTCGAGAGCAGGTAAATACTCTAACTTCTTGAGCGCCTTATCGTGCTCGGCCTGCTGCACCTGAAGGCGGGACTGCCTGACGTCGGGGCGTTGTTGAAGTGCGGCTTTCAGCAACACGTCTGTGTCATGACTCGTCTCGTCGGGCTCCGGGATCGCGCTGACGGTGAAGTCGGTTTGCACATCACGTCCCAACAGCTCGTTGAGCTGTTCCTTCTGCGTGGCGAGACTGTTGCGGAGGACGATGGCATTATACTCCGCGTCGGCCAAGCGCGTTCTCACGTCCAGGTGGTCGGCTTCGAGCGCCTTTTGCTGTTTGACCTGATCTTTGACAACTCGTTCGATCTCGCGATACAGCTGGATCGCGTATTCGGCCGATTCGAGTGCACTCTGGGTTTGAATAATGCCGAAATAGGTGCGCTTGAGATTCGCGACGACCGTTTGCCGTTGGTTCCGTAATTGCTCCTCTGCGACCTCTTTGTTCAGCTCACCCAACTCGACGTTCCTATTGATGCTGAATTGTTCCAGCAGCGGCTGCGAGACGGTAGCAAACAGGAGACCGGTAATCCGTGGAGTCGTCTGGAGTTTGGTATCTTGAGCCGGGATGGGTCCGGTGGCCGGAAAAGTCCCGAAGGAACCTTGGGCGAAGGTAAACTCCATAGGGGTCAATAGCTGGTTGCCCTGTGCCTTGAATGAGAATCCCGGCAGACGGCGAGTGCGATTTGCGTCGGCTTGCGCCGCAGCCTTTTCGACATCGAGGGATGAATTCTTGACGAGACGATTGTTGTCACCGGCTAACGCGATGGCCTGTTCCCTTTCCAGCACATTGGGATCCTAAGCTTAGAATTCCACGTGGACAAGTTGTCGCG
>JADMIO011411863.1_pt1 | contig 57654 bp, 44 predicted proteins | sample 8958161 | NCBI WGS metagenome assembly JADMIO01 (sample SAMN16585339, study PRJNA669376) | soil metagenome | isolation source: Crop rotation soil | place: USA: Cullars Rotation, Alabama | collected 2011 | reverse complement strand
TGCGTCTGGGTGGCCTCGCCCCGTCGCTGAGCACCGCCGATACCGGCAAGGTGCGTCTGGGCGGCCTCGCCCCGTCGCTGAGCACCGCCGATACCGGCAAGGTGCGCCTCGGTGGTCTCGCCCCGTCACTGAGCACCGCCGATACCGGCAAGGTGCGTCTGGGCGGCCTCGCCCCATCACTCCGCGCGTAAGTAAGCGTCGACCGAAGCCGGCGGCGCGCGTATACACATGGCTGTATGCAAACACGAACCGGAATGAGCGAGTCCGGTTCGTGTGAATTTTTTATGTCAGCAGGTTCGTCATGTCGACCGCCACCTCGATCACGCTTCCATCGCCGCCGGATAAATTGGTAACGTTTCATCGGCTGATCCCAACCGCGCGCCTGCCGCAGCGCGCTGATCGCTCCGCCGCCGGAATGTTACCAACCCGGGCCTTCCGCTATTGCGAGCCGTCCACCTCGGCGTCCGGCTTCGGCTACTATATCTTCCCCGCGATGGATTTCTCTTTACGCTTCGATGGGTATGACGTGCTGTGGACGTATCCCGGCGTGAACGAGTGGTTTCCCATCCCCAAGCTGGGAGCTGTGCAATACCCGGGCTTTCGCGATTATTTCGCCTCCGTCGCGCCGCCTGAATTCGCCGAATATGCCCCACCCCTCATGGCGGTGCTGCAGGAACCGGGGTTTATGCAAATGTGGTCCGGCCTGATGGCTCGCACCGCGCCCGGATGGAGCCTGCTGGTACGCTCGCCGGCGAATTTTGGCCGGCCCGGCGGCTATGAACCGTTCGAAGGAGTCATCGAGACCGATCATTGGTTCGGCCCCCTGATCACCAACCTCCGTCTGATCAAGACCGATGTCCCGATCGATTTCCGCCAGGAGCATCCGATGCTTCAGGTGCAGCCGATCCCACGTATCGCGTACCAGGAAGCCACGCTTAACAATTACGAGCTGGTGCCGGATCTGAAGCAGTTCACCCCGGAAGACTGGGACGACTTCTACGACACCGTCGTCCGGCCCAACGCGATGACCGAACGGCCGCGAGGCATGTACGCGGCGGAATCCCGCAAGCGGCGGGCGGCGGAGGAAGCCGCCCGCGACAAGTCCGGCAAGGATTAAGCCGAGTGCTCAGGAACGCCGGCGCGGCGCAGTCCTTCCGCGTAATGGTTGCGTTCCAGAATCGGCTCCATGGGCGTCCGCCGCAGGAAGCGATCGATGGAGAAATCCGGCTCGATCGTCAACAACCGGCGAAACACCATCGCGGCCTCCTGATCGCGTCCCAAATAACCGAGCGCCGCGAGATAAGGCTTGTACCCCCCGGAAAATGACGGATTGAGTTGGGTGAACGCACGCCCGGCCGTGGCGGCCGCCTCGTAGTCGTGCCTCAACAATTGAATAATTCCGAACACCACATCGAAAAAGAACGCGTGTGGGTCGAGCGGCGACAGTGCCTTATAGCGATTGTTCCTCCGCTCCGCCTCATCCGCGTCCCCCAGATAAACGTGCGTGATCGCCGACAGCGCCCAGGCCATCGCGAGGTTTGGATTCAGTTCGAGCGCGCGCTCATGCAGGCCCGCCGCCTCTCGCAAATTATGATGCAGGAACGCCCGCACGTGCCCGGCGATGGTCAGCGCCCGCGCGTCGAATGGGTCGAGGACGACAGCGCGTTCGGCGAACTCGCCGCCGCGCCGCATGATCTCGCTCGGATCCTGTGCCCAGTCCTGCCCGATCGCGAAGATGTGCCAGTAGGCGTACCATGCATGGGCGGCGGCATAGTCCGGCTCCAGCGTGATCGCCTGCGCCAGATATTCGCCGGCCTGCCAGAAGCCGTCGCGTTCAAAGCGGGTCATCAGCGGAATCGAGCGCAACACCAGATCATACGCCGTTGAATCGACGCGTGGCCGCGCCGCGCTGCGCTTCGCCTCGATCAGCAAGATCTCCGGGTCGATCTGCGCCACCACCTCGGCGGCGATTTCATCTTGTACCGACAACAAATCGTCGGCCAAACGATCGAAGCGTCGCGCCCAGACGACCTGGTTTCCGGCCCGCAGATCGAGCAGCCGCAGCGTGATGCGGAGTTTGTTCCGGTTGCGTTGCACCGTACCGTCCAACAGGAAGTCGATGCCAAAAGCGCGGCGAATCGCGATCTCGTCCCGGTTGTCCCGCGCGAACCGTGTCAGCGAACTCGAGGATATCACGAACATCCAGCGGAACCGCGACAGCGCGGTGGTGATTTCATCCGCCAGGCCTGGCCCGAGATAGGAATCTTCCTCGGACAATCCGACACACAGCATCGGCAGCACGCCGACATGCGCGCCGCCGCGCGGTTGCCGTTCCTCCTTGGCAGGGCTTCCTGAGTCCGTCACCGCGTCCTCACGCTCGGAGGGAACGACCGCCGCCGGCTCCGAAACCTCGGCCTGCGCCCGCGCCGGCACTCTGGTTCCGAACGGGCTGCTCGGTTGCGAACCGGCCGGGGCACTCGACGGGCCACGAATATCGGTCAGCAACTTCTGTGTCTCGGCCGACGGAGCGGCGTCAAGCATGTCGGCGAGTACCGCCCGGCAGCGATCATATGCCTGGATCGCCATGCCCCTCTCGCCTTGCTCCGCATGGGCGCGCATCAGGGCTCGCCAGGCGCCTTCATGGGCCCGATCGATCTGCAGTAAACGCTGCGCCGCCGGAATAATGGCTTCGGGCAGTAGCTGATCGCGCAACAGTGCTTCGGCCACGCCGCGCGCGCGGTCCCGCAGCCGCTCCCGCTCCGCCGTCAGCCACATGTCGAACGTTGGATCGATGCCGACCAGATCTTCAAGCAATTCGCCATCCAGCAGCGAAAGTGCCCCCGGATCGTTGGTGGTCGCCCGCATCACCTCGTCGACGTCGATCCAGACCGCGCCGGGAGTCAGAGACAGATGATCGCGCGTGACCTGCAGGATATCGGATTTCGCGGGGGCGAGCACATCCAGCAGCCGATGGATCTCCTGCCGTAACGACGCACGCGCCTGTTCCTCTGGGCGGCGGCTCCAGAGCAACTCGGCCAGGCGGCCGCGCAGCGCCGGTCGTGGCCCGGACAGCGCTATGGCCGCGAGCAAGGCACGAGTCTTGCGCCCCGCCGGAAGCACGTTCTCGCTGGCAACTGTCCAGGCTTCCATTTGCCCAATCAGCCGAAGCCGGACGACGATCTGGCCGGACGCAGCAACGGCCACGCGTTCTTCCTCCCGGGGAAAAGGGTGGGCTCGCATGCGATGTGATACTCCCGTGATATTCGAACATACAGCAATATATTTTCGCGCGCCAGAGGTGCGCCGGTGCGTTGCGTCGCCGTTAATGCGCACTGAATCACGGGTTAGTTTATTTTTGGTTAAGGTTTTGCGAATGCGATGGGACCGATCTTACAGTTCGCGTCCGTCGGTTTCGAGAGTGTTGATTTCACGGTCCCGCGAGGCCGGCCTGACGGTCCAAAATGGATTCGTCTCGCCATGCGCGGCCGTTGTCATTCGTTAAAAATACTGTAGGGCGGAACAGGGGATTTGAACGCTTCTCAATAAGCTTGCCGGCCTTTCGCCCCTCACGGCGGGAGCCTGGTGGCGAGCGGAATTCATGGTCCAGAACGAGGTTCCATCGGGTCGAACCGAACGTTGGGGTGGTATCAGATCGCCGCTTCGGAGAAGATGTTTCGTATGTCGCCATTCCAGACGGAGCGGTTGCGTTCAAGCCAATATTCCGCCGGAACCGGACCACCGGCGGCGATCTCAAATAGCGGGGCCAGCAGAATTGACTCGTCATTACCGGAGTTGTCACGCCGGTCTCGCGCGCGGAGCCCGTCGCGGGCTATCGCTACGACGTCCCTGGCCAGATCGCGCAGCGTTCCGTTCCGAAACGGAGTAGCCAGACCCCGCCGCGGTACCGCTGACCGCAGCGCGACCGCGTCGTCCCACCTCATGCCGCGCACCAGTGCCTCGGCCGCGGTCAACGCCGCCTCATCATACAACAACCCAACCCAGAGTGCCGATTGTGCCACCATCATATCCGCGCGGCCCGCGTCCGCGCCGCGCATTTCAAGGAACCGCTTCACGCGCACATCGGTGAAAGCGGTGGTCATATGGTCGGCGAAATCGCCGATGGTGGGGATCACCCCGGCCAGATTGTGCAGCCGCCCATTCATGAAATCGCGAAACGAGGCGCCCGCGACATCGATATACCGGCCGTCCCGGTAGACGAAATACATCGGCACGGAATCGACCAGCCACGCCGCGTACCGCTCAAATCCGAAGTCTGGTTCCAACATCACCTGGGGAATGCCGGAGCGATGGTTGTCGGTATCGGTCCAGACATGCGCGCGGTATGACAGGAATCCGTTTTCCTTGCCCTCGGTAAATGGCGAGTTGGCGAACAGTGCGGTCGCCAAGGGCTGCAACAGCAATGAAACGCGCAATTTGCGCACCATGTCTCGTTCCGAGGCATAGTCGAGGTTGACCTGTACGGTGCAGGTGCGGGTCATCATGTCCAACCCCATCGACCCAACCAGCGGCATATAGCGTCGCATGATCTGGTAGCGTCCCTTGGGCATCCACGGCAGGTCCTCGCGCCTCGCCAGCGGATGAAATCCGAGCGGCGCGAAGCCAAGCTCCAGATCCCGGGAGACCGCGCGCACCTGCTCGAAATGGGTCTCGAGTTCGGCGGCGGTTTCGTGCAACGTGGTCGTAATGCGCCCGGACAGTTCCAATTGCCCGGCCGGCTCCAGCGACACCGAGGCATCGCCCTGTTTCAGTCCGATCGTGTTGTCATGATCCAGGATCGGCGTCGCATCGAACGCTTCCAGACCACGCAACAGGTCGCGGATGCAGCCTGGCTGGCCATCCGACGGCTCGTACGGCGGAGTCTTCAGGTCGCGAAGGCGGAAGCCGAACTTCTCATGCTCGGTGCCAATACCGAATTGTTCCCGAGGCTTACAGCCCTCGGCGATGTGTTCGGCGAGTTGGCGAAGCGACGAAATCGGCGTCGCGTCGCCGTCTACTGGATTGGACATGCGGTACTCGGACTTTCCGGAGGGCGTTTCAGGTTCCGCTAACGTACTCGGCCCACCCCGTGCCGAGCAACAGGGCCAGACCGGCGGCGGCGGCGGTCTCGGCGCGAAGCACGAAAGGGCTGAGTGAAATCGGCGTGACAAAAGGCAGGCGGCGTAACCATTCACGCTCCACGGGCGTCCAGCCGCCTTCTGGGCCGACCAGTAATGCCGCCGGTACTGAATTGGGCGTCGGCACCGCCGAGGCAGGCCAGGTGCGCTCCAGCGCCGCGAAGAGACGCCGGCCAGGCGGCCAGGCGTCCAACGCGGCGTCCAGGCGCGTGGGTTCATTCAGTTCCGGGATCGTCAGGCGTTCGCTTTGCTCGGCGGCTTCGATCGAAATCGCGCGAAGACGATCCTGATTGACCCTTGTCGCGTTGGTGCGCTCGGTGATGACCGGTCGGATACGAGAGCAGCCCAATTCGACGGCCTGGCGGACGACGAGGTCGGTGGCGTCGCGTTTGAGCAGAGCGAACAGCAGCCACGGGCCAGGCTCCGACTGTTGGGGGCGCAGCCGGCATTCCGGCACCAGGGACAGGCTGTCGCGACCTCGCACGATGATCCGGCTGAGCCACTCGCCATCCGCGCCGTTGAACAGGCGCACCGGATCGCCTGCTACGCGGCGCAGCACCGTGCGCAGATAGTGTGCCTGCTCGCGGGATGCGACGACTTCCACGCCTTCGCGCAATTCGCCGTGAATCAGCAGCCGAGGCGCTGTCAGACTTGGCTCATGCTTGCCGGTTGACCTGGTCATGCTGAGGCTCACAGTAGCATCATGACCACGCATACGGATATCGCCGCGACTGGTTGGGTGTCTCGGATGCCGAGGCCGTTGCTGCCCTGGCTGCTGCTGGCGCGGGTCGATCGGCCGATCGGGATCTGGTTGCTGTTCCTGCCGGGACTGTGGGGGATCCTGCTGGCGCGGGCGGCCTGGCCCGAGACCATCCGTCTGATCCTGTTATTCGGGATCGGCAGCGTGGTGATGCGGGCGGCGGGCTGTGTCGTCAACGATCTGTGGGATCGCGATATCGACCGTCGCGTGGCCCGCACCGCCGGCCGTCCACTGGCCTCGGGAGCGATCAGTCCGCGCCACGCGTTGTTGTTTCTGGTGGCGCTTCTGGTTTGCGGCCTGGCCGTTTTGCTGAGTTTGAACAGGTTGGCCCAGGAGTTGGGGGTGGCATCGTTGGGGTTGGTCGCGGTGTATCCGCTGGCGAAGCGTGTTACCTGGTGGCCGCAACTCGTGATGGGGATCACCTTTGGGTTCGGCGCGCCGATGGGCTATGCGGCCGCGTCCGGACGGATCGATCTGTCCTGGTTGTTGCTCTACGCCGCCGCGATTTTCTGGGACCTCGGGTTCGACACCATCTACGCCCATCAGGACCGCGAGGATGATGCCCTGGTCGGCGTGCGCTCCACCGCCCGCCTGTTTGGCGAGCGAACGCGACCATTTCTCGCGGTGTGCTATCTCGCCACCATGCTGCTGTTCGGCGTGGCCGGGTGGTCGGCGAGACTCGGCCTCTGGTTCTACGCCGCGCTCACTCTGCCGGCCGGATTGCTCGCATGGCAGGTCGCGTCTTTGGATATCCACGATCCTGGACGGTGCCTGCGTCTGTTTCGAGCAAACCGCGAGGTCGGACTGGCCTTCGCCGTCGCGCTGTTGGCCGGCCTGGTGTGACGATTTCCGATCCCGCCGCGTTTGTACGTGCCAATACGGTTGTTGGCGCGGCTGTTCTGGTGCCCGAGATCCGGCTGCACCTGGCCTCCGAAATCACCCCGATCTGGCAGGCGACCGAGGACTGGCTGCGCGAGCGCGCGTTGCAGCCTCCGTACTGGGCTTTCGCATGGCCCGGAGGCCAGGCTTTGGCGCGGCATGTGCTGGATCATCCAGGCCTTATGGCCGGTCGGCGGGTATTGGATTTCGCCGCCGGGGGAGGGATCGCCGGCATCGCCTGCGCGCGCGCTGGTGCCGCGGTGGTCGAGGCGGCGGAGATCGATGAGTTCGCGCGAACGGCGGTCCGGCTGAACGCGTGCCTCAACGGCGTTGGCGTAACCGTTGCGGAGGGCGATGTGGTGGGCGCGCCGTGCCGGTGGGACGTCATCATATGCGGCGACGTTTGCTACGAGGCTCCGATGACCGAACATATTCTTCCCTGGTTGCGCGCGATGGCACGTGACGCCGAGGTGTGGATCGCCGACCCGGGCCGCGCGTATTTGCCGAAGTCGGGACTTTTGGCGATGCGGCGGTATTTGGTACCGACGTCGCTGGAGCTCGAGGATCGCGAGGAGCGCGAGGTGGTGTTGTATCGGCTGACGGGTTGAACCAGGATAACGCCGAGGATGACGATTACGGGATTTTTCCAGATCGTGATGAGATCTTCGGATGCTTCCTCTGGCCGAATCGCATCATTCAAGGAGAACGCTCAATGATCGTGAGGATTCTCCGGCGGGGTGCCGTGCGCGACGATCGACGCCGCGACGTCCATATCGGCAAAGCCTCCCCGGTTGCCCTGATCGAACGTGGTGTGATCATATCCGTCGAATCAAACGTGGGGGCTGGCGATGCGCATACTCGGTGCCATTTGTTTTATGATCGGCCTGGTGCTCGCCGCCGCCGGTGCGTCTGCCGCCGATTTGCGTATCGGCGTTGCCTCCGAGGTCACCACCCTCGACCCGCATTTTTTCCACCTGACCTCCAATACCGAGATACACAAAGGGATTTACAGCGGTCTGGTCACCCAGGCCGCGGACATGAAGGTCATTCCGGACCTCGCGGTCAGTTGGCGCACGATCGATGATACGCACTGGGAGTTCAGGCTCCGGCCCGGCGTCACATTCCATGACGGAACGCCACTGACCGCCGCCGACGTCGTATTCACTTATCAGCGCGCCCGTGCCGTGCCGAACAGTCCGGGCAGTTTCTTGCAATATCTCAAGCACGTGACGAAGACCGTGGCGATCGATCCGTTGACGGTGGAGGTGGAGACCGACGGTCTCGACCCGATCCTGCTGAACGAGTTGCAGAATGTCTGGATCGTGTCGCGCAAGAACGGCGCTGACGCCACCAGCGCCGACTATAATTCCGGCAAGGCGGCGGTCGGCACGGGACCTTATCGCCTCGCCGAATGGGTGCAAGGCGATCACATCACCCTGGCGCGCTTCGACGGTTATTTCGGGCCCAAACCAGACTGGGAAAGGGTCACGTATCGCGCGATCACCAATGACGCCGCACGCACCGCCGCCTTGTTGAGCGGTGACGTCGACATGATCGCCGCGGTGCCCGGCAATGATCTGGCGCACGTGCGCGCGAACAATGCGCTGACTGTCTCCAGCATGCAGAGCAACCGCTGCTTCTTCTGGAGCGTCGATGTCGATCGCGACGTCTCGCCTCTGGTGACCGATAACGACGGCAAGCCGATGACGAAGAATCCGCTGAAGGATGTTCGGGTGCGGCGCGCCATGTCGAAGGCGTTGGACCGCGATGCTTTGGTGTCGCGTGTGATGCAGGGCCAGGGAGTTCCGGCCTCGCAGTTCATGCCCGACGGTGTTCCCGGCACCAGCACGAACCTCAAACCCGAGGCGTTCGATCTTCCCGGAGCGAAACAATTACTGGCCGAGGCTGGATATGCCGGCGGCTTTGGTCTGACCGTCGCCTCCACCAACGACCGCTACATCAACGACGCCCAGATGACTCAGGCGGTGGCGCAGATGTGGACCAGGCTGGGATTGAAGATCACGGTCAGCACGTTGCCGAAGGCGGTATATTTTCCGCGCGCCGTCAAGCTGGAGTTCAGCGTGCTGCTCAGCGGCAATTCCACCGACACCAGCGAGCCGCTGTCACAATTGAATTATCTGTTGGGCACGTTCGACGCGAGCAAGGGGATCGGCGCCGGCAACTACGGCCGCTATTCCAACCCGGCATTGGACAAACTGCTGGCGGCCGCCGGGGTCACGCTCGACGACGATAAGCGGGCGGCGCTGATCGCCCAGGCGTACGATCTGGCATTGGGGAAGGATGTGGCGGCGATCCCGATGTTGTTTCAGATCACCGCATGGGGCATGCGCAAGGGCATAACTTATGGTGGCTTCCCGCAGGATGCGACCGTGGCCGCCCTTGTGCACGGGGTGAAGTGAATGAGTGCGACAATGGGTACGACCTTGGGATCATTGTGCTCCGCGGTGGACGGCGCCGGCATGATGCGTCAACTCGCCGTGCTGGCCCACTGGGTGAAACTGTCGGGAACCGAGGAGGAAGGCTATCAGTTTGCGCCACATCCTGGCGCAACTCGAAAGTCTGGGATTTCGCACTGAAATTTTGTTTCACGACGCGTATATCAGCCTGCCCGGCACGTCCGCCGTGATCGTGGACAACGAGACTATACCGAGTATCACACACTCGTTTTCGCGTGCCTCGGGGGAGGCCGGGGTGACCGGCCGCCTGGTTTCTGTCGGCGCGGGGAATGACGCGGATTTCGCGATCCGTGCGCGAAACCGCGTGCTGCACGCACTGCGACGGGCGAACGGGATATTGACGCGGGCGGTGTGAAGCGATCCGGCCCGGATGCAATCGCGTCCCCGCTACGCCAGCGGCAGCCACACGCTGACCGTCGTCCCCTTGCCCGCCTCACTCTCGATCAGCAACTGGCCGCGATGCCGGCTGACGATGTGCTTGACGATCGCCAGCCCAAGCCCAGTACCACCCGCCGCCCGAGACCTCCCCTTGTCCACGCGATAAAACCGTTCCGTCACGCGAGGGATGTCCGCACGCGGAATCCCCGGGCCCTCGTCGGCCACCGCCAAAACCACGCCCGGCCGTGATGGCCACGTCGTACCCGTCTTCGCGACCCCGGCGGTGAGCCGTACGATTCCCCCCTCGCGCCCGTACTTCACCGCGTTGTCCAGCAAATTCTGCATCACCTGGGCGATCTGATCCGCGTCCCCAACGATCGGTTGCGTCTCCGGCGCGACCTCGACAACAATCCGCGTCTTCCCACCGGCTAACCTCGGTTCGTACCCCGCGACGATCCTGGGCACCAACGCCGCGAGGTCAACGGTATCCGACGGCGGCTGATGCTCGGTCATCTCGATTCGCGACAGACTCAGCAAATCGTCGATCAGCCGGTTCATCCGCGCGCCTTGCTCGGCCATGATGGTCAGGAACCGCTTGCGTGCCGGCGGGTCGTTTTCAGCCGGCCCGAGCAACGTCTCGGTGAAGCCGATCAACGATGCGAGCGGCGTGCGCAATTCGTGACTGACGTTGGCGACGAAATCGGCGTGTGAGCGCTCGCTGCCGCGTTCCCGTGTCCGATCGGACAGCAACACCACGGCGCGGCCGCCATCCCGAAGCGGCGGATCGATCGGGATCACCGTCGCGCGCAATTCACGCGCGATTGGGCCGGCGATCGACAGATCGGCCGCTTTGGTGTCGCCGTCGCCAACGGCGAGATCGAATGCCGCGCGCAATTCCGGATGCCGCAGCACCGCCGCGAGGTCGGCGCCAAAAATCGCCTGCGCCGCCGGATTCCGCCGGCTGACCGTGCGGTCCTGACGCAACACGACCAGCGCGTCCGGCAATCGCTCCAGGATCAATGTGTCGGCTCGTCGTTCCTGCTCGATCCGCGCCGCCTGGGCCGCGAGGCGGCGGGCGAGGCGCGCGATCTCAAGGCCCAATGGCTCCATAAACGTTGGGCCCAGAGGCGTGGCCACGACGGCGTCGGGACCATCCTCGATCCGCTGCACCGAAGCCGTCAGCACGTCGAGGTCGCGCGCCCACACCAGGCTGAACGCGGCCGCGCCCAGGATCGTCACGGCGATCGCGACGACCGCCGGCCATGCCGCCGCGAGACCGGTCAAGGCCATGACGGCGAGCGCGGTAACCGGTGCGGCGGCGACACAAATGGCGATGGCTATGAACGGCATGGCGCGATCCTTCGCGTGATCAGCCCATCGGTAAAGGCAGTCCGCCAATCCGCGTGCGCAGCGCCTCCGTGAGCGCCGCCCGCCGTTCCCATAGATCGCGGTACCATGCGAGCCGCGGCGCCACCTGATCGGCCAGCATACGATCCCGGCTTACCATGCGCCGCGCGTTATCGCCGAGTTCCAGAGCCAGGTTGGGGATCGCGGTCAGGCGCAGGAATTGCCGGTGAAACTCTTCGGGATCACTGAAGATCAGGCCGGTTTCGCCGTGCACGATGCTGTCGCGATAGACCACGGAACTGGCCAGCGCGGCGACACGGCAAGCGCCTGCCTCGATAAACTTCAGATCGGACTTGGCGCGATTGAACGGCGTGTCGTCCAGCGGCATCAGTGAGATTTCCGACGTGCCGAGCAGTTCCAGATACGTATCGTACTCGCACAGCGGCGTGAAGCTCTTGTTCGGCGTGTCGAGCGCCTTAAAGAATCCTTCGTCGTGCACGACACGGAACCGCAGCCTGTCGCCTGAGCGTGAGGCGACCGCGTTGATCGCGCCCATCAAATGGCGCCAGTCCGGTTCGCGATTCAACGCCCCGAAGAACACGGTGAGGACGCGTGGATCAGTGAAGTTGCGAATTTCCGGCAGTTCGGCGATGGCGTTCGGGAAGGTCCTGATTTCAGGATTACGTTCACGCAACAAGGCCGTCAGTTCCGGCGTGGAGGTTTGTACCGCGTGCACGCCGCGGAACGACACAAGCGTTGGGTTGTTCAGACCACGCAAGAAATCCGGATGGTCGTCGAACTCGGTCACCACGACCCAGCCTTTGTCGATCATGTTATTGATCAAACGTTGGCCATCCGACCCGAATATCGCGGGCCGATGCATGATGAAGATTCGCGGCGCATCGTCGTCCGCGCGGTCCGTGCCCAGAAGGTCACGCGTTTCGGGCAGGTTGGCCACGGGTGCGAAGTGGGTGATCACGGCGGGGTCGGTTGCCATCGCCGCCAACGGATGGATGACCCGCAAATGCGAGACGCCACCGATGGGCCGCAGCATGTCGCCGGCGACAACGAGGCGCTGGACCGGCGCCCGCCGCGCGCGCCAGATGAAGTGCGAAGGGATCGCGGCCCGCATGTACTCGGCCGGATCGACACCAAGATTGCGCAGCGCCGGCAAGATCGCCTCCACGAACGCCTGGCCGCCCCGCTCATCGACGAGACGCGGCTGGCTGTCGATCGGCACAAGCCCTGACCCGATCAATCCGCGCACCATGGTCTCATGGCTGAGCGAGCGCGATTGGCGCTCATCCGTCGCGGCGGCGTCGGTCAGTCGCGGGGTGCCGCGCAACAGGCGCTCAGCCGCCCGCCAATGTTCCGGGTTGGTAACGCAAATCAGCATCATGCCGTCGGGAGACAACATCGGCGCGTGGCGGGCGAGCACGGCGAACGGATCGGCCAGATGTTCCAGGACCGCATTATAGACGATGCAGTCGATGCCATCGGGCGTAGCGAACGGCGGTTTCGCGTCTCGTGCGTCCGCCACGGCGCATTCGTCATAATGGCGGCGCGCGGCGGCCACCTTCGCCGGATCGTGATCGATCCCCAACAAGCGCGCGTTGGGATTGAGTCTGCGGTAGGCGGCGGCCAATGTTCCGGTCCCGCATCCGACATCCAGGACCACACGTGCGCTGAGCGGAATGAGCCGTGACAGGTCGGACACGGGCGGCATCAGCGGCGTTTACTCCCCAGGCGGTGGCGGCGCCGCGGGATCAGGCGGTGAGCCAGCCGGGCGCTGCGTGGTAGGCGGAAACGGAGCGGTCGTGCAAGGGCGACGCCAGCGCACCTGATGCCTGATGCAGCCGGTAACCAGACTTGCGGGCAGGCGGCCAGCCTCGTCCTGGCAGGCCACGAACCTGCCATCTCGCGCCACACCCACCGCGACAGATCACCGGGCTGGTTGTCCCGAGATGACAAGTCGGAAGGCTCGCGCCAATCGGTCAAATCGGTCGGTCGGATGGTGTTACGGGCCACAAGCGGGTCATGATTCAGCTTGTGTGGCCCGGCTCAGGCGAGTTTGGCGACGGCATTTGAACGGGGCCATTATTCCGCTGCTCATCATGATCAGGCCCACCGGCGCCGCGCCATCCCCGCATCGGCGCCCGCCGCAACGCCGCGACCGCTTTCAGCATCCTTGACTGGGCTTGCTCCAGCAATGCCCCGCCCGACAATTGCGGTTCCGCCTGTGCGATCGTGCGCAGCGCACGCGCCGCGCGCTCGATGTATCTCTCGCTGGCGATGCCATACAGACGCGCGGCCTGGCGGTGTAAAATCCCGCGCCCGATATGAAACCGTGCCAAATGCGTGAGATGTGCCCGCTCGAGCACCGTCGAGGGTGGCAGATCGCGGAACGCGATGCTCACATCGAGGGTTTCCGCCCAGTCGGTCCACTTCGGTCGGTGTATCGAGGCCAGCGGCCGGATCGCGATCCATGGCACCCGCAGCGCGTCGGCCACGATGACGCCGTGCATCGCCTCGCTGATCAGCACGCGACATTTTCCGATCGCGGCGATCACCGACAGCGGATCGTCACGCGGATCGATCAGAGTCGCACCGGCACGTGTCGCCACCTCTCGCCAGGCGCCGCGGATGGCGCTTTCGAAGTGCGGCATGAAGCCGATGTCGCGATTTTCCCGCGGCGGGGTCAGGCCGGCCAGAGGAAGCAAGGACGCCGGGTCCCCGATGCCGATCGCCGGCGGTAAGCCCAGTAGCCGTGCCGTGTGGATGCCGCGCACCCAATGAACGATCCAGCTTCCGTCCAGGGCGATCCGCGGTTGATAGCCGCCGTAGCCGGAACCCGCGACGACTTTCAGCAGTGCGGGATCATGACGGTCGTCGAGAATGGAGCCGATACCGAGAAAACGGGTGGTCTCGTTGAGGTCGAAGAAGCCGGGCAATAATCTGGGCCAGAGCAAACTGTTCAATTCGTCGCCGAAATTTCGCTGTGACCCTCGCCATTGGTAAAGAATCACGAAACCGCCCTTACGGAACCCACGGCGGGCCCGCTGGATGACGCGGAGCGGATGGTGCGGCGGGCCGCGTCGCCCGCGCGCCAACCCAGAGCGGCGCGGACAAATCCAGCCGCGTAGGCCCGGCGCCACCGCGCTCCGAGCAGCCGGGTCGATGCTTTCGGCCACGGTCCGACCGGCGCGAACAGCGAGGCCACTGCCAGGCGGCGTGGCAGTTCCCGCCAGACCGCTGCGCCGTCCCCCAACGACCGGCGGGTCAGTACCGTGGACGCCCCTTGCCAGTACAGTCGCGACAGCAACCACTCCGGATTGAGCCGCGCCGCCTGAATTTGATGGAACACCACGATGCGCGAGTCGAACCGCGCGGACAGGCCCACATCCTGCAGGCGCCAGGCCACCTGGACGTCCTCGTCGGACAGCAGAGCCCCGCCAATGCGGCCGATACCGCGTCCGAACCCACCCGTGTTCAGCAGCGGTCTCACCCGGACGACCATATTGCAGCCGTACGGTTCCAACCCGGCGGGAAGCTCGGCGGTGCGGTATTCGCCGCTGCCCTCATGTTCAATGATCGATAGCAGGCCACGTAATGAGGGCGGCCACCAGGACGGTAACGGCGCCTCCCATTTCGGTAGGATCCGCCCACCGAGCACTGCCGGAGGGTTCGTTCGCCCGGTCAGGACCTCGATGATCCTCGCTACCCAGTCCTCGGCGGGAATGGCATCGTCGTCGATGTAGGCGATGTAGTCGGTTGTCGCGGCGGCGGCCCCTACATTGCGGGCGACACTGACACCGGGTTCGTCGACACGGATCAGCGTCGTGCCGGGATAGTGCCTGGTCAGGCCTCGCAGTTCCGACTGACCGCGCGCCGGCGAAGCGCTGTCGACGACCATGGTGACGAAACGATCTTCGGGGACCGTCTGGTGGCGCAGACCTTCCAGGCAGTCACGCACATAGCGCGGCCGATCATGCGTGCAAATGCAGACGGTCAGGTCCATGACCGTTACTTAACCCGGCGCGATTAAGGAAAGGTTAACACGATCCGCCGGCGAGATCGTCCGTCCGCGGTGGGGGTCGCTCAGGTTACCAGATCGCGTGGACCCGGATCAGGTGGCGCCGCTTCAGCCTGGCCGGCCGATGCCGTGATACGTGAAGCCCGCCTGGCGCATCGCGATCGGATCCCACGCGTTGCGCAGGTCGACCAGAACGCGGCCGCTCATGGTATCGCGCAGCCGCGTCGGCGACAGCGCGCGAAACTCGTTCCACTCGGTGATCAGGACCACGGCGTCCGCGCCTGACGCCGCGTCAAGCGCGTCGCGGCAATACGTGACCGGCTCGGGCAACATCGGACGCGCCTGACCCATTCCTTCCGGGTCGAAGGCGCGGACCGTGGCGCCGTCTCCCACCAGGCGCGACACGATCGGCAGCGACGGCGAGTCGCGCATATCGTCGGTCTCCGGCTTGAAGGTCAGGCCGAGCACCGCGATCGTCTTGCCGCGCACGGAGCCGCCGCAGGCGGAGATGACCCGCATCGCCATGCTCGATTTGCGGGCATCGTTGACCAGCACGGTAGTCTCCACGAGGCGGGATGGCGCTCCAAAATCCTGCGCCGTGCGCACCAGGGCCAACGTGTCCTTGGGGAAGCATGAGCCGCCGTAGCCTGGCCCAGGATGGAGGAATTTGCGTCCGATGCGGCCATCGAGGCCGATGCCACGGGCGACGTCGTGCACGTCGGCGCCAACCTTCTCGCACAGGTCGGCCATTTCGTTGATGAACGTCACCTTCATCGCGAGGAACGCGTTGCCGGCGTATTTTGTCAGCTCGGCCGTTTCGATCCCGGTATGGACGATCGGTGTCTCGATCAGATTGAGCGGGCGATAGAGCAGACTCAGGACCTCGCGCGCACGGTCGGTTTCCGAGCCGATCACCACCCGATCGGGCCGCATGAAATCGGTGATCGCGTTGCCCTCGCGGAGGAATTCGGGGTTCGAGGCGACGTCGATCTCCAGATCCGGCCGCACCGCCGCGACGATTTCCATGATCCGCCGGCCGGTTCCGACCGGGACGGTGGACTTGGTGACGATGACAGTCGGCGCGGTCAGAGCGCGTGCCACCTGTTCGACCGCCGCGTAAACGTAGGTCAGATCGGCGTGGCCGTCGCCCCGGCGCGTCGGCGTGCCCACGGCGATGAATACCGCCTCGGCGTTGCGCACCGCTTCCGGCAGGTCGCCGGTGAACGCCAGGCGGCCGGCATTCACGTTTTCGTTCACCAGTTTCTCGAGACCTGGTTCGTAGATCGGCATCCTGCCGTCCCGCAGCGCCGCCAGTTTCGCGGGGTCGGCTTCAACCACCACCACGTCGGTCCCGAATTCAGCGAAGCAGGCGCCGGAGACAAGGCCGACATAGCCGCCACCGATCATCGTTATGCGCACGGGAGGAGTTCCTTTTCGCGGGTGCGGCGCAGGTTAAGCACGATTGAGAAGGTTGTATCCAGCATTATGCCGCACGTAAAACGTGTATACCTCGCAGGCGTCCATGTCCCGGGACCGGATCACCCGGCTGATCAATGCGTGATGTGGTGGCAAAATCTCATGACCGCACGTGGGCTTCCCGTGACGCGCCCTGGGAGGCGCGGCATGGCCCCAGTATGCGGATGGCGGCTTACGTCGCCGTTACGACGAGAGGGTCCCGGCGATCGACCCCAGCCCCGGCACCCGGTTCGCGGGCCCCATCGCCGCGAGCGTCGGCTTGCCGCGGAAATGCCGCACCGCCGCACGTTGCACGTCCTCGGGCGTCACCGCCATGATCTTGCGCACCGTCTCCTCGGTGGTCAGCACGCGGCCGAACACCTGGATCTGGCGCGCGAGCTGCTCGCACCGGCTGCCGGTGCTTTCCAGCGACATCAGCACACTCGCCTTCACCTGCGCCTTGGCGCGGGCCAGTTCGGCCTCGGTGACGGAGGTCTGCACCTTGCGCAGTTCCTCCAGCGTAACCGGCATCAGTTCCTCGGCCTCGCTTTCGCCGGTGCCGGCATAGATGCCGAACAGCCCGCCATCCATATACGGCTGCGCGAACGAGTAAATCGAATAGACCAGCCCGCGCTTCTCGCGAATTTCCTGGAACAGCCGCGACGACATGCCGCCGCCGAGCACCGTCGAGAGCAGCAGCGTCGGATAGTAGTCCGGATCGGAATAGCCGACCGAGGGAAAGCCCAAAACGATATGGACCTGATCGAGATCGCGGTCCTCCCGGAATTCGCCACCCTGGTAGAGCCCATTTTCCATCCCCGGCGGCACCTGCGCCGGCAGATCGGCGAAATGGCGCTGCACCAGATCGAGGATCTGGTCGTGCTCCAGCTTTCCGGCGGCGGCCACGACGACATTCGGCGGCGCGTAATGCCGCTTCATGTAGCCGGTCAGCGTGGTGCGTGGCATCTCGCGGATGCCCTCTTCCGTCCCCAGGATCGGCCGGCCGAGCGATTGCAACGGGTAGGCGACCTCCTGGAAGTGGTCGAAGATGATATCGTCCGGTGTATCGTTCGCCTGGCCGATCTCCTGCAGGATGACGCCGCGCTCTCGCTCCATCTCCTCCGGCTCGAAGGTCGAGTGGGTCAGGATGTCGCCGATGATGTCCGCCGCCAGAGCGGTGTCCTCCTTCAGCACCTTGACGTAGTACGCGGTCTGCTCGCGCGCGGTGTAGGCGTTGATGTGGCCGCCGACCGCCTCGATCTCCTCGGCGATGGCGGCGGCGGAGCGGGTCTCGGTGCCCTTGAACGCCATGTGCTCCAGGAAATGCGAGACGCCGTTCTCGGCCTCGGTCTCGTTGCGGGAGCCGGTGGCGACATAGGCGCCAAAGGACACGGTCTCAACCCGATCCATGCGCTCGGTCACGATGGTCAGGCCGGAGGGGAGGCGGGTGGTCTGGATGAGTTCGTTCACTGTGTGCCTGATTCCTGGACTGGGACGGAAGCGGGGGAAAGAGTTATCAATATGGGCGTCGCGAGCGGATCGCAACCTTCATGCGGATCTTTCCGCGGTTCCCGGCATGGCGAGCGGACACCCGCCCCATCATGCTCGGCCCTGAGCCGAGCATCGCCAACAGCCCGCACAACCGTTGGGAGGTTCGATGGCGACAGATACCGGCTGAGAGTGATCCTCGGGTCAAGCCCTACAAGAGTCACACATCTTTTCACCCGCGTCTGCCCAGCGCCCAGCCCTGTTGTATTGTCTTCAGGCGCAGAAACCCCTGGAGCATGACGACCGGTCCCGGCTGGCCATAATATCCGGTCCAGCCGCCGAGGCGCGCGCAAACCCACGCGGTGTAGGCCAGCGAACCTTTGGGATGCGGGTTCTTTTGTTTCTCGGTCTTGCCCTCGAGCGTCGCGCAAATGGCCTCGATGACGGGCTGATCCTCGGGATCGAAGACATCCTCCAGCGGCCGGCCCGCGACACCGTCACGTTCTCGTACCAGTTGCAGCACCTGAATGGCGGCGATCAGCGTGGCGGCGGTGAGGTTTTCAAACGGCCCGCCATCGGCGACGCGCACCGCCTCGATATCGAAACCCTTGGTCTTCATCACGCGGAACAATTGCTCGATCGTCCAGCGCGCGCGATAAAAGCCGGTGATTTGTTTCGCGTCCGCCAGAGTGGTGACCGCGTGCGTCGTCAGCAGCCGCCAATGTGCCGGCGTGACACCGGCCGGCGGGTCGATTTCACGCGCCTCGACGAAGGTCAGCGTGATCTCTGGCGGCAGTTTGGCGGCCTCGCCGGGGACCGGCCGTCGCGGCCGATTGATCGTGACCTGGCGCGCGCGCAACGCGAGCACGGCCTGACGGGCGGGCCGTCCGGGTGCCGCGGGCAGAGTGATTGTCTCGCGGCCGAGTTCGGGCAATTGATCGGTGCAACTGAACAGCGACGTGCCATCGGCCAGCGCACGGTCCTGGGCGGCGCGGATCAACAGGTCCACACCCCGCGGTTTGCCGGCGAGTTCCTCGTAAATATCGCCTTCCCGGTCGGCGATCACGGTCACCCGATCCGCGCCACCCTCGATCAGCGCATTGGCCGCGTGGGTCGCGGCCAACCAGCGGAAGCTCTCTTTTTCCTCGAACCGGCACGCCTTGCGGGTTTTCCTCCGACCGCCGGCGCGATACAGGAATTCCGCGTGCACCAGGCCGAGCGGTGCTCCGTCCACCGCATCCACCGCGATCATCGGATGCAGTTGCAGGCTGCGCTTTTTGCCATCATCGCGCAGCACCGTGGTGTCCTGGATCGCCAGGATGTGACGGCCGCGCACGAGACCGGCGGTGCGGGCACAGGCGACGGATATGATTTCCTCAGACGTCACACGGGGATTGCGCAAGAACCGTCCGAGCCGGACCTCGCCCGCCCGATTGCCGCCGAGCGGGCGCACGCGGACACCGCCCTGACCCACCTCGAGCAGACGCTCCAGAAGGAAGGCCCCCCTTTTTCCAGGCGGCGGTCGCCAAACCGCCCCAGGCTCATTTCCATCGCTCATCCTCCGATTCCCTGTTGGGGTCATCGAGTCAGAGACCGGCAGGTGGCGCAAGACGGCGGGGACGCGGAGATGTGTGCATGTCGTAGGGTCAAGCCCGAGGACGACGTTGAAAGCGGCCATGATGACGGTGGAAGCGCCGGGACGACGATGGAAGCGCCGGGACGACGCTGAAAAACGCCGAGATAACGAAGATGCGCCGAGGATGAAGATGAACGCGCCGAGGATGACGACCGCGTGCCCTTTCCTGGCCACGGTGAGGACCGCCGGTTGACGATGGACCGAGCCAGATCAACCGACTATCAGAAGGCACCCTGATCGAAGTCGCCGTGCCCCGATGCTGAATCGCCTGCTCGCAGGCCTGGTGGATGCCAGCCGCCGCCATTCTCTGCTCGTCTTGCTCGCCGGATTTTTGCTGGCGGTTCTCGCATGCGGCGTGGCCGCGACGCGTCTGGGTGTCAGCACCGACACCGATCGGATGTTCTCCGAGTCGCTGCCGTGGCGCCGCAATGCGATCGAAATGAACAAGGACTTTTCCCAGTTCCGCGATTTGCTGGTCGCCGTGGTGGAGGCCCGGGAACCGGAACAGGCCGATGTGACCGCCGACGCGCTGGCCGCTGCCCTGAACCACGACCAGGTACATATCCGGTCGGTCCGGCGGCCTGACAGCTCACCGTATTTCGAGAAGAACGGCTTGCTGTTCCTCGACCTGTCGCAACTCAGCGCGATCATGGACCGAACGATCGACGCGCAACCGTTTCTGGGCCAGCTGGTGGCCGATCCCACCGCGCGCGGCCTGTTCTCGGCGCTGGCGCTGCTCGGCGTCGGCGTAACCCAGGCCGGAACCGATCTGACGCCCTATCACGATGCGATCGTGGCTTTCCATGAGGTGCTGGCCGATGCCGCGTCCGGCAAGCCACGCCCGCTGTCCTGGCAGAAGCTGCTGGGGGCGGGCCTGTCCGACCTCGCCGGCAAGCACCGCTTCGTGCTGATCCAGCCCCGGCAAAACTTCGGTGCGCTGGAGCCCGGAGGAGAGGCGACCGCCGTGGTCCGCCACGCCATCAGCGAACTGGAGTTCGTGAAATCCGGTGATGCACAAGTGCGCATCACCGGTCAGGTGGCGTTGGCCGACGAGGAGTTCGCGACCGTGGCCCAGGGTGCGGTGGAAGGACTGGCCGGGAGTGTCGCACTGATCACGCTTTGGCTCTGGTTGGCGGTGCGAACATGGCGGCTGATCGTGCCGATCTTGCTGACGCTGGGGCTTGGCTTGCTGCTGACCGTGCTGTTCGCTGCCCTGGCGGTCGGCACATTGAACCTCGTATCCGTTGGGTTTGGCGTGATGTTCGTGGGGATCGCGGTCGATTTCGCGATTCAGTTCGCGGTGCGTTATCGCGAGTATCGCCACGCGACGGGCGATGCCGTGCGGGGGATGCGACAAACCGCGGAACGCGCCGGCATCCAGATTCTCTGTGCCGCGCTCGCGACCGCCGCGGGGTTTCTCGCATTCGTGCCAACGGCGTTTTCCGGGGTCGCCGAACTCGGCCTCATCGCCGGCGGTGGCATGTTGATCGCGTTCATCTGCACGGTGACGTTCCTGCCGGCCGCGATCACCCTGTTCAATCCACGCGACGCGGCCGCTGAGGTCGGCTTCTCCTGGGCAAGTCCGCTGGACGCCTGGGTTTTGACCCAACATCGCTGGCTGCTGGCGGTGTTCGCCGCTTTCGCGGCCCTGGCTCTGGCGGTCTCGCCGCGGCTGACCTTCGATTCCAATCCGCTGCACACCAAAAACCCCAACACCGAGGCCATGCGCACTTTGCGCGACCTGATCGACAATCCACTCACCGACCCGTACACGATCGACATCGTGGCGCCCGATGTGGCCGCGGCTGATGCGCTCGCCACCCAACTGAAGCGGCTGCCGACGGTGTCGGAGGTGCGCGATATCGACAGTTTCGTGCCGCGCGATCAGGCCGCGAAGCTTGCGGTCATCGCCGATGCGCGATCCATCCTGGAGCCCACTTTGTCCGCCGCGCCGCCGGTGGCGCCGATCACCGGGGATCAGGTACGGATGGCCGCGCAAGTGGCATTGGGGCAGATCGAGCCCGCGTTGGCTAAGTTGCCCAAGGATCACCCGCTGGCCGCGGTCGCCGGCGATTTGCGCGTGCTGGCCAATGCGCCGGATTCTCTGGCGATGGCGGCGAACGACGCGCTAACACGGTTTTTGCCGATGCAACTCGATCATCTGCGGGCGTCAATGAGCGCCGGCAAGGTGACCCGCGCCGACATTCCTCCGGACATCGCCCGCGACTGGGTTCTGCCTGACGGCCGCGCACGCTTGCAGGTATTGCCGAAGTCCGATTTGCGGGATGCCGGCGGCCTCGCGGAGTTCACCCGGGAGGTGACCCAAGTCGCGCCCACCGCGGGTGGTCCCGCCGTCACCATCGCGGCCACCAGCACCACGATCGTGAATGCGTTTCGCACCGCGGCCGTGAGCGCTCTGCTGGCGATCCTCGTTATCCTGTCACTTGTGCTGCGGCGTGCGCTCGACGTCATTTTGGTCGCCGCGCCGTTGTTGCTGTCGGCGCTGCTCACGCTCTACATCGCCGTGCTTCTGGGCTTGCCCCTGAACTTCGCCAACATCATCGCGCTGCCTCTGCTGCTGGGGGTGGGGGTCTCATTCAACGTCTATTTCATCATGAACTGGCGCGCCGGCCGCACTTTGCCGCTCGGTTCCGCGACCGCGCGGGCGGTGCTGTTTTCCGCGCTGACCACCGGCACCGCGTTTGGTTCGTTGGCACTGTCCGCCCATCCCGGCACCGCGAGCATGGGAGAGTTGCTTCTGATCAGTCTCGGCTGCACGCTCGCCGCGAGTTTGATATTCGTTCCGTCGCTGCTGGCGGCTCTGGGCTCGCCCCGGCCGGAAAGTTGAAGAAAGGAGAAGGGTCACATGGCTTGCTCCGTGCCGATCTGTTACTTGCTGCACCGCGAAGCCGCCGACGGGTCGGAGAACCTGTTGATGGAACCCGATCTGGCCTCTGCTTTGAGCGACGCCGTGTCGGATCCGGCCTTGCGCGCGGTGCGGATCACCTTTGGCCGGCAGATCGTGCTGGAAGGTGAGGACCTGGCAACCGCCATCGCCGGGAGGCAAATCGCATGATCACTCTGGAGAGCAGCATCGCCGACAACCTGCGTTTGGTGCGGGAGCGCATCGCCAACGCCGCGATCAGATCAGGCCGTAAACCCGACGACGTGACATTGGTCGCGGTGTCGAAGACGAAGCCGATCGAGGCCGTGCGGGCGGCTCTGGCCGCCGGTCAGACGGTGTTCGGCGAAAACCGGGTCCAGGAGGCGGCCGAGAAATTCCCGTTGCCAGGTGCGACGCTGCATCTGATCGGCGGCCTGCAGACCAACAAGGCGAGGGACGCGGTGCGGATCGCCGACGTGATCGAGACCTTGGACCGGCCGCGGCTGGCCGATGCGATCGCGGCGGCGATGGTCAAGGAAGCGCGCCGGCCATCATTGCTGATTGAGGTGAATACCGGCGCCGAGACGCAGAAGTCCGGCATTGCCAGGGATGACGCCGACGCGTTCATCGCGGATTGCAAGGGACGTTTCGGTGACGGATTAGTTGGGTTGATGTGTATTCCACCGCACGACGAGGATCCGCGACCGCATTTCACCTGGCTCGCCGATCGCGCCGCTCGTCACGGATTGAATATGGTGTCGATGGGGATGTCCGCCGACTACGAGATCGCGATCGAATGTGGGGCGACCTTGGTGCGGGTGGGCACGGCGATTTTCGGTGGGCGGAGTTAGTACCCGGAATCGGTGAATCACGACAACCAACAATGTCATGGCCCGGTTTGACCCGGCCACATTCAATGCACCGATGTGCGGCGACAGATAGCCGGGTCAGGCCCGGCCATGATGGCATCAGGGCCGTGACCCGCAATTCAGCGATAGTGGATACCAGCGGATTCCGCGAACCCACCATTTCTCATGCCCTGGCGACCTGGGCAGTTCCATGACTGACTTTGGGATTGCCCGCGCGCTGCACCTCGTGATGGTCGTGCTGTGGATTGGTGGTGTCGGAATGGTAACGACCGTGTTGCTGCCTGGCATCCGTCGCGCGTATCCCCCCGGGGAACGGCTCGGCGCGTTTCACGCGATTGAGGCACGATTCGCGAGGCAGGCGCGCTGGACTACGGTCCTCTCGGGGCTGAGCGGGGTCTATATGACCTGGCGCGTCGACGCCTGGGATCGGTTCACGTCCGCCACGTTCTGGTGGATGCACGCGATGGTTCTGACGTGGCTGGTGTTCACCGTGATGCTGTTCATCGCCGAACCATGGTTTCTTGATCGCCTGTTGCATGACCGCGCGGCGCACGACCCGGTCGCGACATGGCGCGTGGTGGAACGGCTGCACTGGGTCTTGCTGACATTGAGCCTGATCACCGTGGCGGGTGCGGCCGCGGGCGTCGCGGGCGTCAATCTGGCCTGGTTCTGATCGTCCATCGACGCGCCTGATGGCGTGGTCTTGAATGTTGACCTCGCCAGGATGAGATTTCCACCATGGCAATCGATGTTATCCCATTCCGCGTCCGCGAAGGTGAGACGGTCAAACTGAAGCGTCGGCCGACCCGTGTCGCGCCTTTCTATCAGTCCGAGCATGAATACGACGCCTTACTGACCGGTCACGTGGCCGAACTCGACAAGCTGCAACAGCGTCTTTATGCCGCCGACAGCCACGCCGTGCTGCTGATCTTCCAGGCCATGGACGCGGCCGGCAAGGACGGTGTCATCCGCCACGTGATGTCCGGCATCAACCCCCAGGGCTGCCAGGTATTCAGCTACAAGCACCCGAGCGCCCAGGAACTGCAGCATGACTTCCTCTGGCGCTGCGCGCGCGATCTGCCGGAGCGCGGTCGCATCGGAATTTTCAACCGGAGCTATTACGAGGAAGTGCTGATCGTTCGCGTGCACCCCGAGATCCTGCATGCCGAGGGCGTACCGGACGCCACGCACGATCTGAAAAAGCGCTGGCGGCACCGGTATCGTTCCATCAACAACCTGGAGCGGCATCTGCACGGCGCCGGGACCAGGATCGTCAAGTTTTTCCTGCATTTGTCGAAGGATGAGCAGCGCGAACGATTTCTGGCCCGGATCGACGAGCCCGATAAAAACTGGAAATTCAGTGTCGCGGATATTCAGGAACGGGCGTTCTGGGACAAGTATATGACCGCCTATCAGGACTGTCTGAGCGCCACCAGTATGGACCATGCACCCTGGTACATCGTCCCCGCCGACGATAAGCGCAATGCGCGGCTGATCGTGTCACAGGTCATCGTCGACACACTGGCGGAACTGAAATCGCGTTATCCGAAGACCGATGCCGCGCGGCGCGGCGAACTGGAAGCGATCCGCGTGGCGCTGAGCGAGGAAAAGGCGTGAACGACGCCGCTAATCCCAGGAAATCGGTTCGCGCGTGATTTCGACCGCGCCGTTGTGGGTCAGGCGTACCACGTTCACCGTCTTCGCCAGGTCTGGCGATCCGGAATAATACGCGGGAACCTTCCCGGTCCCCACCTTCGCCGCGCGGTTCCAGTGGCCGAGCGCGATGTAGTCGGCCTCGGTAGCCTCCAGTTCAGCGTTGCTGATCAGCCACGACGGACGCAGCGGCACGGCGCCATCATCCTCATAATGGCCATGCGCCAAAGCGATGTGCCAGCGAGCGGTTTTGGGCCTGGGATCGCGCAACGGAGCCATGTTGCCGTAATCGACATGCGCGTGGCCCCAGATTTCCATGTCGAACTCCGGAAAATACACGGCCTGGTCGTGCGTGACGCCGATCACGTGCACGTGTGGCAGTTCCACCATGTCGCCACGCAGGTAAACCGAATCGGGCGTCAGCGGATCATGGTTGCCAGGCAGGAACACCACCGGCCTCCCGGCGTCCGCCAGCATCTCGGTGCAGCGCTTCAGGATCCAGTCGGGCTGGCGGTTGTTGTCGAATATGTCACCCACCAACAGAACGATATGCGCGTCGCGCGCCTTCGCCGCCTCCAACACCACCCGTAAGCCGGTGGTGCCGTCCGTTCCGTAGGGGCCCTGATGCGGGTCGTTGTCGACATGCAAATCGGAACTATGCACGAGTACGATATCAGTCACGGTCAAGGATCCAGTTCTGCTCCCGGCCGAAGGGATGGCCGAATGGGATGATCCCAAAGGGGGTGATCCCGAAGGGGTGGTCAATGTGGCCGGGATGCCGTCGTTGTGCCAGAGTGCCGGCCGAAACGCCAACCGAAAGGGAGCACGAGACATGATCGATCTGCACTACTGGCCTACGCCCAACGGGAAGAAGGTCACGATCCTGCTGGAGGAAGCGGCGATCCCCTACCAGATCATTCCCTGCAACATCGGCCGCGGCGACCAGTTCACGCCCGAGTTCCTGAAAATGAACCCGAACCATCGCATGCCGACCATGGTCGACACGGCACCGGCCGATGGCGGCGCTCCGCTCTCGATCTTCGAGTCAGGCGCGATCATGATGTATCTCGCGGAAAAGGTCGGCAAATTCTATCCTCAGGACATGCGCGGCAGATACGCCGTGAATGAGTGGCTGATCTGGCAAATGGCCAATCAGGGTCCCAAGAGTGGCGAATGTGGACACTTCCGCCGGCTGGATGCCAGCAAGGGCGACCAGACCTATGCCATCACGCGCTTCACGGATGAAGTGAACCGGCTGTACGGGGTGCTGAACAACCGACTTTATGCCAGCAAGTATGTGGCGGGCGATCAATACACGATCGCCGACATGATCTGCTATCCGTGGACGGTGAACTGGAAAGCGCAAGGCCAGGACATCGAGGAATTCAAGTACTTCAAGCGCTGGTTTGAGGAAATGTGCGCTCGTCCGGGTGTTCAGCGCGGCATGGCGGTGGGGTCGGACATGGCCGAGGACCAGTCGAAACTGTCGCCTGAGGAAAAGGACCGGCGCGCGAAGATGCTGTATAATCAGCGCGCTCGCCCGGTGCCGGTTGCCTGAGCGGCGCGTGGTGTAAGGTTGCCTCTCCCTCGTCATACTCGGGCTCGACCCGAGCCTCAGTCGCGGCCCCCGGTCATCAAAATGTTACGCGAACCAGCATCGTGCCCGCTCACGATGATCCTCGGGTCGAGCCCGAGGATGACGGTGAAGGGCGGGACGACGATGGAAGGCGGATCGTGACCTCGTTCCGGCTGGACGCGATACTGAAAGCGATGGCCGCGCGTGGACCAACTCCAGAAGGAAGATAAATCATGGCCGAAGTGGAATGTTTTTTCGATTGTTCCAGCCCGTGGACGTATTTCGCGTTTCACAGCCTGCTGGAATTGCGTAAGGAGATCGGTGTGACCATCGCGTTCCGGCCACATCTGGTCGGTGGTGTATTCAACGCGGTCAATCCCAGTGTGCACAATTCCCGCGAAAAGCCGATCGCGCCCAAAGCCGCCTACAACAAAAAAGACCAGACCGACTGGGCTCGCTTCCTCGGCATCCGGATGCACTACCGCCCCACGGTGTTTCCGGTGAACAGCGTCAAGGCGATGCGTGGCTGTTGCTGGCTGGAGGGTACGCCCAGGTTGGAACCCTTCGCTTTGGCTACGTTCGACGCATATTGGGGAGACGACAAGGACATTTCGAAGGACGATGTGCTGACGGCGATCTGCCAGAAGGCGGGAATTGATCCGGCGGAGTTCTTCGCCGCGATCAACGACCAGGCGAACAAGGACAAGCTGCGGAACAACACGCAGGAACTGATCGATCGCGGCGGCTTCGGTTCACCCACGATGTTCGTCGGCGGCGATGACATGTACTTCGGCAACGACCGTATGCCGCTGATCCGCGACGCGGTGCTGCGCCGACGCGGATAGTGCCTGGATACGCTATGTATCGGCAACCATCCCGGCCATCGCGAGGCGAGGAGTGATGAAGCAATCCTGGTAAGTGCGCGGGGTTCCAGGAAATTGCTTGTCCCCCCGCTCGCGATGAATACGCGGGAAAGCCCGACTGACACGCGGCGAACAGAGGGCGATAATTGGCGGGCGGGGCGGCCACGGTCCAGCCACCGGGTGAGCCACCTTGGATGTGGCCCGGCCCGCCCGCCGCGTGCTGTCGTTTCGCCGGAGTGGTCCAGCACATGGGCACATGCGATCGGAAATCTGATACCAATTTGCAATTGATTTTCGTGAATTGTTTCACCTATGAGCGAGATATATCAAAAAATCCGGACCGCGGCCGGGTGGGTGGTGGTATCGTTGCTTGCCGTCGCGGGAGTGACACCGGCGAACGCCGGCGTGATCCTGTCCCCGGTCAGCGTTGTCGCCACCACTCTCGGCGGAACCCCGACGAGCCATATCATCGACGGGTCCGGCTTGTCGTTCATCAGTGGCGTGACCGATTACGACACTTATGTCGCGGGCAATCCGACACATGCCGCGCTTCAGTTCATATCCAACCCCAATGGTTGGGCGAGCGCAACAGGTTTCGCCGGCAAATTCATGGAGTTCGACCTGGGTGCTGACTATGACATGCTGTCGTTCGCGCTGTGGACCCAGAGCAACGGCGGCGCGGTCAACAGCTTCACATTGTCATCCGCGGCGGACCAGAACTTTACCACCGGGGTGACGAACCTCGGTACCTTCGTCGCGGCGATTGGCCTTAATGTCCAGACGTTCACGATTACGGGCACTGGCGAATTCGTGAAACTGCAGATCAACTCCGACCACGGTAACGCCACCGTCAATATCGGCGAGGTCGCGTTTGATGTGGTTCCCATACCGGAACCCACCGCCATCACGGTACTTGGTCTCGGGCTTGCCGGGCTTGGTCAGGTTCGCCGGAAACGCGGCCTGGCGGCCTGATCATCCGGACGTGAACGCCGACACGGAGCGCTGAAGCGGCATGGCCTGACCGGCATCGTCGCCCGATGCATCCGGTTGTGCCCAGGAGCATCCCTGATGCTGTACGCGTGAACTGACCTGGCGGACGACCAGTAGTCAGGCGATTTCCGGTGCGAGACGTCGCCATGTGGATACGAATGAATATCCGCGGTCATCCCTTTCATCCGCGGCAAGCGTCTTTATTTGACGTCGTCCGCCCCAGTGTGGAACCGTCGGAGGGGGAGTTGTCCTCGGCATGCCTTGACGACGCACCGAATTACCCGGACGTTCCAGCCATGTCCGCGAATCTGATCCTCGTTACCACCGATCCCCGCGGCGTCGCGACGGTCACTGTCAACAGCACCGAACGCCGCAATGCATTGGGCAATTCCGGCAAACGCGAACTGGCGGAGACGCTGGAACGCATTTCCACCCAGCACGGCCTGCGCGTGATCATTTTGACCGGCGCAGGGGACCGGTCCTTCATCAGCGGCGCCGATGTTTCGGAAATGGCGACATTTGAACAGGAACACGCCTACGAAGGACCGTTTCTCACCCATCGCGTCTGTGAGGCGATCCGCAGGGCGCCGGTCCCGGTGATCGCCCGCATCAACGGCTATTGTTTCGGTGCCGGATTGGAAATCGCCGCCTCCTGTGACATGCGCGCCGCCGTCGACACCGCGCGATTCGGCATGCCCGAGGTGTTGTTCGGCCTGCCGTCCGGTATGGAAGCCTGTTTGTTGCCGCAACTGATCGGCTGGGGCAAAACAAGGGAACTGGTGTTCACCGGCCGGCACATCGACGCCCGCGAGGCCGCCGATTGCCATCTCGTCGAACGTGTTGTCGCGGTGGTGGACCTCGATCTCGCGGTCGAGCAATGGGTCGCCGCGATCATCTCCGCCGGCCCGATCGCGATCCGCGCGCAGAAGGAGCTGATGCACGACTGGGAGCGGATGTCGGTCGCCGACGCGATCCAGCAAGGCATTCGCGCCGTCGCCGCCGCGCATGGCAGCGAAGAAGCCAAACGCCTTATGGGCGCGTTCGTCGAACAACGGCGGCGAAAACGGGAGGAAAAAGCATGATCGGAAGTTGTCGATGTGGGCGCCGCCATTTGCTGCTCGGCGGAATCGCGACTGCCTTCGCGCCGACCGCCAACGCCGCGCCAAAAACGAAATTCATCGACGTGCACCATCATCTGGTTCCGCCGCCCTGGGTTGACGCGGTGAAACGAGCGAAGCTCGACAATCCACCGATGACGTCCTGGACACCGGAGAAATCGCTGGAGGACATGGAAAAGGCAGGCACGGCCGCGTCCATAACCTCACCGATGCCGCCGCAGGTCGGTTTCCTGCCGGCGGCCGAAGCGGCCAAGGTCGCCCGCGAGTCGAACGAATGGGCGCGGCAACTGACCAAGGAACATCCTGGCCGGTTCGGCGTCTTCGCGATGTTGCCGATGCCTTATATCGATGAATGTCTGCGGGAGATCGAATACGCTTTCGATACATTGAAAGTCGACGGCGTCGGCATGATGACCAATTACGGCGATAAGTGGCTTGGCTATCCGGAATTCGCACCGGTGTTCGACGAACTGAATCGCCGCAAGGCCGTCGTGTATACGCATCCGATGAGTCCGAGCTGCTGCATCAATCTGGTCAAAGGCGTGCCGGATGCCGCCGTTGATTGGGGCGCCGATACGACACGGTCGCTCGTAAGTCTCATCTTCAGCGGTGCCGCGGCGCGCTACAGCGATATCGACTTCATCTTTTCGCACGGTGGTGGCGTGATCACTTCGGTCGCCGAGCGGTTGCGCATCCAGATGGTCACCACGCCGCCGTACAAAGGCAAATTCACCCGCGAGATGGTCGATCACGAGTTGAACCGATTTTATTACGACACCGCTCAGGTCGCCAACGAGATCACCATTCAGGCGCTGGCGAAACTCGTGCCATTGTCACAGATCGTATTCGGGACGGATTTCCCGTACCGGTCGAGCGCCGAGCACGTCGAGGGCCTGACAGCGCGATTCTCCACCGACGAAGTCGAAGCCATCGGACGCGGCAACGCCTTGCGGATTTTGCCCGCGTTGCGAAACGCCTGACAACAGGACCCGGCACCAGATCCAGGACAACCCGGTTAAACCGCTTCGGCGCTCCAACTCCGCGGTGCGGCGCAGCAGGCGCAGCCGCCAGGATGCGAGGGACCGGCTGACATAGCCGCATCCTCGGTCGCTCCGCCCCCGAGCGCCGGGCAGGTCAACAGGCGTGGCGCCGGATCGCCGCAGTCCGGGCAGGGCTGCGGCAGTTCGAACTCCGCCATCGGCCGGTTCTCCATGAACGGGCCGCAGTTCTCACACTCGTACTCATAATTGGGCATGGTTGTACCCCAGTCTGGGCAATGGCGTCGGCTTAATGGATTTCGCCGGACCGTTTCAAGGCGTCGCGCAATTTCGCCGGCGTGAAATCGGCCCCGCGGCAAACATCCAAAATCACCTTCTCGCGGCGGGAGATCAGGTCGATCGCCGCCGGCAGCTTGCGCACTGCGTCGGCCGGGACAACCACGGCACCGTGGAAGTCCGCATGGATCACGTCGTCATGCCCCACCTGCATGCCGAAGATATTCACCGGCTGACCGAAGGTGACCATATGGACGTGCGCGTGGCTCGGCCCGATACGGCCGCCAATCATCTGGTAACCGGGAGCCCATGCGTCGAGGTCTCGGAATGAGCCGTTGGTAACACATCCGATAGAGCCGAGTGCCTTGTGCACGGTCGATTGCACCTCGCCCCAATAGGCGCCGTAGCCGATCTGCCCGTCGATGTCCTGAATGACCGCGATGGTCGGGAAGTCCGTGGCGTGCACGTAGTCGTACCAATCGGCGCGATCCGTCACCTTGCCGCGCGGCACCTCGGTGGAGCGGATCATGCCCACGCGGGCGAGACCTACGATCGGTTTCGCCTTGTGGTCGATGCAGACCATCGGCTCCACGGTGTAGCCGAAACGGCGGCGTTCCGGGTTGGTGATCTCCAGCCCGTTGCAGATGGTCGGCGTGTCCCATTGGGCCAGAACGTCGAGGTCAGCCTGGTTGAAGGGCCGGTCGGCCATGGCGATTGTCTCCTGGACATTGGACGGTTGAGGGGAGACATGGCGGGGATTCGGTGGGGAGGCAAGGTGGGTGGCGGAATTGCCTGACCGGTGGATTTCCTCGCGGAGCCGCACCGTTCCGCCAACAGGTCGTGCGATCGAAAAATCGGATGTCCGCCGGTCGCGCGGCGGGTCAGACAAACGTCGCTGGCGGTGTCACCAGGCCGGTGTTTCACCTGGCTTCGCGGCAGCCGGTTGATCTCGGCGTCAAAAGGGCAGGGGACCATCCGGTCCGGCAGCGCTCTCCATCAGAAGCCTACGCTCAGCGATAGCCCACCGCCGTAGCTTCCCACATGAGGATTGACGAACATCGCCGACATCGCGCCTCGCAAACTCATCAGCTGGTTCAGTCGATACGCCGCGCCAACGGACGCGCTGGCCCAGTTGGAGGCGATGGGGACGGCGGAGGCGGTATAGGATGGTGCCGCGATCGAGATCAGCGAGGCCGTAATCGTGCGGTTCTTGTCGGCCCACTCGTGATTCCAGGCCACTTCCGCGAAGGGCCGCCAGTCGCCGATATCCACCGCCGCGCGCCAGCCGAGCTGGCTGATCGCGGAATTCCGCGTCTGTGCGCCAAACGACAACGCGGTGAACCTGGTCGTGTCGGACTCGCTGAACCCATCGAGGCGTACCTGCTGCAACACGAAACCCGCCACTGGCCCGGTGGTGACCGACCCCACATTGAAATCCCAGCCGCCACGCAACGCCAGACCCAGATCGTGGCCGTTGCTGTCACCGCTGGTCTGATCCGTGAAGATGCCGATTGGGACCTGGCGCGCCACGTGGTTTTGCAGCAAGGCGTAGCTCGCCACCGCGTCGCCCCATAACGGACCGGTCCGGTAACCGGCGTAGAGGCTCAGGGTCTCGTTGGTCCGCGTGAAGTGGCCGCCCGAGGAGAAGGTCTGGACCTGGCCGCCAGCGGAAAACGCCGCGCCGGCGAGGATCCCGGACGGCGTCAGGTAATCCGCTCCCACCGTGCCGCCAACCGGTGTGCCGGATGCATTGGGAAAGTACGCCGAGTTCTTTTGGCTCAGGTTTCCGGCCCCGGCCCCGAACCACACGTTGACGCGGTTTGGCCCTCGATGTTGCTCTGATGGATCGATCTGCCCCTGGATCGCGGCCATGCCAGCGAGACCGCTCCATACGGCGCTCTCCGTCAGCAGCGAGATCTCGCTGGGCGCGGTGAGCAAATTGGCGATGTAGTCCGCTTCGATCGTCTGTCCCGCGGTCGTCAGGTGGTGGTCGTCGCTCCACAGATACGTTTGCTCCGCGTTGGGGGCGACAAGTTGGGCGGGTGCGCACAGGATGGATGATGTGGTCCCACAGGCCGGGCTGGTCGCCAGCACGGTCGCGGCGGAAAAGCCGAACCGGGTCGGGTTCCGCGAGGCATATTTCAGCGCCCCCTCGACGTCGGCGGGGATGAAATTCACGCCCGCCGCTTTCAGTCCGGACCAAACATCCGCGCTGTACAGCGCCGAGAGGTCAATATGGGCCGCACTGTCAGGAGTCAGCGATCCATCCGGGCCGACCACTCTCGCATAGGCATAGACATTGAGGACCACGATCGTGCGCCCGCCGGCGGCCTGCAAATTCGCCACACCCGTGCTCAGGGCGTTCGCCAGTGACTGGACATAGGCGGACTGCGACAGGCTCCCGCCCTGGACTTCCAGCCAGGTCAGGTCGTTCCCGCCGAAGCTGACCATGTAGAGCGCGTTGGAATTGGCGACGTTGTGCACCGCCGCGAGATAGTTGGAAATCTGCGTGACGATCGGAACGTTATTGTAGAGACCGTTCAAATAGCCGTTGTCGCCGGTGGTCGGAACGGTTTGGGCGGAGCCGTTGGCATAGTTGGTTCCCAGACCGCCAGGAATTGTGACCGGCAACGCGGTCAGCCCGAATTTGGCCGCCAGTTGCACGGTATCCACCACCCCAGGGCCCACGAAGGCGCCGGAACCTCCATTCGCCACCGTAGCCGCGATCAGCCCATCCAATACCGGCGCGGAGGCGGGGCCACCCAATCCAGGACTTCCTCCGGTCAGGTGATAGCGAAAATATCCGCTGTCCATCGTGCTGTCGCCAAATCCGATGAACTGATCGAAACTGCCCGCACACGCTGTCCCGGCCTCGCCAAACGCCGCGAGCGCCAGCAGCGCTACCCCAGCACGTTTCCCGATCCTCGAAGTGGTCCATCCGCGTCCCCGCATCGGCCGTGTCCTTCACGCTGCTCGGTTCGGCATCGTCGAGCAAAATCATGAAGGGCCGATTAAGGCATCGCCTCGCGATGTGGTCCCGCGCCGGGCGGATGCCGGCTTCCCCACCGCGGCCAATTGCCACCATACTTCGCCCCATGACGAACATCGCGACAGGCGGCAAATCCATCTACGGCGCACCCCTGGGCATTCTGATGCTGGAGGCGCGGTTTCCCCGCGTCCCCGGCGACATGGGCAACGCCAACACCTGGCCATTTCCCGTAATGTATCGGGTAGTGCGCGGCGCCACCCCCGAACGGGTCGTGCTGCGTGGCGCCGCCGGACTGCTGCCGGATTTTCTCGCCGCGGCCGCCGACCTCGTGGATCTGGGCTGTGAGGCGATCACGACCAATTGCGGCTTTCTGGCGCTGTTTCAGCGAGAACTCGCCGCCCATGTCCGGGTGCCCGTCGCGACCAGCGCGCTGATCCAGGTTCCCTGGGTCCAGGCGACGCTGCCGCCCGGAAAGCGAGTCGGCGTGATCACCGTCTCAGCCGAATCGCTGACACCACGCCATCTGGAGGCCGCCGGCGTGCCGCTGGATACGCCGATCATCGGCACCGAAAGCGGGCGCGAGTTCTTCCGGGTCCTTATCAAGGCGGAGAAGGATGACCTCGACGTCGACCTCGCCGCACGGGACATTCTCGACGCCGGCCGGGCGCTGCTGGCGCGGCACCCCGATATTGGCGCGATCGTGTTGGAGTGCACCAACATGCCGCCCTACGCCCATGCCCTGCGGGAGATGACAGGCCTACCGGTTTTCGACGTCTGTTCGCTGATCTCATGGTTCCATGCCGGGTTGCGCCCTCGGGTTTTCGGTCGTTGACCCTTGTGCCCGCGGGATGCGCGCCGCTGCCAATTGTACGTGACCTTTTGCCGGAATTCGGCGAGATACACGCCAAGGGACGTCAAAGGCCGACTCGGGTCCCAACCTGTTTGACGACGCTTCGACGCCCTCCGCCTGAGCTTTGGGATTGCCGCCCATGGAACTGACACGAAAGCGCGTTCTGGTGACCGGAGGGGCGGGCTTCCTCGGTTCCCATCTGTGCGAGCGTTTGCTGCGCGAAGGCCACGACGTTCTGTGCGTGGATAATTATTTCACCGGCCGGAAAGACAATATCGTCTCTCTGATGGGCAATCCGCATTTCGAGGTAATGCGGCACGACATTACCTTTCCGCTGTACGTCGAGGTCGACCAGATCTTCAATCTCGCCTGCCCGGCGTCGCCGGTACATTACCAGTTCGATCCCGTGCAGACCACCAAGACCAGCGTGATCGGCGCCATCAACATGTTGGGCCTCGCGAAACGGGTCGGCGCCAAAATCCTGCAGGCCTCGACCAGTGAGGTCTACGGCGACCCGACCATTCATCCGCAGACCGAGGACTACCGCGGCAATGTCAATCCACTCGGACCGCGCGCCTGTTACGATGAGGGCAAGCGCTGCGCGGAGACGCTGTTTTTCGATTACTACCGGCAGCACAAGACCGCCATCAAGGTTGTGCGGATCTTCAATACCTATGGACCGCGGATGCATCCGAACGACGGCCGCGTGGTGTCCAATTTCATTGTCCAGGCGTTGCGGGGCGAGGATATCACACTCTACGGCGACGGCAGCCAGACCCGGGCATTTTGTTACGTTGACGACCTTATCGAGGGGTTCGTGCGCATGATGGCGACCGGGCCGGAGGTGACGGGACCAATCAATATCGGCAATCCGCATGAGATCCCGGTACGAGAACTGGCGGAACGCGTGATCGGATTGACCGGATCGCGGTCGCGGATCGTGCACAAGCCGTTGCCGGAGGACGACCCGATGCAACGCTGTCCGGATATCACTCTGGCGAGCTCGGTGCTCGGGTGGACGCCGACTGTCGAACTGGATGTGGGGTTGGGGCGGACGGTGGAGTTTTTCAGGGGGATGTTGGCGGCGGCGGCGTAAAGGGTCCGAGCAGACAACCAAAAGGGTTGGGAATTTCGTGACGTCCGCGTGCGATGTTTGAATTCGTGCCGAGAAACTCACGGTTGGCTTCACGAGGACGTCTGCGGACCTCATGATTTCTGAGTATTCGTATCGCCCGGTCGCGGCCGGCCAACGTGCCGGCATCGCGATGATTCTGACGGTTTTCCTGGCTTCTTTGGTTTTTCTCACGCTTTGCATGAATCGGAATGTCAACGTTTATGACGAAGGCGTGATCTTGTTCGATGCCAGCCTCGTTCTGGACGGCGCCATTCCGCATCGGGATTTCTATACGAATTATGGGCCCGCTCAGGCCTGCACGCTGGCCGCGCTGTATAAGATCTTCGGTGCATCCGTCCTGGTCGAGCGAGCGTGGGACACGATCGTGCGCGGAATCATCATCGTGATGGTGCTGATCATCGTCGATCAGGCCGCGCCGCGTTGGCTGGCGCTGCTCACCGCGGGAGCCAGTCTGGTGTGTCTCGCGTCCTTTGGTCACTATGGCTACCCGATGTTTCCGGTCCTGGCCGCGGCATTGGTCGGAGTGGCCTTCCTGGTTCCAGCCCTAACGCGACGAAACCCGTTCGCGGCGTTGACGGCTGCCGGAGCCTGCGCCGGATGCGCTACGCTGTTCCGATATGACGTCGGACTCGGCGTCTTCGCGGCGGAATGCGCCATCCTGGCATTTCGCGCATCACACGAACGGTCGGAGTTCGCGCGCCCGGTACGAGATGCGATCTGGCTTATTGGTGCGTTCGGCGCCGGTTTCGCGGTCCTCGTGGTGCCGGTCGGCATCGCGTTCGCCCTGACCGGCGCCATCCCGGACATGTTGTTTCAGGTCGTCGATTCCACCATCAAACTTTACGTCAAGATGCGCGCTTTGCCATTTCCACGCCCGTGGAATGCATCAGGCAACCCGACAAGCCTGGCGGTATACCTGCCACTTTGTTTTTGTGCCGCGGCCGTTCCGGTCATGATTCCCATCTTTCGCCGGCGATCAACCAACACGTTTATCCTGGAAAGCGATGGCGCTCAGGCGACATCCGCGCCAGTTCTCGCCTGGAGCGTACTGACGCTGAGCATTGTGTCGCTCGTGTTCTTCGCCAAGGCAGCGGTCCGGGTCAGCCTGATCGGAATGGCGATGTCTCTCGTTACGACAATCGCACTCGCCGCCATCCTGTCACAGTCCTCCTCTGGGCGCGGCCGGATACGCGTCGGCATCCTGGGCCTGCCACTGGTGGGGGCGGCGGCGTTTACCTTGTCCTGTCTTCACGCTGACTTCAACCAGTTCGAGCGGAACCTCGCATGGGCGACGAACCCCGCTTCGTGGGAACTGTCCGACACGGGTGTCATTCCGGAACCGGGAAGCTGTCGGATGCCACCTGGATTGGAGCGTCTGGCCTGCTTTCGTGTCACTCCGGCAGAACTCGAGACAATCCGGTACGTTCAGCAGCACACAGTTCCGGGTGAACCCGTGTTTGTCGGCCTCAGTCATCACGATCGGATCCTGGTGAACGACGTGCTGCTGTACTTCGTCGCGGATCGGCGATCCGTCACGAAGTGGCATCAATTCGACCCCGGCGTGCAAACCACGCTGGCTATTCAGCAGCGGATCGTCAGCGAGTTGCGACGTGCCAGCCCTCGGTTGATCGTGCTGGAGGCAACCTGGGACAATGATCGTGAACCGAATGACAGCGCGATCAGCAGCGGCGTCACGGAGCTCGACGATTTTATCAGGAGCGCGTTTGAGCCGGTGGTGACTTTCGGCGAAAATACCGTGCTCGCGGCCCGTCGCCGGAGCGACCCCAATGCATCCAACAAAACCATAAGCGAATCAAACAGCCGATCAAATTAAATCATGACGCCACGATCGGCGTACTCTGGGCGTGCTTATCGACCTGTGCGTGGTTTTCTATTTTATGACCGCGATGAAGTATCCATTGTGCCAGTCGGAATCGCGTCCAATGATGGATGGCTGGGTGTTGTCCCACGTGGTACGTATTTCAACGGAGCACGCGAGGGAGTAACCGGCGTCGATGATCGCATGGAAGGTACCGAGCCGAACTTGCCGCAAGTTCCAATCGTCAACGATCAGAACAAAGGGTTTTTGCAGAGCAGGGCGCGTAACCATGACGCCGTCGTATTGATCTCGCTCCTCATGCGGTCCATCGAAAAGGAAAACATTAAAGCGTCCGATTGATTCATAGTCGACGCTTCGGAAATCCGCTTCAATAAACTGAAAGTCGATTTTGTCAGACCTGATTCGCTCTATGTTGGCAAAGAAAGTTTCCCTGGGCCCGCCAAACTGCGACCAATTGTCAATGCACAGGGCTCTGACGGAGTTACCATACAGCGCGGCGGTTGCCGTTGAACCACCCCATGAACCGATCTCAAGATATCGCGCGTCTGGGTACGACCTGATGAGGTTGCTTATAAAAGTACGATACTTCTGTCCTGACATGCCCTCTATCGCGCGGATGAAATCTGGTGGGCCGCCGATGTTGTCGAGCGCTCGATCGAGGGATTCCTTCACCAAAGTAGCCTCTGGGAGCAGAGAAAAATCACCGACGGTGGAAATACAAGGCAGCGTCGGGCATTTATCTTGTGAACGCCCCAACTCCCGTCGGTAAGACGACTCACGGGTGAATGGAGCAACCCAGTCATAAAAGGGCTCGCGAAAAAAGGGAACAGGATCGCGAGAAAAGGCGAGGCCTGTCTTGACCAGGCCGCTGACAAGTCTACCCTCTCGGGCCGCCACCGCTATTCTGTTGAATATCGACACGCCCAGCCTCCTCGTATCTGCCTAAGGAATTCCATTTCCATCAACTCGACGCAAGAGGCCAAATGCGACTTTTCGCTGGTGCCCATCGCCTTGGACACCGGAATTCGAATGTGGCTCTGGCGTTAATCGAGGCCTACCTGACCACGCCTGGTCAATTATGTCCTCAACGGACATACGATGCTGATCAGGTTACGGATTCAGGTCGCCTGGCTCGGTGAAATGGCCTGAGCCAGGTTCGCAGCCCCTTTCCCATCAAGGATGTCGCGCGCCGCGCATTTCGCCTTCCGAGTAAGTTCGCCAGAAAAGGATTTGGTTCAATTGCTCCGGCGAAAAAACGCTCGCAATACCCCGGTCTGTCCACTGCCGCAACGGCCAGTTTCAGAAACCAGGCGGCGCGACGGGCGGTCGTGTGATAGTCCAACAGATGACGGTAGCCCGCATCAGCGATTTCCGCGACCCGGCCCGGCCGAGCCAAATAGTGATCGAGTTTTTCTTCAAATTCCCCCATTGAAGAAAAGGTCACGCAGTTTACCCCGTCCGTGAACTCGTTGGGGATGATGATATCCGGCGTATAAGTAAACAGCATTGCCCTGGCCGCGAGTATCTCCCAATAGCGGGCACAGTCGTAGCCCGCGCCTGGTGCGTTGACAGAAATTCGGCTGCGGGCCAGCAACGCGCGATAGGTCGGGGTCTCCATGGCATTGGATCGTGGCGTCGACGGCGTATAGGCGCGCTCGGCGGTCGACCCGCTGAAGATACCCGGATGTTTTCTGTTGAGCAGCCGAAAATGAATCGACGTACGAATTGGATTGGACGCCATATTCGCGACGAACGAAACCAGAATATCCTTGTCCAGCGGATCCACGAAGTATCGCTTCTCCGCCGCGAACGGGAGAGGATAGATGTAATCTTTTTCCGGATCTTCCGTCGCCGGACAAAGCTCCCGTTTGAACACGGCCTTGACGCGGTTCAGGCTCGAAACGCTGAATGTCGCATGATCGCCGCCATCTACGGCGACGATCCGCGGGTTGGTCACCCCCTCCAACAGATGGTCATCCACGCCCCGGTTGGAACCGATGATGATCAGGTCGGCGGCTTCCGCTATGCCGCGGATATTCGACGTGGCGGTCCGCTTGCCATAATTGCTGTCGCGCGAACAAACCACGTCGTGGCCAAGTTCGCCCAGACCTTCGATGAGTGTCGCGGTCAGATAGTCGTATTCCGCGCAATTGATGTAAAGAATTTTCACTGCTGAACCTTCGCTTGCCGGCCTGTCGCCATCGGCTCCGCGAGAGCAAGGGACTCCGCCCGCAACCTGATCAAGAGTTGCCAGTCGAGCAGATGAGCGGGGAGCAACCACGTCAAAAGTCTTAACGCATACCAACGCGCCTTCGCGGACCGAAATTTCGGGCCGCTGCGCACATGTTCGATTTTGTCCACGACCAGTCCGGAGGCCGTCAACATGGCGATCGCGGTTCGCGCGGTGAAAAACCGTAGGTGTGTACGATCGAGCAATCCGTAATCCGTGTAATTCCATTGTCCCCGCAGAGCAAGCGGGATCGAAACGGAGTAATGACCGATATTTGGCAGGGAAACAATGATGCTCCCATCGGGCGACATCATCGATTGGAGGCGCCTGACGGCCAACCAGGGATCGACCAAATGCTCGAGAACGTCGAGAGCGATGATCAGATCGAATTTCCCCGCGGGTAATGTCATGGTTTCGATATTGCCAGTCAGTAGGACATCGAACACGGACGCCGCGCGCTCGGCCGCCTCCGGAAATAACTCGATGCCGACCGTGTAGCGAGGGCTACGTTGGCCGCGAAGCCATTTCAACGTCGCGCCGGTTCCGCATCCAACTTCCAGTACCCGTTCGACCCGTGGCGGCAACAGAGGTGCGATCTCCGTTCGCGGGTTGTCGAAATAGACCTCGGATTTTTCGGAGTACATCGACTGATCGGAGGTCATGGCTGGTGCTCGGAAACTGTCGGGAAAGTGGTGGACATCGTGCCCCGGGAATTAATCGCACTCATGTGATCGCTCGACAAATCGAACGATGACGCGGACCGCGCCCGGCGAGCTTCGGATCGTCCATCATACACTGCGAAGGTAACGCCAGAAAAGTTGGCGGCCGGCATGTTCCGCCTCGATAAATAGGGGATGCCGCAGCCGCCAAAGGCAGACAACCCAGGCGGCCATGCCGAGTGTGACGGCGGCGAATATCGCGGAAAGCGGTGTGTGCTCCGACCAATGGTTGATTGTCATTAACCCCATGGCGGGAGCGCAGGCGGCGATCGTCAGTATCGCGCTTTGTCGATATATCGGTGCGAAGTCCATTGCCAAAGTGCCGGTCATTCGTCTGATCCCGCCCTTGTACAGGAAGACCGCTCCCAGAATATCGCCAATTCTCGCCGCGGCGGCCCATACCAGTCCTCCGAGGCATCCCAGTGCGAACAATGTCAATCCAATGGCGTTCCGTTTTGCCTCCGTGCGGAAAAGCTGGCCTGTCTCGCCAGAGACAACATAGATTTCGGAGGTCATGGTAATTGATGTCCCAACGGCTCCCGCTATCGATAGCAGCGAAAGCACCGGAGCCGCTTCGATCCAGGTCGGGCCATATACGGTTAAAATCACGGGTCCCGCGAGTACCGCCAGGCCAGTGAAAGCAGGCCACAGAAGACCGGTGATCATCGCCACGATCTTCAGATAGCTTTCGCGCAGCGGAAGGGATCGGCGGTGCCGTTCGGCGAAATCGACAAATACGATACGTGCGATTACCGCGTGGATGTTATCAGCCAACATACTGTTAAGTCCGGATGCGCGCGAATAAAGTCCAAGCGCGCTCAACCCCACGACGCGCCCGAGCAAAAGATCGGACACCCTCTGGGCTATATTGGCCATACCGCCAATCATCACACATTGCACACCGAACCATGCGATTCGCCGCCAGTCATGCAGGCCGAACCGCAGACTGACGAAACGGCGCCCGATCACGTTCGCACAGATTACCGCCAGTATCGTGCTCGCCAGATTGCCCCAGGCAATACTCATGTAACTATAGCCATAAACAGCGAGGACGATCGAGACGCCGGTGACGGCGGCCATTTTCATCAAATTCAACGCGGCGATTACCTGAAAGGAACCAATTCGCTCCAGACATGCGATTGGCACCAATTCCAGAATGTTCAGGAGGGGCGAGACCGCGAGCACGAGAAGCACGCTCTTGACTCCGGAGTCTCCAAGCCATGCACCACCCGCGACACTCATTGACGCGATTGCCGCCGCGGTCACGGTGGCGAGTATGGCATTGATCGTAAAGCTCGTCTTCACGGCGTCGGAGGTCAACTCGGGCTCCCGGACGAGAAGAACGTTCAGCCCCATGGAACGAATGGTGTTGAGAATGCCGACGATGGCGTAAGCGACCGCGTAGACCCCCATCTCATAAGGCGTGAGATAGCGGGCGATCACCACGGAACCGCCGAACTGGAGGACGAACAGCCCACCTTGAGACAGCATCATCCACGCCAGGCTTCGGCGAACCGAAAACGCCATTCGTAACAACTCCAGGATCAGTGAGTCCGTGCTGAATAGCACGGACCTCCTGATATCGCACACGACAATGGGTATCGGTCACGCCACTTTTCGCGGAAGTTTCTCCCGGGAAAGAAGACCGCGACCCGTTGGTGCCTCCACGGAAAGGTTCACGGCTCGCCGGCCCGCGTGAGATGATCCGGCACCGTCACCCCGGGCTTCGCCGGTCGAGCACATCCGCGCAAATTTTCGCGACGGGCAAGGGCAACCGCGCGATGCCGCATTTGATCCGCGTCTTCGTGCCGGGACTGGTGGCCAGCATGGCCCGGTACTCCCTCAGCGCCTGAAACCGGCGCAGCGTGAACGCCCCGTCCATCGCCTCCGGCAACCGTCGTTGCAGTTCGGCCTCCAGGGCAAGCCGTTCGGGCGGGCCGGGATCATGGTGCTCCAGGGCGAACCGCAGGCAGTCGGCACGGTCCATCGCCATCTTGCTGCCGTCGACACTGGCATTCCCGGCGTGCCGCGTGACGGTCACCAGCGGACGCCAGATCAGGCCGACACGCGCCGACCGTATGGCGCGCAGCTCGAACTCGAAATCCTCCGCGCTGCTGCCCCGCATCAGCGGATTGAAGCCGCCGAGCCTGTGATACAGTTCGGCGCGGATCGTCAGGACCGACGGCTGCACCGGGTGGAATGCGAGGAACCGCGCGTAGTCGTACCGTTCCAGCACGCTCCACCGGTCGGTGGTCTCAACCGCCATGCCGCGCCAGTACCCCGCTGGAGCAAGCTCCATGAACCGCGTGCTGTCCCGCATGACGCTCCCGGTTTCCTGCTCCCGCAGTGTCCGACTGTTGCAAAACACCAGATCGAAGGTGTGGCGGTCGTGAAATTCCCGCAGCTCCGTCAGGTAGTCTGGATGCCAGAGATCATCATGGTCGAGAAACGCGATCCACTCCCCCTGGGCCAGCGCAGTACCGATATTGCGGGCGCGCTGCTGACCGCCGTTCTCGACCGCGCGGTAGCGGATCGCGTCGCCGAAACGCGCGCAGACCAATCGCGTGTGGTCGGTCGAACCGTCGTCGATGATGATGATTTCCAGGGGCGGTGTGATCTGAGCCAACACCGATTCAATCGTCGTTTTCAATCGGTCAGCGGCGTTGTAGGTCGGCACGACGACCGAAACGCGCATTTTCTCACTCACCCCGATCGCCCCGCTTCAGGCCTCCGCCGGCATGAAACGCGCCGCGCCGGCACTGTCGCCCAATGCCCAACCGTCCAAAGCCCCTCTGTCCAAAGCTCCATCGCGGAATGCGTGACCGACTCAAAGGAAAATGATACCCATGGCGATTATACGTGACCTTTTTGAAGAATTCGGCGAGATACGGTAACCGCATAATGGCGTCAACAGTTGCTCGCGATGGTTGCAATTTGGCTGATATAGGCAGTTTTCGTGTTCCTGGCGCCCGGACGACCAGGGTGCCGTCGCGCCCCGCGGTCCGGTCTTTCACCCGAGGTACCAGGCTATAAGCGTGCCTGTCGGAGATTCCACGTACATGTCGTCATCGGTCAGTGTCATCATTCCGGCCTACAACGCCGGCCAGCGCGTGGCTCGCGCGATCAGGAGCGCACTCGCGCAGACCTCGCCGGTGCTGGAAATCATCGTCGTGGACGATGGGTCGGCCGACGACACGGTCGAGGTCGCCTCAAGCTTCGGCCCGCCCGTGCGAGTGGTCAGCAAGCCCAATGGAGGTCCCGCCACCGCCCGCAATCTCGGCGCCAGTCTCGCCCATGGCACGTGGCTGGCGATGCTGGACGCCGATGACTGGTGGTTTCCCCGCAAGCTGGAGATTCAGTTGGCGCAGGTAGCGGGTCAGGATATTGGCCTTTCACATTGCCGGCTGGATCATCGGACCGAGCGGCCGCCCGATGAACTGACCTTCGACGACCTGTGGGAACGCAACTGGATCAGCAATTCCTCGGTGCTGATGCCGCGGGCGGTGTTCGAGGAAGTCGGCGGCTTTGTTGAAATCAAGCGTTTGGTCGAGGACTACAATCTGTGGCTGCGGGTCTCCGCCACCGGCCGGCGCATCGTCACCTGTCCGCATATCCTGCTGCACTACACTCAGGGCATTGGACTTTCGGCGAACGCGGAGTGGCTGATGCGCGCCTCGCTGACCAACATCGACGATCTGGAAAAGCGGCTCGGGCTGCCGGCCGCGATGGCGGACGCCAAGCGACGGAAAATCCGCGAGGAATTCCGGCGGCTGGCGTTGCTGGAATGCGATACCAGGCACGGCAGGTCATTGCTGCGCCAGATTTTCCGCGACGAGCCGGGTATCGGAAATGCCGCCTACATGGCGGCCGGCACCTTGTTCGCTCCCGCGCTCAACCTGAAGCATGCGCGGGAAAGCTGGCTGAAACGGATGCGTATGACCCGAGTGACCCTGGAGGATACGCAGGAGAGCGAATTCGCCGAGCGGCAGATCCCGGTCGCCGAAACGCCATTCTGGAATGCACCTGGACAGCCTGGCGCGGCGCCGGTGCGCTCGGGCCCGGCGTTGGATCATCTTCGTACGGCGGCACGGGATTTGCCGACGCCATTGCTGGTGACCACGGTCGACGCCGAGGAGGATTTCGATTGGAGCGGACCGTTCGTTCGCACCGCCTCCAGGGTCACCTCGATGCGATCGCAACACAAGGCGCATCGTGTGTTCGAGCGTTATGGGGTCATACCGACCTATCTCGTCGATTTCCCGGTGGCATCGCAGGATGAAGGGCGAGAGCCGTTGCGTGAACTGCTGGAATCCGGGCAATGCGAGATTGGCGCCCAGTTGCACCCCTGGGTCACGCCGCCGTTCGTGGAGGTGATCTCAAAGCGCAACAGTTATCCGGGCAATCTGCCCATGGTCGTGGAATACGATAAGCTGCTGGCTTTGACGAACATGCTGGAGGAAGCGTTCGGCATCCGCCCGCGCATTTACCGTGCCGGCCGCTGCGGATTCGGCCCGAACACCGGGGAAATCCTGCGCCATCTGGGTTACCTCGTTGATTCGAGCATCATGCCTTACTGGAATTATGAGCATCAGAGCGGACCGGATTACCGCTCGTATGGCGCCGAGCCGTTCTGGATCGACCGCGACCGGACCGTGCTGGAAATGCCGATTTCGGTGGCGTTGGTCGGCCGGGCGGCGGGGCTCGGTCAATCGGTGTCGTACGGCCTGTTCAACCGGGTCAGTGAGCGCGCGGGCCTGACCGCCGCCGTTGCACGCCTTGGCCTGATCGAGCGAATTCGACTGACCCCGGAAGGCATCGCGATCGACGAAGCGAAGCGGTTGGTGCGCCAGATGATCGCCGACGGCCATCGCGTTTTCGTACTGACCTACCATAGTCCGTCGCTGGAGCCTGGCATCACGCCGTATGTTCGAACTGACGCCGACCTCGCGCATTTCCTGGCCTGGTTGGAGGAGTTCTATGACTTTTTCACCAAGGAGGTCGGCGGACGCTGCGTGAGTTGGCGCGACGTTCGTGACGCTTTGTTGCCGGTCCGGCCAACTGTCGCGCGGACGGAGCCGGCCGCGGTTGCGTAAACCCGTCGGTTCCGCCAGAACAGCCTGGGAAGCCCTCCGTCATGGCCGCGCGATTGGCGATCCGTACATGGTCCAGGCTTGGTGGAAACGATGCCCGGGTCTGGGTATGCCACGGCGCTGGGCATCAACGGCGTATCCCCGATTAAACATAAAGCCCGTCGTCTCATACCACGCGATGAAACCATTGACCGATCGGCACGAAGGTCCAATGTGTCATCTCCGGGCACCGGCCCGGTGATCTGTCGAAGGTCGAAGCACGTGCCGCGACAGATGACAGGCTCGGAGGCCTGCCATGACGTGGTTGGCGTTGTGCCAGCGACTCATGCCGGCGGTCCTTGGTGATCACCGGTGACGAGCCCCGTCATGACGAGTCCAGAGCCGGGGCTGCTGGTGTCAGATATTCTGACGGTTGGTTAAGGCTCCAAACTGCCAGGGCAATGACGCACCGCCGTCTCCTCCGTCATCCACGGGCTCGACTCGAGGGTCGCGCGACGCGGACATCCTGGTCCACGGCAGAAACGAATCCGCCGCGGGTCGAGCCCGAGGATGACGGTACGAGGCGTCGCGATCGAGAGTTAAGGCCTGGATCGATGAGTCTCAGATCGGCTTCCCGGTGCCAACGGGATCGCCCAACCACCGTCGGTACAGGTACTTCAACGGACGCTTGATCCCGAGGTGTTCCGAGAGCGTGCGGAACCACGGCAATATGATCTGGTCCCATTCGATCTGCGCCCGATACGTCAGGATCCCAACCGGATTGCGCCGAAAATAACGCCACAGAAAGCGATAATATTGCGCTCTGGTATAGACCTTGGCATTGCCGCCGATTTTCGCCACCAGCGGCGTGAAACGGGGATAAAGTTTGGTATTCACCAGGCGAACCTTCATGAAATTGCCGATCAGAAGGTCGTCCAGATAGCCGTACTCCACCGTGGTCATCAGGGATTGCTTCGGCACGTGGAACACGATGCCTCTGGCATGTGCGTCATTGCCGCGGCGGCTGATCGGAATGCGTCTTGTCTCGCCGCCCACCTGGAATTCAACAAAATCGATATACCGCCTGATCATCTGAAACTTATGCATGAACGCTTCGACGCGTCCCCATTCTTCGGCGGTCAGGCGAGCGGACCAGTCGTCGTCTCCCGTCGTCGCGGTGATCTGAGTTTCGTCGGAGAGGTGCCGGGGATGATTCCGGACGTACTCGCCGTTGCTGAGATCGACGGTGATGAATGGTTCGATGAGGTCGACCTCGGGACGCGACCAGTAACGCCTCATGTCCGCCCAACTGATGCGATGTGGATTGGCCCAGACGGAATCCGCGCGCACGTAAATGTGTTGTGACGACGAGCAACAGAAATGGCCAACGCCCAGTTGCGCCGCGGTTCGCGCGACATTCCAGACCGCGCCCGGTTTGCGTTCCTCCGGTGGGCCCACCAGCGACACATTCGCTTCGTCCACGAAATTGAACATGTCCGCGTCGACCGAGCAAAGCGCGAGCAGATACGTCTTTCCGCGCGGATAGCCCTTGATCAGGCGATGCAGGAAACCGAATTCCCCGCACAGAGGAGAGTCGTTCAGATCGATGATCAGCGAGCCATCCGCCTCGACGATCAGAATGGCGTCCTGATTGATATTGTCGATGCACATCACGCGGACGCCTGGCGTCAGCCGATGCCAGCTCCGGTAGGGCAGGATGGTGACATCGAAGCCCCGCTCCCGCAGATTCGTCGCGATGTCGTTGTCGTAATGATCCGGCAGCAGGAAGCGCTTACCCGCCGGCAGCAACGCCAGGGACTCATCGTGCAAATGATCTGGATGGCCATGCGATATCCAGATCCAGCCCGCGTCGATGATGTTCTGTATCTGACTCGGCGAGAGCGGGTGATCCAACGCCCAACTGCCGAAATAGCAGGTGCCCGTCAGCCAGGGATCGGTTGCCAGCACCGGTTTCGCGTCCTCGAACACGATGACGCTGGCGTTACCAAGAGTCTCGAACTGCGCGCTCATGCAATCGGTCCGACCAATCAATTTAACTCCCTCATGTACCGATTTGACCTGTCAAATGCAAGTTTCGCAACGTGGTCGCGGCATTTCTCGTCAGAAGACAATTTTGTCCGTTCCACGACCAGGGCTCGAACCGAGCATCGCCAACAGCGCGCACCACGTACAAATTGGCCCGAATTCGGCGAATACGGCCGGCGAGCGATCCTCGGGTCAAGCCCGAGGATGACGACGTCAAGGCCGAGGATGACGACGTCGGCCATTTTGGCACAAAAATGACAACCGGAGACACTCTCGCGCTCAGCTTCGCCCCACCAGGTAAACCCCCACCACGATCGCCGCGATCCCCGCGATACGCGGCGCCGAAAGTGTATCGTGAAACAGGACCGCGCCGAATATCGCGGTCAGAACGAAGCTCAGCCCAACGAACGGATAGGCCTGGGACAGCTCGGTGCGTGACAGCACGCCTAACCAAAGCACGGTGCCGAGGCCGTACAGTGCCAGTCCGCCAACGACGCCCGGATTGAGCGCCACCGCGCGGATCACGCCCAACGCGCCCCCATCCGCGAGCGCATCCCGCACCCCCGTCCCCGACATTCCTACCTTGAACAGCACCTGCGCAACCGCGCTCATCGTGATGCTGGCCAAAGCCAGTGCCAGGATTACTCCTTGCATCGGCACTCGTTCGCGCGAAGGGTCATGGCAACGGCATCCCGGCCCGCGCGGCGAGCACGACCGCCACCATGGCGCCAATAATGGCCCAGGTAACCCAGTCACGCGCGGCGTACATGATCGGGTCGTGGTGCATGTACCCCCGTGTGGTGGACAGCCACATACGGCAGCTCCACAGCAGGACCAGCGGAACGATGCCCCATAACAGGGCAGGGGAAGCGTAGCGGTCGCCGGTCGTCTCGTATTGCACGTACAATGCGAGGACCAGGCTGGACGCGAAGGTCGAGCAAACGCCGAACAATTCGAGAATCATCAGATCGCCGGGCCCGTAGCCTCGACCGGACACCGCCCGCGTGGAGCGTTGCGCGCTGTCGAGGACCTCGGCGACCCGTTTGATGAGGGCGAGGCTGAGGAACAGGAAACTCGCGAAAGCCAGCAACCATAGTGAGAGCGAATGGTGCGTGGCCTCGCCGCCGCCGATCAACCGCACCGTGTACAGGCCCGCGAGCAGGAAGACGTCAACCAGCGGCTGGCGTTTGAGCCACAAGGAATAGGCCAGCGACATCGCCGCGTAGGCCAACACGATGGACAAGATGCCAGCCTGCCAACCAAACGTGACCCCGGCCAACAAGAGGATCAGTGACAGGCCGATACCGGCCGGCAGTGGCGCGGTCCCCGCCGCGAACGGGCGATTCCGCTTGTGCGGGTGTGCCCGATCCGACGCGAGGTCGAGCAAATCGTTCACCAGATAGATCGACGAAGCGACGCCGCAGAACGCCATGAAAGCCAGAATGCCGCCGACCCAACTGGCGGAACTCCCCATCGCGTTCGCGGTGAAGATCGGCACGAAGACCAGCAGGTTCTTCACCCATTGATGCGGCCGTATGGCACGCAGCAGTGCGGCGGCCCGGGACTGCCGGTCGTCGATCGCGTGCTCTGTCTGTCCCAGCGACCGGACCTTCGCGGCCACGCCGCGCCCCACGTTCACCGGTATCGCCGCCGCGGCCTCCCGCCAGACCGCGAGATCGGCGCCCGCGTCCCCGGCATAGACGAAGCCGGCGGGACCGAACCTTTCGACCAGTGCCCTGGCCTTCGCGGCACCCTTGAGGTTGTGGTTCGCGGAGGAGGCGATGACCTCATCGAACAAACCCAGATGCGCGGCGACACCGGCGGCCACGGCTTCATTGGCGGCGGTAGCCAGCACGATCCGCCGCCCTTTGGCGCGTTCGCCGCGGATGTAATCGAGTAGCGTCTCGTTGTATGGCAGCAACGCCGGGTCGCACGGCGCCAGCTCCGCGATCCGCGCTTTGAAGCCGGACCGGCTGGCGGCGAAGGCAGCGAATATCGCGCTCGGGCTCGCGGAGCCCACAAGCGCGATCATCCCCTCCATCAGCGTATCGGTGCGCACCAGGGTACCGTCGAGATCGACGCAGAGCGGCAGCAGATCAGATGATGCGTCAATCGAACCGGCGCGCGCCGTGGCATCCGCCGATCGCGCGTAGCGCCGCGGCGCTCCACTGCCAATCGGTTCGCCGGAATGAGCCTGGATCAAATCACTATTGCTGTTCGAAACCATGTGGACCGATTGACATCACGGCTCACCGCCGTTGTAAAGCACGATATTGTCACCCGTGACCGATGGTATTTGAAATGGCCTTCACCCGCGTTACCGCCCCCGCGTTAAACGGGCGCGACGATGCCGGTGGGCGCCTGGCGCGGTGGGCCGACCCGCTGCTGGCGGCGCTTCTGGGCCTGGCCGCGCTGGTACTGTACGGGGCGCTCGCCTTGCGCCTGGCGCGGGGGCAGTACCTCGACTACTACAACCTCGCGTTCGATTTCGATCCGGCCCGCTATGTCAGCACTTTCGCGCTGAGTCCGGCCGATCCGGGGAACTTCAAGCATCCGTTGATCCTGTTGTTGCGCCCGCTCGCCTGGCCGTTTCTGGCTGTCGGCCTGGATCCCAAACAGGCGTCCGCGATGGTGATGGCGGCGTTTGGCGGTGCCACGGTCGCGGCCTGTTTTCTGTTCCTGCGCGTGATCCGGTGTGGGCGCCCCGAGGCGGCGGCTCTGACCGTGTTGTTCGCCGTGACCGGCACGCAGGTGTTCACCTCGATCATCGTCGAGGCGTACGGCCCGGCGGGATTTGGGTTGGCGGCGTTGTGGCTGGTGACGGCGTCGCGGCTGGCTGATGGGAAAAGCCGCCTGTGGTGGCGGTACGCGATCGCGGTGTTTTCGTTCGGCGTGACACTCACCAATGTGATGCAGGTGTTCGTCGCCGAACTGCTGGTATCGCTGAGGAACGCCGGCCTGATCGAAGCGGTGCGCCGGGCGATCGTATTCGGCCTCGTGCTGACCGCTGTTGTCGCGGTACTGGGCGCGATCGTCTGGCATGAGGCGTTGCGCGCGGCACTGGCCGATCCGGTGCTGGCGGTGAAGGAAATTTACTGGCTGCGCACCAAAGGCTTCCGGGTCGGTGCGTTTCAGGTGGTGCGGACGTTCCTGGCTTACTCGTTCGTATCGCCGGACTACGACTTCCTGCATTTGCCGGAGGGGATCGACATGCGCGATTTCCGCGGCTGGCGGTTTTTCCCGATTGGGTCGGTGGCGGTGTGGTGCTGGCTGGGGTTCATGGCTTGCGGGGCGGTCGGCGCGCTGATGCATCCGCGCACGCGGTGGCTGGCCTCGGGGATGGCCGCGGCGTTGTTGCTCAACATCGTGTTTCATTTCGATTTCCAGTTTCGCGGCAGCCTGTATCTCTATGCCGCGCACATGCATTTCCTGGTGTTCGGGTTGGCGGCCGGCCTGGCGCCGTGGGTGCGGGAGCTACGGACGGGCCGGTTTCTGTATGTCGCGGTCGTGCTGGGATTAGCCGCGCTGGTCGGTGGAAACAACATGCCCATCGCGGTGGAGTTCACGCGGATGTTCGACAAGGTGGACATCAGTTGCCCCGCACCCTGCACCGAGGTGCCGCAGTAATCGGCGCTGGTGTTGGGCTTTGTGGATGGCGGGTACGGGCAAAGCAATTTCGCCCGACCTGTATGCGGGAGAGGCCATTATCTATGTAGTGGAAATCATATGTAGAGGTGGAAATCATGGATAGAGGTGAAATTGTAGAGGTGGAATAACGCGAGGCTAAAAATAATCGCGGCAATGTGAAACCGATCACAGTGGTGGCCCGACAATCGTGCCAAAAATTTTCTCGACAGATTGGCCGCGGCAAGCATGACATCACAATTTGGGCATGAGTGTGGTGTGCGGAAATCATGATTACCGAGTGATACCGCCTTCAGCCGAACCCGTCCGGCACATAGGTGCCAGAAGGCACGTCATGAAGCGGAATGTCCCTGAATTTACGCGCCGCGACCGGTTGAGCCAAATCGAAAAGAAGGAACCATGACATGCTGAAACAAACCAACCAGCGTAATGGCCGATTCGTAAAACGAACCCTGATCACCGCTGGCCTGGCAACTCTTTGCGCCGCCGCACTTCCGGTTCTCGCGAGCGCGGCTGGCTTCGGCAACGACAATCAAGGCTGCCCGGATGACCGTCCCTGTTTTCAGGGTTCCAGTCAATCCGGTAGCGACGTTATCTTCAGGTTCAATGGCATCACCGGCTGGGACGTTTACAACGTCCGGTACGCCAAGGTCGGCGGCGGTGAAGAACAGGTGGAAAACCGGTCGGGTCATTTCACCATCCACCATGCCGGGCGGAACCGGGTCTACACTCTCAAGGTGCAAGGCTGCCACAAACATACGCTAGGACGATCAGATTGCTCGCCCTGGGTTGAGGATTCGGTCACGACCAGATAATCAACCACTGACGGCATGCGCACCTGCCGCCGCCTGGCCCGGCAATCACCTGGTTCAACACCGTGGGGCCACTGATTGCCGAGCCACGCTCAGAAATAACGGGACCAGAACGGCACGATCGGCCCACCCGCTCCCCTAAGCCCGCGTTGCCTCCGGCCTGAACCGTACCCCCGCGCGAGCAAGCCCCCCTCCAACCCCGATCGGTGTGCCATCGGCGCGCCAGCAGGCGGCACCCTCCATCGTCCCGTCGTCATGGAACCGGATCGCGCTCATGCCGCCGGCGACATTGCCGACCCTCGCCACGGAGTGGCCGCGATCTGCCATCGCCTGGATCATTTCGTCGGAGAATCCGGCCTCGAGTTCCAGCGCGTGCCCCTGCGTCCAAACCCGCGGCGCCTCGACCGCTTCCTGCACCGTCATTCCGTGATCGATCAGATTGGACAGCGCCTGCATCACGCTCGGGAAGATGCGCAAACCGCCTGGCAGGCCCAAAGCGTAAATCGGCTTGCCGTCACGCAGGACGATCACCGGCGACATCGATGACGTGATCCGCTTTCCCGGCGCGATCGAGTTCGTCAGACCCGGCCGCGGGTCGAATACGAACATATAGTTGTTCGGGATCATTCCGGTGCCCGGCACGATATAACGCGCGCCGAACAGGCTGTTGATGGTCTGCGTGCTGGCGACGATATTGCCCATGCCATCGGCGACCGTCAGATGCGTCGTGTGCGAGCCGCCGTCGCCCGGCGCCACCTCCGCGCTCCAGCTTTGCGCCCGCTTCATGTCGATCCGGCCGCGCCGATGGGCCGCGTAGCCCTTGTCGAGCAGCTTCGCCACCGGCACCTTCACGAAAGCGGGATCGGCGGTGGCGGCGGCCCGGTCGGCGAAGGCGATTTTCAATGCCTCGGCGAGCAAATGCACCGTGTCGGGCGAGCCGAAGCCGAGGCCACGGATGTCGTAACCTTCCAGGATATTGAGCATCTGCACGATATGGAGCGGTCCGGAGGAGGGCGGCGGCGGTCCGGTTATCTCAAACCCGCGATAGGTTCCGCGGATCGCCTCGCGCGTGATGGTGCGATAGCGCGCCAGGTCCTCGCTCCTGATGTAGCCGCCCGCTTTCTCCATATGATCGACGTAATGCCGCCCGAGCCTCCCGCCATACAAAATCGACGGTCCCTCCTGGGCGATCGAGCGCAACGTCTCGGCGTAATCGCTTGTGATCAACCGCGTGCCGGCCGCGATCGGCGAACCCCCCGGCAGATAGAGTTTCGCGATCTCCGGGTCGCGCGCCATGTCGGCGGCGCAGTCCGTCACGCACTCATGCAGATAAGGCGTGACCCGGAAGCCGCGCGAGGCGTGGCGGATCGCCGGTTCCATCACGTCGGCGCGGGAAAATGTACCGAAACGTTCCAACGCCTCGCACCAGCCCATCAGGTTGCCCGGCGAGGCGACCGCGCTCGGGCCGACGGCATTCGAGCGGCCGATCGTATCCATGGTGCCGGGCGCGGCGTGCGGATCGGGCGTGTAGGTCGTGGGACCGGTGGCGAGCGGCGCCATGCTCTGGTTGTCGATCACGATGTGGTTGCCGTTGGCGAGGCGGATATGCGCCATGCCGCCGCCCAGTACGCCGGTCATCATCGGCTCGACGACCGACAGTGTGAAGAACGCTGAAATCGCCGCGTCGATCGCGTTGCCTCCGGCCGCGAGCATTTCCGCGCCTGCGGCGGAGGCGAGTGGGTGGTTGGTGACAACCATGCCCTTCTTCCCGGTGGCCGGCTGCTTTTCGCAGGTAAACGTCGTGCCGGCGTGGTCGCGCCAGTCGAATCGCGTCATGATTTATGCCTCGATAAGCTTCGCGGCGGAGCATCGCGCTTGCATCGAGCGTTGGGAAGGCGGGAATCACCCAATCATGGTTTCAGGCCGGCAGGTCTGGATCACGCGGCTTGCTCGATCGTGATCACGTCGCCCGCCAGCGTCGTCCGCCTGACGTCGCGCACTTCATTGCGGTCGAACCTTCGCGCGCGGTGCATCGTCGTGCGGTTGTCCCAGATCACCAGATCGTTGACCCTCCACTCGTGGGAATAGACGAACCGGTCCTTGGTCGCGAACTCGGTCAGGTCGCGCAGGAACATGCGGGCCTCGGGGATCGTCCAGCCCTCGATCGCGCCAGCGTGCGACGACAGGAACAGCGACTTGCGGCCCGTGACGGGATGCGTGCGCACCAGGCGCTGGCGGACGGGACGGAAAGCGGCACGTTCCTCCGGCGTCAGGTCGGTGAAGCCGATCGCCTCGCGGGAGAACATCAGGGAGTGCTCGCAAACCAGATCCTCGACTTCCGCTTTGGTCCGCTCGTCTAGCGCGTCGTAGGCGGCGCGCATGTCCGCGAACTCGGTATTGGCGCCCCAGGAGGGCAGCACCCGGCCCGACAGCAGAGAGTACTTCGCTGGCACCGGACGGAATGAACTGTCGGAGTGCCACAGCCTGTCACCGAGTTTGAAGAACCAGACGCGGTCCTGGTCGGACATGATGTTGCCGGATTTGTCGAGGTTGGAGAAATCCGCGATGCCGGCACCCAGACGCGACTCGGTCTGCCGCCGGATATGGCCTGGCGTGTTGTAGCCTTCGAGTTCGCCGAACTGACGGGTGAAACTGATCTGCTGCTGATCCGTGAGCGGTTGGTCCGGGAAGACCAGCACGGCGTATTCATCCATGCCGGCCTCGATCGCGGCCACGTCGCGGGGCGATATTGGCTGTGTCAGATCGATGCCGGTGACCTCGGCGGCGAAGGTGGGATGCAGGTCGCGAAATGTCGGGCTCATGTTCGGTCGCTCCCCGGGCGGGTTGCCTGTATCCAGGAGCGCGAAGTTTATGGGTCCCTTGGCCCGCGGTAAACGCCTCTGGATCGCAGCGCGGCGAAATGGCGTTTCAGGTTCGGCCAACCGCGGCGGAGACCAGCGCACGTAACGCCGCGAAACCGTCACCCAGATCCCAGAACACGGCGACTGCCGCGCCGCCGCCCGCGCCGCTCGGGTCAAACCGAAGGACCGCGTCGGGGCCTTGCTCGGTTAACGGGAAATAATCGCCTGGTGCTACGATGTCAGGATTGACCCGCGACGCCAGCAGAAGCGAGCGCAGGTCCAGGAAGTCCGTGGCGGGATCGAATCCCGACACCTCATCCACGCCGTCCGCGTGCGGCACCAGCGTGTCGCCGCTGGTCCCCGACAAAAACCGAATTACGTGGCCGCCTGGTCCCGGATCGACAAGCTGATTTCGTCCGGTGACTGTTATGACGTTGGGATCGACGAAAACGCTCGGTTGGTCCTCCGTGCCAAGGGTGGAGGTCACCGTATTGGCGAGCCAGGAAGCTGTCATGTTCATCGCCATCGTCACCGACGCGTCATTCAGCGATGAGCCGTCAACGCCGCTGAGCACGGATTTGGCGATCGCAAGGAATGACGCCGGCAGAGGAGCCGTGACACCCAGTCCCGCGGCGTTCGTCTTACTGGTGAAATCAAACGCGACGGCGATCTTGTTGAGCAATTCCAGCGCGTCTGTGCCCGCGGCGGCGCTGGCGATCGCCAGCGCCGCCGCGCCCAGACCAACCGCGCCGGTGGTGATCTGACCGACCCAGTAGTCCTTGCCGCCGGCGTCGACCGTGCGTCCGAACAGATTGTCATAGACACTGCTGATGAAATCGGCCAGGCCGATCTGGCCTTCCGGTGAATTCAACGAGTGGTCTTGACTCGCCAGAAACGGGTAAAGCGCGACGGTCTCGGACTGTGGCGTGAACGCATTGGCGACGTTGGTCAACGCGATCGCCGCGCTCTGCCCCGCTGCCTCCGCGCGCAGGCTCTGCCCGCCCCAGAATGCAAACCCGCCACCGTCGGCGGCCCGGTTGAAATAAGCGATGTAGGTCAGTTCCAACTGCTGACTGACATTGATGCCGTCGAGCAGTCCGGCGTCGTTCGGCCCGGTCTGCGCCGTGATCAGAGTGGTCGTGTTGTCCGTCGCTGACAGGCCCGCCGTATCGGTGACGGTGATCGTGAACGTGGTGGTGACGGTTTGACCCGCCGGGACCTGATGCGGGATGGGCATGAATACCAGGGCGTCCAGCGCGGCGGTGACGGATGCGATCGGTCCACCGTCGGTCCAGATCCCCGTCGCGGCATTGTACGTGCCGCCGCTTTGCCCGATCAGAGTGCCGTTCGCGGCGGCAGACAGAGTGACCGTCACCGTCTCGGTCTGGCCGGCGTTGAGATCCGTGAGTGCCACTCGGGGGAACAATGTGATGGGCAATCGGCCGGCCGATGTCTGGCCCGACGTGGTGCCGGTGATCGCCGGAACGACGCCCATGGCCGTCGCGATCACGGAGGTGGTGCTGTCGGAGACGCTGGCCCCCGCGGTGTCGGTATCCACAACGGTGAATGTCGTTGTGACGGTCTGGCCCGGAGGAACCTGACGCGCGTTCGGCGTGAATACCAGAGCGTTTAAGTCTGCTGTGATCGCCTCGGAGGTGCCGGTATCGGTCCACACTCCGGTCGTCGCGTTGTAATCGCCACCACCCAGATTGCCGAGCGTGCCATTCGCGGTGGTCGAGAGAGTCACCGTGACCGTGTCGGTCTGCCCAGGATTGGGATCGTTGACGATGAGCGTTCGCAAGGGCCGGGAAATCGCCGTGTCGCTGACGAATTGTTTCGCTACCGCGCCGTCGATCGTCACCGGCGCGATGATCGGAATGAATCCCAGCACGGAAAGTTGCCGTGAATCCGCCGCGGAGATGGTACCGCGGCCTCCAGGTATCAGGAACGCATCGAATGCGTCATTGGGCACCGACGCGGCCCAATCGCCAGGATCGCCGCCATTGGTCACGTCGTCGTAAGTGGCGAGATTCGTCGTGCCGCCGTTGAGCGAGAAATAATCCGCCGGCCCAGAGGTCAACGTCGGAACACCAGGCGCGGACCAGCGAAACAAATCCATGATCGTATCGACTGGCCTGGCCTGCGCGGTTAACGTTCCAAGGATCGATATGCGGCCGAATACCTCGGTGATTTCATGCTCGATCGCGCCGATCGCACCGATCCGGCCGGGGACCGCGGGTCCGTTGAGATTGTAATCCAGTGTCACACCGTTCGCGATCGAATTGAGTCCGACATAACCGTCCACCTCGTTGGACGTTGCGGTGATCGGGGTGTCGCCGTTGAAGCCGAGTGCCTTCATTTCGGCGAATGGTAGATAAAGCAGGTTGCCGCCGGTCGGATCGGCCGCCGGTGCGCCCGGAAACAATGACTTTATCTGGTTATATGTGAACAGGTAGGCGTAACTCTGGCTGCGCGACGCGCCGCTGGCGGGGATCAGCGGTTGGTCGGCCAACGTGCCGTAGTCGAAGACGATGTTGATGGTAACGCCGTTGCTGATGGTGCCATTGTTGACGATGGCGGGAATACTGCTTTCCAGCACAGTGGGATCCGAAGCTTGGAATTCACGTGACTTGAAGTCGCGGC